>Ga0209163_1001258_pt1 | contig 30104 bp, 26 predicted proteins | sample MTBAKSrepl2MetaG_FD_187457 | JGI IMG/M metagenome (GOLD analysis project Ga0209163, IMG submission 187457) | Enrichment culture microbial communities om Arthur Kill intertidal strait, New Jersey, USA, that are MTBE-degrading - MTBE-AKS2 (Arthur... | ecosystem: Environmental > Aquatic > Marine >...
CAAGTCAAATCTTGAGGTGGGCCTTTCAGGACTCGAACCTGAGACCTCGCCCTTATCAGAGGCGCGCTCTAACCAGCTGAGCTAAAGGCCCTTATGGCACCTCAACAACTCAGGAGTGAAAGGAAGTCCGACATTCTATCGTTTGCCTCTTCTTCGGTTAAGATTGGAGGCGGTAGACCGACTGCCCGAAAGCAGTCAATCGGTTTCTCTAGAAAGGAGGTGATCCAGGCGCACCTTCCGGTACACCTACCTTGTTACGACTTCGTCCCAGTCACCGACCCCACCCTCGACGGCTCCCTCCTTGCGGTTAGGATACCGGCTTCAGGTGTTGCCAGCTTCCATGACGTGACGGGCGGTGTGTACAAGACCCGGGAACGTATTCACCGCAGTATAGCTGACCTGCGGTTACTAGCAACTCCATCTTCATGCAGGCGGGTTGCAGCCTGCAATCTGAACTGAGGCCTGCTTTTAGGATTGGCTCCGCCTCGCGGCTTGGCAACCTATTGTACAGACCATTGTAGCGTGTGTGTAGCCCAAGATATAAAGGCCATGCTGACTTGACGTCATCCTCGCCTTCCTCCGGCTTAAAACCGGCAGTCCCGTGTGACACATGTAACACACAGTGAGGGTTGCGCTCGTTAGCGGACTTAACCGAACATCTCACGACACGAGCTGACGACAGCCATGCAGCACCTGTGTAAGCTCCCCGAAGGGTCGTTCACTTTTCAGATCACTACCACTTACATGTCAAACCTTGGTAAGGTTCTTCGTGTAGCATCGAATTAAACCACACGCTCCGCTGCTTGTGCGGGTCCCCGTCAATTCCTTTGAGTTTTAACCTTGCGGTCGTAGTCCCCAGGCGGTGGACTTATCGCGTTAGCTTCGGCACTGGCAGATTTAACTCCGCCAACGCCAAGTCCACATCGTTTACGGCTAGGACTACCGGGGTCTCTAATCCCGTTTGCTACCCTAGCTTTCGCGTCTTAGCGTCAGAAGTGGTCTAGGAGGCCGCTTTCGCCACTGGTGTTCCTCCGGATATCTACGCATTTCACCACTACACCCGGAATTCCACCTCCCTCTCCCATTCTCTAGTCTAGCAGTATTGAACGACCTCTCCCAGTTAAGCCAGGAGCTTTCACATCCAACTAACTAGACCGCCTGCACGCGCTTTACGCCCAATAAATCCGGATAACGCTAGCCTCCTACGTTTTACCGCGGCTGCTGGCACGTAGTTCGCCGAGGCTTATTCAGAGGATACTGTCCTTTCTCATCTCCTCTAAAAGCGCTTTACAACCCGAAGGCCGTCATCGCGCACGCGGCGTTGCTGGATCAGGCTTTCGCCCATTGTCCAATATTCCCTACTGCTGCCACCCGTAGGTGTATGGCCCGTGTTTCAGTGCCATTGTGGGGGGCCACCCTCTCAGGTCCCCTACCCGTCATAGCCTTGGTAGGCTTTTACCCTACCAACAAGCTGATGGGACGCAGGCCCCTCTCGAAGCGGATTACTCCTTTAATCAACAGGTCTCTAACCCTATAGATACCATGGGGTATTAGCAGTCCTTTCGAACTGTTATCCCCCACTTCGAGGCAGGTCACCAACGCGTTACTCACCCGTTCGCCACTAGGAAACCTCCATCCGAAGACAAAAGTTCCTCGTTCGACTTGCATGTATTAAGCACGCCGCCAGCGTTCATCCTGAGCCAGGATCAAACTCTCCGCAAAAACTAACACCATAACTGGTGTCGTTTACGAAAATTATTTACTCAATAGAACGTCAGGTAATCTTCCTTTCACTCTTCAGTTGTTAAAGTCCCGTAAACATCGAGAGGCAGATTTTATCACAACCCTTGTTCATGTCAAGGGTTTTCGCGGAAAAAAATCCGATGTTCTCCGACTTTCATGGCAAACACCGGCTCTTTTGTTCGCTTTGGCCTCTCCGGCACACTTCAGCTCTTCGGTTGTAAATGATTTGCTTATGGGGCAAATGCTTTGAAGTAACTCTGTACTGTTCCAATATTCTAAGGCTTGTGCGCATATATGTCAAGGCAGCAAAAAATCAAAAACGGATATTTTAAGGTTTGTAAGACAATTAATTACTTTTCCTTATATATAACACTTGTGATGCTATAATTTTTCCGACATGAGCTCCTCATCCTCTTCCCAATCGTTTTCTTTCTGGCAATTGCTGGTTAAAACCATCACGGTTTTACTACTCGGGATGGTCCTTTTTCTCACTATTGCTTTCACCGTAATCGGTGTTTATCAGGTCTGGTACGCCGGACGTATCTTCCCCGGTATTCATATTGCCGATGTAAACGTTGGCGGGTTAAACCAGGAACAAGCCGCTTTCTATCTTTCGAGTAACTTTAAATTAACTCCGGATGGAAAAATCCATTTATGGTACGGCAGTAATCCGATCGAAGTTGCACCTGAACAATTGGGGATCCGCCTGGAAATATCCGCTTCCGTCCAGGAGGCTTACAATTTTGGCCGAAAAGGCGCCTTCGGTTCATGGCTGGTCTACCGCATGAATAACAGCTCTTCAGCCAACAGCCTGACCCCCACCATCGTTTTTGACCAGCCCACTGCGGTTCGATATCTCCAGCAAATCGGCCAACTATACGACCATCCCGCTATTGAGGCGCAGTTGAGCCTTCAGGGAACCCAGGTGGTATCCCAATTAGGGCAAAACGGGCAACAACTGGATATTGCGGCCAGCCTGGATCAAATCGCGGCGCAGGTGGAACAATTGAATCTGGAAAAGGTTATGCTCACCGTGACGCAGACCCAACCCCAGATCATGGATGCCAGCCCCTACGCCAACATGGCCCAAAAAATCCTGGATCAACCTTTCAGCCTGGTTTTAGCCGCCAGCCCAACCGAGCCGGCTACCGAATGGAAGATTTTGCCGGAAGATCTGGCGCCGATGCTAACCTTCGAGACACAGCAGGAGGACGGCCAAACCAGGATGGTACCGCAATTGAAAGAGGATTATCTGGATGCCTATCTTTCCGACCTGTCCAGCCAGGTGGATATTAAGACCAAAAACCCGCGTTTTATTTTTAACGACGAGACCCGTCAATTAGATTTATTAACTCCGGGTGTGACCGGCTGGCAGCTTGATTTTGCATCCACCGCCGCAAACGTCCAATCCGCGCTGGCGCAAGGACAGACCAGCGCTCCAGTTTCAATTGCCATCCAGCAGCCGCAGGTCAGTGACTCCGCGCAAGCCGCCGACCTGGGCATCACTGAATTGGTCCACAGTGAAAGTTCTTATTTTTACGGATCCAGCAGCGCCCGTATTCAAAACATCCAGACCGCCGCAGCTCAATTCCACGGGTTATTAGTTCCGCCAAACAGTACTTTCTCAATGGCCGAGGTCATGGATGAGATTACGCTGGATAACGGATATGCCGAGGCGTTGATTATCTACAACGGCCAGACCATCGAGGGTGTGGGCGGCGGGGTTTGCCAGGTGAGCACCACCCTGTTCCGGACAGCCTTCTTCAGCGGGTTTCCCATTACTGAAAGACATCCGCACGCATACCGGGTTTCCTATTATGAAAAAACAGCCGGAAACAAACGCGACAATGACCTGGCCGGGTTGGACGCCACCGTGTATGTGCCCATCATCGATTTGAAATTCGAGAATGACACGCCTTACTGGCTGCTGATGGAAACTTACGTTGATCCATCCGCAAGCCGCATTACCTGGAAGTTTTATTCCACCTGGGACGGGCGTACGGTCAATTGGCAAACCACCGGACCGACTGACGTCGAGAAACCGGAGAAACCCCTTTACCGGGAAAACTCCGAATTATCCTCCGGCGAAATTGAGCAAGTGGAGTGGGAAGCAGATGGCGCAGACATACGAGTAGATCGCTCTGTTTATCTGGGTGATGCGTTGATGTTCCAGGATTCCTTCGACACCCATTACGAACCCTGGCGCGCAGTCTACGAATACGGGCCGGGCACCGAGGGCATTCCCGCGAACAGCAAAGATGAATGATAATCAACTAATCTCGTAGTGGTAAAATCCAATATTGTTTGTGTATCTGAAAGGAGATTAAATGGTCAGCAAGGATTTACTGGACATTTTACGTTGCCCGGCTTGTGTTCGGGAAAAAGAGGGGCGGCTTGAAACATATAAAAACACATGGTTGATCTGCCAGGACTGCGGCAGGAAGTATCCTATTGTTGAGGATATCCCTGTTATGCTGATTGACGAAGGCGACAAGTGGGTAGACACCAAGAATGAAGATTTACCCATTCCACCACCCAGACCTCAATCTTAGCCAATCTAATTGGTCCTTTTCTTGCAACAAACCTATGTGTTGATTATTTTAAAAGGATATTATCTGTCCCATGAAAAACTTTTTTAAACGCATATCTCTTAAATTCAAAGCCATGGATAGCCTGACCAAGGTATTCTTTTCCTTGTTCGTGGTCCTGGCCCTTGTCACAGGGGTAGTCGCATTTAATTCCGTACGCAATCTAACTTCAACCATGACCATTCTCGACTTGCCCGGTGCTCCGGTGCTCGAGAACCTGCTCAATAATAACGGAACTGGAGAGTCACCTTCTTCAGGCATGAGCCAATCAGCAGCGGTTTCCACACCGGAACCCTGGGATGGGTCCAGCCGTGTAACAATTTTGCTGTTGGGTCTGGACTATAACGACTGGCGCGCCGGTCAAACACCGCACAGCGATACCATGATGCTGTTGACCATTGACCCGGTTAATAAAACCGCAGCCATGATGTCCCTGCCGCGCGACCTATGGGTCAACATACCCGGGTTCGATTACGGCCGTATCAATGAGGCTTATTTTGACGGTGAATCCTACAGCCTGCCCGGCGGCGGCCCTGAGCTGGCCCGCCAAACCGTAGAGCAGTTTATCGGCGTTCCAATCACTTACTATGTTGTGATGGACTTCTACACCGTGATAGATATTATTGATGAAGTTGGCGGTGTTGAACTCATCCCCGATCAAGATGTTGTCGTTGAAAAATTCGGCGGCGGTGAAGAGCAGACCCTGGTTGCCGGCCAGAAATACGTTCTGGATGGCGCATTAGCTCTGGCTTACGCTCGCGAACGCCACACTTCCGGCGGCGATGTCGATCGCGCTCGCCGGCAGCAGCAGTTGATTCTAGCTTTCCGCAAGAGAATTTTAAAATATCAGGACCTGCCGACCTTCATTTCGAAAATCCCGGCAATTTACCAGGATTTATCATCCGGAATTTCCACCAATATGAATGTTGATGACGCGGTTAAGCTGGGCGTCCTTGCTCTATCCTTAAACGCGGACAACATTTCACGTGCTGTGATTAATTACGAAATGGTCATTCAAGCCACCTCACCGGACGGCGAGGCTATTCTGAAACCCATACCGGACAAGATCCGTGCGCTGCGCGACGAGGTATTCGCCGGGGGCGGAACGATGTCGCCCATGGCAGTAGCCAGCAGTGGTTCCTCATTGGTCAAAGATGAAGCCGCGGGCGTTGTCATCTGGAACGGCAGCGGTGACAGCAGCCTGGGTACCCGTACCTCCGATTATCTAACCAGCCAGGGCATTAGCGTTATTCAAGTGGCCGATGTGGATTACACCCCAGCCACCAAGATTGAAATCTTCGATGGTAAACCGTATACGGTCAATTACCTGTCCACCCTGATGGGTGTAGCTTCCGCGAATATCTGGAACTCTTATGACCCGACCGCGGGCGCTGACATCCGCCTCACGTTGGGCGGGGACTGGGCAGCCAACAACACACTACCCTAAACGTCACGACAGACTTAAATACAAAAAACCGCTTCTTCGACTAGCTCAGGATGCGGTTTTTTTTTATTATTTTTAGCGCTTTCGGAAGCACCCCAGTCATTGTCATTCAGAGCCGCAGGCGAAGAATCTCGGCCAGAAAATTAGTCTCGAGAGCAAGCCGAGATCCTTCCCTTCGCGCCCTTTACTTTGTTCAGGGCAAACGCTCGCTCAGGATGACAATAGTTGGTTGTTTCGTGTGTTTTGTATGTTTTGTGGTTAAAAAAAATAGGGCGCTTTTCTATAGGCGCCCTAGATACTTCGACAAGTTCAATAAGTTTGTTCTATTTCATCATGGGGATCTTGATGCCATTGCGCTTGGCCGCAGCAATGGCCTCGGGGTAACCGGCGTCCGCGTGACGAAGGATGCCCATGCCCGGGTCGGTGGTGAGCACCCGCTCCAGGCGCGCCGCGGCTTCAGGCGAGCCATCAGCCACCACCACCATACCGGCGTGCTGGCTGAAACCGATGCCCACACCGCCGCCGTGATGGAAAGATATCCAGGTAGCGCCGCCGACCGCGTTGATGAGCGCGTTGAGGATCGGCCAGTCGCTGACCGCATCCGTACCATCGCGCATGCCTTCCGTTTCACGATTGGGTGAAGCCACCGAACCGGAATCGAGGTGATCGCGGCCGATTACAATGGGGGCTTTCAGCACACCACTGGCAACCATCTCGTTGAACTTCAAACCGGCGCGGGCGCGTTCGCCATAGCCCAGCCAGCAAATACGCGAGGGCAAGCCCTGGAACGCCACCTGCTCTTTGGCCATCTTCAACCAGCGATGTAAATGTTCGTCTTCGGGGAACAATTCCATGATAGCTTCATCGGTACGGTAGATATCTTCCGGGTCGCCCGACAAGGCCACCCAACGGAAGGGGCCTTTGCCTTCGCAAAATAGCGGACGAATATAGGCCGGAACAAAACCGGGAAAATCAAAGGCATTTTCGAGGCCGTTGTCAAAAGCACGCTGGCGAATGTTGTTACCGTAATCAAAAACTTCCGCGCCGCGCTTCTGGAACTCCAGCATGGCTTTGACGTGTTCCGTCATGGAATCGACCGATCGGCGGGTATATTCCTTTGGGTCGCGCTTACGCAGCTCGTCGGCCGCCGCAATGCTCAGGCCGGTCGGAACGTACATGAGGAAATCATGGGCGGGAGTTTGGTCGGTGACCACATCGGGGATGACACCGCTGGACAGCAGAGCGGAGTAAACTTCGGCGGCGTTTCCTACCAGTCCAACCGAGCGTGGAATCTGCTTTTCTTTGGCTTCCAGCACCAGGCTTAGCGCTTCTTCAATGTCGCCCGCGATGGTGTCCAGGTAGCCGATCTCCTTGCGCCACTTGGCCTGTTCCGGGTCGACTTCCACAATCAGGCCGGCGCCTTCGTTCATGGTGATGGCCAGAGCCTGAGCGCTGCCCATACCGCCCAAACCGGCAGTCAGCACAAATTTTCCTTTCAGCGAACCCCAGCCGCGCTGGACTGCCAGAGACGCCAGGGTTTCATAGGTCCCTTGCAAGATGCCCTGCGCGCCAATATAGATCCAGGACCCGGCGGTCATCTGGCCGAACATCATCAGGCCATCCGCCACCAGCTTATCAAAATGCTCCTGAGTGGCCCAATGAGGCACCAGGTTAGAATTGGCAATCAGTACCTTGGGAGCATCTTTGTGGGTCTTAAAAATACCAACCGGTTTACCGGATTGAACCAATAAGGTCTCATCTTCTTCCAATTCCCGCAGCGATTTTAGGATAGCATCAAAGCAATCCCAGTTGCGGGCAGCCTGGCCGCGGCCGCCATACACAACCAAATCTTCAGGGCGCTGGGCTACTTCCGGGTCAAGGTTATTTTGAATCATTCTGTAAGGGGCCTCAATCAGCCAGGATTTACATGTCAATTGAGTCCCACGGGGTGCTCTTACAGTGCGCGCTTCGGACATTTTCAACTCCTGTGAACTTTTTCCTGATTATACAATTACCGTGTCGTTTTTATATAATTCTTACGCAAGTTAAGCATATTTGACTTATAATCATGGCCTCGAAAAGTATTTCAATATATAATGGTTGCCGAGGTTGCTACTATGCCAGTGTACGTATATCACTGTGACGAATGTGATTTTCAATTTGAACAACAGCAAAAATTTTCAGATAAACCGCTGAAACGCTGCCCTGAATGCGGCAAGGATAGCCTGCATAAGGTCTACACGCCGGTAGGTGTTATCTATAAAGGTTCCGGTTTTTATTCCACCGATCACCGCTCCAGTTCAGGTGCCAATTTTCCAAGCAGAGCTAAAAAAGAAGAAAAAGAAAAAGCCGAGGCAGCGGACAGCACCAAACACGAGGCGGAAAAGCCCAAGAGCAGCAGTAAAGAAAAAATGGACAGCTAATTTTTCGTCTGTCCATTTTTTATAATTTGCATCGGAATATACAGCGCTATTCATAAAATGACTTATCGACACAAGCCAACTCATGAGGGTATTTAATTATGAAACGATGGTATTTTTGGGTCAGTCTTCTGGTAAGTGCACTGTTTCTCTACCTGGCGTTACGCGGCCTCCAATTCGACCAGGTCTTTTCCGCAGTGAAATCCGCAAACATGATGTGGCTCTTGGCCGTAGTACCCATTTACTTCACTTCGGTCTGGTTCCGCTCCCTGCGCTGGAATTATCTGCTGCGGCCCATCAAACACCTGAAAACTAACGAGGTATTTCCGGTAGTTGCCATCGGCTATATGGGCAACAATATTTTCCCGGCCCGTGCCGGCGAACTGCTGCGCTCGATTGTGCTCAAGCGCCGCTACGACATCTCTATATCCGCATCCCTGGCAAGCATCATTGTGGAACGTATTATTGACGGGGTCGTTATGCTGGGATTCATTTTTTTTAACCTGACCGAACTAAATAAATTAACCGATTCTTCCGGTTTTGTCGGCAGCATTCGCGCGCTGGCGCTTTGGGGCTCCGTAGCTTTCATCGGCGCGCTGTTGTTCTTCCTGCTGGCCGCGAAATTTCCGCAAAAAACCGAAACATTTATTCGCTGGGTAGCCAAAATCTTCCCGCAAAAATGGCAGGAAAAGATCCTCAACATCGGGTTGCGCTTCATCACAGGGATTGAAGCATTGAATTCCTGGAAAAGCCTGTCGATTGTTCTGGGAACCTCAGTGGTCATCTGGCTGCTGGAAACCAGTGTATATTGGGTAGTAATGCGCGCTTTTCCCATGCAGGTCAATTTCTTTGGCCTGATGTTGATGAACGGTATCTTGAACCTGTCCACCACTTTGCCTTCGGCCCCCGGTTACATCGGCACCTTCGATGCGCCCGGCATCGCGTTGATGAGCGCTTATGGTATTGACAAATCATTGGCAGCCGGCTACACGCTGGTTTTGCACGCGGCCTTGTGGCTGCCGGTGACATTACTGGGTGCTTACTTCTTTGCGCGCGAAGGATTGAATTGGAGCAAGGAGCTGGAAACCGCCAGAGCGGAAAAGGAAGGATAGGGAAGTATGAAAAACATTGCTGTCATCGGTGCAGGCGTGGGTGGACTGGCCGCCGCATATGACCTGGTCCAAGCCGGGCATCAAGTCACCGTCTTTGAACAAGAAAGCCGTCCGGGCGGATTGGCCGCCGGTTTCAAAGAACCTGAATGGGATTGGGAACTGGAAAAGTTTTACCATCACTGGTTCCAAAGCGACCATGCGATTCTCTCGTTAATCAATGAGCTTGGCTTGAGCGATAAGGTGGAGTTTCACCAACCTACTACCGTTATGTATTACGACGGTGACTTCTACCCGTTTGATACCCCCATTGCTGCACTTAAATTCCCGGGGTTGTCTTTCTTAGGGAAGATGCGCTTCGGATTTATGACGGTCTTCCTACGTTACCTGGCCAAATGGCAGCCGTTGGAAAAATACACCGCGCACGAATGGATGAAGAAATATTACGGGGAAAAGGTTTACTCCACCATGCTGGAACCCATGCTGGTGGGCAAGTTCAGCTCGCATTACCAGGATGTCAATATGGCCTGGTTTTGGGCGCGCTTTAAAGCCCGCACTCCCAAGTTGGGTACTTTCAACGGCGGATTTCAGGCTTTTCTGGACCAATTCGCGGAAATCCTTTCTCAAAAAGGCGTACGCTTTTCTTTCAACACCGGTATTCGCGGCATTCAGCCGCTGGAAAACGGCCAAATTGAATTGAGCCTGGAAAACGGCAAAGCGATATTCGATCAGGTATTGGCTACCGTCCCGCCATTCCTACTGGCCAAATTAACCTCCAGTTTGGATGAGGCATATAAACAAAAGCTCACCAGCCTGAATAATATCGGCGCGGTGGTGTTGATCCTGTCTATCAAGAAGCCCCTTTCCAAGAAGGGTTACTACTGGTTCAACCTGCCCAAGTCCTCCGGTTTCCCTTTCCTGGCTTTGGTAGAGCATACCAATTTTCTGGCACCCGAACACTACAACGGAGAACACCTGATCTACTGCGGTGATTACCTGGAAAATTCACACGAGTATTTTTCGCTCACCAAGGAAGAAATGGTCGCGCGCTTCCTGCCCAGCTTGAAGCGCATCAACCCTGATTTCGAAACAGACTGGCTGCAGAAAAGTTGGTTGTTCCGCGCGCCTTACGCCCAACCCGTTCCGGGCGTGAATCATTCAGAAAAACTTCCTGCCATTCAAACCCCCATTTCCAATCTATACTTCGCAAGCATGAGCCAGGTTTATCCCTGGGATCGCGGTACCAATTACGCAGTGGAGCTGGGGCGCAAGGCAGCCGGGATAATGTTATCTGCCAGTTGAATTTTCTAATTCAAAAATTTGTAAATCCGCTTGATATGAATGTCCCGATTTTTTTCCGGGACATTTTAATTTTTTAGATTCGAATTCGCCCATTAATCAATTTACTATTGTAAGACTGGCATATATTGGGGGTAAGTGTGATTAAAGGGGCACCTGTTCGCAAGAACAAGCGTCCTAAACCGAAACGAAAAAACGCGTTTCCGTTCGGGGATTTTAAGATTTCTAATCCTTAAAATATTAACATTTTTTAACCTGCCGTAGGCTTTGCGACTTGGAAATTCAATATGGATTTGATAGAATCATCACAGTAATCATTTCAACAAGAACTCTCTGTGAAGCAACAATTTTCGCTCCCCAGAGCTATCCAGAGCACTGTCGGTGCTAACACGAAATATTTTCTTGTATATCCCACATAATTGACGAAGTGGGGTTTATTAATTACTACATAAACAGAACGATACATCATAACTAGAAGAGAAGGGAGGAGCTCTGGCATGGAAGCATCGCAAGCATGGCAGGCTACATTGGGGCAGTTGCAAATGGAATTGCCCAAAGCCACATACGACACCTGGGTCCGTGACACCAAATTCATCAAGCACCAGGATGAAACCTTTTTTATTGGTGTGCAAAATACTTACGCCAGGGATTGGTTGGAAAACCGACTCACCTCCACCGCATCGCGCCTGTTAACAGGAATTATGGATGGCCCGCAGCAGATCACTTTTATCCTGCAAAGCCATGAAGAACCCGTGATCAACCGCGAGGAAACAGAAGAAGATTTCACCCCTATTTCAAATTCCGAGGCACAGGGTAATTTCAATTACCGCTATAGTTTCTCCAATTTTGTGGTTGGGCCAAACAATCGTCTGGCGCATGCCGCCAGCCAGGCCGTTGCTGAAAATCCAGCCAACGCCTACAATCCCCTTTTCCTGTACGGGGGCGTTGGATTGGGGAAGACCCACCTTCTGCATGCCATCGGCAATGAAATCACACGACGCGGATTAAACGTGTTGTATGGGTCATCCGAGGAATTCACCAACGATCTGATCAATGCCATCCGCAAACATGACACATCCAGCTTCCGCGATCGCTATCGCAAGATTGACGTCCTGTTGATCGATGACATCCACTTTATCGCCGGTAAAGAATCGACCCAGGAAGAATTTTTTCACACCTTTAACACGCTGCATGGGCAGAATAAGCAGATTGTAATTTCATCCGATCGCCCTCCCAAAGCCATGGTCACGTTGGAAGAGCGGCTGCGTTCGCGCTTTGAGTGGGGGTTGATCGTGGACATCCAGCCGCCCGAACTTGAAACACGCCTGGCTATTCTGCGATCCAAAGCAGAGAAAGCCGGCCGTCAGGTTGACAACGACATATTGGAATATATCGCCCGGCAGATCCAGTCCAATATTCGCGAGCTGGAAGGCGCCCTAACGCGTGTGCTGGCATACTCGGACTTAAGCGGCAGACCGCTGGATATCGACCTGGCCAAAATTGCGCTGGTAGATTTCCTTCCGGACGTTGGAACACCCGACCCGGAGCAAATCCTGGAAACCGTCGCAAAAGCTTTCAACTTAAGCCACGAGGAATTACTCAGCCGCAACCGCTCCAAGAGTATTGCCCTGCCGCGCCAGGTTGCCATGTACTTGCTGCGCGAGATAGGCAATGAATCGCTTCCGCAAATCGGCGAAACGCTGGGCGGCCGCGACCACACCACCGTCATGTATGCTTGTGAAAAGGTGGCCGACATGCTCGAACGGGACGATCATTTCCGTCGACAGGTTTTCCAAATTCGCGACCAGCTCTACAGCCATCAGGTTTATGCGTAATTCCGTAAATCTTTATTAACAAAACATTTACATAGCCGCATTTTAAAGCGATAGTTTTACATGGTACAATGAAATCCGGTAAATTGATATGAGATTACCGGATTGGATAAAAAATAATTATAGGAAGACAACTTATAATTTCTCGAAACTCTGGCCGGACTCTCGCCAGGGTTTTGTCTATTAAACCAGCAATCATATCCGTGTACTTTACGGATCTATATAATTAAGGAAAAAAACATGAAAGAATCAAATCTCAAAATAATCCCATTGGGCGGCCTGGGAGAAGTTGGCCGCAACATGATGCTGTATGAATATGAAGATACAGCCATCATCGTAGACTGCGGAAGTATGTTCCCTGAAAACGACATGTTGGGGATCGACTATATCATCCCGGACTTCCAATATCTGCGCAGCCGCAAGGACAAAATCCGCGGCATCATCTTCACCCACGGTCATGAGGACCACATTGGCGCCATCCATCATTTCATTTCTGAATTCAACGTACCGGTTTATGGCACGCCTCTGACATTGGGTTTGATTAAAGTTAAATTAACCCGGCGCGGTATGATCAATAATGTCTCTTTGAACACCATCAAAGCCGGTGAGAGCATCAAGATTGGACCTTTTAAAATCGATTTCTTCCACGTCTGCCATTCCATTCCCGATTCAGTTGGGTTGGGAATTGAGACACCGGAAGGATTAATCGTCCAATCGGGTGACTATAAATTCGATCACACTCCAGTAGACAACTGGCCGACCGATTACGCCAAACTGGTTGAATTCTCCCGCAGAGGTGTTTTAGCATTGATTGCAGATTCAACCAACGCCACCCGGCCGGGTTGGACGCCTTCCGAGCGCATCATCGGTGAGGCTTTTGAGCAAGTATTCACCCAAGCGAAAGGCCGCATCATCGTGGCCAGTTTCGCCTCGCTTATCTCGCGTGTCCAACAAGTGGTGAATGCCACAGTGGCACACCACCGCAAGATTGCCATTGTAGGCACCAGTATGGTAGAGAACGTGGAAATGGCCCAAAAGTTGAATTACCTGAATATTCCCCCAGGCACCATGGTCAGCATGAATACCGCCCTGGAATTACCTGATTCGGAAGTTGTGATCATGTGCACAGGCGCGCAGGGTGAGCCTACTTCAATCCTGGGCCGGTTGGCCCGCGGTACCCAGCGCCAATTTGACGTTCGCAAAGGCGACACGGTTGTGTTGTCATCCAAGATCATCCCCGGCAACGAGGAAGCAGTCTATTCCACCATCAACGATTTGTTCCGCCGCGGTGCGAACGTAATTTACGAAGAAATCGCTCCGGTGCACGTCTCCGGACACGGCAGCCAGGAAGACATGAAACTGCTGATCCACCTGACCAAGCCAAAGTACTTCATCCCCGGTTACGGCGAAATGCGTATGCTCAAACAAGCATCCCTGTTAGCACAGCAGACCGGCATTCCAGAAAAACACATTCTGGTTGTGGAAAACGGCGCAGTGATCAACGTAAGAAACGGAAAGATTAAACTAGGCGGGCAGGTACCCACCAATACCGTCTTCGTTGACGGCTCCTGGGTCGGCGACCTGGGCCCTGACGAAATGCGCGACCGCGCCATGCTATCACAGGACGGCATTGTGCTGGTGCATATCAACGTAAACAAACGCAATGGTGAAATGTTAGGCCATCCGGAAATCATCAGCCGTGGTTTCGCAGCCTCTCAAGAAGCTGAGGAAATCCTCAACCGCCTGGAGAAACCCATCATTCAAGCCACCAATACTTCCAACGGGAACCTGGAACGCAATGTTATCCGCACGGTGAAAAGCATCATTTATAAAGAAACCCGCCGCAACCCCACCGTCCTGGTGACGATGAGTAAAATCTAAATATCAAAACTCGCTTACCAAAGAAGAGCGGCCCCTGAGCTTATCAAAGCGGATGGCCCGTTCTTCTTTTTTTAATCGGAATCCTGCCAACCCTGCGCCCCCCTCAAAGGGACAAATACCACCGGCAGGATTTCTTTTATTTCAAACCCCTCCCCTTTTCTGATCCATACTTGCAAGATTTGACGCCAATGTTCACCCACCGGGATCACCAGCCGGCCGCCATCCTTGAGCTGCTCAGGTAAACTGGGGGGAGAAACAGGCGCGCCTGCTGTGACCAGAATACCATCGTAAGGCGCCGCCTCCGGCCAACCCAGAGAGCCATCACCCACATGAATTGTGATATTGTTGAAATGGAGCGCCGCTAATTTTTCCTGCGCTGATGCAGCCAATTCGGGGATGCGTTCTACGCTGTGCACCTCCGCAGCCAGCGCGCCCAAAACCGCAGCCTGGTATCCGGATCCGGTGCCGATCTCCAGAATTTTCTCGGTTCCCTGCAATTCCAGCAAACTGGTCATCAAACCGACCATATAAGGCTGTGAAATAGTCTGGCCGTAGCCGATGGGTAAAGGATTATCCTGGTAGGCCTCCACCCAAAGTTCCTGGGAAAGGAAAGCATGGCGGGGAATTGTGCGCATGGCCGCTAATATGCGTTTATCCCCCACACCTCTATCCGCAATCTGTGTTTGCACCATCCTGCGGCGCGCAGCGGTAAAGTTCATTCTTCTCTCCATCACCCCCATTATACAAACCGTAAGCCATCAAGAAAAGTTACAGCAGCGAATGCGCGATCAGGCGGTCAACTTTTCCCATAGGGTATTGGTCCAATTCAACCGGCCTTACCCACTGGATTTCATCGGCAGCCAGCGCTGCCGGTTCCCCGCTCAGAATATCAGCTTCAAAGACGGTGACTACTACTTTAAAGTGGGTATATGCGTGCCGGTAGGTTCCTATGTCCGCATGCACAGCAATGTCCACCGCTAATTCTTCGCGAATTTCGCGCACCAGGGCGGTGTGTAAATCTTCACCTTCTTCGACTTTGCCGCCGGGGAATTCCCACAAGCCGCCCAACAAGCCATCTGCGCGGCGCTTGTCCACCAATACCGTGTCGCCGTTTCGGAGGACCGCAGCAACAACCTCGTACTGCGGTATGGGCTTCTTTTTAATACGAAGGGGAAATCTATCCTGGGAGTTATTTTGAAAAGCGAGACAATGCTTCGTTAGCGGGCATTGGTCGCACTGCGGGTTGCGCGAGACACAAATGGTGGCGCCCAAATCCATTACAGCCTGGTTGAAATCACCGGCCCGCCCCTGCGGCAGCATGGACTGCATCAGCTCTCGAATAGCTGCCTTGCCGGCAGCCTCGTTGATGGGTTGGTCGAACTCAGCCAGCCGTGCAAATACCCGCAAGCCGTTGCCGTCCAGGGCCACTTCATCCCGACCGAACGCGATGGAAGCCAGCGCGCCGGCAATGTAATCGCCGATCCCGGGTAATTTCTTTAATTCAGCAATTGAATCCGGGAATTGGCCGGCGTGTTGTCCAATCAGGATCCGGGCAGTCTTCAGCATATTTCGCGCGCGGTTGTAATAGCCCAATCCCTCCCATAACTGCATCGTTTGCCGTTCATCCGCCGCAGCCAGGCTGTGCAAGTCGGGAAAATTTCCAAGCCATTTTTTATAATAGGGAATGACCGTATCCACGCGGGTCTGCTGCAGCATGACTTCCGAAACCCACACTCGATAAGGATCGTGCGTTTCCCGCCAGGGTAATCCACGCGCATGGCGGTCATACCAGGCCAGTAACTCACGGCTCACCATAAATGTATTCATTTCAGAAGGGTTATTATGAAGTTAACCGGGAGGGTTCAAAACTGGAACCCTCCGGTTGCTGAGACTATTTTATATTTGAAATCAGTTACGTAATCCAACAAGCGCACAATCAGCGCGTCCCATTCCTCGCTACGCAAGACCTGATTAATCTCCGCTATGGTGGGCAGGGTAGCCCCAACCATGATTTGCGGTTGTTCACCATAAACAGTAACCCAGGCATCACTCATTTGAAAGCCTAAGCGTTGTACGTGCGGCAAGAATTCTCTGACGACGAACTCAAAATATTCCTGTTCGTGTTCCGGGTTTATATCCCAGGTCATGATCAGCTTGCCGGGCATCTCCTGCTCCTGCTAATCGTGCGGGAAGTCCAGCACAATCACCTGAGTTTCCTCCGGCAGCGATGCTACGTTGGCAATTTTCAAGGATGGCATCGTCTCCACTTCGGAAAGGCCCATCTCTTTCAGGAATTTTCCGATCGGATCCAGTTTAATGCTGGTCTGTGGGGTCTGATAGTGCATGGGGATCACAATATTGGGTTCAAACAGACTAATAGCTTCGGAAGCATTGGCCGCCGTTAAGCTGCCGTTGCCGCCCACAGGTACCAAAGCAATATGCACCGGTCCAAGTGATTCCACTTCCGCCTGGGTAGGCACCTGCAGCATATCACCCAAATGGACGATATTAATGCCGCCAAAGTCAATCAGGTAAAGCGTATTGACCGGCTGATTAGGATCACGTTTCTTGCGCATATCGGTGCGCAGACCGGTAATGAACACACCCCCAACTTCATACTCACCCGGTCCTTTGATCACATAAGGATCGCCTTTTACACCTTTTAGATAACTATGGCTGGGATTCTCATGGCTGATCGTCACAATATCCGCTTTCAGTTTTAGGGGTTGATAACCGACTAATTCCGAATCATAGGGATCACAAACAACAGCCGTCTGACCGCGTTCCGTTATTCTAAAACATGAATGCCCAAACCAAGTAATTTCCATTCAACCTCCGATTTCGCGCATGATTATACATTATTTAGTTTAATCCAATTCTAACCCTTGCTTTCAGCATATCGGATTTGTAAGATCTAATTTAATAAAATTTCGTCTGGAGGAAGCATGCGTGAAGTATTGGATTGGCTGATGACCGGACCGGCATGGGTGCGCTACCGCTGTTTAATCGACTTGCAGGATACCAGCGAAGAAACCCAAGCCGCGCAGACAACCAAAAAAGAGATGCTATCTGATCCACAAATCCTGAAATTGATCGCCGATTTGGATGAGTGGGAAACCACACCCCTGAAACGGCATAATGACGCTGTTCATCCCCTGCATAAGCTGGTATTTTTAGCAGACATTGGCTTGAAAGCCCACGATGATGGCCTATCCGCCATTTTATCCGTCATTAAAAATCACCAATCCAAAGATGGGCCATTTCAGGTGTTAAGCAACTATCCCACTGTGTTTGGCGGCAGCGGCAATGATAAATGGTTGTGGTGTGCTTGTGATGCACCTTCCACAATGTATGCGCTGCAGAAAATGGGGATGGAGAACGACCTTCAGGTGCTATCCGCAACAGACTTTTTGGCGAGCTCAGGACGGGACAACGGTTGGCCGTGCAAAGCGGACAGCCAACTGGGGAATTTCAAAGGCCCCGGCAGGCAAAGCGATCCCTGCCCATACGCCAACCTGATCATGCTCAAATTACTGGCAGCCTGCCCTGACAAGAAGAAATACCAGCCTAAAATCCAGGCTGGATTGGAAACCGCGTTAACCCTGTGGCAATACTCCCACGAACAACGTCCTTATCTGTTCAAAACGGGTACCGATTTTCGTAAGCTGAAAGTGCCCTTTATCTGGTACGACCTGCTGCATCTGGCGGAGACGCTCTCGTATTACCCGCAAGTCCATAACGATGCCCGTTTTATTGAAATCCTATCCATCCTGGAAAGCAAACAGGATGAGTCAGGAAGATTCACCAGCGAATCGATTTGGACCAAATGGAAAGGATGGGAATTTTGCCAGAAACAGGAACCCTCGCGCTGGGTGACGCTGTGCGCCCTTAGAATATTAAAACGAACCGGGCGCTGGTCGCCTAACTCGATACCCGCCGGATAACATAAATGGTTACATCGTCGGAGGGCTGCGCGTTAGCCTGGAACTCAAGCAATTTGGAATCCAGCATCTCAATCAGCGATAGATCAGTTTGAGGTACATAGGTCTTAAGCAGTCCGTAAAGCCGGCCCTCCCCAAAGATAGCGTCGACCGGAGAGCGCGCTTCGGTGACGCCATCGGTGTACATAACCAAATGATCACCCGGACGAATTTGCAGCGTTTTGTTTTCCAGAACAAGCGCCGGCTGTACCCCTAAAGGCATGGCTCCTTTTTCCAACCAGATTACCTGACTGTTGTGCTTTCTTAATAACAACGGCAGGTTATGGCCGGCGTTTGTGTAAACCAGTTCACCGGTTGCAATATCCAGCACAGCATAGAAAACCGTGACGAATAAGCCTTCATGCGAGCTTTCCATCAGCATGCGGTTTACGTGCTGCAATGTTTCCGCCGGAGAACTGCTGGATTGCGCAGCCGCATGGATCAGTGTTCGGGCAACGGTCATGGTCAAAGCCGCCGGGAGTCCCTTATCGGAAACATCCGCCACGACCAAACCCAGCTGATGCTCTCCAATCGGTATGGCATCGTAAAAATCACCGCCAACCTGTAAAGCCGGCCGCCAGCGGACGCTGATCTCCCAACCCGGAATTTGCGGGAGTTTTTCCGGTAAAAAGGTCTTCTGAATTTCCTGTGCCAGTTGGATTTCGCGGCGCACCCGCTCTTGCTTCACCATCTCTTTTTTTAAGGATTCATTCTGAATCGCAATAGAAAGCTGCTGCGCGACCCCTTTGATTATTTCAACTTTCTTTTCCCGTAGTTCATGGCCTTCACCGGATTCAAGCACGATCAGGAAACCATAATCGTCGTCCGTGATGTACAACGGGAAGAGTATTAGGACCGGTTCATGGATATCGGGAACCTGGTTGCTGCGCAGGAAAACCCGGTAATCAATCTGCAGCCAATCCGCGGGAGGCAATTCACCAATCTCGCAAAATACCGGCTGCTGTTGTTCCCGAACCGCATCCAGGCTCTGATTTGTCAATTTAATCGAAGAAGGCAGCGCTTCCACCTGAGATTTCCAGGTTTGACTGTGGCTGGAGCGCAGTTGCAGCCGTCCGGTTGCTTCATCATGCAGGTAAATCAGGGCCGTATCAACACCCACCACCAACGGCAGCAGGTCGGTGGCATTGCACAAGGTTTCATCCAGGTTGACCGAAGCGGCTACCATTTCGGCTACCTGCAGCAAAACTGCCGTGATGTAAGCTTCATATTCCTGCGATTCTCGAAGTTCAAAGTTTTCAATCGCCAGCGCAATTTGCCTGGCCACCGCCACAAGCACGCTCTGCTGTCCGGAACCCCTGTCCCCGATGCCGGTATTGACTGTCCTTAATTCATCCACCAGCAGTAGACCGAACACTCTGTTATGCGCCACCATGGGCACCAGCTTGCAGCAGTGTACGTCTTTTTTCAGCTCGGACATTTCACCGTCATTCAAAAATTCTTCATCAAAATCCAGGGGAATTTTCAAGACAGCAACCTGGTGAAAACGTTCGGCAGCCTGGTCTTCATATGGCAGCATCGCCAGTTTAGCTTCCATGCTTTTTTGAAAACCGTAATGGGCGTTCAGGTAAAACTCAGCCGAGTCTTTTCCCGGCATATAGATAGCGCATTTTTCCACGCCAACCAGCAAAGGCAAAATGCGCACAATTGCTTCAAATAAATCGTCTAAATTATCGTAAGCTTGAGCGGCTTCCGCAACCTGCAGCATAACAGTGGAAATCCAGGTTTTCTCGAAAATATCATCGAACAATTCTGCATTCTCAATTGCCAGCGAAATGGAGTCCGCCAATATATGCAGCACCATAACGTCATTTTCGTGGAAAGCATCCGACTCATCGCTTAGGATTTCCAATACACCCAGAAGCTGGTCATTGATCAACAGCGGGAAGCAGATCTCAGAGCGGGCAGCCGACAAGCCTTCCACCGGGCGATATTTCTCCGAACATGTGACATCCGGAGCATGTATCTCATTGCGGGCCGCCGCGCAACCGCCAACCAGGCCTTCACCCAAAGGGATCCCCGTTCCCATGGTTAGGAATTTCCGTTGCTCTGTGCTCAGTACCTGGCCCGCACTGGCTTGCAGCTCCAGAAGTTTTTGTTCCTCATCAAAAGTATAGAGGGCGACAAAGTAAAACTGAAAAGTATCCTGAACCAGTTGAACGATTTTGTTGAAAAGGTCAAACGGTTCACGGAAGCGCACAATTTCCATGCCGACGTTACGCACCAGGGCAAGCTGGCCAAAGCGCCAGTCTTTCAGCCGCGTCAGGCGCGTCATGTCCAGAATCCCTGCCAGGTAACGGCCGGAAATCTCCAGAAAATTCCGCCATTCCTCGGAGATATCTACCGGTTCCGGGAACGTCAGAAGAATCCATCCGAAGGGTTCATTTTCCTTTTGGAGGATAATCTTGAAGGATTCCTGTGAAGTTGGTCTTAAGAGGGGTTCATCTTTTTTTATGAAAATATCCGAATTGCTGCCGGCTTCTCCAAATTGTTTCTTGAGGATCAACTGTTGATCCGGCAGCGGCCTGAATTGCGCATTCAAACGGACATCCACTTCTGCCCCGGCCATGGCAGAAAGATGTGTTTTTATTAAATCAACTTGTCCATAAATCGAGTTCTGCGCCAGTAATAAATCCCCCAGTTCGAACAATTGGCGCCAGATGGCTTGATTTAATACGTTAGGCGCCTTTTGCAAAATTACTCCTGTTGAGTATGTTCCTGATCGGCGAGTACTTTCCCGATCTTCACCATTCTGAGTTCATTGCCATTTTTACTGCTGAAACTGAACTCAACCGAATCCATCAAGGATTTCATAAAATGCAAACCCAGGCCGCGTTGTTTACGCCGGCGGGGATTGTTCCTGGTATTGGGTGTTTTCACCTTTTTCGGATCGAAAGCCTTTCCATGATCACGCATGATCACCTCCAGCCTACCCGGCTCAATTTCACAGGAGCATTCAATATCTCCTTTGCCTTCCCCTTCATAAGCATGGTCAATGATATTGGAAGCGGCTTCATCAACTGCCAGTTCGACCTCGCAAATGGATTTTTCATCCAGAGCGGCTTCCTCAGCCGCCCGGGCAAAAAACTCCCTGATCTCGCTGAGGCTCGAGAACTTGCCTGGGAAAGCAATCGAGCGCATAGGACGGATTAGAAACTGCCTACTGCTTTTGCAGTATCCTCAAAGACTTTAAAATATGGGATAAAGCCAGCCAAATCCAGCGCGGCATGGATGCGTTGTGAGATACTTGCCAGCACTACCTCTCCGCGGTTAAATCGTTTGCATTTCTTTTGAGCGTTTACCAGAACCCATAAACCGGCGCTGGAAATAAAATCAACCTTGCTCAGGTCAAGCACCAGTTTATAATTGCCTTCATCAATCAAAGCATTCAAAGCTTTCTGCAGGTGGGGCGCGGTTTCACTGTCAATTCTTCCATTTATATTAATCAGAACACAGCGCTTCAAAGCCGTTGATAATATTTCCATTTTTGAGTCTCCTGATAAACTTTACGGATAAAACCGATTATAACATGTCGAATTTAGTTAGGCCCCAACTAAAAAGTGTCGAACATCTTGTTATTTCAACGCAATATGGTAAAATCCCAGTCTTGTCCTGCATTTAAGCTTTTGGTATAATCCAATGGTTGTACCTTAAATGAGTATTATTACTGCCGACGTAGCTCAAACGGCAGAGCAACCGCCTTGTAAGTGGTAGGTTACGGGTTCGATTCCCGTCGTCGGCTCAGTTGCGAACGAGCAAGTGGGCGTTTTCTGAAAAACAGAGCGCTTCACTTGCATGCCCGCAACTGGCAGTAGTTATTTTTTTGGGCGGTTACCCAAGTGGCCAACGGGGACTGACTGTAAATCAGTTGGCAGACGCCTTCGGAGGTTCGAATCCTTCACCGCCCACTGGCTGAAAAGCCAAAAGACCGGGAAACCGGTGTGTTACGGGCAAGTTTAGCCCTCATAGCTCAGACGGTAGAGCACGTTCTTGGTAAGAACGGGGTCATGGGTTCAAATCCCATTGAGGGCTCAGACCGTCCAAAGTAATTATCATAAATGCTTTAGGAGAGTAAAAAATATGGCAAAGGAAACTTACGAACGAACGAAGCCGCACATGAACGTGGGCACCATGGGTCACATTGACCATGGCAAGACCACGCTCACCGCTGCTATCACCAAATATGCCGCCATTCGCGGTATGGCGGATTTTCGCGCATTCGATACCATCGATAATGCGCCGGAAGAGAAAGCCCGCGGTATCACCATCAATATTGCTCACGTGGAATACGAGACCCCCAAGCGCCACTACGCGCATGTGGACATGCCCGGTCACCGTGACTACATCAAGAACATGATCACCGGTGCGGCCCAGGTTGACGGCGCCATTCTGGTTGTGGCAGCCCCCGACGGCCCCATGCCCCAGACCCGTGAGCACGTTCTGCTGGCCCACCAGGTGGAAGTCCCCAACATCGTTGTCTTCTTGAACAAAGTTGACATGATGGACGACCCGGAACTGTTGGAACTGGTTGAACTGGAACTGCGCGAAATGCTGACCAGCTACAAATTCCCCGGCGATGAGATTCCGATCATCCGCGGCAGCGCCCTGAAGGCTTTGGAGAGCGACTCCACCGATCCGGAAGCGCCCGAATATGCCCGCATCAAGGAATTGATGGACACCATCGACGCATACTTCCCCGATCCGCAGCGTGACGTGGACAAACCCTTCATGATGCCCGTTGAGGACGTCTTCTCCATCAAAGGCCGCGGCACCGTGGTCACCGGACGTATCGATCGCGGCAAGGTCAAGGTTGGCGAAGCAGTCGAGATTGTCGGTCTGCGTGAAAAGAGCATGGCCACCGTCGTCACCGGCGTGGAAATGTTCCACAAGACCCTGAACGAAGGTATGGCCGGCGATAACGCTGGTTTACTGCTGCGCGGTGTTGAGCGCACCGATGTGGAACGCGGTATGGTGGTTGCGGCTCCCAAGAGCATCACCCCCCACACCAAATTCAACGCTGAAGTGTACGTTCTGAAGCGCGAAGAAGGCGGACGTCACAAACCGTTCTTCACCGGCTACCGCCCGCAATTCTACATCCGCACCATGGATGTGACCGGCAATATTGAATTGCCCGCTGATGTTGAAATGGTTATGCCTGGCGATAATGTCAACATGAAGGTCGAATTGATCATCCCCGTTGCTTTGGAACAGGGTTCCCAGTTCGCCATCCGCGAAGGCGGCCTCACTGTTGGTGCGGGCGTCATCACCCAAATTTTGGAATAAAACCTGCGCTAACTAGCGAATAGGGTTGAGAAGGTAAGAATGGCTTCTAAGAAAGACGTAAGACCGGTCATCACATTGGCCTGCACAGAATGTAAAGAACGAAACTATACTTCTGAAAAGAATCGGCGCAATGACCCAAACCGGTTGGAAATAAACAAGTACTGCTCGCGCTGCAGGAAACACACTCTGCACCGAGAAACCAAGTAAGATAGCGTAACATTATGCGGGTGCGATCAGTAAATGAAGCACCCGCATAGCTTAAAGGCCAGTAGCTCAATTGGCAGAGCGCCTGTCTCCAAAACAGGAGGTTGTGGGTTCAATTCCTGCCTGGCCTGCCTTGATTAACACGACGCCAATCAGTAAGGCGTCGTTTTAGACATAATACAGGAGAGAAAATGCCTGAAAAAAAGAAAAAAAACGAAAAAAAGACCAATGGCATCACCCGCTGGTGGCGCGAAACGCTTGGCGAGCTGCGGAAAGTTACCTGGCCTACCACTCAGGAGGCCTGGCATCTGACCAAAGTCGTCATATTGACCATGATCTTGATGAGTGCACTTTTGGGTTTTCTTGATTTCGTGTTTACTCATGTAATTGCATTCATCCTCTCTTAGTATCCAGGCGTTTTTTGCCTGACCAAAGGATGTAGATAATGACAAACGAAGAAGAGTTAAACAACTTGGATAACGATATTCAACAGGAGCCGGAAACGGAAAGTACGCCCACGCCTGATGAACAAACCGAGCTGGCGGATTCCTCCGAAGATATCTCTTCTTCGACGGAAGAATCGCCTTCGCACAAACTTCGCAAAACCAGCGACTTGGAAGACAGCCGGGCCTGGTATGTGATCCACTGCTATTCCGGTTACGAGAATAAAGTGCGGCACAACCTTGAGCAGCGTATCGAGACCATGGGCATGAAAGACATGATCTTCGATGTGGTCATCCCCACCCAGGAAGAAATTGAGGTGCGGGAAGGCAAACGACGCTCGATTGAACGGCATGTTTTTCCCGGTTATGTACTGGTCAACCTGATTCTGACCGAGGAATCCTGGTACGTTGTACGCAATACCCCCGGTGTTACCGGTTTTGTTGGCATGGGCAACGACCCCACTCCCCTGCGCCCGGAAGAAGTATCCCAAATCCTGAAACGCATGGAAGCGGAAGCGCCGCATGTCAAAGTTACTTTCAAAGCCGGTGAGCGCGTACGCATTATTGATGGGCCATTCAACGATTTCCGCGGCACTGTCTCGGAAATCGATATGGAACGCGCCAAAGTGACCGTTATGGTCAATTTCTTTGGGCGCGAAACACCTGTAGAATTGGATTTCCTGCAGGTGGAGAAATCTTAAACAACCTCCGCAAGGAGGATTGTGGGAGGGTGACCCTTATCACCCGCTAAAACCACTTAAGGAGTTTATCAATGGCAAAAAAAGTAAAAGCAATCGTAAAGTTGAATGTTCCGGCTGGGAAGGCTAATCCTGCACCCCCCATCGGCCCGGCCCTGGCCGGACACGGCATCAACATTATGCAATTCTGCAAGGAATATAACGCTCGCACGCAAAACAAGATGGGCGAGATTATTCCCGCGGAAATCACTGTCTACATGGATGGTTCCTTCACATTCGTCCTGAAGACACCGCCCACCTCCGAAATGCTCAAAAAAGCAGCCGGTGTGGAAAAAGGTTCCGATGTTCCCAATCGCAACAAAATTGCTACCATCACACGCGCTCAGCTGCGTGAAATCGCTGAAGCCAAAATGAAAGATCTGAATGCGATTGACATTGAAGGCGCTATGCGCCAGATTGAAGGCACAGCCCGCAACATGGGCATCCAGGTAGAAAAATAATAACTTCGTGGGAGGGTAGACGCTACCCGCCACTACCACAAAGGAGAAATGATGGCTAAACACGGTAAGAAATATTTAGAAGTAAAAACCAAAGTAGATCCGGATACCTTTTACGACCCCAAGACAGCTTTGGAACTGGTAAAAGAGACTTCCTATTCGAAATTTGATGGAACAGTTGAAGTTCACATTCGCACGGGTCTCGATCCCCGCCAAGCCGACCAGCAGCTGCGCGATGTCGTCGTGCTGCCCAATGGCCTCGGCAAAACTGTGCGCATTCTGGTCTTCGCTCAGGGCGACGGCGCTGCCGCTGCCAAAGAAGCCGGCGCCGACTACGTTGCCGACGATGACGAATGGATCAAGAAAATCGAAGGTGGTTTCACCGATTTCGATGTCGCAATTTCCACCCCGGATATGATGGCCAAAGCCGGCCGTTTAGGTAAAGTTTTGGGTCCGCGCGGTTTGATGCCGAACCCCAAAGCCGGTACGGTTGTTCCCGCCGAAGACCTGCCCCGCGCAATTAACGAAGCCAAAGCCGGCCGTGTTGAATTCCGTTTGGACAAGACTGCCAACATTCATGTTCCGATTGGCAAAGTCAGCTTTGAACTCGATAAACTTTACCAGAATCTGTCCAGCTTGATGAACGCTATTCGCCGCGCCAAACCGGCCGCAGCCAAAGGCACATTCATCAAGAAAGTCACCCTGACCGCAACCATGGGGCCCGGCGTCAAAGTGGACGCCAACCAAGCGCTCTCAATGGAGTAATCCTTATTAGCGTGTTATAATCACCACTGAAATTTTCGCCAATGAAGGCCGGTGCCGCAAGGCTTAATATCCTGCTCAGGTGAAGAAACGAAAGAAGCTTTTATTAGCTGAATTGGTTGTCTTTGCCTGATTTCAACGGCAAAGACAATTTTTTTTGAAAGGAGATGAATACCTTTGGCATTCACAAAAGAGCAAAAGAAAGAAATTATTGCCAGCTACGAAAAATGGCTCAAAGACGCCAGTGCTGTCTACGTTATGACGTATCAAAAAATGCGTATGAAAGACATTGATGCACTGCGTGCCGATGCCCGTGAAGTTGGCGGCGAACTGCATGTTGTCAAGAACACTTTGATGAAAATTGCGCTTGAAAACTGCGGAATGAGCGATGGCGGTTACTTCAGTGATTCCTCAATCGTCGCGTTCGCATTTGAAGATGCACCCTCTGTCGCAAAAGTTGTCGATAAAGCCAGTTCATCCGATCTGTTCGCTGTCAAAGGCGGTTTCATGGACGGCAAAGTATTGGACGCACAATCCGTTATTGCCTTGTCCAAGCTGCCTCCACTGCCTCAGATGAGAGCTCAATTGCTGGCGCTTATCCAGACCCCTGCTACACAATTGGTTCGCACTATTTCGGAACCCGCGCGTCAGGTGGCTGCGGTTGTAAAAGCATATTCAGAAAAAAGCCCGGCTCCGGCCGCAGGCTAAACCACAAAAAGAAAAATATTTTAGATTCAGGAGAATTAAAATGGCAGATATTAACAAATTAGCAGAAGAACTCAGCACGCTGACCGTATTGGAAGCCGCTGAATTAGTAAAAACTTTGGAAGAGAAATGGGGCGTTTCCGCCGCAGCTCCCGTAGCCGTTGCCGCAGCCGGTGCTCCCGCTGCAGCCGCCGAAGCCGCTGAAGAAAAGACCGAATTCGACGTCGTCATCAAAGACGCCGGCCCCAAGAAAATCGATGTCATCAAAGTCATCCGCCAGCTCACCAGCCTCGGCTTGGTGGAAGCCAAAACCATGGCCGAGACCGCCGGTTCCAAGGTCCTCACCCAGGTTGGCAAAGAAGCCGCTACCGACGCGAAATCCAAGTTGGAAGCAGCCGGCGCAGTCATCGAACTCGCCTAAGTTTTTCAACAAGCACGAAAATAAAAAAACCGCTGAAATTTCAGCGGTTTTTTATTCCACTCGATACCCTGCCTGCTCGCCCAGGCTAATCGCTTCGTAGCCCGCACATTCTTGTGCGGGAAAGAGAAAATTTATCTACTCGCATTATTCAACTCCCCATATTCCTATATTTCCCCGCTCGTCCAAGCTGACCAGCACCTCATCCCCTTCGGCAAACGTCAACCCAATAATCGGGGCAGATCCAGCCTGCCAGGAAGTAACTATTTTGCCCTTTTCCTGGTCCAGCACGAAAATCCAGCCATCCGAAGCACCCAACGCCGCCAGACCGTTCTCCGCACCCAGGCTCAAAGCGCTGGGCTGGTCGATGGTATCGGTATCCAGCGTAGACCGGCGCAGCACCTTAGCCCGCGCGCCGTCCACCCATTCCAGTGAAAGGAGGTTTTGGTCACTGAGATTCTGAACCACATAAACCATCTCCGACTGCGTTGACGTAAAAGCAGGATTGACAAACCAGGCACGCGATTGATAAGCGTCCATCTTGGTGAGCTTGCCGCTCTGCAAATTGAGCAGGAACAAGGCTTTTTCGCGCCGGTCAATATAAGCGGCCGTGCTGCCGTTGGCCGAGAAGCGCAGCCCAAAGATATCCTCCATCTCGGTGAGTTTATCCCGATCCCCGCCCATGGCAATCGCGCAAATCTGGGAACGCCCATCTTTGTCCAGGCAATAGAAAGCCGTCTGAAATTCCTCAGAGAATCCCAAAAGGCGCAAATCCCAATCGGCCTGGGCGTCTGCCGGCAATTTCAAGTCAATAGTACCGCCCCCTTCAACACTTTGCAGGCTTATCAGCCCATCCTTGTTTGCCACCTTCCAGAGATCGTTTTCCTGGCCGAAATACGCATTTTGGCAGGAGATATGCAAATCGGCAGGGTTCAGCGAGCAGGTACCGCAGTAATAACAATCGCTTTGCGCGCCGAGGTCAATTACCAGCGGTCTGAAAGAAACCAAATCCGTACCGCCCAGCAAACCGTCAAAGTTATAAGAAGAAGTCCACCAGTTCGAGGTAGCTGTTCCCGCTTCTCCGAAATCAGCGGCGGTCTGATAGCCGCCATCCTCGGCGGGCAGGACACCATCCAGGTTGCGCGCAAAAACTTCCGCCTGGGCCAGTTGTTTTCCGCTCTGCCAATCCCAAATTGCCATTTGCGTCGCGATAACTTCGCGGTGATAGGTGAGCGTAGCTTTGCTGATATTAAGCAGGGCGACTGTGTTTGTTTCAAGTGAAAGACGCGCATCGCAGGGTTCAGCCTGCGTACAGCCGGTTCCGCTCAGGCTGGCGCGCACCTGACCATCCAAACGACTTTTCAGTTGAATGGATTCATCCCCCTGCAGTACATAGTACTGGTCGGCCGCCTGAAAACCGTTGAGCGCTTCCATGCTGAGCGATAATTCCGCCCAGGTGCCCACCGCCCAAAAGCGGAACGCCTGGTATTCCTCACCTGAAAACGATCGATAGCGTGAAGGATCAAAGGTTTGCAGTACCGTACCGTCAGACGAAAAGCCCAAACCGCGGAAAGTGTATAAATCACCGTGCAGTGTATCCTGGGATTCGTTCCACTCATACACCACCTGGTTCTGCAATGTCGCCACCACCCGGAAATAAGCCTGGGCAGAATCACTGTCAATTGTTACGCCGCTAATTGCCAGCAAACCGGCATCCGGCGATAAAGCCAACTGCGGAAATTCCGCACCGCAGGTATCCGCATCCGTCCCGGATTCGGCCTTGTAGGGACTTTCATAAATTACCCCGCTGCCAACCTGCCAAACCTGAATGGTATCTTTACCTGCAACGGCGATAAAAGAGCCGTCCTGGTTGAAACTGAAATAGCGATCCCAACCATACTGGCAATCGGGCAAGGCCACATCGATATGCGCAGCCAGCTTTCCGCTGTCCATTTCAAACACGTCAATGCCTTCCAAATCCGCCCGCGCGCCCATGCGGCCGTCGGGAGAAATCAGTTCATACGGGGGAAAACTCGGCTGAATCACATCCAATTGACTAATCGAATCGGCATTATCAGCCGTAATCGCCTCTAGACTATTTGGGAGCGAGGGCATCGTGGGAACCGGTGTCAGAGTTTCGATCGCCTCAGCAAACTGCTCTGCTGTAATCTGGTTCTTATCATCAGTTGGTACAGTCTCTTTTCCGGTATGGGTATCTTCGACAGCGCCCATAACAGGTTCGGCTGCGCAGGCATTTAAGGCCAGGGCAGCCATTAATAGGATTAAAAGGGGGAAGAAACGAAGTGATTTCTGCATAGTTTTTCCAATTATCGGGATGATTATAACCAATCCGGGTTATTTTTAGCGTCAAAGCTGTTGATATTTGTAGAATCCCATAGTGATAAGTGGCACTTACGCTGGTGAATTCCACTATAGTACAATGTAATCGAATTCATACCAATTATGTCCAATTTATTTCACTAAAGGAGTTTTAAATGCCCCTTAGAGGAACGATTGTTGTTGACGACAACCTTTGTAAGGCCTGCGAATTGTGTGTGGAAGCTTGCCCGCAGCACGTCATCGGCCTTAACGCTGAAATCATCACCCCACGCGGATTTCATCCCGCCCACCTGATCAAAGACGAATGCACCGGCTGCGGCATTTGCGCCCTGGTATGCCCTGAAGCAGCCATCACGGTCTACCGCGAAAAACGCGGAGCACAAGGTTAGGAGACCCTATGGCAAAAGAATTATGGAAAGGGAATGAAGCATTCGCCGAGG
>Ga0209163_1001279_pt1 | contig 29528 bp, 22 predicted proteins | sample MTBAKSrepl2MetaG_FD_187457 | JGI IMG/M metagenome (GOLD analysis project Ga0209163, IMG submission 187457) | Enrichment culture microbial communities om Arthur Kill intertidal strait, New Jersey, USA, that are MTBE-degrading - MTBE-AKS2 (Arthur... | ecosystem: Environmental > Aquatic > Marine >...
GACTTTCACTGCTTCATCCAGCAGCCGACTTTTTTCTTGTTTGGTACTATCCCGATAACGCCCCCAGACTTTATGAATATATTTGCGTCGTTCACTAATTGTCATTGGATCCGTTTCTGCCATCGCCACCTCGGTAACATTTTCATTTGACCTAACGATAGCATTTCAGTAACATTTTAGTTGAACTAATGCGTTGCCCTGTTCAAAATAGATGTATTAACGGTACAATCTTATCAACCAGTCCTCAGGAGGTTGATGATGAAATTCCCGTTTTATCAAGTCGATGCTTTTGCGGTCAAACCTTTCAAAGGCAATCCAGCCGCGATTATCATGATGGAAGATTCCCGGGAAGACAGTTGGTTCCAAGCTGTCGCCCAGGAGATCAATCTTTCTGAAACTGCATTTCTTCGCCCCAAAGGTCACGATTATGAACTCCGCTGGTTCACTCCCACAACTGAAGTTGACCTGTGCGGTCACGCGACCATTGCGAGTGCACATATCCTCTACGAATTTGGCTTTTACGATCTCGACGAGACGATCAATTTTCACACTCGCAGCGGCGTACTTACGTCCACATTCAACCGTGGCACAATTGAAATCAGCATGCCGCGCCTCAAGGTGACCCCCGTGGCTGCTCCAGCGCTCCTGAAAGAGATTCTCGGTTTTGAGCCTCTGGCAGTCGCCGAGTCTGAAAACAGTGTTCTTATAGCAGAACTCGCCAGCGCAGACCAGGTGCGCAATTTTTCAGCGAATTGTGATTTGATCTCTCAACTCGATCACCTCGATCTTGCCTTGACCGCCTCAGGTGAAGGGACAAAGTTCGATTTTATTTCGCGCTTTTTCTCTCCTAAAACCGGCATTCCCGAAGATCCTGTAACCGGTATGGCTCATTGTCTCCTGGGACCCTATTGGGAAGCAAAGACAGGCAAGAACGAGTTCCACGCTTACCAGGCTTCAGCCCGGGGTGGTGAGGTTTGGGTACGCCTGGCTGATAAACGCGCTTACATCGGCGGAAAGGCTGTCACTGTCCTTAAAGGCGAAATGCTCAAGCAGTCGCAGTGATCGTTTCGTATCCTAATTTGTTTGTGTACGTACGGGCGGGTTCCAAATCCGCCCTTTTGCTGCCAAATTGAGAGCCCTCATGGCGCGGTCCTTGTTATAATATGCCCATGATGCGCCGATTTCTACCGTCAATTCGTGTCGCTTTTCCTATTGCTATTTCTCAAGCCCTCATTCCTGCCAAAGGAGCTTCATCTTGGAATTATTAAAACAAAAAATCCTTACCCACGGTAAAAATCTTGGCAATGGCATTCTCAAAGTGGACCGCTTCATTAATCACCAGGTCGACCCCATGCTTATGGACGAGTGTGGAAAAGAATTCGCCCGTCTGTTTGCCAACACGCCAGCCATTAAAATCCTGACCGCCGAAATTTCCGGCATCGCTCCTGCCCTCATGACCGGAAAATACCTCAATTTGCCGGTTGTCTACGCCCGCAAAACCAAACCAGTTACCATGCCCAGCGAGGTCTACATTACTGTCGCGCCATCCCACACCAAGGGGCACAACACGGAACTGATCGTCTCGCCGGAATACCTCGGCAGAGGTGAAAAAATTCTCATTATCGACGACTTCCTTGCTTCCGGAGCCACCATCGCCGGTCTGGTTCGCCTGGCGGAAGTCGCAGGTGCCGAAGTAGTCGGGATTGGCACACTCGTCGAAAAGACCTTTGAAGGTGGCCGCACTTTGCTCTCAAAATTAGGAGTCCCCATCCATTCACTCGTCTCCATTTCTTCAATGGATGACGGCAAAATCGAATTTACTGACGAATTTGAGGCATAGAAAGGTGTAATGAGCGATCGAATTGTAATTCTTGACTTTGGTTCGCAGTTTACCCAATTGATTGGTCGCCGCATCCGCGATATGCACGTCTATTGCGAACTGCTTCCGTGGAATGCCAGTGAAACTGAGGCGATCACCCCAGAGACACGTGGCATCATCCTTTCCGGTGGTCCCCAATCGATCTATGCGGAAAACGCTCCCTACATCCAGGACTACATTCTGAAGAGTGAACTGCCGATCCTGGGCATCTGCTACGGAATGCAAGCCCTGGCCCATCAGTCCGGTGGCAAAGTGGTTCAAAGTGAAGAACACGAATACGGGCTCACCATCCTAACCGTCCCTGAACCCAACCCCATTCTCCATCTCGGACGCCAGAACGTTTGGATGTCCCACGGAGATCAGGTCTCCATCTTACCTGCAGGTTATGTTGGTCTCGCCAAAACGCCCAACACTCCTTACGCCGCCATGGCAAACTACGCGCAAAACCGGTTTGGGCTTCAATTCCACCCCGAAGTGCATCACAGCCAATACGGCGAGGAGATGTTGAAAAACTTCATTCTGAAAATTTGTGCTGTCGAACCTTCCTGGACCTCGCAAAACATCATCGAAGAAAGCGTCGAACATATCCGCCAGCAAGTCGGCAGCGGTAAGGTGCTCTCCGCCCTTTCTGGCGGAGTCGATTCTGCCATCACCACTGCCCTGGTTCAAAGAGCAGTGGGCGATCGTGTCACTGCCGTTTTTATCGACACCGGCTTGATGCGCCAGGGTGAAGCGGAGCAAATCGAAACCACTTTTCGTCCGCTTCTCGCAGATCGCCTGATCATGGTTGATGCCTCACAGCGTTATTTTGCCCGCCTGAAAGGTGTGACTGACCCCGAAGAGAAGCGCAAAATCATCGGTGAAATGTTTGTGCGCGAGTTTGAACGCGCAGTCCACGATGCCGTCGATTTCGAATTTCTGGCTCAAGGCACCATCTACCCGGATGTGATTGAATCCAAGGGCATCGGTGTGACCGAAGCCCACCGCATTAAAACCCATCACAATGTCGCCGGCTTGCCTGACGACATGCAGTTCAAGCTGGTCGAGCCTCTCCGTTTCCTTTTCAAAGACGAAGTGCGCGCTATCGGGCTTGAGCTGGGTCTGCCCGCCGAGCTCGTCTGGCGGCAGCCCTTCCCAGGTCCGGGTTTGGCAGTTCGCTGCCTGGGTGAAGTCACGCCTGGACGGATCGCCACCGTTCGCCATGCCGATGCCATCTTTAGAGAAGAACTGGGCAAAGCCGATCTCCTGCACATCCATACGGATGAAGACGGCACCCTGCAGGGCAGTTCGCAGGCATTCGCCACTCTTCTCCCTGTTAAAAGTGTAGGCGTCATGGGCGACCAGCGCACCTACGCCGAAACCATCGTGCTGCGTGCCATCACCTCGGTCGACTTCATGACCGCCGATTGGGCACGCCTGCCCCTTGACCTGCTGGCACACGTCAGCAATCGTATTGTCAACGAGGTGGTGGGCGTCAACCGCGTGGTCTATGACATCAGCTCCAAGCCACCGGCTACAATAGAATGGGAGTAAAAAAATGAAATTAAGCTCAATCTTAGATCAAATCGACCTTAAAAATTATGCACTGCCTGTGTTTCAGAGAGGATATGTTTGGAATCGTGAGCAAGTTCGAAAACTTATGAATTCCTTATACAAAGGTTATCCTATTGGTAGTTTGTTAATATGGGTCACTCAAACCAATGTAGAAGAGATAAAAGAACCTGAGAGTGGTTATCCAGGCATAGTTTACTTGATATTAGATGGACAGCAGCGAATCACGACGCTTTATGGCATTATTCGTGGAGAAGCTCCACCCTTTTTTGACGGAAGCGAGAGGGCTTTTACTGGCTTGTATTTTAACGTTAAGGAAGAGATTTTTGAATTCTTCCAAGCTGCAAAAATGACGAACAATCCTGATTGGATCAATGTTACTGAAGTAATGTCAAAAGGTGCTGGTGAGTTTGTTCAGCACAACATACATCATATACATAATATCGATAAATTAAACAACATTTCGAATGTAAGAAACGTCGATTTACCTATACAGGAAGTCTCAGGTGAGGATAAAACTATCGACGTGGTTGTAGATATATTTAACAATGTTAACAGTGGTGGAACAAAATTAAGCAAAGGCGATTTAGCATTAGCAAAATTATGTGCACAATGGCCCGGAGCAAGAGATGAATTAAATAACATTTTGGACTGGTTAAGCTCTCATAGTTTCTCTTTTTCTATGGATTGGTTACTTAGATGTGTCACGGTATTCTTAACAGGGCAGCCATACTTTACAGGATTGTCCTCAGTCAGTGTTCCCCAATTTAGAGATTCGCTTCCAAAAGTGAAAGCCCTTATTGGTACAATTCTTGATCAAATTGGTTCTCGTTTAGGACTTGATCATGACCGAGTCCTCTCAGGTGTTTTTGCAATACCTGTGATAATTCATTTAGTAAAATCCACAAAAGAGGCCAACAGAACCAACCAATTTTGGAACAAAATTCTTTATTGGTATATTCATACTTTCATTTGGGGCCGTTACTCAGGATCTACTGAGTCAGTTCTCGCAAAAGACCTAAATTCAATTTCGAGCGATCCTGATATAGAAAATCTAATATCGCTGTTACGAAAGGATCGAGGAGATTTAACAATCCGACCAGAAGATTTTGTGAGCTGGAGCACAGGTTCTAGGTTTTATCCCCTACTTTACATGATGACACGCGTCGGACATTCTATCGATTGGCTTACAGGGGTCGAATTGTCTAATAATTTATTGGGGAAACATTCAAAGCTTGAGATACATCATATTTTTCCTAAGGCACAATTGTATGCGAAAGAGTACGAAAAAGCAGAGGTCAATGCTCTAGCCAATTATACTTTTCTAACAAAGGAGACCAATCTGGCAATCTCCAATAAAAAGCCTGAAGATTATTTTCTTGACGTTTTAGTGAGCCAACCAACAGCGCTTGCCACGCATTGGATTCCCGAAGATCCAAAATTACGAGACCTGAAAAACTATAAACAATTTTTGCACGAAAGAAGAATTCTTCTCGCAGATGCCGCGAATAAAATATTAAACAATCTATATCTAAGTACGGGCGCTGGTGCAATGAAACAGATTGCTTCTGCTGAACCTCAATTGGAAATCGCCGATTTTGGAACATACAGCCATGATGATGACGATATAATCCTGGAAGTAGCAAGCTGGGTTGAAGGACTTGGGTTTGATCCAGGGCAGATCTATTATGAAGTTGTCGATGAGTCTAGCAGTTCACAGACAATTTTTGATTTAGCTTGGCCAGATGGAATCCAACCAGGGCTAAGTGAGCCCCTTGCTCTTATAATCGAATCAGATGAAGAGACATATTCCAAAGCTAGTTCGGCGGGATACAAATTTTTTACCAGTGTAGAGGATTTAAAGAAATACATCACCATAAATTACGTTCAAAACGGAGATTAAGGGAGTAGATAATTCGAAATAATGGAAAAATTTATTATTCGAATATAAGTTAAAAATAGATTATGATTACAAAAAAAATAGAATGGGAGCTAAATATTATGAGACTAGTTCTGATTAGACATGGTGAAAGTGAATGGAATAAACTCAACCTCTTTACCGGTTGGACCGATGTGGAATTGACCGAAAAAGGGCGTGAAGAAGCCGCTACTGGCGGACAGCTGCTCAAACAAGAAGGTTTTGATTTCGATATTTGTTATACCTCTTACCTCAAGCGAGCCATCCATACACTGGATCTGGTCCTCGATCAAATGGACCGCTCCTGGTTGCCTGTTGTGAAATCGTGGAAGCTGAACGAACGTCACTATGGTGCATTGCAGGGTTTGAACAAGGCTGAAACCGCTGCCAAATACGGCGAAGAACAAGTACTGATCTGGCGCCGTTCGTATGCCACCCCACCCCCTGAGCTGGATGAAGACGACGAACGCAGCCCGCGCGTACAGGCTCAATATCGCGAGACCGAAGACAAATCTGTTCTCCCTCTAACCGAAAGCCTGGCAATTACAGTCGAACGCACCATGCCCTACTTCGAAGAAGTGATCAAGCCCGACATGCTGGCAGGCAAACGCGTGCTGGTTGTTGCCCATGGCAATTCACTGCGTGCTATGGTGAAAAGTTTTGATCAGTTGACTGAAGAACAGATCATTGGTGTCAACATTCCTACTGGTGTTCCGTTGGTATACGAATTCGACGAGAACTTCAATGTGCTTGAGAAATATTACCTGGGCGACCAGGCTGCAATCGAGGCAAAAATGCAAGCCGTCGCCAACCAGGGCAAAGCAAAATAGTTTTTATGTCTATCACAAAAGGGAGCCACCAGCTCCCTTTTTCAAATTCTCAGCCTGGAGAAAAACAAATCGCCAGCATTTACAATACCACGCATACCTTCTCCAACCATCTATGATACCTGGTCCTCAGGCTGTATTATGAGATAATTACAACAAATACACACACCTGAGGAAAGCATGACCGAAAACACATTCAACTACACCCACGATCCCATCCAAAAAGAAATCCTGGCAAAAAACGAAGCAGGCAAAGTTGTTGGGGAAATCAACTACATAGGAAACCATAATGTCTGGACGGTCACCCACACCGGTGTGCGTCCTGAATACCGCGGAGGCGATATCGCTCGTACTTTGGTCGACAAAATGGTAATCGCCGCTCGCGAAGCAGGCGTGAAACTGGATGCCACCTGCTCCTATGCCATAAAAGTGCTGGGTCGAACCGTCGAATATCACGACGTCTACAACCCGGAAGATTGAAAACTACCCAATCGGACTTGCTGCTTCGTCTCCAGATGAGTGGTTAATCTCTTTAACTTAATAAACACAACCTTTTGCAGCAAATTGTAGTATCTTCGCTTATAATACCCAACGACCGAAGAAAACTGAACCTACACGGCAGAATCCGGAAAAATATACACAATTTGGTGAAGCATGCTCATTGATAAAGTCATTTTTCTCGATCTGGATGGCACCCTGATCGACCATTCCCTCATCCCCCCGGATTCAGCCCTGGAGGCTATCTACCTTGCCAAGGCAAACGGTCACAAGCTCTATATCAACACAGGTCGCAGTATCTGCCAGGTTTACGGCTACCTTTGGGAACTTGGTTTCAACGGCTTTGTTGGCGGTAATGGCATTTATATCGAGTCAGAAGGTCAAGCCCTTTTTCACCGCCCGATTCCACAGCCTCTGGTCGAAAAAGTGTACAAATACCTGGTGGAAAATGAGATCGGCTTCTTTGAAGAAGGACAGGAAAGCCTCTTCGCCCACCCACGTTATCTTCCTGAGCTTGCTGATTTGCTCAAAATCACCCCGGAACAAGCCGAAGCGAAAACGAACCGTCTTTTTCCTGCCACTTCCTACAATAGTGTCGGTTGGCACGAGAATGTTAACAAAATCAGCATCGTCTTAGGTGAAAAAGTGAACCTGGATGTCATCCGGGAATTCCTCAAACCCGAATTGGTCATCGGACTCTGGACTCTTTTTGGTAACGAACGTGAGTTTGGCGATATCTATCAAGGCGGCACAAGTAAGGGTACAGCGGTCGAGTTCCTGATGAAGCATCTCAGATTACCGATGAGCGATGCCTACTGTTTTGGCGATTCCTCCAATGACATCGAAATGATCCAGATGGCTGGCGTTGGTGTCGCCATGGGCAACGCCATACCCCAGGCAAAAGCGGTGGCAGACCTGGTGACCGATTCTGTCAACGAAGATGGTCTTTGGAAAGCTTTTCGCCAGTTAGGGTTAATTTAAACCTCTTTGGCAGACTGTAATAGAATTGATTCATTATTTCAAATAATAGAAGCAAACCAGGTAAGTAAGCAATACCTGTGGAACACCATGAAAAAAGTAAAGATGAGTAGAAAGCCAATCCGAGGGGAATTCTGGGGAAATCTCCTGGTGACCCTGGTTTTAATCCTTTGCTTGTTGCCCCTTCAACCCGTCCAGGCACAAGAAAACCAACCATCCATTCAGATCAACTCTATAGACAACAGTAATTTTCCTGAGATCGTTCTGGACTACAAAGGTCTCAACCTTTCAGAAGCCCTTCCAACCGACCCTGCCGATGTCGAGATCATCGAAGATGGTCAGACCATCACCCCCACCTCGCTGGAGGAGCATTATCAGGGTGTCCATTTTGCCGTGGCAATCAACCCCGATTCTTCCCTGACCATTCGAGGAGGCGATAGCCAACCCTATAACCTCGCCATGATTGAAGCTCTAAAAACGGTCGGTCCGGAGCCCGAAAACGCCCGCAACAACCGCTATAGCTTCTTCAGCAATCCCGAGGTCAGCCTGGTTGAAACAGAGGAGTACGCTGCCTGGGCAGCCAACTTTGATGATTTCGAGACCATTTCGCCGGACATCAGTGCTTCCCTCAGCAGTCTTGAACTTGCTGTATCCGCCCTTGAGCATAGTGGTCTTCATCTGGATACCGTCCTGGTGTATATTACCCCTTACCTGGATTTTCGCCTGCTGCCCGAGTTTTATGACTTGCTTCAACGAGCCGGTCAACTCGGTGTGCAAACCCAGGTTTGGATTGTTATGTCTCCGAGAGTAGTCGGTTCTACCTATGAAACGGAAATGCAAACTGCCATACAGAGCAGTGGCGGCACTCTCACGTCTCTGACAGGCACCGAGGTTGTCCCTAATCCGCGCGATTACATGAAAGGTAAAGGGCGCACATTCACAGCCCACTATCAATCCAAAATCCGTACAAGCGGCGAGTATGAGCTTCAGGTGAGAGCCAAATTGGAACAATCGCCTACACTTCAATCAGCTCCTGCGACGCTCTCACTCGATATACAACCAACGAAGTTGAGTTTTATCAATCCACTAAATACGCTTGAAATTCTCTACAACAACGACGGAAGCTTTCAGCCAGCCCAGTTGCCATTGGAAGTATTGATTGAATTTCCAGATGGCTACCCGCGCTCGATCCTCAATTCGACCTTGTTCGTCAACGGAGAGCAAGTTTCCACCAATGCTCAACCACCTTACGGCAGTTTTGTGCTTGACCTGGCAGACTATGTGGACCAAACTGAGCTAAAACTGGAAGTGCGCCTGCAGGACGAGTTTGGCTTGCAGGGACGCACACCAATCCAGACGATCGTATTGGATGTGCTCAAACCAGAAAGCAATCTCAAGGGGGGCTGGTATACCAGTCCTTGGCTTTGGTTTGGTTTACTCGTTTTGGCAACTGCAGTAGCCTTTCTGGTCTTCCGGAAACCATTTCCAAAGAGAAAATCAGCCGAGGAAAGCACCGAAGCTGAACCAAAACTCGAAAAATTAGTTGAGAAAGCCCCACTCTCAGCACTTGTACCGGAAAAATCTTATGGGAATCTCACCAGGCTGGATCCAGATCAAACGCCGTCGGCAGAAAAGCCTCACTTGCTCACCAAAGAAATCATCCTGATCGGGCGCGACCCGAGCCTGGCAAACCTGGTTTTGGATAACCCTTCCATCGAACCTTTGCATGCCGAAATCCATTTCTTTGCGGATGGTCGCATTCGCTTGACTGATTTCAATTCCACCTCGGGGACCTATGTCAACTTTAAACCAGTTGGCACACATGGCACCTCACTTCAACACGCCGACTTGATCCATTTTGGGAGCTTGCTCTTCCGCTTCAACAGCGCCACCCGCACACAATCCGCCCCACCGAAAGAGTAGTGATTTTGGGTCTGTCATCCTGAGAATCTTCACCACACGACACGAAGTGCACTTTGAGGGTTTAGTTTGTAGCAATCCTCTCGTAGTTTAATTGACTATCGTACGGGCGGCGCAGTCCTGGGTTCTTTCCGCAGCAGTTCCAAACCCGCCCCACCGAAACAGCCATCGAAAATTCACGAATCGTTCACATTCAGGCTAGTATTTTTCTTGCCTTCGGGCGAGTCCGCAACCCATACCTCCGAAGCGTTCATCGAAAATTTACGAATCGTCCAGATCCAGGTAAATAATTTGCTTGCGTATGGGCGAGTCCGAAACCCATACCTCCGAAGCGTCCATCGAAAATTTACGAACCGTCTACATCCAGGTAAATAATTTGCTTGCGTACGGGCGGGTTCTAAACCCGCCCTATCGACGGTACTACGTAATATCACCCACCTACACAGAACACGCGCAAGATGTGTCTCGTGCCTTGAAAAAATTCTGGCCGCAATTTCTCTCCCATTCGAAAACTGAAAATTGCTTGAATCGATCCCCCTTTTATGTTAGAATATCTCCTCTACGGAGGGATGGCCGAGCGGCCTAAGGCGCCTGTCTTGAAAACAGGTATAGGGAAACCTATCGTGGGTTCGAATCCCACTTCCTCCGCTTGGCTTAACAGCCGAATAATTTGGGGAGGTGCCAGAGTGGACGATTGGGACCGCCTGCTAAGTGGTTGTCGGGTAAAACCGACCCAGGGTTCGAATCCCTGCCTCTCCGCCTCAACAAGACCGCAATTGCGGTCTTGTTTTTTTTTAATACTTAAAATTGAGAACCCTCTTTACTTTTTTCATAACCTGATATAAACTATCTTTAACTGGTAAGACCTCTTACCACTCACCAGTGGAGGTCGCATTGTCCACACAACCTGAATGGGTCATTCCCCAAAAACCCACTGACCTGGCTGAAAAGCAACTCCTTGCAGCCATTCTGGACGGCAGCTTCCCTATAGGCAGTCCTTTGCCCCCTGAACGTGAGCTGGCTCAATCTCTCGGCATCACCCGCCCCACCCTGCGCGAAGCCCTGCAGCGCCTTGCCCGCGATGGCTGGATCCAAATCCGACAAGGTAAGTCCACTGTCGTTCAGGACTATTGGAAAGATGGCAACCTGATCATGCTCAATGCTCTTGCCAGCCAGCCAGAGGTGCTTACCCCCGCCTTCATCACCAGTCTGCTGGAGGTTCGCGCTGCCTTTGCACCTGCTTACACCAGGCTCGCATTTTTGCGCAGCAAAGAGGAATCGATCGCCTTGCTCGAAGGTTATCAACAGCTTCCCGATGAACCCGAAGCCTATGCGCAGGCAGACCAGGAGCTGCACCACCAATTGACGGTATTATCGGGTAACCCGATCTTTACCCTGATTTACAACGGTTTTCGGAAGTTATCTTACCAGGCGGGTTTGACTTACTTCGCCAGTTCCCAGGCACGCAGCCATTCACAGGCATTTTACAATGGGTTGCTGGAAGATTTTCGCCGCAATGACCCGCAAAGTGCAACCGACCGAACTGCAAAGGTCATGCAAGACAGCCTCGATTATTGGAAAAATCTGTAATTTTTGGGAGTGTTAATGAATCAAATTCAATCACGTCAACAACTTTGGTCGCAACTTTCCCAGGAATGGGATCTGATCGTCATCGGTGGTGGCATTACTGGCGCTGGTATCTTCAGACGGGCGGTTAGCGGGGGCTTAAAAACTCTCTTACTGGAAGCGGCTGACTTTTCCAGCGGCACCTCCTCCAAATCGTCGAAATTGGTACACGGCGGTTTTCGTTATCTGCGCAGCGGTCAATATGATGTCACTTTCGAGTCTGTAAGACAACGCGAGAAGTTGCTGAAACAAGCTGAAGATCTGGTTACTCCCCTCGGCTTTGTTTTCCCCCATAATGCTTCTATAAAGCAAAGACGAATGTTCCATTCTGGCGTGATCCTCTACGACTTGATGGCACCCAAATGGCAACACAAACATCTCAACCTTACCCAACTCAGCGAGACGATGCCCTTTCTCAAACCTAACGGGATGGCTGGTGCTTATCTCTATTATGATGCCCTTGTGGACGATTGCCGTATGGTCTTACGCCTTATCCAGGAAACTTGTGAAGACGGTGGAGTCGCTCTGAATTATGCCCGTGTTGAAAGATTGCTCAAAGATAAAACTGGTCGTGTCCGAGGCGTGGCTGTTAATGATAGTTCCAGGGCAAACCAGGGCACTTTGGAACTGAAAGCGAAAGCAGTCATCAATGCCACTGGTCCCTGGACCGATGCGCTCCGCAGCCAGCTTGGTCGCCAGGGACGCGTGCGTCCGTTGCGCGGTTCTCACCTCGTGGTCAGTTTCGACGCTTTGCCCATCCCTCACGCTGTCACCCTCATGCATCCGAAAGATGGACGGGCGATGTTCGCCATCCCCTGGGAGGGGCGCACCATTTTTGGTACCACTGATCTCGATCACCCCTACCCCTTAGAGCAGGAACCTTTCTGCACCAAAGAAGAAATCGACTACATGCTCGAAGCCATCCACGCCATCTTCCCGGAGGCTAACATCACCGATACTTCAATCATTTCATCATTTGCTGGTTTGCGACCGATCGTTCGTGGGGATGCCAACAACCCTTCGGCTGAATCTCGTGCCCATCTCGTTTTGGAAGAAGATGGCATGGTTACCGTCACCGGAGGAAAACTGACCATATTTGAAATCATGGCTGAAGACGCGCTTAAAGCCGTCCTGCCCCAGCTTGGTCAGGAATTAAAACCGATCCAGCATTGGTTCAAACCCAATCCAGCCCATTCTTCCGACAATCGTCTTTCCATGCAAAGCTTTCATTATCTCGCCGGTCGTTACGGTCAGGCTTTACCAGACATGGTAGATATGTCTCAACCCCAGGATCTTCAGCGGGTGGACGACATCTACCTGCACTGGGCAGAACTGGCTTACAACGCTCGCTACGGCAAGGTGGAACATCTCGACGATCTGCTATTGCGCCGTACCCGCCTGGGTATCCTCTTGCCTGATGGTGGTATGGACGTGATTAAAAAAGTGAAACAGCTGACCCAGCCTGAATTGCGCTGGAGCGAAGAAGAATGGCAGAGTGAAATCACTCGCTACCAAGAGATCTATCAAAAAGCGTACAGTCCAAACCCTCAAAGTTATTTGAAATAGGAGAAATTATGACAAAGATAGATAAATTTGTGCCAGCATGGTACGAGGAAACAGTTCCAACAGGTACCTGGCGGTCGATCTTTAAATGGGGAGACCCAGCTGCCTATAAACATCCCAACAGCGGTCTCACCAAATTGATCATGGATCGCTTTGGTCTCACGGAAGAAACACTCTCCAAACCAGGACAGTTAGGTCTCGAAGAAGTTCCTGATGATGTTCCAGTCACTCTTCCTAAAGAGCATCTCGCTTTTCTCGCACAAACTTGTGGGGAAGAAAATCTACGAACTGATACCTACACACGGATCAAACGCTCTTACGGTCAGGGAATGATCGACGCGCTTCGTTTGAGACGAAAGATCGTCGAAAACATCCCAGAGGTCGTGGTTGCTCCTCGCAGCCAGGCTGAAATCGAAGCAATCGTTGCCTACGCGAATTCAAACCTGATCCCTATTTACGTTTTTGGCGGAGGCTCAACCGTCACCCGCGGCTATGAGGCTACGAAGGGCGGTATCTGCATTGATATGTCCGTACATATGAACAAAGTGGTGGAGTTAAACGAAATCAACCAAACCATCACCGTAGAAGCCGGCATGTGGGGCACCAAGCTGGAAGACCTGCTACAAAACGCCATCACAAAACTTGGAGCAAAACGCAATTACACCGTTGGGCACTTCCCTCAATCTTTCGAATACTCCAGTGTCGGTGGTTGGGTTGTCACCCGTGGTGCCGGTCAGAACTCCACCTACTACGGCAAAATCGAAGATATCGTCCTCGACCAGCAATACGTGACACCTCGCGGCATCTTCAAAACCTGCCCTCATCCCCGTGCCGCCACCGGACCCGATTTCGACCAGGTTATGATGGGTGGCGAAGGCAGCTTTGGCATCCTCACCCAAGTCACTCTGAAAATCAGTCACTGGCAGCCCGAAAATCGCAGACGATTCAGCTACATGTTCCACAACTGGGAAGATGCCCGGGCAGCCAGCCGCGAGGTGATGCAGGGCGAATTTGGCTTCCCCTCCGTTTTTCGCATCTCGGACCCCGAAGAAACTGACATCATGATGAAGCAATACCACATCGAAGGCAGCATCGCCGACACGCTGCTTCAAAAAATTGGATTCCAACCGATGCAAAAATGCCTGATGCTGGGTTTCACCGATGGTGAAAAAGATTTTTGCCGCAACATCGACCGGAAAATGCGCAAGATCTTCCGGAAGTACAAAGCCTTTGAGCTATCCTTTGCTGGTGTGACCAAAACCTGGGAAAAAGGTCGCTTTACCGACCCCTATTTACGCGAAGACCTGCAGGACTACGGTATCCTCATCGATACCCTCGAGTGCGGTGTCACCTGGTCGCAAATGCCTCACGTCCACAAAGACGTCCGCTCGTTTGTGAAATCCCGTCCAAACACCATCTGCATGACCCACATTTCGCATTCCTACCCTCAGGGCGCGAACCTCTACTTTATCTTTATAGCCAGGATCGATACCATCCGCGAGTATCTCGATCTGCAGTACGGCATCCTGGAAGCCATCTCAAGATCCGGTGCTGCCATCAGCCATCATCACGGTGTCGGCAAGGCCACTGCGCCTTGGTTGGAAGATCAGATCGGTAAAGAGCAAATGGATGTCATCCGTTTGTTGAAAAACCATTTTGATCCCAACAATATTATGAATCCCGGTGGTACACTGGGATTGGACATGAGCCCTGCGCAAAAAGAAAAACGCTGGGGCAAAGACTTCGAGGCATAGATGACAAAAGAACAGCTGCTGGCAATTGATGTTGGTACCCAATCGACCCGTGCTTTGATTTTTGACCTGCAAGGCAACCTGCTCTTCAAATCCCAGGTGCGATTGCCCGAATATTCAGCCCCCAAACCAGGCTGGGCAGAACTTGAACCACGGTTATTTTGGGAGAGTCTCTGCCAGGCTTGCCACAAGCTATGGGAAATGCCCGGTGTAGACAAGTCCCAAATTGCCGGTGTAGCGCTCACCACCCAGCGCAATGTCCTCATCAATCTCGATCAAGACGGTCAGCCTCTAAGACCCGCCATCCATTGGTCAGACCAGCGTCGAACCTCCGGACTGCCAAACGTAGGCGGTCTCTGGGGCGCGCTCTTCGCTGTGTCTGGAATGACAGGCACTATCCGCTACCTTCAAGCTGAAGCGAAGACCAACTGGATCCGCACCAATCAACCCGAAATCTGGGCGAACACCGCCAAGGTCGTGCTCCTGTCTGGCTACCTCACCCACAGTCTGACCGGCAAGTTCGTCGATTCAACCGCCTGCCAGGTTGCCCACCTACCCTTTGATTACAAAAAGCATCAATGGGCTGGCAAACTTGACTGGAAGTGGAAAGCGGTGCCTGTTGAACCCGAAAAATTGGTCGAGCTTGTTCCACCAACTGGTTTACTGGGCGAAATCACATCCCAGGCTTCCGAAGAAACCGGCATTCCGGCTGGACTGCCCCTCATTTCTGCAGCCGCCGACAAAGCCTGCGAAGTGCTTGGTTCGGGCACCCTCGCCTCAAACATTTGCTGCCTCTCTTACGGTTCCGCAGCCACCATTAACACCATCCATCAACGCTACATCGAAGTCGTTCCGCTCATCCCACCCTATCCAGCGGCCGTGCCCGGCTCTTATTCCCTCGAAATCCAGCTTTTCCGGGGCTACTGGATGGTTTCCTGGTTCTTACAGGAATTCGGTCACAACGAGAAGCGCCTTGCGCAAGAGCGCGGCATCCCCCCGGAATTTTTGTTTGATGACCTGGTCCGCTCTGTTCCTGCTGGCTCGATGGGTCTCGTTTTGCAGCCCTATTGGGCGCCAGGACTCAAATCGCCTGGTCCGGAAGCCAAAGGTGCTGTAATTGGTTTCGGCAGCACGCATACCCGAGCCCATATCTACCGTGCCATCCTGGAAGGGCTTGCCTATGCCCTGCGTGATGGTGCTGAACAAACCAGCAAGCGTAGCGGCGTACCCATCACCGAGGTCCGCGTTTCTGGAGGCGGCTCGCAAAGCGATGGTGCCCTGCAATTGACAGCTGACATCTTCGGTATGCCGGTCAGCCGCCCGCATGTCTATGAAGCCAGCGGTCTTGGCGCAGCAATCGACCTGGCCGTTGGTCTAAAATTGCAGCCTTCCTTTGAAACAGCTGTTGCGCAGATGACCCGCATCAGCAACACCTTTGAACCCAACCCGGAGAACCAAAAGCTGTATGACGAGTTGTACAACCGGGTGTACTTGAAAATGTACGACCGCCTCGCGCCGTTATACAAGGAGATCCAGTCCATCACCGGCTACCCCGCCAGTGATTAGTTATCTCAGTTGGCGAAGGTCTCCTGACCGAGCCCTCAGTCTTACAAACATACAGGCGGGTCTGGGACCCGCCCGTTGCTTTAAATTAATACTGGAATATTCTTCGAAGCTAAAGTTCTCGATGAAAATCGGGAAAAGTTGCTCTAATCGTTGTCCTTGGTTCGCACCACGATAGTCGATTTGCCGGTAAGTTTCTTGATCTCGAAATAATTCTTCCTGGTCCGGATCAACCCCGCCAGCTGTTTTGATCCGTAAGAGCGGGGGTCGAAGCCAGGGTCAATTCGCCGCAGCGCAGTCCCCACCTCTGAAAGTCTTGCCCAGCCTTCGTCATCGGTGCCAGCAGACTCGATCGCATCTTCGATGTTGTCTATCAAGCCCTGCTCTTCCTTGCTCATCTGCTGCTTCGACGCAGCCTGGCGCTTCTCGCGTTCGCGTTGTTCCAGGTTTTCGGTGTAAATGAAGACATCGCAAGCCGAGACAAAGGCGCGCGGGGTCAGATTTTTCCCAATTCCGACCACAAGTTTGCCGCTTTCACGCAGGCGAGTTGCCAGGCGGGTGTAATCGCTATCGCTTGAAACCAGGCAAAAACCATCCACCTGGTTGGAATGTAAGATATCCATCGCGTCGATGATCATGGCTGAGTCAGTGGCGTTCTTGCCAACCGAATAGCTGAATTGCTGAAAGGGCTGGAAGGCGTAGGAATTCAACGGGTCTTTCCAGGATTTCATCGTTGTTGAGGTCCAGTCACCATAAATACGGCGGATCGTAGCGTTGCCGTAACGACTAGACTCGACCACAATTTGTTCAATTAAAGACGCCTGGGCATTGTCACCGTCGATCAGGATCGCGATGCGGTTCTCCCTGGAGCCGTTAGGGGTTTCTGTGTTTGTAGGCATGCTGGTATTATAACTGCTTTTAGCCTTCGCCCCGTATTAACAAGTGAAGTCCTCAAGGGCTTCCAGATTATGCTTTCTGTAGTAATCCTGGTGATATTCTTCTGCCGGGTAAAACGTGGACGCAGGTTGAATAATGGTATCAATGTCGCAATCGAATTGGTTGCTGGCTCTGATCTCATCCAAAACAGCCCTGGCGATCACTTTTTGTTCCTCATCGAGAGGGAAGATGATGGATCCGTATTGAGAGCTCTGGCTTATGCAATTATCGCGGCACAGGGCGGGGTCGTGGAAGCTGAAAAATGCATCCAATATCGCCCGGTAATTGATCACAGCCGGGTCAAATTCGACTTTGACCGCCTCGACGTGCCCGGTGATGTCCTGGCAAACCTGGCGATAGGTCGGGTCTTCAAAAAACCCGCCAGTGTAGCCCACTTCAGTATCGAGCACACCAGCCAATTGCTGAAAACGTGACTCCATTCCCCAAAAACACCCCCCTGCGACTATTGCTGTTTGATTCATTATTGTTATTCCTGCTTTCCATATTCTAACTGCCTGGCAGTTTATGGACTTTCTTCTATTTCATTTTTTCTTAATTATAAAGATGCAAACAGGATGTAAATCGTCTTGTTCAGGGTTTGCTATCAGGGAACAGGGAACAGGGAGCAGGGATCAGGGATCAGGGATCAGGGATCACCTATTTGCAGTATTTGCACTATTTGCAATGTTTTTTGATAGTGCAAGAATACGAATGGACTGCAAATGGTTTTCTTTTGTAAAGGTGCGGATCTAACAAGGCAATATTATAGCACATATGTTCTGTATTAGGAAGGAAACCTGGATTTGTGCAACAATCCACTATCAGCCACAATAATTACCGAAATCACTGAACCAGGTACGACCAACCACAACGCATAATTGGAGATGACGAAAAATGGCGAATGAGAAGATACAGTTTATTTTTGTTTTGAAGTTGATACCAGCGCTTTGCCATCGGGAGATTTGGACGGAAAAAGAAAAAATATCGTATCGCGTCACTTCGCTAAATAACAGCAACTTCTTCGGGAAGGCAGACTGATCCCGGCAGGCAAAACCTCAGGAATTGATGATGAAAACACCTTCGGCATCGTGATTTTGGAGGTTGAATCCGAGGACGAAGCCCTGGCGATCATGAATAATGACCCTTCCATAGCCAAAGGAGTGATGACCGCAGAAATCTTTCCTTATCACGTTGCCTTGATCAGGAAATAAACATCAGGAGCAGAAGCATCTTTTTGGTCAGACCTTTTCTTTCAATTTCAAGTTAGCACAGGTAACCGAAGTTTGTTGTATTTTTCTATTAGTTATAAGCAATCACGAGTTTCAACGCTTGTGACCCCTACCTTATGATCAGTGGTAAGAAGATTGAAAAATCGATCACTTTTAACTCTGCCTCATAGGCTCCCATGTCACAACGAGGTCCATTTATGCCATCCCCATCAATCGGGCGGGGAAAGCCGCACTGATCGGTTGCGGGGCAGTTGTTCGGATCACCCGCATCAATAGCAGGACTGCCATCTCCTAAAGCGTGGGTGAGGGTGAATCCGCCGTTGTCTGCCAGCGGTCCCAAAAGCGGGTCGAGGTCGATGTTGCCTGTACCTGCCCACCCGCCTTGAATATCGCTGTAGGTAATGGTGGTTGTGGCGAATGCGTCGACGTAAACCTGGTCTGGCTGATTACCCCAAAAGATGGAATTAATCACCAAAGGATTACTCTCGGATGATATGCTGGCGATGGCTCCGCCATTGACCGCTGTAAAATTGCTGAAAAAGGTGACGTTGGACAGGATAGGGCTGCTGTCCTGATTGTACATACCACCACCCTGGTAAACCGCAAAATTTTCACTAAAAGTGACATTGGTCAGGGTGGGATTGCTGAGGGTGTTCATCATGCCACCGCCAGTAGCGAAGTTACTATCACCGATGTTGCCACTGAACAGGACATTGGACAAGGTGGGATGACTGCCATTCGCGTTTTCCATTCCACCACCGGAAAGTAAAGCTGTGTTATCGCTGAAGGTGGTGTCGGTTATCGTGGGGCTACTGGAGGAATCATTATAGACACCGCCACCTCCAAAAGCCCAATTATTGTGGAAAGTCACATTGGTAAGAGTTGGACTGCTTCCATAGTTATACATGCCCCCACCAAAACCTCCACTGTTTTCAGTAAAGATGACATTAGTGAGGGTTGGACTGCTAGACGAGTTGTACATGCCACCGCCCCAGTGTGGGGCTGTGTTGTTGGAAAAGGTGACATTAGCGAGGATGAGGCTACTTTGCGAATTGTACATTCCACCACCATCTCCATCTGGGTTTTCGATAGAGTTTCCGTCAAATACAACATCCGTCATTATGAGGATGCTGCTTTCATTAATCATTCCGCCGCCCTGATCCGGGGCTGTGTTGTTGGAAAAGGTGACATTAGTGATGATGGGAGTACTTTCCCAATTGTACATTCCACCACCACCTCCCCATTCGTTATCGATTGAGTTTCCATCAAAAACAACATCCGTCAATATGGGGTTGCTGCTTTCATTAAGCATTCCGCCACCAGATGCCACAGCTGTGTTGTTGCTAAAAGTGACTTCTTTTAGGACCGGGCTGCTGCCAAAATCGTTGTGCATTCCACCTGCCAAGAAAGCTGTGTTGTTGGAAAAGGTGACATTAGTGAGGACGGGGCTACTCTGGCCATTGGACATTCCACCACCACTACCCCATTCGTTATTGACTGAATTACTGTCAAAAATGACATTGGTCAAAGTGGGATTGCTGCTGCTGGTGTTGTACATCCCACCGCCATGTTGCGCTTTGTTGTTGCTGAAGATGATATTGGTGAGGGTGGGGCTGCCGGAGACGTTTAACATGCCTCCACCAAGATTGAAAAATTCCACCAGAGGGTTCCCGTCGTCCGCATTTCCATCGCTGATGGTAAAGCCGTCAAGAATCGCGGTGGCATCTACCCCATTGCCTGTGACAACATGATAGGTATTGTCTAACTGGACACCTTCCATGCCAACATCCCCACTGAGGATGGTGAGGTTGGTTTCGAAATCGCGCTGCGAGAGGCTGGTTTCTGTTCCATCAAAACCCCCATAGATGGCGACACCTGACTTGAGCTGGAAGGTGGCTTCGCGATTGCCGGCTCCACCTGGAATATGATAGCCAGCTGCCACCCAGATTTGATCACCAACTTGTGCACTGGTGAGCGCTGATTGCAGATCACAGGCATCAAGCCAGGAAGCACATGTACCATCAGCCCCTTGCATAACATACAAGATGGCGCTCTGTGTTTGAGAATCGGTGGAGACTGCTGTGCCGCTGCTTAAGCTCATAAACATTGAAAGCAAAACTACAATAGCGAGGACAAGAATTTTTAATCTTCTGGTTTTCATGAATTATCTCCCGGTATTAAACTCATATGGACCTGAAAAGAAACCTCTTGATTTCTTATTGACCAAAGAATAGTTGTTTCAATATAACCTGCCCAGCATCAACATGCAAAATTGTGTACACCTTGTATAATGATTTCCTCTTTTACTTAAACTACTTTCCATCGTGACCTCTCGTTAAATAAAACAAATACTCTCCTCTGTGATCGCGTGGTTTTTAATAAAAAATGAGAACGGTCAGGAGACAAGGAGAGATTGGGAAATCATTAAGAACAAATGCAGGTATTTTAAAAAATAAACAGCGGGACCAAAGACATAGGCAACCAAGGCATGGAAGTTATTTAGGAATGCCACTTAAGCAAAAAATGGGCCCGGAGGGATTCGCCTGTGCTGGGCTCTTTCCCAGTAAACCTTCAACCAAGCGGATAAAGACTTTATTTCAACTCGGATATAAAATCAATCTATTAAAATAACGGCTGGCAATAGCCACTTTGGGTGGGGGTGGAGATATGCCGTCGAAACGGGAAAATTCTCAAGAGGGAAAATGCCTATATAACGTGGTGCGTACCCCAAGTCGGCTGAACGCTATGTTGGGCGGCGTTTTGACTTCGCATACTTTTTAACTTATTTTTCGTTTTTTCTTGTATAACCAACTGAGCATTTCTTCTAATGATGTCCACCAATCCTTGAGTGTATTAAGGTCTGGTTGATGCCAAATTCCGCTGTCATCACGATAGGAAATTAGACCACGATGAGCAATCTTATTACGGCATCGAAATAGGTAATCTATATTCTTGTAGGCTTTCTCATTTATTGATTTGAAATTCTCTCCAAAAACATACTCAGCAACATTGCTAATCAGGTCAATAGGTCTTACATTCACTCTCCCTTGATTTTCAATATATTCATATGCAACTCCAGAGATAGTAGATTCTGCAAAAAAGGCTTGCTTAACCGCAATTTCACACGCTATTGCCATTTCTAAAATACCGCGACGATAATTTCTTTGAAGAATAGCCGCTCGGGCATCATACATAACTTCTTGATAAAGAGTGACATTTTTTTCTTTTCTTAGTGCACTTACGAGTTTCTTATCATGGGTTTTTTGAAACTTTATGATTCCAAATGCAGGCTTGGATTCACCCGGTGTAGAAAGTACAAAAAAAGCCCGAGATTCAGTCTTCCACAATTCTGTACCTTTCTCATCACTCCAAACAGGAAGAGGAAACCTGTTCAATTCAGTCTCATCGACTAAATAAGGTGAGCCATGCTCATATTTAAAGTATTTCACCAGTCGGTGATAAATCTTTTTTGCGATTTCTGTATATTTGGCAATGCGCTTGTCAAAGTATTGCTCGATTTCATAATACGACCCATGACCGTCTTTAGGAGTACGATCCGCAGGCGGTGGGATTTCCTGTTCAGATAGGGAGATTGTTATTTCGACACAATTTACAAAAGAAGTCCAAATTCGTTCGTTCTTAAATTTACTTCTACTATCACTGCCTAAGATTAGCCAGACCTCAACCTCTGCACCATCAATGACCAACTGATATTTTAAAATGTCAGTATCCGACCTCTTAACTAAAATCGGATAATCAAGTTCTATGTGATACTTAGCAATTAATCGTTCCATTGTCAATCAAATTGATTACAAACCTATATATGTAAGGCGGACTTTGGTTTTACAAACCGTCCAACTAGTAGATATACTGCAAATAATCTGCATAACAAGAAAATCTAGCATGATTTACGGTTCCATATAATATTAGATCATAGTTCTAATTTTGGCAATTTTCTAATTTACAAACTCTAATTTTTTAGTAATACCTTGAAGCTTCTCATAAGGGTGCTTATCAGAGCCTAACAAGAACTGCTGACTTCACAGTAACCATAAACAAATGATTCTAGAAGTGTAATATTCATCTTCGAAACGGGATTCTTGAAATATGAACGGACGTTTCACAAAAATCTTTTTTTGATAACATTTCACGCACAGCTGTTTCTCGTATAGTCGGATACTCTCCAGGTCCGATTATGATCTCTCGAAGACAATTTAAATGGAATGGGATCTTCAAGTAACCAATAGGACCTAAGCGTGACGGACGATAATTAATCTCATATAAATTTTCATCACATCCCATCGATGGTATCTGTTTCAATAATCGCCACTCCTTTTCTTCAAAAAAACTCGGATGTTTTACAGTAATCAATCGTGGAAGTATCCATCCAGAGCGATGCCATTCCTCAACACCTGGATGTGCTGTGGGTTCGGGCGCAGCATCAAGTTCGTTTTTGAAATATTCTCGTGGATTTTCGATACCATAGCACACAGGTTTTATCTCATAGAGATTTTCTTCGTTTAACAGTTGGATGTCAAGTCCTAAAGAGTATCCTTGTTCGGTGCCATACCCTCGCCATTGACTAAGCAAATCGCCATCTTCACAAAAACAAGCTATAAACATCTGAAAATCGGAAAGCGAACTCCCTGGAAGTCGGTAGCCACCACCAGAAATTGGTGGCAATTCTAGCTTTGTAACTTGGTTAAAAAAGATATCTTTTGCATAAGACAGTTCGGTCCCATCATTCAAGAATCTGCAATCAGAAGCCCATAATTCCTTATTTGAAATAATGCCAATAAGACCTGTAATTGTAGTGTAATGGTAAATCAGCATGTTTACCCTTTCGAGAAGAACAATCTATCCTTTGACGGATTGAAATAATGATGGCATTTGGATTGTGGATATGCACTTACCCTGTGCCTTCTTAATCAAGGAGCGAAGGTTGGTCACTTTTTGGCTTTGCTTTTCTAAATGGATTTACTTTATCTGAAGGTATCTTGACTTCCAAACCGTCAAACCAATTGTGAATCGAGAGTATTTGAATCCTAGGAAATGAAGTTGCTTCAGAATATTTATATTCTCCAGCTAATGCAGCTTCTCTTTTCATTTCGCTTGTTGCCTCTCTTAGGTTGATTAGGATCCCCATTGGGGCATTATCCCGTTCCATATCACCTTTAAGTTTGGCGACATCCCCTCGACTAGTTCCGCCACCTTTAACCTGCACCAAAATCTTTCTTAGCATAGGATTAGCGTAATCTGTCTTCTCGCAAAAAAGGATAATTCCATCTATTCCTCTATCAGATCCTTTCTTTGATCCTCCACTAGGAGGATTTGCTCCGACTAAAGTAATCGCCCAATCCTGGAATGCAAATTTATCATTTGAAGAAAAAAAGCTTCGGCAGATTCATAATCCATTGGGATTCCGTCAATGTTTATCTGTAGTCCCGGATGATGATTCGTCATTCTTTCTTTAATAATATTCACTGCTTGCATACTAATATCTATGCCAACCCAATTTCGATTTAACAATTCCGATATAGCTACTGTAGTTCCACATCCACGGCCATAGTGGAGGGACCTGAGGGTTAAAAAGTGGGCCCGGAAGGATTCGAACCTTCAACCAAGCGGTTATGAGCCGCCTGCTCCGCCATTGAGCTACAGGCCCCCAATGAAAGTTGATTTTACCACAGCCGGCGCGCTCATTGAGCAAAAAAGCCAGGCTTTATGCCACATTAAATGCTGGCTGTGGCTGGCTTTGACTGCGTGGTTTGCTAGCTGATTGCTTGAGCGCCTGGCGGCGATCAAACTCTCGAAATTGCTTCCAGGGCGGCGGCAATCTGCCCGCCAACCAGGGCGTTGTTGTAGACCAGGTGCAGGTTGGCTTCCAGGCTTTTACCTTCGGTTCGCTTGGTGATTTCGCTTAGCAAAAACGGGGTAATGTTCTTGCCGGAAACGCCTTGCTCCTGGGCTGCCTGGACCGCACCTTCGATGACCTGGTCGATAAATTCGTGGTCGAGCGAGTATTCATCGGGGATGGGGTTGACGACCAACATGCCTCCGTGCATTTCCAGTTGATCCTTGGCGACAATGATTTTAGCGATTTCTTCCGGTGATTCGGCACGTTCCACCAATTGGATATCGCTTTTAGCGGTGAAGAACGCGGGAAGCACATCGGTTTTGTAGCCGATTACGGGGACACCCTTAGTCTCCAGGTATTCCATGGTGCGAGGAAGGTCAAGAATAGCTTTGGCACCGGCGCAGATCACGACCACGTTGGTCTGGGCAAGCTCTTCCAGGTCGGCTGAAACGTCCAGGGTTTCTTCGTAGCCTCGATGAACCCCGCCAATGCCGCCAGTGACAAAAACCTTGATGCCGGCAAGATAAGCGGCGTACATGGTAGTGGCGACGGTGGTGGCTCCTAGCTGTTTACGGGCGATGATGCCGGGTAGGTCGCGCCGGGAGACTTTTGCCACGCCCGACGAACTGGCGAAAAGTTCAAGTTCCTGGGCACTGAGACCGACTTTGATCTTGCCGTTCATGATGGCGACAGTAGCGGGCACTGCGCCGGTACTGCGGATGATGGATTCCACTTTTTGAGCCATCTGGAGGTTCTGGGGGTAGGGCATGCCGTGCGAAATGATGGTCGATTCGAGCGCGACAACAGCTTTTCCTGCCTCGAGTGCGGCTTTGACTTCGGGTTGGATTTCTACTAGAGGATTATTTTTCATTTTGATCTCCTATGATTTCATCTTTTTTATGGCTGAGCTTTGAGAGTCCGAATAAAACATGGATACGGCTCCACGATGCTGAACTACTTCACCAGCCAAATTGTTACCTGATTGGAGCCAATTTTCAGGAGGCTCGCCCCGCAGAAAAGACGCCAGAAAACCCGCGTTGAAAGAATCGCCCGCTCCGGTGGTGTCTACGGACTGGACCTGGATGGCGGGAGATTGGAAAACGCGGTCAGCGGAATTTATTTGACCATTAGCAAATTGAAAACCCTTCCGGAGAGACATCCATGCGCCTTGCGACCCAAGCTTGACTGCCACACAATCGCAGAGATGGAGCGCTTTTTCCAGTGAAACTTGGAGATCTTCTTCTCCGGTAAGGAGGGTTAATTCGTGACGATTAGGAAGCAAAATATCAGTGAGCTCCAGCATTCTATTGCGTATTTCCGGTGAGACATCACCGATGAGGGGAGACGGGTCGAGAGCGACGAGATTGCCTTGCGTATGAACAAGTTCAGCTGTAGAAAGAACCACCTGCGCCTGCTCCGGATAAAGTAACTGGTAGCCGGAAGTGAGCAAAACCCTGGCGTTTTGGATGCTCTCGAGCAGATCGGGCTGGACCGAAAGAGCGTTGGACGATGCACCGCGATACGAGAACATAGTACGCTCTGAACTACTGTCGATCATGGTGATGGTGAAGCCGGTGACTTCGCCAAATTGAATACCGGAAATGTCAACACCCACAGCTTGCATCTGCTTCTTGATCAGATCGCCATCGAGATCGCGACCAATCGTTCCGTAAAACTTTGTGGCCGTACCAAGCCAGGCTAAAGCAATGGCGGTATTGGCAGCTGACCCGCCGACATTCTTCGAGGTGGAGAGTATGATCGTGTCTTCGCCGGGATTTGGCATGCGCTCGACCCAGTATTGATGGTCGATCAAGGCATCGCCGATGACCAGGATTTGAGGTCCCGTAAGATTGTGATGAGTGGTATTTTCAGAAATAGCTGCCATTTGGCCGACTTTGCGATTTCACGGTTTAGTGATGGTATCACCCACGAAGGGATCCAATCGGATGCCTGTAGAAATTATACTATGACGGTAAAACAAAAATTCGGCAAGACCATTCCCTGACGAAGGCATCCCTGTAGGGTTGAGGCAAGCCTCAACCATGATGTGGCAGGAACCCTTACACAGGACAGGCCAGTCAGTCCAGTTCCAGACGAACAGAGGTAGCTTCTGAAGGTGTTTTCGGCAGCCTGAAGCCTGCCTCTTGAACGGTGCTGTCTACAGGAAAAACAACAAAGATAAGCAAATCCATAATGTCCCAAAGTAGATCTACATCCTCAACTCATACACTCTGACGGAAGTCTTCAAACTTTGCTGAAGAGAGGGGTAAAAAAGGGGTTGCAGCCAAGATTCATCAAGAACGGAGTGAATTATGCTTGTTTTATTCCTGTAAATTTCTTATACTGTTTATTGTAAGACAAAGTCTTTAGCATCACAATCAATCAAAAAAAATAGGAGATTCCAATGAAAACCACAATAAAGCCACTCGTAATAGTATTTGCTATTGTATTGATCTTCACCTCAGTGGGAATGCCTGTGGGTGCGCAGGATGGCATCGGGAACGGAACGACATCCCTTGGCGAAGGCCAGACCCTCCAAGCGACCGGAACAAATGCCGCTGTTCCCGGGGGTCCTGGGTTTATCATGATCCACCCTACTGCTTTTATTCCAATGCTTTCGGAATGGGAATATGCGTTTGCCAGTGGTGGAGCACTGTATAACCCTGCAACCCTAGGACATTACTATGAAGCCGCGCTCAATTTGCCTCATGGTGCAAAAATCACTAAAGTGGTTGTTTATTACTACGATAACAGTTCCACAAGTGATTTGTGGGCGATACTTGCTGCTATAAGTATGGATGAACCGGTTCTCCCTAATTTGGCGACCCTATCTACCTCTGGCGCAGAAGCCAACAACCGGGTTATGGAAGATACGACGATTTCACCCGATATTATCGACAACCAGAGTTATGCCTATTGGATCGAGGTAGGCATACCAGGAGGTCAAGCGACAAGTTTGATGATCAGAGGGATCCGAATTGATTATTCGTACCCTGTGAGTTTGCCGCTGATCAATAAGTAGGGATGGCGAAAAGGTCATAGCTCATAGCTTATGGCTGATAGGAACTTAGCTGATAGCTGATAGGAACTTAGCTCATAGCTGATAGCAAATAGCTCATAGGGAAAGAACAGGACCTCATTGGCCTATCAGCTATCAGCTATGAGCTATCATCTACCTATGCAGTTTTGCCCAGCTGTCGACCAGCCCGATGGTGCGGTTGAAGACCAGAGCACCCGGTTTGGAGTCTTCGCTGTCAAGTGTGAAATAGCCATTGCGTACGAACTGGAAGACTTCGCCAACCTTGACCTCAGCCAACGAGGGTTCCAACTTAGCTAGAACCACTTTTTTGGATTCAGGGTCGAAGTAGTCCATGAAAGTTTCGCCTTCAGGTAAGTCTTCGGGGTGGTCGGCGGCGAACATCTGCTCGTAGAGCCGGCATTCGGCTTCAACGGCATGCTTTTCAGCCACCCAATGGATGGTTCCTTTGACTTTACGCCCATCGGGGGACATGCCACCGCGGGTCTGCGGGTCGTAGCTGCAGTGAATCTCGAGCAAGTTGCCCTGCTCGTCTTTGACCAGGTCGGTGCACGTGACATAATAGGCGTTCATCAGCCGCACTTCACGCCCGGGGGAAAGGCGGAAGTATTTGGGGGGCGGCGTTTCTTCAAAATCACTGCGCTCGATGTAGATCACGCGACCAAAAGGCACCTTGCGCGTGGTTGAGTTTTCGGGGTCCTGCGGAAAATCCGGGACGTCAAACTCTTCTTCCTGGTCGGCGGGGTAGTTTTCAATGACCACTTTGAGCGGCTCAAGAATCGCCATTCGACGAGGAGCGGTAAGGTTAAGCTGGTCACGAACGATATGTTCGAGCAGTTCAACTTCGACGAAACTATCCGATTTGGCGACTCCGACTGTGTCGATGAACTCGCGGATGGCGGTGGCGGGATAGCCACGCCGGCGCATGGCAGCCAGGGTGGGCATGCGTGGGTCGGCCCAGCCGTCCACGTGCCCCTCTTCGACCAGTTTACGCAATTTTCGCTTGCTCATGACGGTGTGAGTCAGATTGAGGCGGGCGAATTCGATCTGCTGCGGGTGGAAGATCTCGAGCTCGTCGAGGAACCAGTCATACAGCGGGCGATGGTTTTCATATTCAAGCGAGCACATGGAGTGCGTGATTCCTTCCATGGAATCGGACTGACCATGGGCGAAGTCGTACATGGGGTAGATACACCACTGGTTGCCAGTGCGGTGATGATCGGCATGCAAGATGCGGTACATGACCGGGTCGCGCATGTTCATATTGGGTGAAGCCATATCAATTTTTGCCCGCAAAGTCAGACTGCCATCCGGGAATTCGCCGGCGCGCATGCGCTGGAAGAGGTCCAGATTTTCATCGATAGAGCGGTCACGCCAGGGGCTGTTCTTGCCAGGTTCGGTAAGTGTGCCGCGATATTCACGCATTTCATCGAAAGTAAGCTCGTCTACATAGGCTTTGCCTTTGACAATTAGCTTGATCGCCATTTCATAGAGAGCTTCGAAATAATCGGAGGCGTAATATTCGCGGTCGCCCCAGTCAAAACCAAGCCAGTGAATGTCTTCCTTGATGGCGTCAACGAATTCAACATCTTCCTTGACGGGGTTGGTATCGTCGTAGCGCAGGTTGGTGAGCCCGCCATAGTCTTCTGCCATACCAAAATCAATGCAGAGGGCTTTGGCATGCCCGATGTGAAGGTAGCCATTGGGTTCGGGTGGGAAGCGTGTATGAACACGACCGCCAAAACGACCGGTGCGGTTGTGTTCGTCGATGATCTCACGGATAAAGTTGGTTTTAGTCGGGCTTTCTTCTGTCATGGTAGTGCTCCTTAATTGGATTGGGGAATTATATCAGGGAAAGATGAGGGAACAGGAAATAGGGATCAAGTAAAAATTATGAACACGAAAAGACCCCTTCCCCATGCTCCTCGCAAGAGAAGATGCGACCGTTAATGGTCGTTGACTAGTCAGGTTGCGGCTGGAAATAAACCCCAGCCGTACGGAGGGGCTTCATGTCCCTCCGCTGATCGCTGAAAATCGAGGTTGCGGCTGGAGATAAAGCCCAGCAGTACGAAAAAACAGATTTGCACTATCGAAGACAAATACCCACCCCCTAGCCCCCTCCCAGGAGAGGGTGTGGCCGTCTGTGGTGGTTGACCAACCAGGTGGCTACTGGAGATAATCCTCAGCTGTACGGAGGGGCTCGATTGCCCTGTAAGGGTTATGTCCCTCCGCTGATCGCTGAAAATCGAGGTTGCGGCTGGAGATAAAGCCCAGCAGTACGAAAAAACAGATTTGCACTATCTGGACTGGCTGCAAAAAGTGGACACAAGGAATGTCTTAGTTGGATAATAATCATCTAACAGGAGAAAGACAGTGCCAAACCCAAAAAACAAGT
>Ga0209163_1001281_pt1 | contig 29510 bp, 28 predicted proteins | sample MTBAKSrepl2MetaG_FD_187457 | JGI IMG/M metagenome (GOLD analysis project Ga0209163, IMG submission 187457) | Enrichment culture microbial communities om Arthur Kill intertidal strait, New Jersey, USA, that are MTBE-degrading - MTBE-AKS2 (Arthur... | ecosystem: Environmental > Aquatic > Marine >...
TGACATTGACCTTGCCGACTGCAATGCTTGCGGACTCTGCAGCAAGCGGTGCCCCTATGGCGCCATCCAGGTGAATGAACAAAAACAACCGTCAGTGGTAAAGGCACTCTGCAAGGGCTGCGGTCTCTGTGCCGCGGATTGCCCGAAGGAGTGCATCACCATTGTTCATTACACGGACGATCAGCTCCAGGCTCAGGTGGATGCGGCTCTCGAAGAGAATGCCGAAAAGAAGATCCTTGGTTTTGTCTGCCACTGGTGCGCGCTCGGCGGCGTGGACATGGCCGGAGTGAGCCGGCTCCAATATCCGACCAACGCGCGGTTGATCCGGGTCATGTGTTCGGCCCGGGTGCCTATAAAGCTGATCGAGCGCGCCTTTGAGAAGGGCGCGGCCGGTGTGCTGGTAGCCGGTTGTGAGTTCCCCACCTGCCACTACATCACCGGCAATTACGCCTGTGAAACAAGGATCAAGAGGGCGAAGAAGGTCATTTCCAAAAAAGGGTATGATCCGGAAAAGCTCTGGAACGTCTGGTGCTCGGCCGCGGACGGGCCCAAGTTCGCGAACACCATGCGAGAGATGGTGAAGAGCTTGGGGATAGAAAGAAAGTAAGCAGTAGGCAGTAAGCAGAAGTCAGCGAACAGAAACAAGAGCCAAGAAGGGTTCACCGCAGAGGCGCAGAGAACGCAGAGAGAATCTACTTTTTCAAATGGCGGGAGATACCGCCATTTGAAAAGACTCGCGCTCCGCGGGGTCTTAGAAAGTCTTTGACGGATAATATGAAACGCACAGCAGGCATGTTCATATTCGTATGGATCAAATCGAGACTATTATTGTGAGCATATCTTTTTGTCTGACGGCATCTCCCGTCAGACAAGGGAAATTCACTCTGCGCCCTCTGCGTCTCTGCGGTGAGATTTCTTTTTCAGACTGGTAGGATGGGTAGAGCGGAGCGAAACCCATCAAGAACCTGGATCTGAGAAATCTGTGTAATCTGTGGATAACCTCTTCTCCGGTTGACGGGACGACAATGAGCGAGAACAGAACAGCATTGTTGGAGAAACTCGGTGGCGTCGAAAAATTCCGTACTTGCGAGCAGTGCGGATGCTGCAGCTCGGCCTGTCCGATCACGGGCAAGGACGATTTCAATATTAGGCGGATTGTCCGATTCATCGAGCTCGATCTGGCCGAGGAGATTGCGAATACGCCGCTTCCGTGGCGCTGCACGACCTGCGGCAGATGTGAAACCGTCTGCCCGAACGGCATTGCGGTCCTGGACATCATTCGTCCTCTCCGTTCCATGGGACCGGCCGAGTTTGTACCCGAGGAGACGCCACCATGTGCCGCAGCCTGCCCGGCGGGAATCGATATCCCCGGATACGTGAGGCTCATTGCCCAGGGCAAACCTGAAGAAGCCTACAAGCTGATCCTGGAAAAGGTCCCCTTCCCCGGCATACTCGGAAGGGTGTGCATGCATCCATGTGAGACGAAGTGCAGGAGGGGGGAGGTCAATCAGCCTGTCGCCATCTGCGAACTGAAAAGGTACGCGGCCGAAAAATCCAACGAGTCCTTCAAGGCGGCAGCCGATGTAAAGGAGAGCACGGGCCGCAAAGTGGCGGTGATCGGTTCAGGGCCTGCCGGACTTACGGCAGCCTTTTACCTTCGCAAGAAAGGGCACGAAGTCAATGTCTTCGAAGCCCGGGAAAAACCGGGCGGGATGATGAGGCATGGCATTCCATCGTATAGACTGCCTGAAGAGGTACTGCAAAAGGAGATCGATCAGATCCTGAGCCTGGGGATCAGACTCGAGACCGGCAAGAGGCTCGGCAAGGATTTTTCGCTGGATCAGCTGAAGAACGAAGGCTATGGGGCCGTGTTCATTGCAACAGGGCTTCAGGAGAGCCGTAAGATAAAGCTTGAAGGGTCGGACTCGAAAGATGTCCTCTGGGGTGTGGATTTCCTTTCCGATGTAAGCGCGGGAAAGGAGATCCGATTGAAGGACCGGGTCCTTGTCGTAGGCGGAGGGAACGTGGCGGTCGATGTGGCGCTCACCGCACTGCGTACCGGGGCGAAGCAGGTCACCATGGCGTGCCTGGAGAGCAGGGAAGAGATGCCTGCAAGCGCATGGGAGATCGCGCAGGCTCTGGAAGAGGGAGTGAACCTCATGCCTTCCTGGGGCCCGAACCGGATCATCCACGAGAACGGAAACGTGAGAGCAATAGAACTCGTGACCTGCACGTGCGTCTTTGACGAAAAGGGAAATTTCTGCCCGGCATTCGGCGAAGAGCAAAGAACGGTTGATGCGGACCAGGTCGTCCTGGCGATCGGGCAATCCGCCGAGCTTTCCTTTCTTGCCTCCTGCGGTGATGTGAAATCCGAGAGAGGCCTGATCGCGATCGATCCAGAAACGCACGAGACAACCGTTCCGGGAGTATTCGCAGGCGGCGATGCGGCCAGAGGTCCCGGCGCCATCATCGACGCCATTGCAGCAGGACGCAGGGCGGCAACGGCCATCGATCGTTATCTAGGCGGAGACGGCGTGATCGAAGAATCGCTGAGTGAACGGCCCGACAACGATTCTTATACCGGGAAAAGAGAGAAAGGGTTTGCTGATCTCGCCAGGGAGTCTGCCCCGCACCTGCCCCTGGAAGAGAGAAAGGACAACTTCCGGGAGGTCGATCTCTGCTTCAGCGACGAGCAGGCCGTAAACGAAGCCCAACGGTGCCTCCAGTGTGACCTGGAGATAAAGCTCGCAAAGGCCTTGCGGTCGTAATCACAGTGCCTGTCCGGGATCGCTCCGGGGAGATCATGCATACGGCGGAGCTGAGAGGTAGTACGATCAGCGGAGTTGTTCGACGCCGAGAGGAGCAGGCATGATTGGTGCGATTGCAGGCGACATCATTGGCTCGGTCTACGAGCACCACCCCATCAAGACCAAGGATTTTCCCCTTTTTCATCCCCTTTCCACCTTCACGGACGACACCGTTCTGACCATAGCTGTGGCTGATGCCATTCTCAAAAGCCGTTCCTATCGCGATTCCATCAGAGAGATCGGGAAGCGCTACCCCGGGGCCGGGTATGGGGGTTCTTTTTCCCACTGGCTTCATTCCGATGATCCACTGCCTTACAACAGCTGGGGAAACGGCTCTGCGATGCGTGTAAGCCCCGTAGGGTTCGCTTTCGCCTCGGAATTCGCAGTTCTTGAGGAGGCAAAGAAGAGCGCCGAGATCACGCACAACCATACTGAAGGAATAAAAGGTGCACAGGCAACGGCACTTGCCGTATTCCTCGCGCGGTCAGGCAGCGGCAAGGAAGGGATCAGAGCCGAAATCCACAGGCGGTTCGGGTACAATCTTCGCCGCACAGTGGAGGAGATCAGATCCAACTACTCGTTCGATATCTCCTGCCAGGGGACCGTGCCTGAGGCAATCGTTGCCTTCCTGGATTCCGAGTCCTATGAAGATGCAATCCGAAACGCTATCTCACTGGGAGGCGACAGTGACACTCTCGCCTGCATTGCGGGTGGCATTGCCGAAGCCTATCACGGAGGAGTGCCTGTCGACATTCAGGAAAAAGTACGAGAGATTCTGCCGGAGGATCTTTGGGAGATCACCGCCGCATTCAGCCTCAAGTACCTGCAGGAAGGTCGTCGTACAAGATGAGAATCCCTGCCGGATAGAGATCCAGTATATAGAGACGATTGATAAGGGCGTAAACAATGAGGACCGGTAACGGTTTGACCGGCGTACCGCCGCGATAGCGGTAGAGTTTGACCTTGTTTTCCTGAAATATGACCTCTTTCGGCGTCAGTCCCACCCTGACCGGAGGAGGCGACAGCCACAGCTCGAACATCCTCCTGGCACGGGCGAGGTTCTGCACAGACTCATCCACCGCATCCGACTGCAATCGAAGGAGCTCTTCCCATAGAACATTATGGTCCCCTAGAACAGTATGGTTTCTTCCAATCAAGAATTTTTCCATGACACTCGAAGACTATGCGTACCGTTTGAAAGGGGTCTTCGCAATCTCTTCCGGTAACCGTTGGATCCTGCCGGGAATATCTTCTTCCCGCAAACCGCTCAGTTTCAATTCAAGCAGAGTCAACCTTTCGTGAAGACGGCTGATCTCTTGCAGCGGCGGAAGTCCCATTTGCCGCCACACCCGCTCCAGGAGGAGATCTGTCCGTCTCTTGGCTTCCAGATGCTGCTGCAGCGAAATCCCCATCAATCTTAGGAAGAGGGGATATCGCTTGATGAGGTCGAGATAGTCCTCCGCGACACCCATCCACCAATCAAAAACCTGATCCCATGCTTTCGCAGGCACGTACATAAAAGCCTTCTCCGATGTCGGTAATCTGTTTACTATTATTAAAATGCGATTGAGCCGCTGGTGAATAAAGCGGGAACCGCATACTGTACGAAAAAGGATGGTATTCCGATTGGGAATTGCATGGGCACTTCATGCTCGAGTGCTCCCGATGGCGAGGCGGGTACCCTGGGCGCTACCAACGAGGCGTGCTGCACGGTCGCCGGCGGGAAGAGAAATGCACAAAAGAATAGAGATCTTGCACCATTGACACACCCCGCCAAATCACCTACTCTCGCCCCATACGGAGGAAGGATTATGGATTGGTACCGCGTTACAGCAGGGACTCTGGCAGAGGCTATCCGCAAAGGCGAAATCACGGTGGAAGAGGCCGTACGCGCGAGCCTGGAGAGGATTCAGCAGGTCGATGACAAAGTGCAGGCATGGGCATTCCTTGACCCTGAATACGCACTGGACCAGGCACGCCGGGCAGATCGTTTGCTGCTCGATGGTCAGGGTATCGGGCCGCTGCATGGAGTAGCGGTGGGCGTCAAGGATATTTTTGACACCGCCGATATGCCCACCGAGTACGGCACGATCCTGCACGCAGGCCGGCGTCCTACCGAGGATGCCACGGTAGTAGCCCTGCTGCGGCAGGCAGGGGCGATCGTGCTGGGAAAGACCGTGACTACCGAGCTCGCGGTCTACGGCCCAGGCAAGACCCGGAACCCTCACGATCCGGGACGGACCCCCGGCGGCTCCTCAAGCGGGTCGGCGGCAGCGGTGGCCGCAGAGATGATTCCTCTCGCGCTCGGCACCCAGACAAACGGATCAGTGATTCGCCCGGCCTCTTACTGCGGCGTGGTGGGGTACAAACCGACCTACGCCACCATCTCCCGCCGCGGCGCCATCAAGCAATCCCCCCCTCTCGATCAGGTTGGCGTCTTCGCACGAAATGTGGCGGACGCGGCTCTTCTGGGACGAGCCCTGATGCATTTCGATGACGGGGATCCTGCCATGCGTCCTGCAGCACAACCGGACCTGGTCCGGGCAGCCGCTGCAGAACCTCCTCTCGTACCCCGCTTTGCCTTTGTCAAAATGCCGGTGTGGGATCAGGCGGCCGAGGATACCCGCCATGCCTTCGCAGAGCTCTGCGAACGGCTTGGCCCTCATGTGCGGGAAATAACACTGCCCCCGGTTTTCGACAAGGCTGTAGAGTGGCACCGAACTATCATGGAGGCGGACCTTGCCAAGAACTTTGCCTTGGAATACGCAAGGGGCAATGTACAACTGAGCTCCATTCTGAGGCAGATGATCGAGAGGGGGAAGCGCGTCACGGCTGTGGAATACAACAGTGCGCTCGAACAGATCCCCATTCTGAACAGTCGACTGGCGGAGATCTTCACCACTTTCGACGTGATCCTTACCCCGGCAACGATGAGCGTTGCCCCCTTGGGACTTGAGTCCACCGGCAGTCCCATCTTCTGCACCATATGGTCTCTATGCGGAGCGCCCGCCATCACACTTCCCATATTGCGTGGATCGGGCGGCATGCCCATGGGAGCTCAGCTCGTGGCCGAGCGAGGAGCCGACGCACGATTGCTTCGCTCGGCTCGGTGGCTGGAGCGGTGGGCTGCTGACATAGGAGTAAAAACTTCGGGCACAGAGGACCCGGCTTTGATCTAAGCCCAGGAGGGCATGATTTACTGAATTGCCGTTGGCCAAATTAGAAATCCGAATATCGAAATCCGAAACAAATACAAATACCAAATGTTCCAATGACAGAAACAACACCCAAATCAATGTGCCATTGTTTTGATCATTTGAATTTTGATCATTAAGGATTGTTTCGAATTTCGGATTTCGTGCTTTGGATTTGGCGTCGCCTCCATGGTGTAGGCAAAGCCAAATGGCTGCATGCGGCCTAGAACGGTTTCATCAACCGCCTGAGAGGTAATCCATGGCCGCCTGGACCCCGCCCGATCTGTGAGGAACGGATGCGATCTTGAGCCCCATTTCGACTCCACACAAAGTCCCCATAAGCATAAGGTCGTTGAAGTCGCCCAGGTGGCCGATGCGGAAGACCTTGCCTGCCACCTTTCCAAGACCATTTCCGAGCGACATGTTGAGTTTCTCCAGGATGATCTTGCGAAGTGCATCGGCGTTGTGGCCTTCCGGCATGCGCACGGCTGTCAGTGAAGCGCTGTACTCCCGCTCGTCCTGACACTGCAGCTCCAGATCCCAGGCGAGGACCGCCCTGCGGGTGGCTTCGGCGTGACGGGCATGCCTGGCAAAGACATTGTCCAGACCTTCCTCCAACAACATCTCCAAAGCCTTTTTCAGGCCAAACAGGAGGTTGGTTGCCGGGGTGTAGGGGAACAATCCGTCTTTGTTGGCTTTCAACATCTCCTCCCACGACCAGTAGGAGCGAGGCAGACTGTTTGACCCGGCGGCGTCCAAGGCTTTGCGGCTCACCGCGTTGAAGCCGAGACCGGGCGGCAGCATGAGACCTTTCTGGGAGCAGCCGACGGCGACATCCACTGCCCATTCCTCATGGCGGAAGTCCATTGATCCGAGAGAGGAGATGGTGTCTACAAGAAGCAGCGCCCCGTGACCGGCATGGTTCATGGCCTGTCGGATGTCACCCACCCTCGATGTTACCCCCGTGGATGTTTCATTATGCACAACAGCCACTGCCTTGATCGCTCCGGTTCTGTCTGCGGCGAGCCTCGACTTCACCGTTTCGGGATCGGCACCCCTCCGCCAGTCTCCGGGAACGAAATCCACTGCCAGACCCAGCCGTTCCGCCACCTTCCGCCACAGTGTGGCAAACTGACCGGTTTCGAACATGAGAACCCTGTCGCCCGGGGAGAGGGTGTTTACCAGTGCCGCCTCCCATGCTCCCGTGCCAGAAGAGGGAAAGATGATGACGGGCTCGCCGGTCTTGAAAACCTTCTTCAGGTTTTCCTGCACTTCCAGCACCATTCCGGCAAAACCCGGTCCCCGATGGTCGATGGTCGGCTCGGCCATTGCTCGGAGAACCTGCTCGGGAACATTGGTGGGGCCGGGTATCTGGAGAAAATGGCGGCCGGGGGAAAAATGGTGGCTCATTGTTTACCTCCTCAATTCTTTTTTCGACGAACGGGATGCGTTTCGCTCCCGTTTCGGTCAACAAACTTCTGTCATAGTGATCTGAGTATCCATGGCTGCCTGATATTCCTGGCGCCGGGAGGAAAGGTTGTCAGGATATCACAAGTATGTCCTGGAAGGGGTATACTTCTTCACCTGAGTCTGGACCACAGTTTAAAGATGGTGGGCATGCTCCTCAATCCCCGCTCTCTGTTGCAAACCTCCTCATCCTGGGACATAATGCCGAGTGTAAATGGATTCACATCCGGGTCCGGGTTGTGCGGAACTCAGGAAAGGTGTTCCAATATAACAGGGAGATCATCGTATGTTCGAGCAGGGTGTCATCAGGCCGCCGAGTGAGGCGCACAGTCTTCTTGTCAGGGTTACAAGGAATTGCCCTTGGAACCAGTGTCTTTTCTGCCCGGCCTTCAAGGGGGTGAAATTTTCCCGGCGCAGCGTGGAGGAGGTCAAGCAGGACATCGACTTTATGGCCGAAGAATATGGAGAGCACGCGGCCACGATCAAGTCGGCATTCCTCCAGGATGCGGACAGCTTAATACTGAAGACGGATCAGATCGTGGAGATCCTCCATCACATCCAGGCGAGATTTCCGGCCCTGGAGAGGATCACCACCTATGCGCGGGCCACGACGCTCCGGAAGAAGAGCGTCGAAGAGTTTGTCAGGCTGAAGGAGGCCGGGCTAGACAGGATCCATACGGGCCTGGAGAGCGGTTCCGAGAAGGTCCTGAGGATGATCAGAAAAGGCATTACGCCTGAAGACATCATCGAAGGCGGCTCAAAGGTGATGGAGGCAGGGATTTCCCTTTCCGAATACGTCATGCCAGGTGTCGGCGGCCGCACCTTGAGCGAAGAGCACGCGCGGGAGACTGCACGGCTTCTCAATGTGGTCAAGCCGGATTTCATCAGGGTCCGCACCTTTGCCCTGCACCCGCAATCGCCGATGATGAAGATGGTCGAGGAGGGCACGTTCAAACCCATGACCGATGAAGAGATCGTTCGGGAGATAAGGCTTTTCGTTTCCTGCCTGGAACCGATCCACAGCTATTTCTCGTGCGGTGATTACGGCCCCAACCTCCTCATGCAGGTGAACGGGAGACTGGATGAGAGAAAGGAGGCGATGCTCGCCGAGCTCGACAAATTCCTTTCCCTTACCCAGGAACAGAAAAAGGCGTACTCCTATATACGTCGGTCATCTTCCATGAATTACCCTGTCGAGGTCGTTTTCGACCCGAGTGTCATGAAGAAGATTCTCCCGGAGGTCGAAAGGCTGGAGAGAAAAGGGGTCGAAGGTTTCAACCGCTACATCGAGGATTGTATGGCCTGCATGATCCCCCAGCCGCAGACAGACAATTGGGAATAAAAAGGAGGAGAGGAGATCCTATGAAAAAGAAAATCATGATCGTGCTCGGAAGTCCGAGGAGAAAGGGAAACAGCGCGAAACTCGCAGAGCTTGTCGCCAAGGGTGCAAAAGAGGGAGGCGCGAGGGTCGAAACCTTTTATCTGAACGGAATGAATATCAAACCCTGTCAGGCATGTATGAAATGCCAGAGGGAAAATGCGGGGGGGTGCGCGATTCAGGATGACATGCATAAACTTTATCCAAAGCTTAAGGAGGCGGATGTCATTGTGATCGCCAGCCCCGTTTACTGGTTCAACTTGTCCGCCCAGACAAAGACCTTTATTGACCGGTGGTTTGCCGTAGGGGTGGAAGCGAAGAACATCTTCAAGGGAAAACCCCTGGCGATCCTCTTGAGTTATGGTGATACGGACCCATTCGGTTCCGGGGCGGTCAACGCCATCCGATCCTTTCAGGACATATGCCGGTACCTCGGGGCGGAAATCGCCGGCATGCTTTACGGAAGCGCAATGGAACCGGGGGATATCGCGGGAAACAAACCGCTCATGAAGGAGGCCTATCAACTGGGCCGGGCGCTCGCCGGGTCATAATCCTGAGGTGGGACAACCGGGGCTCCCGCCATCCATATACTTCTCCGACGATCCCGAAGCCGACTTGGAAGCTTACGCCGGCGCCTGCCTTCAGCAAGAGAATGTGGCGGAAGGGGTCACTCGGAACATCCCGGCTTTCAGCCGTTTCCTGAAAGTCGCGGCCCTTTGCAATTGCAGAATTGTGAACTTCACAAACATCTCAAACAATGCACAGGTTGCCCGCACGACGGTCTACGAGATCACATCAATCAAATACACTCAAAATAACCAGACTCGCATCACAACTTGCCACGTAAACTGGTTCTGGATTACCTGAAAACCTGTGAGTTCATTTGGATATCCACGGTCAGTGGCGTCCTAGCCGGGTGTGGAAGAACAGTTATGGCAACTGCAGAGGACAAGTCCTTCGACGAGTGGTTGACAGCGTCACGTGCTGAGGGAGGGGGAATTATATCGGGTAGTGTCTGTTCCGCCGCAGGCCACCAGGTGAACCCCTCGCGGAGCATACTCGCTCCAGCCTTCGAGGATATTCCAAAGACTGTCCTTATCGATTCTAATTTTATACATGTTATTGTATTTAAACGTACAACATAATGTAGATATTGCTTGCCAAGGTGGCTTTTGTCAAGCCCTTTAGAACTAACGGGCACCTGAACCTCGGGAGGGTGAGACCCCACTGCCTCGCCCGGATTAATGTGTTAGCAAAAGGATATGCAGTGGTTCTCGAAACCAGCTGCGTGCCCAGGCTGGATGGCCGGGGGAATCTCCTCGGTTTCCGTGGAATCGACCGCGACATCACGGACCGAAAACGTTCGGAGGTAGTCCTCAAACCAGCGAGCTTGATAGGCTAAGATGATTCGGATGATCGACTGCTTCTACTTTCTTCCGCCTCCAAGGATTCTTATCATCTCCCTTTCATTGATCTTGGGGCTGCATAGGGGTACTTGAGTTGGGGTTTACACTTGCACCTCTTGATTGCCCCTGGACCCCATTGTGACTATATATGAGCAGGTACGCAAGGAAGGGAGGTGGTCAGATGCCTGATCAAGGACCACATCTCGTCTTAATTGCTGAGGACGATCCCGATGATCGTATCATGTTCGAGGAAGGCATCCGGCAGAGCGATTATAACGTCGAATATCGGTTGGTGAAGGATGGCGTCGAAGTGGTTCGCTATCTCCGTGAAGAGGCGAATCCGAAGCCCAGTCTGATATTCGTCGATCTCCGGATGCCTCGGATGGGCGCCATTGAATTGATCCCCTATCTCAAGACCGATCCCAAGATGGACACGATACCTGTTCTCGTTTTCACAGGCTCGAATTCAGAGGAAGAGGTCAGGAAAGTGTATGCCGAAAGCGGAAAGGCTTACGTCATCAAGCCGTCTACTTTTAAGGCTTGGGTCGAAATCCTCAATCATATTTTCAAGTACTGGTTCGAGGTAGTGAGATTGCCCCATCTGCCTTGAGAGCTGCCTCTGTTGCCGTTACCCCCTGCCATCGTGGATCGCCATAAAGGCACCACGGCGAAAAAGCACTCCAGACAAGGATCGACCGTCATCGTTTCTCTACCTCTTGAAGGAACCAGAGCGATGAACAACCGGAGTGAAGGTTTTTAGATCGCAGGCAAACTCCTGGAGCGCACCTCCAAAGCGGCACTTACCAAAAGGATAACTAAGCGACCATGCGGCTGATAGTCAGGCCTGAACACAACTTGCCATAAAACCAAAGATCCGGGTGGCGTATGCCATTTGTTCCGGCAGAAAGTAGGCCCCGCGTGCTCGATGCGTTTTCTTGCGAAAAGCGGTTGCATGTTCTTCTGACCAGAATAACACACTCTCCTTTCAGAACTCCTCCACGATACACTCCTCTTCCAGGAATTTCTCAGCCGCCCTTGCACGAAGGGGGTTGCAAATGCGTCGGCGGCTCAGGCGGCGTATGTCTCCGAGTGAAATGGCCAGGAGGATGAGCAAAGGGGAGCCCAATCCACTGTTGGCCGGATCCGTGGAAGAGTTTGAGCGGATGATCCAATTCGTGTTTTCGACACCGCCGGAGATTCCCGGCTTCGTCAAAGGGATCCTGCTAAAGGAGGCTCAGAGTCACAGAGCCGGCAACGAGAGGATCTTCAAACGGCTCTCATCCGAAATGGAGGCGCTGGAACCCGACCTGCCGAAAATCAAGGCTCGCACCTTTGTGCTCTGGGGCGACCAGGACCGGGTGCTGGACGCATCCTCCGCGGATGTGTTTAAAAAGGGGCTTCCGGATTGCACTGCGGTGATCATGAAGGATTGCGGGCATCTGCCCATGATCGAGAGGCCGCAAGAAGCTGCAGAGCATTATCTGACATTCTTGAAGAGAAAGTAAATGCCGCTCGGGAAACGAGTTGATGGTTGTGTCATGCCTGTTTGCGCCTGTGGTTCCCGCGCTGTCCTGCCTGGGCCGGCACGGTCAGCTTCCCATCCACCTCTTCCAGGTCCAGCCACCATTTGTTCTTGAGCTTCGGTTGGCCGTAACCCAGCAGATCATCCCCCCAGACTGCAAACCTGCGGGCAACGGGGATATTCCGCATCGACCATTGGACCAGGCGGTGGAAAGGGGTATAAGGTTTGTTCCAGGGGCAGACCGCCACGCATACGCCGCACCCGGATCCCTTGGTGTTCCCGACGCGCCCTCTGGTGCACTTCTCCATGTCATTCGGCCATTTCTCATAACCGTTACGGATCACCTTTTCGCCAAAGCTGATCGATCCTGTAGGACAGTAGCGTGCGCACTTTCCGCATTTGGAGCAGAAGTCCTGAAGACCGAAGTCAATGGGCTTGTCCACTGCAAGGGGCAGATCGGTCGTCACCACCGCAGCCTTGAAGCGGGGACCCAGAAACGGATTCAGCACGATATCGCCGATGCGGCACATCTCCCCAATTCCTGCCTTGAGAAGGACGGGAGGGATGACTACCTGGTAATTCCTGGCGTGATGGGCCCTTGCGGGGTAACCGAGCCGCCGGATGTAGTCCGCCAGAATACAGGCGATGAACCCGGACGTGGAATAGGCTACGAAGCTCATCGAATTGCTGATCCAATCGTTGCCGACAGTGGCCTCCGCAGTTTTCCAGTCCTGGTCCACAATGATTGAAATCGCATACTTGTGGTTCAGCTCGACAGGTTCCCCGGTCGCCATGCTGTGGCTGTAAACAGCATAAGACGGCAGCTCCGAGACAGCCACGATGTCGGCACGCAGGAAATAGGCTGTTTCCTTTATGTGGCGGGCCATCAGTGCCGGATCGTTCGGAAGGGGCGCCTTCTCCTGAGCCACGATGCCATCCACCACATGGGCAAGGGTGAACTGCATGTTTCCAAGGGCAGCGGAGAGAGGGTGCTTGCCAACGAACCGCTGTCTTTCTCTGGTAAGATGAGGACCGAAGTCTCCCCGGTGGGCCCGGTTAAATCCGCTCTCCCTCTCATCGAGCCTGGGGATCTCGCTTTCCAGGACCACGGTGGTTGGCTTATCCACCCTCTTCAGGATCTCCACCGGATAAGGGTCGAGCTTGTTGGTGTTGAATGCCCGGAGATAGGTGCTCACAATTCCCAATGCTCACCTCCGTGTTTTGCGGATCTAGTGTAGTGTCCTGTGAAGCAGAGATATCAATTTGTGTTACGCCGCCGCTGATGTCAAGCCCTGAAAAATCTCTTTCCTTTGAGACGCAGTGATCCAGTATAATGGCATTCTCTACAACAACAAAACACTTGACAGAAACCGTTTTCCAATTGTATCGGTATAGTACCATCATGTGAAAGTACGTCTCACATGATGAGATCAATTGAGGTTTGTTCTGTGAACAGGACGGTCCTCCCGGCGTTCCTTCCTCGTCTAGAACCTTCTGCGCAGTCAAAATCCGCCGACGGCCATTCCCCTTCAAGGCGGCCGTCTCAGCTATGATCGTGACATTCATCCAATACAAAGCATTGAGCAAGAAACCTGAATCGCGCATTATGGAATAAGTCATCGCGCCTGAGAAGGGCGAGGACTTCACCTTCCATCGTATTGAGAAACAACTCCGTAAACCTTTTATAGCCCAGGAGGTGTCTGCATGAGAAAGCTTAGTCGCGTTGTTTTGGCCGGAATGGTCTGTCTGGGGTTCATCTTGTCGCTTGTTCCCTTCGGTGCGGTCCAGGCCCAGGATAAGGAGATCCAGCTGAAGGTTGCCAACTTCTTCCCTCCGCCTTCAAGACAATCAAAGATCATTGAGGATTTCATCGCCGACCTGGAGCAGAGGACGGGAGGGAAGGTCAAGGCTCGTTATTTTGCAGGCGGCTCCCTTCTGAAGTCCACCACCATGATCGACGGCATCGAGAAAGGGATTGCAGACATCGGGGTCTCCCACATCGAATACACCCCGGGCAGAATGCCGGTCATGGAGGCTGCGGAGCTGCCGCTCGCGTATCCCACAGGGTGGGTCGCCAACCAGATCATGAATGACTTCTACCTGAAATTCAAACCCAAGGAGATGGACACGGTGCACGTAATGTTGTGGCATGCCAACTCGCCCAGCACGCTGCACATGACCAAGGCCATTCGCACCCTGGAGGATCTGAAGGGGCAGACCATCAGGGCCCCCGGCATTATCGGGGATGTGATCAAGGCCCTCGGAGGCACCCCCGCCCCCATGCCGGCCCCGGAAACCTATGACGCCATGTCAAAGGGTGTCATTCAGGGCGCCTTCATGGGCACCGAGGCGCAAAAGAACTTCAGGCTCGCAGAGGTCAGCAAGTTCCTGACCAATTCATGGATGGTGGGGCCTTCCTATCCCATGTACGTGATCATCAACAAGAACACCTACAAGAAGTTTTCCCCGGAAATCCGCTCGATTTTTGACGTCCTTTGCGGGGAGTACCGCGACAGGTTTGCCCTGATGTGGAATGCCATTGATTTCGAGGGCATCGAAGCGGCCAAGGCGAACAAGGTCGAGTACATCGATCTGTCCAAGGAGGAAGGGCAGAAGTGGGCAAAGGCGGTGCAGCCGGTGATCGACGACTATATCAAGAGAATGGCCTCCAGAGGGTTCAAGGAGGCCGAGGTTCAGGGCTGGATCAAGTACCTCAGGGAAAGAACCGCGTACCTCACCCAGAAGCAGATGGAGCTCCGCATCAAGTCCGTGACCGGTCCGCCTGAAATGAGACCGTAAACCATCCTTTCATAGCCCGGTCGCCCGGTTCGGCGGCGCCGGGCAATCCGGGAGAGAAATTTCATGTCCGCGCTGGCGAAATTCGACAACCTTAACAGAAAGATCGGGTTGGCGCTCGAGGGCATAGGCCTGACCGCCATGATTATCATGGTGTTCATCACCACCCTCGACGTGGTCGGGGCCAAGCTCTTCCTGCGCCCGGTTTTCGGGGCTCTGGATGCGGTCATGGTCCTGCAGCTGGTTGCCATTTCCTTTGCTGCAACGATCACGCTCATTACGGGAAGACACATTGAGGTGGAGTTTCTCGCAACGCTTCTTCCCGAGACCCTTCAGGCCGTCATTGATCTCCTGGTCAGACTCGTTTGCTTCGCCCTTTTCGTGGTCCTGTTCTGGTACATGGTGGTGTACGCGCACCACCTTCAGATCAGAATGGAGACAACCCCGACGGCACGGGTTCCACTCCACTTCTTTGCCTACGGCGCCGCTTTTGCCTTCATCCCGGTTTGTCTTGCCTACGTCTCCATCATCATCAAATGCATCATAAGGATAACCCCAAAATGACTCCCGAGACCACAGGTCTTGCCGGCATCGGCTTACTCGTCATACTCTTTCTCCTCAGAATGCCCGTAGCTTTTTCCATGACCGTTGTAGGCTTCCTCGGGTTCGCTTATCTGAACGGCATGGAATCGGCCCTGCTGCTTTTGCCCCAGGATTTCTTCGACACGTTCAGCTCCTATCCTCTGTCCGTGATTCCCACATTCATCCTGATGGGCTCCTTCGCGTTTGCATCCGGGATCAGTAAGCGCTTGTATTCCGCAAGCTACACCTGGGTCGGCCATTTCCGGGGCGGGCTGACCATTGCCACGGTGCTCGCCTGCTCAGGGTTTGCGGCGATCTGCGGGTCCACGGCCGCAACGGCCGCCACCATGGGAAAAATCGCCCTGCCGGAGATGAGAAAGTACAAGTACAACGCTTCGTTTGCCACAGGCACTGTCGCGTCCGCGGGCACCCTGGGCATCCTCATCCCCCCCAGCACGGTTTTTATCGTCTATGGAATTCTGACAGAAGAATCCATCGGAAAGCTCTTTCTTTCAGGACTTTTGCCAGGTGCTATCCTGACGCTGCTCTTTATTGCCACGGTATATGGGCTGTGCCTCCGTAACCCGGAATTGGGGCCTGCAGGACCGGTGACCACCTGGAGAGAAAAGTTTGTGGCGTTTTCAGGCATCATAGAGGCCGTTATCCTTTTCGCCCTCGCCGTGGGAGGGCTCTTTCTCGGATGGTTCAGCCCGACGCAGGCAGGAGGCATCGGCGCCTTCGGCGCCCTGGTCATCGGACTGTTTCGCCAAGGATTCAATTTCAGGGTCACACTCGAGGCGACCCGGGACGGCCTCCGAACTGCATGCATGGTGCTGTTCATCATTGCCGGCGCAACGGTATTCGGCCACTTCATGGCCATCTCCAACATCCCCTTCGAGCTTGCCGACTGGGTGGGAACCCTGCCGATACCGACCATTGCCATTATGGGCGTCATTATCCTCATCTATTTCGTCGGCGGCTTTTTCATGGATTCCATGGCCCTGATCGTGGTTACGGTGCCCATTTTTTTTCCCATTGTCAGAACCCTCGGCTTCGATCCGATCTGGTTCGGGGTGGTCATCGTCCTGGTAGCGGAGATGGGGGTCATCACGCCGCCGGTTGGCGTGAACGTGTTTGTGATCAAGGGCATTGCCCCGGATATACCGCTTCACCACATCTTCAGGGGCATCCTTCCTTTTCTCGGAGCCCTGATCGTGATGGCCATTCTTCTGATGATTTTTCCTCAGATCGCCACCTACCTTCCGAGTCTCATGTAGGGGGGCGTTTGCAGGGTAGCCTTGCCAGAGGCGTGAACCATGGGGCCCCATGAATTTCCATTGACTCCACGGGCCTTGCTCTTGTAGAGTACCACAATGTAATAAGCAGTTTCATATTATGAAACACATCAAAGCCAACTCCATCGATAAAGCCCTCCTCATTCTCGACTGCTTTCTGCCTTACAACAAAGAGATGGGGACGGTTGAAATCAGCCAGAAGCTCGGCTTCCACAAGGCGACCGTTTCCCGAATACTCAGGATTTTGGCAAAGCGCGGCCTTCTCAGCCAGAACAAAGAGTCAAAAAAATTCGTGCTTGGATACACGGTTGTTCAGCTTGCCCGAGCCGTGAATCAATCCGTGAAGGCCGATCTCATCCCCATAGCAAAACCGTTTATAGACGCTTTGAGGGGGGAATTGAAGGAGACGGTTACCCTTGAGGTGCTTTCGGGCAAGAGCATCTTCATGGCCTATATTGCGGAAGGGCCTCAGTTGCTCCCCCTTGCCGGAAGCATCGGTGACAGGGTCCCTGCCCATGCCGCAGCCGGGGCAAAGGCCATTCTGGCTTTTTCTTCTCCTGAAACACGGCGGGCGATCCTGGGCGCGGAACTGGACTGCCTGACAAGGAACACCATCACCGCCCCGGACGCCTTTGCCCATGAGATCGAAAAGATCAGGGTGGACGGCGTCGCATTCGATCTTGAGGAGGTGAACGAGGGGACCTGTGCCATAGGGGCCGCCGTGTTCAACCACGACCGGGAGCCTGTAGCCGCCGTGGTGGTGGCTGCACCCTCTCAGCGGATTGCGCGGAGGAGGAATTCCCGCATGGCCAAGGCCCTGAAAGAGACTGCAAGAAAGATTTCGCACTGCCTGCACTGTCCGGAACCATCGGTGCAGGGCACGGAAAATCAAGATCATCTAAGAAGGGAGTAGAACCATATGGGAGAAGTAGAGCGGTTTACCAGCGGGACAACCGGAGGCCCGGTCTTTGTCTATGTGCAGGACGGCCGGATTGTCCGCATCACCCCCATGGAGCTGGACGACACGGATGCGCCCTCCTGGTCAATCAACGCGAGGGGAAAGACGTTCAAGCCCCCGAGAAAGACAACACTTACGCCTTACTCCCTTTCCTGGCGATCCATGGTCTACTCCCCGAAAAGGAATCTCTATCCCATGAAGCGGGTGGACTTTGACCCCAACGGAAACAGGAACTGCGCCAAGCGGGGGGTTTCGGGATACGAGCGGATCAGTTGGGACGAGGCGGCCGACATCGTGACCGGCGAAGTGAAGCGGATCAAGCGCGAATACGGCGCAGGCGCAATCCTGAGCACGGCCGGGTCCCACCACCTCTGGGGGAACGTCGGGTACCGGCATAGCGCCTATTTTCGTTTCGCGAACCTCATGGGATTCTGCTACGCGGATCACAACCCGGACAGCTGGGAAGGCTGGCACTGGGGAGGCATGCACAACTGGGGATTCAGCAGCAGGCTCGGCATCCCGGAACAGTACGACCTGCTCGAAGACGCCTTGAAACATACGGAGATGATCGTGTTCTGGTCCTCAGATCCCGAGGCCACGCAGGGGATTTACTCGGCTTTCGAACACACCCCGCGCAGGCAGTGGCTAAAAGATCTCGGGGTCAAAATGGTCTTCATCGATCCCTTCTTCAACCACACGGCCGGAATGTACGGTGACAAATGGTTCGCGCCGAGGCCTGAAACCGGCAATGCCATGGCCTGCGCCATCGCCTTTGTCTGGATCACCGAAGGGCTCTACGACAAGGAATACATTGCCACCAGGACAACAGGGTTCGATCAGTGGAAGGATTACATCCTGGGGAAAACCGACGGGCTTCCCAAGTCGCCGGAGTGGGCCGAACAGGAAAGCGCTGTACCTGCCAGGGAGATCAAGGCCCTCGCAAGGGAGTGGGCCTCCAAGAAGACCATGCTTGCCGCAGGAGGTCTTGGAGGCTGGGGCGGTGCATGCCGGGCTGCGAGTGGAAATGAGTGGACGAGGCTCATGATCAGTCTTGCGGCTATGCAGGGAATGGGGAAACCCGGGAGCAACATCTGGTCAACCACCCAGGGGGCGCCCTGCAATACAAATTTCATGTTCCCAGGATATGCAGAAGGCGGGATCTCCGGTGACGTCGACAACTCCGCCGCAGGATTTCGCTTTGTGTATCGCATGTTCAGCTATGATCAGCCCACCCGCTCAAACATCAACTCGCCCACCGGGCAGCACATCCCCAGGTTGAAGATCCCGGACTGCATCCTCGACGGCCACTTGGAGTGGAGGGGAAAAGGCTTCTGCGGACCGGCGATCGAGAACCAGTTCCACAAGTACAAGTACCCGGCGGACGGCTATCCTGAGATCCAGATGATGTGGCGCTACGGCGGGTCCTTCATCGGCACCATGTGCGAGACGAACCGCTACGTGAAGATGTATCAGACCGACCGGCTGCCGTTTGCGGTCAGCCAATCCATCTGGTTCGAGGGCGAGGTCAAGTTTGCGGATATCATCCTGCCTGCCTGCACCAACTTCGAACGATGGGATATCAGTGAATTCGCCAACTGCTCCGGCTATATCCCCGACTCCTATACCCAAACCAACCACCGGGTGATCAGCCTTCAGAAGAAGTGCATCGAACCTCTTGGCGAATCCAAATCCGACTATGACATTTTCGCGTTTCTATCCAAGAGGCTCGGTCTTTGGGGGCCTTACACGAACGGCGGCATGACGGATCTGGACTGGGTGAAGAGATACTTCGAGGCCACGGATCTGCCTAAGCACATCTCCTGGGACGAGTTTTTCAGAAAGGGCTATTTCGTGGTTCCCATGCCTGAGAACTACAAGTCCACGCCTGCGCTCAGGTGGTTTGCCGAAGGCCGCACCAAGGACACGCCGGACTGGGGTCCCCATCCGGAGTGCCAGCCTGAATTCGGAAAGGGGCTGCAGACCACATCGGGTCTGATCGAGTTCGTATCCTCCAGTCTCAAGAGATTCGATCCGAACGACGAGGAGCGGCCGCTGATCCCCAAGTACATAGAATCCTGGGAGGGGCACCACACAACCCGGCTCTACAACAAGTACCCCCTGCAGCTGATTTCTCCCCATCCCAAGTTCAGCTTCCACACCATGGGGGATGCCAAGGACAGCTGGATAAATGACGTGAAGGATCACCGGGTTTTGAAGGACGGGTATTACTACTGGATCGTCCGGATCAACAGCAAAGATGCTGAAGAACGCGGGATCGGGAACGAAGATCTGGTCAAGATGTTCAACGACCGCGGAACGGTCATCCTGTCGGCCCAGATCACTGAACGAATACCGCCGGGAACCGTTCATTCCTATGAGTCCTGCGCGGATTACGACCCGGTCGGAAAACCCGGGGAATCGCCGGACCGGAGCGGCTGTGTGAATATCCTCACCCCCAGCCGCTACATCACCAAGAATTCTGCGGGCATGGCGCCCAACAGCTGCCTTGTGCAGATCGAGAAATACTAAGGGAGGGGAGGTGAACAACCCATGAAGAAGTGGAGCCTGATCATAGACGTAGCCAAGTGCCACGACTGCAATAACTGTTTCATATCCTGTAAGGACGAGCATATCGGGAATGAGTGGAAGCCCTATTCCGCAGCCCAGCCCTGGCATGGACACCGCTGGATGAACATCATGCGGCGGGAGCATGGGCAATACCCCCAAGTTGAAGTGGCCTATCTCCCCATGCCCTGCCTGCAGTGCGACAATCCCGAATGCATGAAGGCTGCCAGGAATGGCGCAGTTTACAAAAGGGATGACGGCATCGTGATAATCGATCCGGAAAAATCAAAAGGGCAAAAGGACCTGGTCGGTGCATGCCCTTACGGCGCCATCTGGTGGAATGACGAGAAGGCCGTGCCGCAGAAGTGCACATTCTGCGTGCATTTGCTGGAAGAAGGCTGGAAACAGCCCCGGTGTGTTCAGGCCTGCCCGACAGGCGCGCTGGAAATGGTTTGTGCGGAGGACGCGGAAATCCGGAAGCGGGTCAAGTCGGAAGGGTTGGAACCCTACAAGCCCGAGTTGAAGACCAGTCCCCGGGTCTATTACAAAAATCTCTATCGCTTCACCAAGTGCTTCATAGCCGGCAGTGTGGCGTTGCAGGACAAGGATGAGTGTGCGGAAGGGGCGGAGGTAAAGCTCAGCAGTTCGGGCAAGAGCATTGGAAAGACGGTCGCGAACAACTATGGCGATTTCAAATTCCATAATCTTGACGAGAACAGCGGACCCTATGAGTTGGAAGTTGCCTACCCGGGTTACAGGAAACAAAAGCGAAGCGTCGAGTTGAAGGGTAGTGTGAATGTCGGAACCATTTTTCTCTAGTGGCCATTCAACGGAAGGAGGCTCAAGAATGAAAAAGATGCGGCTTGAGGATGTGAAGGCTTACGATGCGCCCGGGCATTTTGCGATGACGGCGATGAGGCTCTCCGGGAAAGAGGAGACAGGTGCCAAGAAGTTCTGGGTGGGTCTTTCCCACTTCCTGCCCGGCGGGGGCGCCGGCTGGGCGTACGAGGACAACCCCCTGGAAAAGGTCTACTTCGTGCTCGACGGGGAGATCACTGTAAAGAGCAAGAATGAGGAATTCGTGCTCGGGAAGTGGGAGCTCCTCTACCTCGGCCCCAATGAGGGTCGGGAGCTCATGAACAAGACGAAAAAACCGGCCAGTATGCTGGTTGTCATCAATTACCCCGATTGATCGGGCAAGATGCCCATCCGAAGAGGAAACTCTCCGGATGAGCATCTTGAGAAAGGAAGAGAGCGATGGGAAAAGTCATTATAACTGCAGCCCTCACAGGGAATATTCATGTCCCTTCCATGTCTCCCTATCTCCCCCTCACTCCAAAACAGTTGATCGATGAAGCGGTTCGCTGCGGAGAGGCGGGAGCTGCGGTGGTCCATGTTCATGCCAGGAGTCCCGAGGACGGCAGGCCTACCACCGATCTCGAGATCTATCGGGAAATCCTGAGTGGGATCAAGGCAAGGGCCAATGTGGTAATCAGTCCGACTACCGGCGGCACGGCGACCATGACGCCGGAGCAGAGAATCGCGGTTGTCAGGGAGTTGAAACCGGAGATGGCCACCTTCAATGCGGGATCGTTCAACTTCGCCCTGTATCCGGTGCTCGGCAAGGTCAAGGAGTTCAAGCACGACTGGGAAAAGCCTTTCCTTGAATCCACGGAAGGGTTCATCTTCGCGAACACCTTCACCTCCTTGAAAGTCTTCTGCAAGACCATGAACGAGGTGCAGACAAAGCCTGAATTGGAGGTCTATGATGTGGGCCAGCTCACCAACCTGGCGCAGATCATCCAGGAGGGCTTTCTCAAGAAGCCGATCTATCTGCAGTTCGTTCTCGGCATCCTCGGCGGAATTCCGGCGAGTATCGACAATCTTCTCTTCCTGACCAATACGGCCAGAAAGGTCCTCGGGGATTTCGAGCTATCCGTGTGTGCCGCCGGCCGGTTTCAGTTCCCCATGGGCGTGGTCAACATGCTCCAGGGCGGCCATATGAGGGTAGGTCTCGAGGACAACCTCTATCTGAACAAAGGGCAGCTGGCGAAAAGCAGCGCGGAGCAGGTCGAAAAGGCCATCCACATTGCACGGGAGCTCGGGCTCGATATTGCCACCCCCGATGAGGCCAGAAAAATACTCGGTCTGAAAGGGCCGGACAAAGTGAATTTCTAACGACAAAATAAGGGGGGTCGATATGCGCGCAAAAATGACATTGGACGATCTGAAGAATATGTTCGACCTTAAAGGAAAGGTCGCCGTCGTAACCGGAGGATCCGGAGGGGCCGGCAAGGCCATCTCGCTTGGTCTTGCCCTTTACGGGGCCGATATCGTCCCGACGGCCCGCACCCTCTCCAGCCTGGAGAAAACCGCCGAGGAGGTGAAAAAGCTGGGGAGGAAGGCATTTCCCATCTCCTGTGACGTGACCGATCCAAAGAGCGTCGAGAACATGATGAAGCAGACCATCGATGAATTCGGGAAGGTCGACATCATGGTGACTGCCCATGGAATTGCCCTGCGTGCGGAAGCGGAAAACATGCCCTTAGACAATTTCAAGAAGGTCATGGCCGCCAATGTGGACGGGACCCTGTTGTGCTGCCAGGCGGCGGCAAAAGACATGATCAAGAGGGGTCAGGGCGGAAATATCGTCACCGTAGGGTCCATAAGGGGCCTCCAGGGGCATCCGGCCGGATACTCGGCGTACGGCACAAGCAAGGGCGCGGTGCACCTGATGACCAAGCAGCTGGCTACGGAATGGGCCAAGTATAAGATCCGCGTCAATTGCATCGCGCCGTGTATCTTCTGGACCCCGCTGACCGAGCCTATTCTGAAAGACGAGAATATGTACAAGATCTTCATGCAGCGGATTCCCCTGGGGCGTCCTGCCGAGCCGGAGGATCTGGTCGGGGCGGTCCTCTACCTCAGCGCACCGGCGAGCGCCATGGTGACAGGGCACATCCTTTACATCGACGGCGGCACATCCGCCTGGTAGGGGAGGATATGGCAAATCAACAGGTCGGGCAAATCAGGAAGGTGGCGATCATCGGCGCCGGGCTCATGGGCCATGGCTTGGCGCAGATCTTTGCCGGGAAAGGAAAAGAAGTCATCCTCATGGATCTCAACGAGGATCTTCTCAAGAAGGGCCTTGCCGGCATACGCTCCAACCTCTCTCTGATGGCAGAGCACGGGATCGGGAAAGAGGAAGAGATCGACGGTGTCCTTTCGAGAGTCAGGACCACGACAGATCTCAGTGAAGCGGCCAAGGAGGCTCAGTTTGTCATCGAGGCCGTCTCGGAGAACCTTGACCTCAAGCAGAAGATATTCCAGGATCTGGATTCGCTCTGCCCGCCCGGCGCCGTTCTTGCCACCAATACCTCGGTGATCAGCATCACGGAGATTGCCTCCAAAGCGAAGGGGAAGGCCAGAATTGTAGGCACCCATTTCTGGAATCCTCCCTATCTCATTCCGCTGGTGGAGGTCATTCGAGGGAACGAAACATCGAACAATACCATGGATGTAACCTTCGATTGGATGAAATCTATCGGGAAACATCCTGTCCGGGTGAACAAGGACGTCCCGGGTTTCGTGGGCAACCGGCTTCAACACGCATTATGGAGAGAGGCCATCTCCATCGTCGAGCGCGGAATCGCGGACGCCGCAACCGTGGATGAGTGCATCAGGTTCGGGTTCGGCCTGAGGCTTCCCATACTGGGGCCCATCGAAAACGTTGACATGGTCGGAACCGATCTCACCCTTGCCATTCACAGCTATATCCTCCAGCACCTGGAAAGTTCCCCCGCCCCTTCCCCCCTGCTGAAAAAGAAGGTGGAGCAGGGAGAACTCGGATTCAAGAGCGGCAAAGGATTCCAGGAATGGCCGCCGGAGAAGGCGCAGGAGTCCAGAAAACGTCTCCTCGAATATCTGCTGGATGTGAATAAGAGGTTTTGATGCCGGCAGGGAAGGGGACCTGGTTGCGGAGACCAGAGCCATCCCCTGGTCGGTTCAAGGTTTACGCACGAGGGACGAATTGTGCATTTTCGTACTAACCTAAGCAGGTTCTTTTCACTTCACTGCCACACGAAGGATTATCCGGGTACTTTGCGTACCCGTCATTCGAAGAACCCCTAATTCATATGGAGGAATAGATGGGAAAAGTATTCGTTGATCTAAGCCATCCGTTCGGCGCCGATATCCCGCTTTGGCCGTATTTCCAGAAACCCGTGATCGACACCATGCACGGCCAGGCCAAATCCGGTGTTCTCAGCCAGAAGGTCACCGTCGTGATGCACGCCGGCACCCATGCTGATTCGCCGCGCCACGTCATGGAGCGTGACTTCGAAGGCAAGCGCTGCAGGTACACCCACGAACTTGCCGTCGACGCCTACTGCGGCCCCGCCATCTGCCTCGACGTCAAGGTCGAGCCCTGGGAGCTCATCACCGAAAAGCACCTGGACGAAGCCTGCGCCCGCGCCAAATTCGATCCGAACGAGCTCAAGAACCGCATGGTCCTCTGCCTGCGCACCGGTACTCACCTCAAGTACGACGACAGCAAGGACTACTACCACTATTCGCCGGGCACGGGCCTCAAAGCGGGGCAGTGGATCGAGAAATACCATCCAAAGTGTGTGGCCATGGACATGCAGGCCCTGGACCATCCGCTCCACACCGCCATGGGCAAGAACGGCCCGACCCAAATGAACCTTCCGGGCAGGACCGGCCGACCGATCACCCAGGAATACATCGACAAGTACGGCATCGAGGCCTACGCCTGGTTCGATCGCGAGGTGTTCATCCAGACCTTCGGCATGGACAAGTACATGCAGGAGTACGGCAAGCTCGAGAAGGCCGGCGAGTGGGGCACCTGGGAACCGTGCCACAAGCTGATGATGGGCAACGGCATCGTGGGTATCGAGAACCTCGGCGGCGACCTGGAGAAGGTCGTCGGCAAGCGCTTCCAGTTCTGGTGCTTCCCGCTCCGCTGGTACATGGGCGACGGCACCATGGTGCGTGCAGTTGCCGAGATCGATGAGAAAGACCTCAACCCGGTTCCGGACAGGGTCTACAAGTACGGCGTTATCTAAGATCGAATAGCACCGAGACCGAGGGTCTCGCGGCGACGCTGCGAGCTGAGTGGCTGCCTAGTCCCTTGCCTTGTCCCGCCAGCCGGGGGACGAGGCGGGGGCCTGGCTGTTTCCATCTCTTCCTCCGGCCCGGGGCTTTTCCCTTGCCGTCATCCCGGTGGAGACCGGGATCCAGTTTCTTTTGCAGACTCAGAGACCCTGGATTCCGGCCTGCGCCGGAATGACGGAGAAAACCTCGAGTTTCCAGGCAGCAGGGAATTTCCTTGCCGCGCGCCGGATTTTTCTTTTTTTGCGCCCATCGTTATGTTAAAGATAACATAAGTTAGGATTAACATAAGGTCGCAGAAAAACCCCGGAGGAAATCCTCATGAAACCTTTTCGCGAGCTTCTGATCTCTTCCGCCCGAGAACACGGCCACCTCTGCCCCGGCCAGGTGGTCGGCGTGCGCATGGCCATGTTGGGCTGCCGGCTCATCGGCCTGGACGAGCCCACCAGTCATGAGCAGATAAAAAAACTCCTTGTTTTCATTGAGATGGACCGTTGCACCGCGGATGCGGTGGCGCATGTTACAGGGGTGAAGCTGGGGAGACGTTCCCTGAAATTCGTGGACTATGGGATCATGGCCGCCACATTCGTCCACCTGCAGACACAAAAGGCCTTCCGCATCCTGTCAACGGAAGAGGCCAGGGATCTCGTCCCCTTCTACGCACCCGATGTGCAGGGTAACCCCGGGCAGCAACTGGAGGCATATCAGAGAATGCCTGACAGCGTCCTTTTTCGAGTTCAGGAGGTCCAGGTACCATTGACTCCATACGACCTGCCCGGCCCCACCTCCAGGAAGATCGCCTGCGAGCGCTGCGGCCAGGTCATACGGGACCATCGTGAAGTGGAGGTGGATGGGGTCACACTCTGCAAGCCCTGCGCAAACGGCTCCTATTTCAAGGATCCCCGGGAGACCACATGGGAGAACATGAACTGGTCCCCTTCAATGGATGAACCGGGCGAGGATCGGGTTTCCCGTAAGATCCGTCAACCACGGGAACTTCCTCAAATCGGAATTCCACACCGAAAGGGATCGGAAGAAGGAATTCAGAGGGCCGCCCTGGAGAGGGCGGCCAACGTCGTCTAGCTTTTCCCGTGCAATCAAGGATCAACCATTTTTTCAGGCCAGCAGAGGATTTGGGTTATGAAGAAAATAAAATTGCAGGATGCCGTGGGCACCAAACTCGCGCATGACATCACGGAGGTCAGACCCGGACAGTTCAAAGGGCCAGCTTTTCGCAAAGACCATGTGGTTTGCGACGAGGACCTCTGTCACCTGCAGCGGCTGGGAAAGAATCATCTCTACATCCTGGAAATGGCAGAGGACGAATATCACGAAAACCAGGCTGCAGCCATTCTTGCCGGGGCCATAGCGGGAGACGGCGTTCTCTGGAAAGACGAGCCGCGGGAGGGGAAAATCAACCTTTTCGCCGGCAGGGACGGGCTGGTACGAGTGGACACCGCCGCCCTCGCCGCCTTTAACATGGTGGATGACGTCATGTGCGCCACGCTCCACAACCATACCCTGGTCAAGGAGGGTGAACTGGTTGCCGGCACACGGGCCATTCCTCTTGTCGTGAAGAAAGCCGTGATCGAAAGGGCTGCTGCCATTGCCAGGCAGAATGGTCCCCTCCTTTCCATCCAGCCTCTTCACTCCGTCAAAGTCGGGCTCATAATCACCGGCAATGAGGTATATCACGGCGTCATCGAGGATCGTTTCGTTCCCATACTCACGCGGAAGGTGGAGGCCCTTGGCTCCAGCGTGCATTGCGTGGATTTCGCCCCGGACAATGCCGAGGAAATTTCCCGGGTCATTCGAGGCCAACTGCAAAAACAGTGCGATCTGCTCTTGCTCAGTGGAGGAATGAGCGTGGATCCCGACGATGTGACCCGGCATGGTATTCGCCTTGCAGGGGCCGGCGAATTCCACTACGGGGCAGCGGTTCTTCCAGGCGCCATGTTCCTGGTAGCCTATTTGGGAGACGTCCCTCTTCTGGGGGTCCCGGCATGCGGCCTGTATCATCGGACTACGGTCTTGGACCTGGTGCTTCCGCGGGTGCTGGCAGGAGAAAGGATAGGCAAGAAGGATCTCGCTTTCCTCGGCCACGGGGGACTTTGCCGCGACTGCAAACCCTGCACTTTTCCCCAATGCGGCTTCGGGAAAGGCAACTGACAGTGTTCAGATCTCCCTGTGGTGATGGGTTTCGCTTTGCTCAACCCATCCTACAGTGCGTTCAGAAAGGCAGCGAGTGTCGAGACCCGCAAGCTCAGGGGTAAGCCCACACTTTACCGGTCTCAGCTTCGAAAACACCCCGGTCCTGTAAGATGGGTTGAGCAAAGCGAAACCCATCACGACGGGAAAGCGGGGGAGAGATCATCGGGTTTTGTTTCCTCAACGCCCTTTCCTTCGACACACTCTACCAGCTTCAGCTGCGAAAAGACCCAGGGCGCACCCAGGGCAGCCCAGAACCCCAGCAGTCCGTAACGGAGAACACGATAGCACGTTTCGGGTTCCAGCGAGGCAAAGGCGGATTTCAGTCCCGCCCATATGGCCACGGATACCGCCATCCCGAGCACAAGGCGCAGCAATCTCTTCCACCACGATCCACCGCTGTGGAATCCGACCCACCTGCGCTCGAGGATCATTCCCACGCTCATCCCCATCAGTGCTGCTCCCGAAGAGATGCAGGCGGGGTCTCCGGAAGGAGCAAGAAAGATCATCCCGGCAGGCAAGACAAGAGCAAGAGTCAGCCGCGTAGTGAATCCCTTATGGGCGGTCATGACGTCTATCCGGGGTTCGGCTTTGTGAAACGCAACCAAAAGGAGCGCACCGAGAAGATACCCCCCGAGGAGGTCCCCCGGGAAGTGAACGCCCAGGTAAAGTCTTGAAAGGGGAATAGCGAGCATGAGGAAGACGGCAATGGACCAGGGTCCTGTTTTCCCTAAACGCATAGCCAAAAGGCCCCAAACCACCACGCTGTGCTGTGTATGGCCGCTGGGAAGACCTCCCCCTGCCGCGCTTACAAGCGCTCTCACCCTTGGGTCGTATTCAAAAGGCCTGGGTTGCGCGAGAAGCACTTTGGCCGCCGAATTGAGATATGCCGAAACAAGGAAAAGAACGGCCAGCCGGGCGCCGGTCCTCCGGTCCAGGCACCAGTAGATCAGAGGCAAAAGGAAGAGGTAGAACCCCTCATTGCCCAGGAGAGAGAGGAGCTTGAAGGGAAGGTCCAACTTGGGGCTGAGGGTTTGCAGCCGGAGGATGAGGCTGACGCCCCAATCGAATGTCGGCGAAAAGTATTCGCTCACTTCGTTTTTTCAACCCTGCTTACGATCAGGGTGCAGCATCCCGATTTGGACGCTCGGTGGCTTCCCGGATCTTCTCAATGAGGTCTTCGAGCTCGTAGGGCTTGGTGAGATAATCAAAAGCGCCGGATTCTATGCCTTCCCTCGCCGCCTGCTCAGACCCGTGGCCGGTCAGCATGAGCACAGGCATTTCAGGATCCATCTTCTTGAAGATCTTGAGAACCTCCAGACCGTCCATGTCATCCATTTTCAGGTCAAGCACAGCTATGTCGAATTGTTCCTTGCGAAGGGCCTGAATGGCCTCTGTCCCGTTGTAGGCATTGGTTACCTTGATCTTTCTCTTGGCCAGTCGCTTGGACAGAACATCCACGAACCCGGTCTCATCATCGACAAGGAGTAGTTTGATGGGGGACACGTTCTTCTCCCTATATCCTGCGTGATGTGATCTCCTTCATCCGCGCCTCTATGATCTTGTCCTCCTGTGCCCTCTTTCTTGAAGCGGCCTGCTGAACCTTTACGAGAAGAAGATCCATGTCAGAGGGCTTCATCAGGTAATCGAACGCTCCGAGCTTCATACCGTCTATCGCAGACTCGATGGTGGCATGGCCGGTAAGCATAATGACTTCAACAAGGGGGTATTTTCTCTTGATCTCCCTGAGGGTATCGATGCCGTCCATTTCAGGCATTTTCACGTCGAGGATGACCACCTCGATCGAAGGCCTCTTTTCAAGCTCGGTCAATGCACCGGCACCGCTGTAAGCGGCAACCACGTCCAGGTCCCTCTTTACCAGACGCCTGGTCATGGCCTCCACAAAGGGGATTTCATCATCCACAAGAAGAACATTGGCAATTGTCATAAGGATGCTCCTTTTTGTTGCGAAACCATATCTGAAGGCGTCCCTTCCCCGGCCCTCTGATGGGGGATCGGCACGCGTATGTGAAAAGCGGTTCCCACTCCCACTGTACTCTCCACCGATATCTCCCCGCCCATTTTGTTGATGATGCCAAAGCATATGGACAGCCCAAGGCCGGTACCTTTGCCAACCGGTTTGGTTGTGAAAAAGGGATCGAATACCCTTCCCATGTTGGCTTTCGGGATACCCAGTCCGTT
>Ga0209163_1001283_pt1 | contig 29477 bp, 24 predicted proteins | sample MTBAKSrepl2MetaG_FD_187457 | JGI IMG/M metagenome (GOLD analysis project Ga0209163, IMG submission 187457) | Enrichment culture microbial communities om Arthur Kill intertidal strait, New Jersey, USA, that are MTBE-degrading - MTBE-AKS2 (Arthur... | ecosystem: Environmental > Aquatic > Marine >...
ACCGGGAACCGGCCCCGGTTACATCCATTTATATACCCAGTACCCGTGAATGAATCCGTTTCCGGATAGAGGATGCTCACATCAGTTCTCGTTCGACAGTATCGTCGACATTCCCCCCTTTGAGGGGGGAATTGGCGGGAGCCCGCCAAAATCCCAAAAGCGATTCATTCACGGGTATTGCGACCAATCGCATCCGCCTCGCAGAAACTCCAGATGCGCCCGTGAGGGTGTGGGGCCCTCCTGGCCCTTGAAGTGATGATGTGGCATAATCGGCCCGAACGATGATCGAAGCCCTAAAAATTGACGCGCAAGGATTTTAGTAAAAAACAGCGATGGATTAAAATGTTGCGGCGGAACAAGTCGATCACCATGGAATTATGTCTTTTCAAAGTCCCCCCTATTTGGAAAGAAAGGCAGCATTCATGAAAAGAGTATTGGTTTTCGCAACAGCAGTTATTTCACTCTTGGTTGTATCCGCATTGGCGAACGGAGAGATTAGCCTTCAAATGAAGGATGTTCCGCCGCAGTATGTTCTCCTTCTAAGGAGTAAATCATCTGCGCAAAATGTCAGCCAGGAAAGGAAATCCATGTTTGCGGAAGTATCCGGCTATGTGAAGACAAAGAATATAGTCCCGGTAGGACCGCCGATGGCATTATATTATTCAAAAGTGCCTGGATCTGAATGGGAAATTGCTATTGCCATTCCAGTTCCCGAGGGTACGGTGGGACAAGGTGCCATCGAGTCAACTATTCTCCCCGGAGGTCAAATGGTATCGACAATGCATATCGGTCCGACGGAGAAAATGTCAGAATCATGGAATGCGTTACATGATTGGAGAAAAAAAAGTAAATATAACCCTGCTGGAGCACAGCGGGAGGTATATTGGGACTTACTGGGCCCACATCAGGAGTCCGAGCCAGCCGAATCGCGAACTGAGTTGCTTTTGCCGGTCATGGCCGCGTCAGTTCCGAAAGAGGGGGAAGGATTCGGGGCATTTGTCTGGGAAGTTGAAAAGGCATATTCTCATGGTATAGAGAAAATACTATTGTTTTTCACCCAACCGATTTTCAAATTCGATGCGAACGAATGGAAAACAGCACTGAATAACATAAATATGGGCAAAGGATCGGGTCATTTTGTCTTGACCTTCTTCATTGCGGCCTTGCTGATGTTAGCAGGACTGGGAATGGAAAGGCTGGTGCGACGATCTACCGGGAATCTGCGGCGACGGATATTTGATACCGCCTCATTAGGACGTCTGCAATTTGTGGGGCGGGTTCTTTCGCGTCTTCTGCTCAATATGGTGAATGTCTGCACCTATATCCTGACAACTTTCGTGCTGTTTGCCACGTTCTACGATGTCGGTGATCCGGGGTATTCAATCGTGTTTTACATGTTGGTTCAAAGCTATTGGATCAGATTTTGGCTCCTGGGCGGCAGCCTGATTTTATCACCGACACGGCCTGCATTGCGATTATTTCCTCTGCAAGACGAAAATGCAAAATTCCTTTATAGGTGGACAATCGGCATCGTGGTAACAGGGATCGTCATGTCCCATGTTCCCTATATCCTTAGAGATGCCGGGATCAGCCAAGACAGCTTCAATCTTTTGTATAGTATGTCGGGACTGAGCATCTGCCTCTTGATAGTGGTGATGATCTGGCGCAGCCGGGGAACAGTGGCCCAAGTGATCTGCACGGGGGAGCATGCGAAAGGTGGCGCCATACATTCTCTGCGCGCCTTCATCGCAGGAAGCTGGCACTGGTTTGCCACGCTCTACGTGCTGTTCATAGGCTTCTTTTGGTTCATCAGACAACTGGCTACCGGGTCAGCCGATATAGGTCCACAACTGGGAAGTCTTTTCCTGATTCCGATTTTTATCGCAATAGGCCGGTGGACAGAGCGCCTGCTCGACATCGCATCCGGCCTATCCCCGCCGTCCTTTAATCCTAAGGATACCCGTAGCCCTCAAGCAGCGGGTACCCATGGTGCCTCTGAGTCACCGGTAACGGAAGAACAGAAAGCAGACACAAAGTCCTACCTGCAGCAACATTTGCCCTTGATAAAACGCATCCTTCGCGTTCTCCTTGCGGCGCTGATGCTCTTTCTGATTCTGGGCTTTTGGGGCATCGACCTGCCCGTTGGCAGGGTGTTCACATCATCGGTCCTGAATATCGTAGGACTTGTTCTGCTTGGTTTTGTTGTCTGGCAATTCATCACGACCCGCATTGACAAAAAAATCGGGCAGGAGAGGCCCCATGATGATGAAGAGATGGAAGAGGGCGGCCGCGGCGGTTCTCGGATTGTCACCCTGCTGGTGCTCCTGCGCAAATTCATCCTTTCGGTGCTGTTTGTTATCGTCGGCCTGACCATCCTGTCATCCCTCGGTGTGAACATCGGCCCTTTGATTGCGGGAGCCGGGGTCATCGGGGTTGCCATTGGTTTCGGTTCCCAGACCCTGGTAAGAGACATTTTGTCCGGTGTGTTCTTTCTGATTGATGACGCGTTCCGGGTTGGTGACTATATTGAAACCGCGGGCATCAAGGGCATGGTGGAACAGATCTCTTTGCGCTCGGTTAAGCTGCGCCATCCGCGGGGCATGGTATTTACCATACCGTTTGGTGATATGGGTGCGGTCCAGAATTTCAGCCGGGATTATATCATCACCAAACTTGACGTACGCGTTCGCTATGATGCGGACATCAAAAAAATACGAAAAATTGTTAAAGGGATAGGCAAAGAACTCGAACAAGATCAAGAGATAGGGCCGGTGCTCCTCAGTCCGATTAAATCCCAGGGCATCAGAGAAATGGATGATTCGGCCATGATTTTGCGGGTGAAGTTCAAGACCCCGCCGGGCCGTCAATTTGTTGTCCGCCGCGAGGTATACAGGCTCATCCAAGAGCGCTTCAGACAACATGGTGTTGAATTTGCCCATCGCAACGTCACCGTTTATCTGCCGCCGGAGGTTTCTCAAACAACGTCGAGTGAAGCCTCACCGCCGGTGACGGGTGAAAAACCGGATAAAGGCGCAGGGACAGCCGGTGCACCTGAAAGAAAAATGGTTGAGGCCTGCGCCGCCGCAGCAATGGCGGCGGCTCAGATTGATGAAGATGCGAAGAAACTGAAAGAAAAGTAAAATCCCATGACCAACATGCGCGTTCTTTGTCAGATTCTCGACGAACAGGAAGAGACCTATATGGCCAAGCAGGCCAAGTGGGGATCGACCGCATCGTGAAAAGGGTGTATCGCCGAAGAACAGCTACCTGCCCGCGGGCGAGGATGCACCTTCGGCCTTGATCATCGTTCCGGCCACGTTCGACCACGGACGGAATACCGGCTTTTTGGTGGGCGGTGCCCACCCTACGAAAACCTCAATTCACGCGGGGCCCCACGGATGCATCCTCAACCTTGCATGACATGAGGAAGGTGGAAAACAGGCCTCGCCCGACCGGAACGATGATCAAGGCCGCACCTTGCGCGTGCGCAAAACGCGCCGTTGGAACCCTCACCCCAGCCCTCTCCCGGAGGACACGGGAGAAAAAGGGACACATAGGATCCCGGACCCGTTTCCACCTGCGTCGGCCCCTCATGCACCGATGGTGCTTTTCACCAGGACGGAGGGATCTACGGTGCGTTCGGCCAGGGACACCAGGTGCTCATGGTGGGTGAAGAAGATGACCTGGGTTCTTCGGGACAGATCCGCCAAAACCTCCAGGGTCGCTGCAGCCCTGTGGTCATCGAACCTTATGAGGATATCGTCCACGATAAAGGGCAGCGGCTCGCTGCGTTCCAGATACCTCTCCAGCCCGGCAAGCCGCAGGGCCAGGTAAAGCTGGTCGGCCGTGCCGTCGCTCATGCCCTCCACGGGGACGATCGTCCCGCCGGGGCGAACGCCCACGATGACCGGGTGGCCGCTGTCATCGAACTCGGCCCGCAGCCCCTCGAAGGAGCCCCCGGTGATCCGGCTGAAAAGGGTCGCCGCCCGCTTGAGGATCGGCCCCTGGCTCTTTTCACGGTACCTCTCGATGGCCCGACTCAGCACCTTGGCGGCGATCTTGAGCCGGGCGTAGTGCACCACGTCGTTTTCCAGACCTCCCAACGTGGTCTGGATCTCCTCGGCCAGCTCCGCGGCCCGGGCGCTGCCGTCCATCCTGGCAAGCTCGCTGGTTTCACTTCCGATGGTCTGATCCAATCGGGATTTCTCGGCCCCCAGTTCGTCGATCCTTTCGCGCAGCCGCTCCATCTCGCCGGAAGCCGCGTCGGCGTCCACCCCTTGGGCTTGCTCTGCAAACGCTTCCACCGTGCTGCCTGCGGAAAGCCGACGCAACTGCTCGTCCGCGTCCCTCAAGTCCCGCTCGAGCTCCCGGCGCTTTTTCGAACGTGCCTCGGCCTCGGGAAGCTCCTCGACCCCCTGGCAGCCCGCCTCCTCGCACATGCGTCGAAGCTGCGCGGTCACCTGCACGATGGCCTGCTCGGCCAGTTTCAGGCGCTCTTTCTCCTTTTCCGTTTGCTTTTCCAGGGTCTCTTTCCTGGAATGGGCGTCACGGCACCGCTTGAGCCGGTTGTTCAGTTCCAGGACGGTCTCGTCCGTCGGACGTCCTGCCAGATCCGGTGCAACCGCCTCGGCAAGGCTGGAGACTTTCCCGGAGAACTCATCGGTGTCCCGGTCGATGCCTTCGATGCGCTTCTGGAGGACCCCCGCCTCCTTGAGCTTGTCGAACAGGCTCTTGAGCTCCTCCATGACGGCGGTTGCCTGGGCCGGCAAAACGTCGGCGTCCAGTCCCAGGGGCCGCACCGCCGCCTCCCATTCCTCCTGCCACCGTTTCAACTCGCCCTCGCTCACCTCCAGACGCGCCTGGGCATCGGCCATCTCTTTTTCCCTCTGGGCCTTGTCGCGCAGCAGATCCAGCCTGCGATGCTCCAGATCCTCCTGTTCTTCGAGCAGGGTCCGTGCCCGCTTGATGAGGATGGCCACCGGCTCCTTGTCACCGCTGTCCGGCTGTCCCAGCCCCACCAGGCAGCGGGTCAGTTTGGACCGGTAGGCATCGATGTCTTCCTTCAGCGTCGCAGCCCTTGCCTGACGCACACGGATCTCTTTGAGCCTTTCGACCAGTGCTCTGAAATCCTGGGCCCAGGGGCCCATCTGCCTGGGAGAGAGGGGCGAAACTCCCACGGGTTCCCAGAGATTGCGCCAATCGGCCTCGGCCTGTTGCGTGTCCGACTCTGCCTCTTCCCGCTCCTTGGCGAGTTTTTCGAGCCCCTCGCCATGGGCGGCCTCTTCCGCGAGGAGCCGGGCCTTGAGCGCCACCCTCTCGGCCTCCCGGTAGAGCCGATCGGCGATGGCGTCGGCCGTGCGCAGGTGGGACGCGAAGGCGTCGGCAAGACTCAGGGCGCCAGGGGTCTTGTCCAAATAGGTATCGACCTTTTCCCGGCAAACCGGCTCCTGCTCCAACACGCGGGCCACCAGGACCCAGCCTTCGTCTCGAATTCCCCGTGCCTGGGTGAGCTCACGTTCGCTGGGTACCTCCCGCTCCAGCCGAAGAGTTTCGATCCGGCGCCGTGCCTCGTCCGAAGCGCTCCGGGCCTTTCGCGTCTCCCGCTCCAGCTCCTTCAGCCGCTGGGTTGCAGCGGTAAAACGCTCCTCGAACAGGCGGATTCCTTCCGCGTAGGGAACCGGCAGTGCCTCCAGCTCTTCGAGCCGCACCGCCCCAAGGCGCAGGCCGCCTTTTTGGAGCATCACCCCCTGGAGGGCCACTTCCAGATCCGTCTGTTCCTTGCGCCACTGCCTTTCCAAAGGGCCCCACTGCTCGTCCTCGGCGAGCACCGTCCGGAGCGCTTCAACCGGTCGTGGTGCGGACAGGCCCCGGAGCGCTTCCTGTACCTCGGCGATTTCCCGGGCCAGGGCCGGCAACCTGTCCCGCCCGTCCTGGATCCGTGTGATGTTCCGCTCGTACCGGGCCCCCAGTTCCTGGACCTTCACGACCTCGGACTTCTTCATGCGCAGGCCCTCGACCTGTTCGAGGCTCGTGTCGTCACGCAGGCTCTTGAGAAGCTCGCCAGCCTCCCCCCGCAGGGTGTCCCGTCGAACCTCGATCCCTATCCTGTCCTTGGCCGCCTTCCGCTGGCTGCCGAGCTCCCGGTGGGTCTCCTCGATGAGCTCGGAGCTTTCGAGCAAACCGCTCGGAATATCCAGCGACGAAACGGCGTCTCCATGGGTGGCCAGGGTCTGCCGGGCCTGTCTCTTCTCCCGCTCCGCGATGCCCAGCCGGGTGAGAAGGCCGTGTCTTTTGTCCGCGAAGTCCTCGGGAAGGAGCACGGCCCCGGCTGCGGCTTCCCACGCGTTTTTCAGCTCTTTGCGCCGGGCCAGGACCGGAAGGGCCTGTTCGATGCGTTCCAGACGGGCGAGTTTTCTCTGGTGTGTGCGCAGCTCGTCTTCGATGAGGGCCTTGCGGCTGCGGGCCGTCCGCAGGGCCTCGTCGTGGCCTGCCCACTCCCGGCCCGGAAGCTGGGCTTCCTGAAGCTCCCTGCGATAGCGGCTCAAACGGGCCAGGGCTTCGTTGAGCCGCGGTTTTTGGCCCGCGGGCCTGAAAAGCTGATCCGCTTCGGCCTCCAGGCTGTTTTGCACCTCGCGCAGGTTCACGATGCCCGAACCTGCCGAAAAAACCAGGCGGCCCACGTCGCCCCCGCCCTGGATGATTTCCCGACCTCCCCTCACGAGGTCGGCGTGGTCGATGGCGAACATGGCGCCGAAAAGGTCGGCATCCACCCCGCCCAGGCACCTGTGGAGAACGCTTTCCTCCAGAACGGAGGCGTCGTCGCCGGTGCGAAGGGTGTTGCCCCTGCCCTTGCGGCGTATGCACTCGATCACCTGCCCCTGGGCCGGGCGAAGGCATGCGCCCACCCGCAGGCTCGCATACGGATGGACGAAGTTGTCCGCGGATCGCTCAGGAATGCCGTACAGCAGGTGTCGCAGGGCCCGCAGGGCGGAGCTTTTCCCGGCCTCGTTGGAACCGAAGACAAGGTGCAACCCCTCGCCGCCCCGGCTCCAATCGAGCGCGGTATCGGTGAAAGGACCGTAGGCGATCAGTCGCAACGCGTCAATCCTCACAAGGCATCCCCTTTCCGCAGCAGGCGCCTGACGAGCAGGGGACGCACCTGGGCCAGCAGGTCCCCCAACCAATGCTCGTCCTCGAGGCGCAAGGCCTCCGGGCCGGTCTTGAGCTCCCGGGGAAGCTTCTTTTCCAGGTCGGCGAGTTCCGCTCCCAGCTCGACCCGGGACCCCGGATCTGCGTCCAGCTCGTCGAGCAGATGGAGCAGCTCTCCCACGGCACCGCCGGGAACGTGGGGGAATCGGTCGCCCACAGGCATACGCAACCGGAAGGCGATCTTCTCCACCCAGACGCCCCCCCCGCCGCTTTCGACGGCCGCCGAACGGATCTCGTTGGTCCAGCGGTCCACGTCGGACAAGATCTCGTCACACGCCAGGGTCTCTCCTTTCACCTCCACCCGCACCGCAAGGGGCAAGCCATCGCTTTCAACCACCAGCTCTTCCAGATGCCGGATGAATCGCTCCACCACCTCGTATCCACTCTCCGCCCCGCCGGCATCCACCCGGGCCGTCGCCCACCGCACCACGTCCAGGGATCGGAACTGCACCCCGATGCGGCCATGGTCGTCGACGCTCACAAGATAGCATCCCTTTGCGCCGGTCTCCTTTGCGTGACGCCCCTGGGTGTTGCCTGAAAACACCACAGGGGGATCTTCCTGGAGCACCTCGCGCTGGTGAACATGCCCGAGGGCCCAGTAATCGTAGCCCTTGTTGCGCAGCACCTCCAGGGAGCACGGTGCGTAAGGCTCGTGTCCTTCACGGCCCGAAGCGCACGTGTGAAGGACGCCGATGTTGCACCGCCCAGGAACCGCTGGGGGATAGCCCCGGGACAGGTCTCTTTTTTCCGCCGGCGTCGCGAAGCTCTGGCCGTGAAGGGCCGCGCCGACCTTTTCCACAAGGAAGGTGGCGGGGTGGTGGGCCGGAAACAGGGTGACGTTTTCCGGAAAGCGGAGGGTTTTGGTGATGGCGCTTGCCGCGTCGTGGTTGCCCGCCGCCACGAATACCGGAATCCCCGCGTCACGCAGGGCGCCCATACGCGACACCAGGTACAGACCGGTGTTGTAATCCTTCCAGTCCCCGTCGTACAGATCACCTGCAATGATGACAAAGGCGACTTTTTCTGCAATGGCCAGCCGTACGAGGTTTTCGAACGCCCGGCGGGTAGCCTGCCGGAACTCGGCGACCGGAGCCCCCTCGTAGCGGTCCAGCTTGTGAAAGGGGCTGTCCAGGTGAATGTCCGCTGCGTGGAGAAAGGTGAACATAGTGAAATGTAAAGACTTTCGAAAAAGAGGTTTTTCTTGGGCTATAGCACGGGGTCGGCCGGCTCGGCAAGACCAACGGTCGCCTGCGGACGCCCTGACAGGACCCTTGACACCGGCGCCAAAAAGATTACATTCCAACTTAAACCCAATACCTTGCAACCCACAGGAATTCAAAGGTATTTAAAACGTGTCCCAAGGGCGGACGACCGGGACGCCTCACGGAGATAGGTGATGATGGGAAATCAGATAAGGACTGCATTTTTGCTGGCGGTCTTGACCGCTTTCATCATACTGGTGGGCAGGCTCCTGGGCGGAGAGCAGGGAATGGTCTTCGCTTTCTTCCTTGCAGCGGCCATGAACTTTTTCGGCTACTGGTATTCCGATAAGCTGGTCTTGAGGCTCTACCGGGCCCAGCCTGTGACCTCGGGGCAGGCCCCCGAAATCCACCAGATGGTAAGGACCCTCACCCAGCGTGCCGGGCTTCCCATGCCGAAGATCTACGTGATCCCCCAGGATTCCCCCAATGCCTTCGCCACGGGCAGGAACCCCGAACACGCGGTGGTGGCGGTCACCGAGGGACTTCTCAGAATCATGGACCGGGAAGAAATCATGGGGGTCCTGGCCCACGAATTGGCCCATGTGAAAAACCGCGACATACTGATCGGCTCCATCGCCGCGACCCTGGCAGGCGCCGTGATGATCCTGGCGAACATGGCCCGGTGGTCCGCCCTATTCGGAGCCGGTTCCGACAACGACGAAAGGGGAAGCGGCCTGGGCATTGTGGGCCTTCTCGTGATGTCTTTTCTGGCCCCCATTGCCGCCATGCTGATCCAGATGGCCATATCCCGGTCCAGGGAGTATCAGGCCGACGCCACCGGTGCGGCTTTTGCCGGGCGACCCGAGGCACTGGCCCGGGCCCTTGAAAAACTCGGGGCCTATTCCCGCCGGCCTCCCATGGAGGCCAGCCCTGCCACGGCCCACATGTTCATCGTCAACCCCCTGTCCGGCCAACGCATGATGAGTCTTTTCTCGACCCACCCGCCGCTGGAGGAGCGCATCGCCCGGCTGCGCGGCCGGCGCCCCGGCGGGGGAGACAACCCCAGGGCTGATAGGCAGGACAGAAGGCAGGCCGAAGCCCGGGCCTTCTGGGATCGTCTCAGGGGTTGAACGATTACTCTGCCAGGACCTCGCGAGCGATCACCGCACGCTGGATTTCGGAGGTCCCTTCGTATACTCCGGGCTGGCGGACGGCCCGGCAGAGGCGCTCTACCGTGGTTCCCCTGAGCACCCCCTAGCCTCCGTGTATCTGGACGGCCTGGTCCACGACCCGCCAGGCCATCTCCGTGGCAAAAAGCTTGGGCGAGGGGGATTCAGAATTCCAGCAGCGGGAGGGCCGTGGGCTTCTTGTCTTTGTGAATGGGCAGGAATTTGAAAGACTCGCTGTTGAATCTCTCCTGTTCCGCCTCGTTGACGACCCTGGAGATGGGAGTGTAATAAAAAGCCACTTTCATCTTCCCTTCATTTTCCCTTGATTTCAACTTGATTCTTACATTTTTGTACTTCCACTTATATACAGTTTCATCTTTTTTTGTACTTTGCTCCTTGGCAGGATTTCCATATTTTGACTTCATGTATCTTCTCATATCATCATATACATTTATATCATCTATAGTTATATATACTGCGAAAAGCTCGTTTGAATAGAAACCGTATATGACGTCAGGGATTTCAACTTCATTTATTTTGTGCATTTCACCCTTTTTGACATAGAAATCTACTTTTTCGTTGGAGTATAGTTTTGAAAGTGCTGGAAGATCTCCTATCTTTGTCTTCCAATTCATCCCCAGGAATCCTTCACCGAGATCGAACGCCCATCCGTCTTGCGCAGGAAATCCGGCAAGAAACATCAAGAAGGCGAACACGACCGCTCTTTTCATGGTGCCCTTCTCCCTTCGGCTGTGGGTGTATCCTCCCCTTTCCAAACCCGGGGCAGCGACCTGGGCCCTCGAAACCACACTTCACGCGTCCGCAAACGGCGCTTCTTATACCCCCACCCAGGCCCCCGGAGGGCGAGGGGGATATGGGACATCGCAATTCGTGACCGCGCCCAGTACACGTTACACTACTGCATCAGTGCTTTAACGTCAGTCCCGAGGGCCGCATACATGGCTTATACCCGGCAAGACGCATTGCTTTCAACCCCCATTGTGCGCCTTGGTGACGTCCACAGCTCCCTGGCGGGTCACTTCCGTCACCGAGAAGACGGGATGGGCGGTGTTTGTGGTCGGGGGTCGGGCTATCGGCACAGGGCGAACCGTGCACAGCAAAAAGACTCTTGTGTCCAGACGGTGAAATGGAGTAACCAAATCGTGGCTTACCCTGCTGTTTTTTCCCACCGGGGCCCCGCAGGGTTCCCGCTCAGCCGCGAGGCGTCCATCACAGGGGTTTCAGACGATGCTTCTGGTCCCGAACGGCCTCGGGACCATGGCCCCGAGGGATTTATCCGGGTCGAACCGGACCCTCCACCATTCCGAACCTCTCCCAGAGGCCGGGGGGGATGCACGAAATCGCAACTTGTGACCACGCGCAGCAAAGCTTCTCACCAACCAACGGAGGCCCGCCATGCAATCGGAAAAGAAACAGATCACCAAGAAATCGGCCAAGACCCTCCATACCGCCAGGGAGGCCGGATACTTCGGGAAAAAGATGCTGGAAAACGCCCTGAAGGCCCGGCAGGAAGGCAAACCCATCGGGTGGTCCATGGTCACTTGGTGGGAGGGGGACCTCATCGCCAAGGCCATGGGCATGGAGCTCGTCTTTCCGGAGAACTACGGGGCCTTCTGCGCAGCGGTTCGCCGGGCCGAGCGCCACCTGGATATCAGTGGGGCCGAGGGTTTTCCCTCGACCCTTTGCGGGTATGCCAGAAACTGCATCGGTTACGCCAAGCTGTTGGCGGACAACAAGCACCAGGTCCCCGAAGACGCGCCGGGGGGAGGGTTGCCCAAGCCGACCCTGCTCATCGGCTCCGGCGCCGCCTGTGACGCCCGATACAAGTGGTTCCAGGCGCTGGGACGGTACATGGACGTTCCCGTATGGACCATGGAACTTCCCCAGACCGGGGTAAGGGAATACTACCTGGACGGCAACAGAAGCCAGAACCTGCGGTTCATCGTCAGGGAGCTGCACGCCTTCATAGGTTTTCTGGAAAAGCTTCTGGGGAAAAAGATGGACTATGACCGGCTCGCGGAGATGGTGGCGCAGACCCTCAAAACCCTTCGCGTCGCCTACGAAGTGGACCTCTTGCGGCGGGCCGTTCCCTCTCCCATGGTCTCCCAGGATTTCTGGTCCGTTATGATCCCCCACTTCTACCTGCCCGACGACCCGGAAGCCTACGCTTTCTACCAGAGGGTCTACGAAGAGGTGAAACAGAAGGTGGACAACAAGGTCGGTGCCATACCCAACGAAAAGTACCGGATGATGTTCTCAGAACTGCCGCCGTGGCACTCCCTGGGCTTTTTCGACGACATAGGCCGGGATTTCGGCATCGCCATGGTGATCGAAAGCTGGAATTACCACGCCATCACTCCCATTCCGGAACAGGAGCTGGAAGGGATCACCGATCCCCTTGAGCTCATCGCGCGGATCTCCTATCGCAAGTTCACCGAGTACAACGACACTGCGGTGAAGTACGACGCGGCCCCGGGTTTTTTCAACGCGGCCTATCTCCGGTGGGCCGAGGACTACCGTGCGGACGGCCTGTTCGCCCATCCCCTGATGTCCTGCCGTCCTGCCACCTACACGCTCCTGCACACAAAGAACTGCCTGGAGGACAGGTTGAAGGTCCCCAGTGTTGTGGTGGAAGGAGACATTGTGGATCTGCGCGTGTTCAATGCGGAAGAAGCCTATTCCAAGGTGGAAGCTTTCGTGGAGACCATGGATCACTACCGGGAGCTCAGAGAAAAGGCCGCAATGGCCTGGTGAGAAGGAAAGGAGATACCCCCATGACCACTGCATCGGAACCTAAGGGCCTGGCTAGAGCCTCTAAGGTGTACCGCAACCGCGCTTATCGGGCCCGCGAATGGAAGGCGGAAGGCAAGAAAGTGATGGGGTATTTCTGCTGCTACCCCCCTTTGGAGCTGATGACGGCCCTGGACATGCTGCCCTTTCGCATCCTGGGTGACATGGACGAGAGCATCAGCGTGGGGGACGGCTACCTGCCCACCGTCATGTGCATCTTCTACCGGAGCTGCTTCGATCTGGGCATGAAGGGCCGCTACGATTTTCTCGACGGGTTCATCGGCGCACACGCGTGCGACGGGGCCGAACGAACCGCGCTGATCTGGACCCATTACATCAAGAGTCCCTGCAACTTCCACCTCGACATCCCCCACACGTCCCACGTCGCAGCCCGGGATTTTTTCAAGGAGCAGTTGATCCATCTCAAGGAGACACTGGAGTCCTTCGCCGGATCGACCATCGGGGAGGCGAGGCTCCGGGACGCGATCGCCCTGCACAACCGGCAGCGGGGACTCGTGCGCGATCTGTACGAACTTCGCAAGCCCGATCCGCCCCTTCTCACCGGTTCGGAGGCCCTCCAGGTCCTTATCGCCACCATGTGCCTTCCCGTGCAGGAGGGAAGCACCCTGCTGGAAGAAGTCATCGCCGAGGTGAAGACCCGGAGGGAGACTCCCGAGAAAAAGATCGGACGGCTTCTCATCTGGGGGTCCCTCATAGACAACACGGCCCTCACCGGGCTCATGGAAGAGTCCGGGCTGCACATCGTGGTGGAAGACACGGCCATCGGCGTGCGCCCTTTCCGGCACGATATAGAGCAGACCCAAGATCCCCTGGACGGGCTTGCCAGGCACTACCTGGAAGAAGTCAAGTGCCCCCGCACCTTTGTGGAGACGGGAGCCTCCTATGGAGAAGACCTGGAGAATCGCTTCCACTATCTCAGGGAATTCGCCACCCACTGGAAGGTCAACGGGGTCTATGCCAACATCATAAGAAACTGCGACATCCATGGCTATGAGGTCCCTGCCGTGCGCGACTACCTGGAGGGATTGGGGCTGCCGGTCCTGATCATCGAACAGGATTACTCCACCGCGGCCCTGGAACCCTTGAGAACGCGTTTCCAGGCATTTGCCGAGGCCATCGGTTGAAAGGGGGAGACAGGCTGAGATATCCCTCAAGCTCTTGAAAGGGACCGGTCATGTTTTTCGCGGGACTCGACATCGGATCCACCATCACCAAGGTCGTAATAAGGAGCCCTGAAGGCATCCGCGCCGCGGTCATAAAGCCCACCGCGGCCGAGCACCGGCGGCTGGCTCACAAGGTGATGCAGCAAGCTCTGGATCGAGCCGGCCTTTGCTTCGACGCCGTCCAATACATCGTCGCGACCGGCTACGGAAGGATCAATGTGCCTTTTGCCGACGTGCAGGTGACCGAAATAACCTGTCACATGCGGGGCATCGCCTCGCTTTTTCCCCAGGTTCGGACCATCATCGACATAGGAGGGCAGGACAGCAAGGGAATAAAGGTCAAGGACGGCAAACTGGCCCATTTCGTCATGAACGACAAGTGTGCCGCGGGCACGGGCAGGTTTCTCGAGATCATGGCAAGGGCCCTGGGGGTGGAACTGGAGCGCATCGGGCCCCTTTCCCTGCAATCCCGCCGTCCTGCGGAGGTTTCCAGTATCTGCACCGTCTTCGCTGAACAGGAAGCCCTCTTGCGCCTTTCCGAAGGGGCCGGGATCGAGGACATCCTCGCCGGCATCCACAGGGCCGCCGCCCACCGGATCTGTTCCATGGTGGAGCGGATACACGTGGACAGGGAAGTGGCCCTGACAGGGGGAGGTGCCAAGAACGCAGGGCTGCGCAAGGCCGTGGAGGACCGGCTCGGGTTTCCCGTCTGCCTGGCGCCCGAGCCCCTTCTTACAGGGGCCCTCGGCGCGGCCCTCATCGCCGAGGAGCGAAGTGCCCGGGCCGGCAGCCGGGACATGCGGGAACGACAACGCAGGCGCCGGCTGGAGGCGGTCACCTTTTTCGACTGAGTGCTGAGGTGCGCATGGCCTACCTGATGGGTCTGGACATCGGTTCCGCGCTTTCCAAGGCTGTCGTCATGGACCAGGGGGCACTGGCGGCATGGGCCGTTGCGCCCACAGAAGGCGATTTCTCCCGGGCCGCTCGATCCGTCGCGGAAAGCGCGCTGGGCAAAGTGGGGACCTGTGCGGACAACTTACGCGCCATAGGGGGCTGCGGCATCGGAGCCTCCTTTGCGCCGTGCACGCTTGTCAAGATCTCCGACATATCCTGTCAGGCCAGGGGCACCCATTTCCTCTTGCCGGGGGTCCGGACCGTGGTGGAAATCGGCAACCAGGCCACCAGGGTCATCAAGCTCACGGAGCTGGGAAAAGTGGCCGATTGCCTGGTCAGTGACAAGTGCGCTGCAGGAAGCGGCCGGGTCCTCAAGGTGATCGCCGACGTCCTCAAGGTGGACCTGGACCAGATGGGGCTCCTTGCCCGGGGGGCGAGGGCGCCCGTTAAGTTCACCACGGGCTGCGCGGTGTTTCTGGAGACCGAGGCCATTTCCCGCGTCGCGGAACGAAACACCAAGGCGGATATCGTAGCGGGGCTCCACCGGGCCCTTGCAGCCAGAATCGTGGCCCTGGCCCAGAGAATGAGGATTCAGAAGGACTATGCGGCCACCGGAGGCGGGGCTACCGACACGGGCCTCGTGGACACGCTCAACGCCATGCTCGGTGGCGACTTGCTGGTGCCCGAGCAGCCCCTGATAACGGCAGCCATCGGAGCAGCCCTCATCGCGGGGGAAAAAGCCCGATGAAAAAGGCGACCATGCCTCGGTGCCGCTTCCTTGCCGGTACCCCTCAGGGCGCGACAGCGCCTGCGAAGCGCTCCACGATCTCACGCGCCGCACTCTCGGGGTCGGTCCTGCGCCCCCATACGTCGTCCACGAACCTGTCCAGGTCTGGGCTGCCCGAAAGACGCCGCCACACGATGCGAGAAACCTCTTTTTCTACGAGCTGCTGCAGCTCTCTCTTCAACTGGGACTTGCGTCGTCTCTCCAGCCGGGAGTCCTCCTCCAAGAAAGCACGGTGCTTCAAGAGGCCCTCATACAGCTCGTCGAGGCCGCGGTTGCGCATGGCCGAGGTCAGAAGCACCGGGGGGGACCAGTCGGTCCTGTAAAAGCTCCTGCGCCGTTCCAGCATGTTGACGATGGCTTCGGCTATGTCCTGCCCACCGGCACGGTCCGACTTGTTTATGGCAAACACATCGGCGATTTCCATCAGTCCCGCCTTCATGATCTGGACCGTGTCGCCGCTTTCGGGGACAAAGACCACGAGAACCGTATCCGTGGCCCCCGCGATGTCGAGCTCCATCTGCCCGACCCCCACGGTCTCCACGAGTATGATCCGCTTACCGCAGGCGTCCAGGATACGCATGACTTGCCGGGTGGTGGCGGCAAGGCCCCCCACCACCTTCCCCGCGCTCATGCTCCGGAAGAAGATATCCCACCCGGGCTTCTTCTTGATGTTCAAGCGGATGCGGTCCCCCAACAAGGCGCCGCCGCTGAACGGGCTGGACGGATCCACCGCCACGATCCCCACGGGATATCCCTCTTGGCAAAACCTGCGGGTCAGGCGGTCCACCAGGGTGCTCTTTCCCGCCCCCGGCGGCCCGGTGATCCCTACGGTGTAAGCCTTTCCCGCCAGCGGGTAGATCCTTCGCATCACCTCGTGTGCCTGGGGGTCGCCCCGCTCGACCAGGGAAATGACCCTTCCGATGGTAAGGGTGTCCCCGCTCAGGGCCCTTTCAATGGTTTCGTCCAGATTCATGGTTGTCCAATTGATCCGTCATTGACCCGCGGCCTCGTTGATTCCACGGATGATGGTCTCCATGGGCGTGTCCGGTCCGTACACCTTGTGCACGCCCCCATCCAGGAGCTGGGGGATGTGTTTCGGCGGGATCACCCCCCCCATGAAGACCTTGACCCTGTCCATCCCGGCCTCACGAAGAAGGGTAACGGTCTTGAGGCCCAGGGTCAGGTGGTTTCCTCCCAAGGTGCTCAGCCCCACCACGTCCGGGTCCTCCTGCATCGCCGCTTCCACGATTTGCTCGGGGAACTTGTTGCCGATGTAAACCACATCCATACCCGCATCGCGGAGAAACTGGCTCACAAGATAGACACCCCGCCAGTGAATATCCAGCCCGAGCTTCGCCATCACCACCTTTATCGGCCTCGACATGTCGGTACCTCCCTAAAGGATTGGGTTGACCTGCAAAGAGTGCCTCGATCAATGGAATGTCCCGGCCGCGCCCTCATGAAATGAGCGGGAAGGTCCAGAGGCCGAACTCCTCGCGGAAGAGCGCTTCGATCTCACCCAGGGTGACCAGATGCCCCACGGCTTCCATGGTGTAAGGATAGAGGTTCTCGTCGGTATGGCACTTGTCCCGCAGGACCTGCATGCACTCCTTGACCTTCTGTTCGTCGCGGGCCTTGCGCAGACGATCCAGCTTGGCTTTCTGGCGGCTGTACGTCTCGGGGTATTCGTACACCTCAATGTCGCGGGACTTTCCCTCCTCGGACCTGAAAACGTTCACGCCCACGACCTTCATCTCCCCGTTCTCGATCTTTTTCTGGTACTTGAGGTTGTAACCGGCTATCTCACGGTGGAGCCATCCGTTTTCCACCGCCCGCACCAGTCCCCCCATCTCCTCGATCTTCTTCACGTAGTCGTCGATGCGCTGCACCATCTGATCGGTGAGATACTCCACATAATAGGAGCCTGCCAAGGGGTCCGCCGTGTTGATCACCCCTGTTTCCGACTGGATGATCTGCTGGGTGCGCAGGGACACCAGTGCCGCGTCCTCCGTGGGCGCCGAGTAGGCCTCGTCGTAGGAGTCGATGTGCAGAGACTGGCACCCCCCGAGGGTGGCGGCCAGGCCTTGAATGGCAGAGCGGGCCACGTTGTTCAGGGGTTCGGTGGCGGTCAGGGAGACCCCCGCGGTCTGGATGTGGAACCGCATGAGGCATGATTTGGGGTTCTTGGCTCCGAACCTGTCGTGCATGATCCGGTACCAGACCTTGCGGCTGGCCCGGCACTTGGCGATCTCCTCGAAAAAGTCGTTGTGCAGGTCCCAGAAAAAACTCATGCGCGGCGCGAAGGCGTCCACATCCATGCCCCTGCGGAGGAGCTCTTCGGCGGTTTGCACCGCGTTGGCGATGGCGATACCCACCTCGGCCACCGCATCGGTGCCCGCTTCCCGCAGGTTGTATCCGTTGAAGCTGATGGGATTGAAGCGCGGGTAGTGCTTGCAGATGTGCTCCACCACGTCGCACTGGAGTCGAAAGCTCACTTCCGGCGGCAGGATCTCGGGGCCGCTCCCCACACAGGTCTCCATGATGAAGTCGTTCTGGCACGTGCCTGCGATCTTGTCTCTGGGAACGCCGCGTTGGGCCGCAACCGTGAAATACATGCCCGGAATGACGATGGAGGTGCTCGGAAGGTGCGTGACGATGGAGGCGCTGATCTGTCCCAGATCGATGTCCTTGAAGAAGGCATCGATGTCCCAGATGGAGTCGACGGCCGCCCCGCAGTGGCCCACGTTTCCCTCGGCCTCGGGATCGTCCGAGTTGTAGCCCCGTATGGTGGGCAGGTCGAAGAGGATGTTCACACCCGTGGCGCCGTGGGACAGAAGGTACTTCACCCGCAGGTTGCAGTCTTCGGGAGCTCCCAGTCCCGCAAGCTGCCGCAGGGTGAAGGGACGCCCCCTGTACATGTTGGGGTACACGCCGCGCACGTAAGGAGGCCGGCCGGGAAAACCCACGTCCTGGGTGTAGTCCACATGGGCCACGTCGGCCGGGGTGTGCAGGAGTTTGATGGGGATACCCGAATGGGTCAGGTATTTTCCCGAAATCTCGTCCCGACGATCCCCCTCCGTGAGAACGCTGTTGAACCAGTCTTCGTATCCCTGCCTGATGACCTGAAGCTGTTCCTGACTGAAAATGCACGCCTTGTTTTCCGAGCTCTCCTGAGACATGGCAGTTCCTCCTTCCCTTGCCCCGGCTTTGTCAAAACTCCTCACTGCTCAGGGCCAAATCCATGGGGTCCAGCGCCCGGGGGACCTGCCCTCCCCCCTGCACGATCACCCTTTGCAGCCCGGCCTCCTTTAGGATGCCTCGGGCCTGTTCCATCTGCCCATCGCTCACAAACGCCCAGTTCCTCAGGCGGAAGGCGGGCTGATACTCGACAAGGGTTACGGGCAGGTCCCGGCGTATCGCCGCAAGGGCCGCAGCGGTCTCCCGCAGCTCCTGCCCAGAGTGCGTGCGGGGATGATACGGCACGCTGACCGCCATGAAGACCCTGTCCCTGTAAAGGGCATCCACGTAACGCACCGCATTCCAGGAATTCGAAAGATAGGTCCGGGCCGCGTCCCATGAATCCAAACCGCAGAAGCGACGAAACGTTTCCACGCGAAGGGCCTTCACGTCGGGCGAAAGGTCGGTGATCCCGGATGCCACGAGCGCGTCGATATAGTCAGGTGTCAGGAGCGAGCCGTTGGTGTCGAGCTGGATCCGGACCTGCGGATAGCCGTCGCGAAGGATGCGTACCAGATCCAGAAGCCATCTGCGGTTCAGCGTCGGCTCCCCGCCGGAAATCCCCACCCAGTAGTCCCTGCTCGGCTCGATCTGGAGCCTTTCCGCAGCTTCCCTTGGCGTCAGGGCCCTTGCGGTGGAGGAAAACGTCATGTCCCAGTTGTGGCACAGAGGGCAGCAGTAATTGCACCCGTGGACAAAGACGGACGGATGGTAATGCGGCGCGGGACGCAGGAGCGTCACCACCCTCCTGGGCGGTTCCTGACGGACCTTGTGCGGATCGGTGACGATTTCCATCCCTTCCCCAAGGGCCGTCGTACAGGCCGGGACGAGGGAACCATTCACGAGCACGGCGCAGTTCCAACACCCGCCGGTGCCGCAATGGGCCGAGGCTTCCCCCTGCCCTCGGGCGTCCTCCGGGGCGAGGACACCCCACTGTCTCAGGGCCTCTAGGACGGATACGGGCCCCGATATGGCCTGCGGGCTTCCGTTCACGCTGCACCGGACCTTCGCCCCCGCTTCCTTCCGGGGAGCCAGGTGGATGGCTTCCTGGGGGCAGCCCTTCACACAGGCACCGCATCCGAGGCAGCCCGCTTCGTCTGCCCCGCACGACACGTAAGACCGGCAAAATCCGCACTGCACGCAGTTGTCGTCCCGAACCGCGAAAAAGCGCTGCCCCGTCATACCCAGATCAATCGCACTCCCCCCGCGCGCTCGCCGAAGGCAAAGTCAAAGCTGTCCCAGAACCTGGCTTCCACCTCGGGAGGAACATCCTCCATGCTCCGGAAACCAAGGGTGCGGACAAATTGCTCCTTGGAGGGCAGGTTCACGACAAGATCGTCGATCCGCGGCAGGGGGATCCAGTCGAACGGGTGCTCACAGTCGGAATTGGCCCAAACCAGGTCCCCCACGCTCGACACCGTGCTGTCGGCCAGGGCCACGAACATCTCCGTGGGAAAGTCCCAACGCCGGAAAAGCTGTCGCACATAGTGGATCAACAGCGCCCGTTCCAGGGTCACCTCCGTGGGCTTCCTATCCCGGTAGTCTCCCAAGAAAGACAATGGGTCTTCTCCTTTCCAAAGAAATCCCCTCCCCCCTTTTTCGGAGGTGGTACTGTGTGACGCCCCTTGGAACCGCCGGCAGACCCACACGCCCTCTCTGAACAAGGCACCCATGGAGCACCGGGTGTCCACGGGCGCGCTCCTCCTTCTGAAGGGGCGAGGTGCCATGCTTCGTTGTGCCCGTACCGAGCACGGTCGTGAAGCATAAGGGTTTCGGATATCCGGGGTGGGCAGTGTCCACCCCTTTGGTCGGCCGCAACGATTGTCACGCCCCTGAGAAAAATAGGGGGGCCCGCGACGGACAAGCCCCCCTTTGACGTTCACAAGCATCTTCGCCCCTTCAGGGCAGACGCCTACTTGAAGTACTCCTCCCTCGGTTCGTACTCGAACTCCTCTTCCTTCAGGGGTTCCCACGAATCAAAGATCGGCATGGGCGGCAGCTTGTCAAGTTCGGGGAACCACCTCTTCAGGGTGGAGCGGCGCGAGTGCTTGCCCCTGAGCGGAATCTCGTCCCACGGAAGGTGGGCGTACATCAGGGAGTACACGGGTCCGATGACCGCCTTGTTGACAAGGTGCTGATCCATGATGCAGTTCATGATCACGGGGCCCTCTTTTTCGGCAATACCGCATGCCTGTTTCAACTGCTCCTTGAGTTTCTCGGAACGGTTGCACAGCATACTGCTGCCTCCGAAGACTTCCGTGAGTTTGTCGAAACGCGTGTCGATGGGCCGCTCTTCGCCCATGGTCTTCACACCCATCCATTCGTTGCCCACCACGTCCTGCTCGCCCAGTGTGTCCCAGTTGGGACCGTACCAAGGGAACTTCATACCCGGCATCCACCCGGCGTTGTTGGTCACCAGGTAGACGATGGGCAGCTTGTACATCACCGCCACATGGATATCCATGGCGGCATTGCACATCCCCGAGTCCCCCATGAGGGAGAGAAACGGTATCTTGGAACCGTTTTCCAGATCGCCGATGGCCGCGCCGATCGCCTGCCCCACTCCGTGCCCCACACCTGCCTGGTCGTTGGCGGTGAGGCACGAGGCAGGCCTGGTGAACTGCAGGTAGGGCATGATGAAGTCGCTGAGGGTGTACCCGTCAATGGCCACGCGGCACGCACTGCCGTAAAGCTCTTCGCTCACCTCGCGGATGACCTGGGACATGTAGCCGAAGTGGAGGATGTCCTTGGATTTGTACCGTGGGTGATCGGGGCCGTACTTGTAGGCCCTGGCCGTTCTCGCCGAGGTGCCGTCCGCCATGGACTTCTTGCACCGGTCCGCCCACTGGGTCCTTTCGGCGCCGATCTTGTCGTATCCGTTCTTCTTGATACACTCGTTGAGCTGTTTTATCACGACCTTCGTGTTGCCCACCACTGCCGCCTTGGTGTTGATATAGGTCCACACGTAGTCGTTGCAGGGGGCCACCTGAACGCTTTCGGGCCAGCCGCCGGCATATCCGTCGAAGAAGCCCACTTTCAGGCCGATGGGCACCATCAGGTCGAATTCATCGCGAAATCGCGGGAAGCCCCTGTGGTGCAGCGGGTGCTTCTCCGTGACGGCCGCCCTGCCCAGCCGCCGGGTGTTGAAGGGCATCTGGGTCAGGTTGATGAACTCCTCGATCTCGGGTCCCGCCTGGTCCCAGGCGGCATAGTCTCCCAGGATGGCGAACGGCTTCTTGGCCTGGAAGATGGCCTTGGCCGCCTTTTCCACCGCCACGGGATCGGCGCCCGTGCTGATGGGTCTGTCCGTCTCCTCCTGGCGCCACTTGGGCAGGTAGTCGGCATGCTGGGTGAAGAACCCGCCCCAGTAGTGCTGCCGGCATTCGTCCTTGGTCATGAGCAGGTTGAAATTGAGCTCGAAACAAACCGGTCCCATGGGAGCGGTCTGGGCCAGACGGAAGCCGCGGGTCATCATCTGTTTCACGGACCAGGGATAGATGACACGCTGGGCCCACTTGGTCACGTGGCTCATGAAGTCTGCCGCGATACTTTCCTGGATGGTGTTGTACAGCCGGTCGTGCTCCATCTCGTGGCCGCCGGCAAGGTAGATGATGGGAGAATTGCTCAAAAAGGCCTGCTGCATGGGGCTGAAGGAATTGCCCGCACCGGGCCCCACCGTGCCGAAGCAGACCGCCGGCTTCTGGGTGACCTGGGTGTAGCCCTCGGCCGCGTACACTGCGTTCTGCTCGTGACCGAAGACGATCAGTTTGATGCCGATCCGGGAAATGGCGTCCACGAAATGCCAGATGTGGCCGCCGGGAACACCCCACGCGACCGTGACACCCTGCTCCCGGAGTATCTCTGCCACGTACTTGCCAACGGAAGGATAAAGTTCACGCTTACCTAAAGGTACCTCAAGCTTCTTCTGCGCTTCCTCGTCGAATTCGATACCCAGTTTCGGCATGTTTTCCTCCTTCAAGGAGTCCGATGTTACCCTTCCCGCGCGGCAGGCGGAGTCGTCTCCCCACCCCACGCATGCCCCGGAGCCCCGCCTCCCGTGCCGCTTCTCCCCGTGGCCCTATCACCTCCCCTCGCCCCCTGACGCAATCGAACAACGATGCATTTAGCCTGCACAAGCCAAAGTGGCTGCCTTCGGGTAATCGGGAGGCTGCACGAAACATGCCCATGGTCGGGTGGACCGGTGCTTCCAGAACAGAGGGGAGCCCTCCCGCACATCCCTCCCTGATAGAGGCACTCTCAGAAAGTTCTTTGGAATCAATGGATTGGACGACGCCCCGTTTTGAGAGCGTCGTCTCCCGGTCAACGAAACAACGCAAGCGTGGAAGGACAGAAGAGGAAACGGGCGGTCGCCCATGGGGCAATATACCCCAGCGCCATGTGGCAAAAAGGGGCTTTCATCTTTGCCCCGAACCCCGTGCCGGGGTGGTGAACCAAAACAGGACGGCAATGGCGACCACGGCGCTCAGTGCCCCGAGAAAGCCCATCCGGTAACTGTGGGTCAGGTCATAGATCCTTCCGTTGACCCAGGTGCCGGCCCCCCCGCCGAATCCCCCGGCCAGAGCCAGAAACCCGTAAATCTTTCCGAAATGGGGTCCCTGAAAGAGGTCCGCGGCCCGGGCGGGAAAGATGGGCGCGACTGCTCCATATCCCATGCCGAAAAGCACCGCGTACCCGTAAAGTATCCATTCTGTGTCGGGCCGGAGGGCCATGAGGCACAGTATGCCGGAAAACGTGCAGCAGGCCCCTGTGGCAAAGGCCTTTTCCCGGCCCATCCGGTCGGAGACAAATCCGAAAAAGATCTTTCCCACGGACCCCATGATGCCCACCAGCCCGAAGAAGAACGCGCCCTTTTCCGGGGAAAGACCCCGGTCCACCACGTGGGCCACCTGATGGATGAGGGTGCCCTGGATGGCCATGGGTGTGAAGAAAAAGGTAAGGAACAGGAGCCAGAAGCGGTGGGTGCGCAGCGTCCTTGCAAAGGTCCAGTTCTCGAGCCGCAAGGCATCCCAGGGCTCGGGGCGCGGTTTCTTGTGCGGATGCGGCGCAGGCGCCCCGTCGGGAAGCTCCCCCATGTCCGCGGGGTTCTTTCGCATGAATACGGCATTGAGGGGAATGATGATAAGGACCACCCCCGCGGCCAGGGTGCAATAGGCCAGGCGCCAGCCGAACCGCGAGATGACCACCTGGGTGAGAGGGACCACCACCTGCATCCCCACGCCGATTCCCGCCATGGCGATGCCCAGGGCGAACCCCCTCCTTTTCACGAACCAGTTGGGTATGAAAATGGAGTGGGTTATGAACCCCATGGAGCACATTCCTATGGCGGTCACGATGCCGTAGGACAGGTAGAGTTGCCACAGGCTCGTGACGGTGCTCGAGGCCAGCAGTCCGGCCACTGCGACCATGGAACCGTAAGGGATGACCTTTCTCGGCCCGAAGCGGTCGACCATGGAACCGATGAAAACGGCAACCGCGGCATGGACCACCATGAAAACCGAGAAGACGCCGGCGGACCAGGCCCGGCTCCATCCGAACTCCCCCAAGATCGCCAGGAAGAATACGGAAAAGGAGTACCATATGCCGAATGTAACGGCGAGATTGACAAAGGAAATCCCCACAATGGCCCACCCGTAGTAGGGCCGATTTCTCTTCGGTTCCATCCTCACCACTTCCATATCCTTCCATAAAGAGTTTCAGGCGGCGTTGTCGGTCCAGATGCTCGACGACGTACGGCGAGCACGCCTTACTCGCATTCGTCCCTCGGGCCTTGTCAAAATTCTTTTTCTGGGGCTTGATCACAACATGGGGCACTGAGTGGGTTCCGTCTTCGGCAAACAGGTCAATCCAGGGCATACCCCTAACCACCCCGCAGCTGGAAATACCGTCATTCCGGACTTGATCGGGAATCCAGTTTCCCCGGGGTTCACCGTGCCCCCTTTCGCCCATGCGTTGTGGCCGAAGATGTGATCAAGCCCTTTTTCTGAAAGTCTATACGGACCCCCTCGCCTGGGGGGTGGGTCTGTCTCCAGGATTGTGGGCCGTCCCCGAAACGGTCCGGTTCAGCGGCGGCAGAATGCCGTCCGCTGGAACCGGTGGTTATGTGGCTCGGCTTCATGTAAGGTGTTCAAGGGGCATTGCTGGTCTGTGTGACACGCCGGGGTTCACGTCGCACGACCTTGCGACCCGCTGTGGCTTGCTTTTCCCGCAGCCGTTCACAGAGCACATGAAGATCGTAGCCTGCGTCCGCAAGCAGGGCCTCGCGTGCAGTCCGGACCTCTGCGACGATCGGGTCAACCCAGGGTTCGGTATAGACAGGTTCTTCAAATTTCATCGGCCTCTCCAGTCAATAACTGATCGGGCGTGCAGAGAACAGGCGGCTCGTAACCCATGTCCCGACAGGCCCTCTCGACTTTGGGACGGATTACAGCATTAGCAAGATGTGTCACGTTCCACGTCATCAAATAGTCAAGGCCCTGCGCCGCCGCCAACGCAACGTGTAACGCGTCAGCCCGAGCGCGAACTGGTAGGCGGGCTGAACTCACAATGTGCTCGGATAGCTCCTCGCTCAGTGGTGTGATGTCGATTACTGAGAGCTCATCCAAGAGAGCAAGTCGGCGTGAAGCAGCATCAGCGTCCCCGGCCGCGGCCTCGCTATGTACCAGTTCAGACACATACAGATCAAAATCGTTCCGTCGTCGCCTCCACCATTCGTGCGTAACCTGCTGTCGGGCAGCGGTGACGAGGTCACGGCTTGGATGCGCTGCGAGGTAGCTGATAATTGAGGTTTCAAGATAGATTGATGGTTTCATGAGCAAAAATTCCACCAGTGTACCAACCAGACACGCCGATCCAGCCGCTCTATTCAGCCATATAACGGCGGGCATGAGTGGTTGGAAAAAGCGCCAGCTTTATCCAATCCATCTCAACGCCCTTGTTAACCATTTCGTTTCAGTTTTGCTCCTGCCGTCTTTCTCCGCTTGTCATCTTGCCGAATGCTTTCTCCAGCCTTTGTAAAAAAATCAATGAGTTCGGTTTTGGATTTTCCAGCAAGCATTTGTGCCTGCTCATCCCGTATGCGCCGAACCATATCAACTGCTTTGATCTGTATTTTCTCTGCCATACGTAGTTACCTCCCTTGGCGAATAAATCGATAGGGTCTTGTACCCAAGCTCAAGGTTAACCCCATTAAAATGCTGAATTTTGTCTAGTCTTACAATGTGCCGGAAATTCCAACTCACCAGGACATCAACCTCAGCCACAGTTGCCAGTGCAATATGGAGCATATCGTTGCGAAAACGAGGCCCCAATATTCTATGGCTTTCGTAGGCGGTCAGAACCTCGATCACTTCCTCCGTAACCGGTAATAGCTCTGCAACGGGTATCAATGCCTGCTACAACTCTTGTACAGGTTCCGGGGCACGAACCATCTCGGCCGATGTCACATCCGAGAGAACCAAACGGAATATTCTTTTTCTGAAGTCTTCAATCAGACCATTCGACCATTCTTGGAATTCGGGATCAAAGCAGCCGCCAATCACCGAGGTGTCCACATATATTCGTTGCATTCTCATAATTAAAGTAACTCCATCAAACGATCCTGGAAAAGGTTAATGTACGTTTCGCGCGGTTAGCGCGAAACCCCCGCAGAACCTGATTCCCCGCCCCCGTCCGCCCCTTGTCTTTCCCTCTACAACGTGCTTTCCATGCTCTTGTGGCTATCGCCTCTTCGGCGGTTTTGCCCACCACCACGTCGAACAAGGAGGATCGTATGATTAACGCGTCCATAGCACAGTGCCTTGAACATGAACAGAGCCGGGGACTCTCACAAGCCACCCTCAAGGAACTGGCACGCTACCTGCGTGAGTTCGGCCAGTACTGCCACACCGAGGCGGCATCCTTGCAGGACCTCACTGCGGACTTCCTGCGCAGGTACGTCCAGTACAGAGGGGCCGATCGGGGCCCCGACCTGATCAAGGCTGTTGTCTGGAGTCTCAGGAAGTTCGGCGCCTTCCTGGCCCTGAGACAACTTGTTCCCCACAACCCGGCCAAACCACTTCGCCACCCCAAGATGTCTCCTCGCAGTGAGCTTCCCTCTTACCTGTCGGAGACCCAGTTGGCTCACCTTCTGCACACAGCGGCGGAGAAGATGTGTCTGAGGGATCTCGCAGTGATCAGCCTCATCTGCAGCACCGGCATGCGTCCGAGCTCTGTCGCCGCCTTGAACCGCTCCCACTTCAGCTTTTCCGGTCGTGACGTCATGGAAAAGCTCAAGGGCGGCGGCGTCAAGAAGACAGCCCTCAGCGCCTCCGCTGCTACCATCGTTCGAGAGTATCTCAACAGCCGCACAGACAATGTCCCGGCTCTGTTTCTGACCGATCGCGGAAAGCCCGTGAGCATTAGCTGCATCCAGCGTATGGTCAAGGATGCCGGCGCCAAGGCCTGCCTGCCGACGGTCTTGACGTGCAATGTGCTGCGCCACACTTTCGCGGTTCATGCCGCGGATCGCCACGGCAAAGTAGTCACCAAATCATTATTGGGACATCGACACATTGCCACCACTTCCGTCTATACGCATCTAAGCGCCAGCCACTTCCTTGCTTCGATGAACGAACATCCTTTCCATGTCCAAAGGAGCTGAAAATGAATCCTGCAAATTTGCTTTCCAGTTATATCGACTATCTGAATCGCATCTGTGGCTTCGCCACGCGAACCGTTGCCTTTCATAGGCGGATATGCAAGTGGTGGCACGCCTTCCTGATCGAGAATCGCGGCAAAGACCTTCTCCAAGTCCATCCTGATGATCTCCTGCAATGGATTCTTCATCGCCGCGAACAAGAAGTCCAAAATGTCACCATCCAAAAAGAGATGTGTGTTTTGCGAACCCTTTACCAGTTTCTCTTCGACTTCGGTCATTTGCCTACAAACCCCGCCGATTGTCTTCCCGAGCTCATCTGTCGCCCAGCCGACGAACAGCAGTATCTCACCGTCAAGGAGTGCTTCGACTTCCTTGATGCCTTTGACCGTAACACCGTGGACGGCAATCGCAATTACGTCATCACAGCCCTTCTGTGGTCCACAGGTCTTCGCTCAGGTGAGCTGTGCTCCCTGACTTGGCGTGACATCGACATTGAAGAAGGCACCCTGCTCGTCCGTAAGGGCAAGGGTGGCAGACAGCGTCTTCTTTTCCTCAACCACCGTATCCTTGAGGACATGCAGCAATACCATGAACTGGCCGGAGGAAAGGACTTCGACCCCGTCTTTGCCTCTCTTACCAAAAATCAGCACACCAAAAGCACCGGCTTCAAAGCTTTGAGCCAATCCGCTCTCGTAGACATGATTCGTCACCATGCTTCCCGCCTCGCTCTTGGCAAAGACATCTCGCCAAAAACATTCCGACACACCTTCGCCACCCACATGCTCGAAGCCGGCGTCTCCCTCGAGGACATCAAAGAGATGCTCGGACACGATGACGAGACCGAAACCTGCGTCTACATCCATGTGACCGCAGAAGCCGCCAGGCGCTTGTTGGAAAACCATAGCGGCAATCCAGCGAATCTTCCCACACAAGGAGATTGAATCATGACGCTTCTAAGCACGGATCATTTTGATCGTCACATCGACCAGTACCTCGATGAGCGCCATAAACTTTTCAACCATCAATTCTCAGGAGTCCAGGCGAACCGTCGTGATCTGAATCTCTTTTCGACCTTTCTTCACGAAAAACGGCACACTCATGTAACCGGCGATGTTCTTCTGTCCTTCATTGCGATGCTGCGTACTGAACGCCAAAACTGTGCCGGGTCCATCAATCGCAAGATCGCCTCAATAAGAAGTTACATCAAGTACCTGCGCTTCCGCCAGGTGGCCGGTGCCGGCGACCTGCCAGTCGAGTACCTCTCCCGCGCCCGTGAGCCCTACCCAGGCCCTATAGCGGCCCTGACTGTCGAGGAAGTGGAAAGGATCTTGGCCTGCGTAGACACCCAAAGCACGCTCGGCTATCGTGACTACCTGCTCTACAGTCTGCTTTACCGCCTGGGCCTGCGTCTTGGTGAAGCTCTTGGTATCAACCTGGAGGATATCGATCTTCACAATGCCGTGCTCACCATCAACGGCAAAGGGCGCAGGAAGCGCATCCTGCCGCTGGTTTCCGATGTGGAAAAGACCCTGCGTTGTTGGATCGACATCAGGGGCCGACTGCTTAATGCCGACTCGCACGCTGCCCTCTTTCTTTCCAAAAAGGGCGGTCGCCTCTCGGCCCGCACCGCCCAGGAGAACCTACAGAAGCTTCTTCAGCCCATTGGTCCTTTCAGCATCGACAAGGTCACACCGCATAGCTTCCGCCATGCCTTCGCCACTCACGCTGTGGAGGGTAATGCTGACCTCGTAGTCTTGAAGGCGGTGATGGGACATGCTTCCATACATACCACACAAATCTATTTGCATCCGTCGTTGAAGGTGATGCGTAAAGCGGTAAACGATCATATTGCTTCTGAGATTCTCTCAGGCTTAATCGAACATGGAGTCATTATCCTGCGCACACAGCAGCGCTACAACAAAGCTGCTTGAACAACCTGCTCCAAAGCAGAACAGGAGGAGAGACGTCTGAATCAGTGTCAAGAACATCGGATTGGTCTGCCCTTGCTCATTGCAATGGCCACGGATGATTCTAGCCTTGAGGCTGTAAAACCACTACTATGGAAAGATGAGCACAAATTCGTTTTGGTTGACACTCCTTTCATTCTGCTGTACTGAAAGGCAGGAGTCAACCAAAACCGATCAAAGAGGTCCTATGTCACCTAACGAAATCAGTTACCGCGCGGTTCGCTTATAGCCAAGCACATTTTTTCGAGATGGTCTCAGGAAAACTTTTTCAGGTACATGATGAGACACTTCAATATTGAAGGGCTTTTGGACTATCAGACACGTCCGGTGGATGATACCAAAAGGGTGGTAAATCCAGCGT
>Ga0209163_1001289_pt1 | contig 29190 bp, 24 predicted proteins | sample MTBAKSrepl2MetaG_FD_187457 | JGI IMG/M metagenome (GOLD analysis project Ga0209163, IMG submission 187457) | Enrichment culture microbial communities om Arthur Kill intertidal strait, New Jersey, USA, that are MTBE-degrading - MTBE-AKS2 (Arthur... | ecosystem: Environmental > Aquatic > Marine >...
CGCCTGAAATTATATTTATGCCGTTTTTTTGTCAAATATGGACCAAAACAAGCTGTTTTGCGAACATCTTTCATCCCAGTGGTTTGGTTCCGTCAGTAAGTTAATATGTACCAAAACATTCATATGGGGCCAGCAAAGATATTTTAATTAAATTTAAACCTTGAAATGGAGTTTGTGCGCAGACTCCCGTTAGCGGGCAGTTTGAAAACGCAACCATTAGTATAAAAAACACATCTAATAAACAGTCAATAATTAACTAACAAAGAAAGACATGAAAAAAATCAAATTCATTCTGGGCTTAATTTTTTTGATTGGTTTTATAAGTTGTGACAAAGAAAAAAATGGCAATCAGAATTTACTAATAAGCACAAACAAGGTATCTTATTCTTCCAGTGAATCTGTTTATGTAAAAATCTCAAATCATTATGAAACTGAATTAAGTTATTATATCTGTAGTTCCTATGACGGAATACCTCCAACAATTTGGATACTTAAAAATGATGAATGGACAGGTTTTTGGGGACCGATATGTGATGGATTCATATCACATTGTTGTGGAGCATTTGAACCTCAAACTGCTTACAATGACACTCTAAATGTTACATTTGAAAAGGGAACTTACAAAATTGAATATAGCTTTATTATTGAACATGGAGGTGGCTATCAATCTTTTTATTCCAATGAATTTACCGTTGATTAAAGTAAAACCAACCCAAAATAATTTAATAATCACAAAAAATGAGACATAGTTTTAAGTAAGGAATTGGATTTTATAAATATCAATTTTAAAAACAATAAAAACCAAATCGACTATGACAAGAAAAATTTTAATCGGAATAACACTGGTTTTTGCTCTATCCTGTAATAAGGACAATGATGATGATACTATAAGACAAGAAAATGGAGATGTATGGCTTAGTGGAGGTTTAGCAAATTGCGCTGAACAAATTCATCTTGACAATGGAGATACGTTAATCGTTAATATCGAAGATGTTATATCTTTTACTTCCGGAGACAGAGTTAGAATAAAGTATAAAGAGCTTGGTTTAAATGAATATTGTCCACCAGGAATTGACTGTGAAATTGTCGATATTGAAAAAATTGAATAAAAAAACCGACCCGCTAACAAGGTACATATTGCAGGGCGGGGTTCGGTGATACGCCAACTGCGGATTTTCGTTTCGCAGTTCCGTGTCCTTCGGACAGGAACGCTCTCCGAAATCCGCCCCGACAAAATGTACCACGCAACATAGCCGCGACCGTTACCGCCAAGCATAAATGAAAAGGATCAGTGCGGAGATTAATCTCATTAATCAGAGCATATTTTGCGGAGAAAATTTCATTTGCGGTGAATAAGTCTTATATTTGTCGCATAAATTGCGGAGAATGAAAGTTTATTTACACGAAAAAGAGAACTGGACTGACTTTACCTGGGACAACAAGAAAGTAATGATAAAACTAGGTGAAACTAGAAATCAACAAGGCAGACTACTCGGAAAAATGGAATCACTTGGTTTTGACTTGCAAAATGAAGCAGTCTTGAATACACTTACATTAGATGTTATTAAATCATCTGAGATTGAAGGTGAATTTCTTGAAATAGAACAGGTTCGTTCTTCGATTGCGAGACGATTAGGAATTGATATTGCAGGTGCAGTGGAATCAGAACGACATGTTGAAGGTGTAGTTGAAATGATGCTTGACGCTACGCAACGATATGATTTACCGCTAACAAAAGATAGATTATTTGGTTGGCATGCCGCTTTGTTTCCTACCGGGTGGAGCAATCTTTATAAAATTACAGTTGCAGACTGGCGAAAAGACACGACTGGACCAATGCAAGTTGTATCTGGACCAATGGGAAAAGAAATGGTTCACTATCAAGCACCCAATTCCGATCGAATTGAGTTTGAAATGGGAAAGTTTCTGGACTGGCTTGAAAACGAACATGAAATAGATTTGGTTCTTAAAGCGGCAATCGCTCATTTATGGTTTGTTTCTATTCATCCTTTTGACGATGGCAATGGACGTATAACAAGAGCAATCACCGATATGATATTAGCTCGTTCGGATAAAAGTGTAAAGCGATTTTATAGTATGTCTGCTCAAATCAGAGTTGAAAGAAATGACTATTATGAAAAACTTGAAAAAGCTCAAAAAGGAAACTCGGATATTACAGAATGGATATTGTGGTTTTTACAATGTTTAATAAATGCTATTGATACTACAGAAGAGACTTTATCGAAAATACTTTATAAAGCGGAATTTTGGAAGTTACATTCTAAAACGATTTTTAATGAAAGGCAGCAAAAAATAATTAATCGATTACTTGATGGTTTTGATGGAAAATTAACAACCTCGAAATGGGGGAAAATAAATAAATGCTCTCAGGATACTGCTCTTAGAGATATACAGGATTTAATAAATAAAAATATTTTACAAAAAGAGGCAAGTGGTGGAAGAAGCACAAATTATGAATTAAAACAAATGCCAGGCGGTGACAAAATGTAAGTAATGAGGGTTTCAGCGTGTAATCCAACTGTTTCTCGTAGTTGTACACCGCCAATTCGTGTTTGACGATTGAAGAAAAAAATGAAATACTGAATAAACGAATTGGCTCCGCGCGGTTTTGAAAGTTCATCACTTTTATTCCCGCACTCCACTTACATAAACCGTTAAATAATATCCTAATAAAACTAAATATGAATCGAATAAAGTACTGCATCATTATTTTTTTAATTGTATTAACAAGTTGTGGAGCACAGAAAAATAAATGGTATCGACTCAGCAAAATTGATAACAGAACTTACATCATATCAGAGCCCGAAAGTTCGCAAAACAACTCTTGTTTTTTGATCATGGGGAGTAAAGAAGCGATACTGTTTGATGCCGGAACCGGAGAAAATAAAGATGAAAACTTAAGTCAAATAATTGGCTCGCTGACGAATCTTCCATTAACAGTGCTATTGTCTCATTTTCATTTCGACCACATTGGAAACATCAGTGACTTTAATAGCATCGGAATTCCGGAAATCCCTGTACTTAAAGATAAAATTTCTGTTGACAGTTTGCTGTATCTGACGAATAAGGAAACTTTATCGAAAAAGACCCTGACACTAAAAGTAAGCAGGTTTTTCCCGCTTGAGACAGATATTGATTTAGGCGACCGTAAAATTAAAATTTTGCATACTCCCGGGCATTCGAATGAATCCATATCCATTATAGACGATGAAAACGGCTACATCTTTGCCGGTGATTTGATCTATAACGATTTATTACTCTTAAACGATTGTGATGCCTATGTAAACAGCATCGATAGAATAATAGAGAGCAGCGATCCAAAATACCGTGTTTTTGGGGCGCACGGGAACCCTGAAGTTGATTATCAACGAATTTTCAAAATAAAAGCGGCTATCGACTCATATCGTAAAGATCGTGGCGCTGTTCAACCATTTCGTCAAATCAATTTTTTTGGTTCAACAAAAGACCTCTACAAAATTGAAGAAGTTTACTTTGTCAATGGATATGAGGATGCATTTATCAATGAGTAAGTAAATAACACACATTTGTATATTCTGTTGATGTTTTCCGGCTTGTGGTTCTCTGAATTCAGGTTTCGAAGTCCGGTTTCTGGCTGAGATGCAACCGCTCCGAAATCCGCAACAATAATTACCAGAGCGTTAAGCCACCGTATTTCCTCAATCTATTGTCGTCTGCCTAAAAATTCAAATAAAAGTCTTTGGTCAGATGAATATAGTCTTTGGTGTAATCATGGTTTTTATTCCTGATGATGAGTTCCCCTTCCGTCGTTCCGGATCGTTCAAAGCTTAACTCAAGCAGCAAACGGTTTGCTGTTTTGCCTGCTACCGGTATGACGGAAGTTTTTCGGTTGCAGTATAAACCTTCGATAAGGGCATGATTCAGGAAGTGAAACGATTCACCTGGCGGAAGAATAATGCAGGCCTTTCCTTTAGGCAATAAAAGTTTTGAAATTTCATGTGCCAGTTCATTGAATTTTAACGAATCGGTATGTTTGGATAGGCTTTTTCCTGAATCCGGCGATTTTAATGAGTTGTCAAAGAATGGCGGATTGCATACAATCAGGTCATATTTCCGTAAAGGGTTCTTGCCATATGCCTGAATGGAAGCATGAATTGCATTTAAACGTGAAGCCCAGGGCGACAACTCAAAGTTTTGATGGGCCTGTTCAACGGAGGGCGGGTCGATATCGATGGCATCAATATAAGCAGAAGTCCTCTGAGCCAGCATTAAAGCGATGAGTCCGGAACCCGTACCAATGTCCAGAACATTCTTCTCATCATAAACTTTAACCCATGCACCCAGCATAACGGCATCGGTTCCTACCTTCATTGCCGCATGTTCGTCCTTAACCGTAAATTGTTTGAACTGAAAGGCCATTTGTCAGCGTGTTAATGTGTTAAGGTGTTGATGTGTTGATGTGTTAATGTGTTAATGTGTTGATGTGTTAATGTGTTAATGTGTTAATGTGTTGATTTGCTTATTTTTATCGTTAACTACAAACAAAAAACTACCAACTACCAACTAAAGAACTACTCAAGGTAAAGATCAATCAGACCATCAGGAGCTTGTATATGAAGTTGTTTTTTCTTCCGGTCAATTTTTTTAATAATCTCATCGGTGATGGGAATGAGTATCTCTTTATCATCAAATTCAATTTGTAAAATGGCCTGGCTGGTCTGATCGATGACCGTCTGCACAATACCAATTAAACCCCGGGCATCATCATAAACTTCATATCCTGTAACTTCATGAAAATAAAATTGTTTACTGTTGAGTTTAGGGAGATAATCAAGAGGCATGTAAAGTGAACGGCCTTGCAGCAATTTGGCCAGTTCGGGCGAATCGATATTTACAAACTCCACCTTTGCCCTGTTACCCGAAACAGAAATTGATTTTACGGGATATTTTATGAATTGGCCGTTGAGTTCAATATAAATTTCTTTCAGGTTCTGGTAATAATCCGGGTCACCGGAATCCAATTGAATGCTGAGAGCACCTTTGTTACCTGTGGGTTTCAGAATATAGCCCAAAAGATAGAAATCTTTGCTGTCCATTGTTTTTGTTTCAAATGTAAATAAAAAAGGCCGAATGAATGCATCCGGCCTTAGTATGGTTACAGTAAAAATTATTCTGCTTTGGGTTCTTCTGAAGCTTCAGCTTTTGGCTCTTCTTTTACTTCCTCGGCTTTAGGTTCTTCTTTTACCTCTTCAGCTTTGGGTTCTTCTGTTACTTCTTCAGCAACCTCTGTTTTTTCTTCCACTTCGGCCTGAACTTCTTCAGAAGCTTCAACGACTTCTTCAACTGGTTTGGCAGGCTGTGCAGCTGCTATCTCTGCGGCTCTTTTTTTGGCCAATTCAGCAGCCCTGGCTTCGTTGATCTTGGTTTCTGCTTCGTGTCGTTTTTTAATTTCTTCACGACTTGAAGTTTCGCCGGCTTTAATTTTACTTTCAATTTTGGCCTCTTTTTCTTTCAGCCATGTTTGAAATTTAGCTTCGGCTTGTTCTTCTGTTAATGCGCCTTTTTTAACGCCTTTGAGTAAATGGTTTTTATAAAGAACTCCGGTAAATGATAATATTGCCCTTACTGTGTCAGTAGGCTGGGCCCCATTATTTAACCATTCAACTGCTTTGTCGATATCCAATTTGATATCTGCAGGTTTTGTAAGTGGATTGTAAGTGCCAATTCTTTCAATATATTTCCCGTCCCGTGGTGCACGACCATCCGCAATAACGATGTGATAAAAAGGATTTCCTTTTTTACCGCGTCGTTGTAATCGAATCTTTGCTGGCATAAAGCTTTAATTTTAAGTTATATAATATAGTTTTTGTAAAATGGCTGCAAATATCCGATTATTTTTTCAAAAATAAAAGCTTTTATTAATAATAATGAATGAATTATAAGTACGGATTTTATTTGCACAACTTATCAACATTCAAAATATCTCCATACTTTTTGGCTAATTTTACAGTCCCTAGATTAACTGTTTTTCATTCGGATAATTTGCTGATTTATGCCTGATTTTACGCATTTACATGTACATACGCAATATTCTATTTTAGATGGTGCTGCAAAAATAAGCAGTCTGATAACCAAAGCCAAAGAAAATGGAATGGATGCCATTGCCATAACCGACCATGGCAATATGTTTGGAGTTTTAAAGTTTGTTGCAGAGGCCAAAAAACAGGGTGTAAAGCCGATCATCGGATGTGAAGTTTATGTGTCGAAGACGACAATGGATGATAGGCATAGTAAAGAGGCACGTTCTGGTTATCATCTGATCCTGTTGGCAAAAAATCTGAAAGGTTATCAGAATTTATCAAGATTGGTTTCATTGGGTTATATAGAAGGGTTTTATTACACCCCCCGTATCGATAAGGAATTATTAAAAAAATATTCAGAAGGATTGATCGCTTCTTCTGCCTGCCTTGGAGGTGAATTGCCCCAAACAATTATGAATCAGGGTGAAGAACAAGTTGATGCAGTGATGCAGGAGTTCATCGATATCTTTGACGACGACTTTTACCTTGAGCTTCAGGATCATGGTTATCCCGAACAGAAAATGGTTAATCAGCGTCTGATCGGATTGGCGGAAAAATATAATCGCAAACTGATTGCAACCAATGATGTTCATTTCGTTAATAAAGAAGATTTTGAGGCTCACCGTATTTTAATCTGTTTAAACACCGGCAAGGATCTGGACGATCAGAGCGGAATGCATTATACCGGCAATGAGTACCTGAAGAGTCCCAACGAGATGGCTGAACTCTTTAAAGAGGTACCGGAAGCACTCTCGAATACAAGGGAAATCGTTGATAAAATCGAGAATTATGAGATTACCACCAAAAATATTTTATTGCCACATTTTCCCCTGCCGGAAGGGTTTGAAACCGAAGACGATTATTTAAGGCATCTGACCTATGAAGGGGCCAAAAAACTCTATCCGGATCTGACGGATGAAGTTAGAAGCCGGATCGATTTTGAACTTGGAGTAATCAAAACCATGGGATTTCCGGGCTATTTTCTAATCGTCCAGGATTTTATTGCAAAAGCACGTGAGATGGGGGTATTGGTTGGCCCTGGACGGGGGTCGGCAGCAGGATCAGCCGTGGCTTTTTGTACCGGTATCACCAATATTGATCCCATTAAATATAATTTGCTGTTCGAACGTTTCTTAAACCCCGAACGGATTTCTATGCCTGATATTGATATCGATTTTGATGATGAAGGGAGAGAGGCCGTTCTGAATTATGTTGTCAATAAGTATGGGAACAAAAGGGTTGCCCAGATTGTTACCTTTGGCACCATGGCTGCAAAGCTTGCCATTCGCGATGTTGCACGCGTTTTAAAATTACCATTACCGGAAGCCGACCGATTGGCCAAATTGGTTCCCGAAAAGCCCGGAATTACACTGGGCAGGGCTTTTAAAGAAGTTAAAGAACTTGCAGATATTAAACTCAATGGTGAAGAACTGGCTCGTAAAACATTAAACCTGGCACAAACGCTCGAAGGATCGGCCAGGCACACCGGAACCCATGCTTGTGGAGTCATTATTGGCCCCGACGACCTGATCGACCATATACCATTGAGCACGGCCAAAGACTCTGAGCTTAGCGTTACCCAGTATGAAGGGAAATTGGTGGAGTCGGTAGGGATGTTAAAAATGGATTTCCTGGGTTTAAAAACACTTTCCATCATCAAAGATGCCTTAATCAATATTGAAGAAAGACACGGTGTTAAGATTGATATTGATGAGATTCCGCTTGAAGACAAGAAGACGTTTGAACTTTACCAGCGGGGAGATACCATCGGAACTTTTCAGTTTGAATCTGATGGCATGCGCAATTATCTTAAGGAACTGAAACCAAATACCGTTGAAGATCTGATTGCCATGAATGCCCTCTACCGACCCGGGCCCATGAGCTATATCCCGGTTTATATTCAGCGTAAGCATGGAAAAGAAGCCGTAGAATACCCGCATCCCTGGCTCGAAGATATCCTAAAGCCTACCTATGGAATCATGGTTTATCAGGAACAGATTATGCAGACAGCTCAAATTATGGGTGGCTATACACTTGGCAAAGCCGATCTTTTGCGAAGGGCAATGGGTAAGAAACAGGTGAAGGAAATGGAAGCCCAGAAAGAGGTTTTTATCAAGGGTGCCGAGGAAAAAGGCGTTGATACGGAAACTGCGGTGGAAGTTTTTAAAATCATGGAACGTTTTGCCGAATACGGATTTAACCGTTCACATTCGGCAGCCTATTCCATTATTGCTTATCAAACTGCCTATTTGAAAGCTCATTATCCTGCTGAATACATGGCTGCCGTTCTAACCCATAATCTGAACGACATTAAAAAAATTACGTTTTTTATTGATGAAGCCAGGCGCCAGGGAATTATGGTTAATGGCCCGGATATTAATGAGAGCAAATTACGTTTTACGGTCAATCAAAAAGGTGAAATCCGTTTTGGCATGGCTGCCATAAAAGGTGTTGGCGAAGCGGCGGTTAATTCATTGATCGAAGAAAGAGAGGCCAATGGGCCGTTTAATGATATTGTTGACTTTGCCACACGTGTTAATCTGAGGGCTGTTAATAAAAGAAGTTTTGAAGCACTGGCCATGGCTGGTGCATTCGACAGTTTTAATAATTCGCACCGGGCGCAATTTTTCTATCGCGAAAATACCGATGATTCCATTTTCCTTGAAAAAATTATTAAACATGCAGGGGCAGTGCAGGAACGTCAAAATTCAGCACAGGTCTCACTCTTCGGCGATGCCGATGAAATTAAAATTCCAAGCATTCAACTGCCGGAATGCGAACCCTGGAGCAAGATACAGCAATTGAAGCATGAACGTGAAGTTACCGGTTTTTATATGACCGGGCATCCGCTTGATGATTACAAAACTGAAATGAAACATTTTTGTGATGTGGGGATCGGCGACCTGCTCGAAAACCTGAAATCTTATAAAAACAGAAATGTGACTTTTGCCGGAATGATCACTTCTGCTGCCTCACGTTTTACAAAGGGCGGCCAACCATTTGGCACCTTTCAACTGGAAGATTTCGAGGACAGCATTCAGCTGGCGATGTTTTCAGAAGATTATTTAAAACTGAGGCATTTTTTGGTAGAAGGAAATTATGTGCTGATAAGAGCCAGAATACAAAACCGTTATAATCTCGAAAATCAGCTTGAAATAAAAATAACCGCTATTAGTTTGCTGGCCGAAGCTATTCAGAACAATACACGCGAAATAACAGTCATACTGGATAGTGCCACCGTGGATAAGGAGGGCATTCAAAAACTGAAATCTTTGATTCATGAGTATAAAGGTTCGGTGCCATTGCGAATTCATTTGTTCGACAGGGCCGAAAATAAGAAGGTTGAAATGAAAGCACGTAGTGCAAAGGTCGACCCGTATGCCTTTATCAAGGCACTCGAGGCTGATGGATCATTTAATTATAAATTAAATTAAAAAAAGCGATAGCTGTTTTTATATAAATAGTAATTTTGTAATTCGATAAACTTAAAAAACAAAAGCATGGCATTAGAAATAACTGATTCAAATTTTGAAGAACTTGTTTTAAAAGCAGATAAACCTGTAATAATTGATTTTTGGGCCGTATGGTGCGGGCCATGTAGAATGGTGGGTCCAATTGTTGAAGAGATCGGTAATGATTATGAAGGAAAAGCCATTGTCGGAAAGGTTGATGTTGATAATAACCCCGGAGTTTCAGCAAAGTTCGGAATCCGCAATATCCCAACAATTTTATTCTTTAAAAATGGAGAAATTGTGGATAAACAAGTAGGTGCAGTTCCAAAGCAAATTCTTGTTAAGAAACTTGAAGCAATCCTTTAAAACCCTATTTTAACATTTGAGATTTTACCCGGATCAGATTTGATTCGGGTTTTGGTTATTTGCCTATAGCTTAAACCTCAGTTGAAACCTGAATTCTGATTTTGCAGGCCCGTCAATCAATTCCGTACCACTTCCAATAAGGCTTTTGGAATGGAAAAAGGTATGCCCGAACTTCAGCCAGCAATCCATCATTTTATTTAAATGATAGTTTAATAAAAAATAAAAATGGTTGCCCCGGTCGTAGAATGCCGGAATACTGAATGCGTAAAGTACATCATTTTCATAGGTGTAAATCCTTGAATCATACCCATCTGTGTTAAAATTTACGCATCGAAAATACAGATTCATTGCATTATTCGGCAGGGTATATTGTATTTGCTGAAACAATAAAATCCCCGTTTCTTTTTGACCCGAAGCAGTTTTAAAATTTACCCATTCGGCCCTGCTCTTAAACCGAAAATTTTCAAGTACTTTATAGCTGAAATCAATCCGGATATTCTCTTTGCTTTCCAGTTCAAGATCGTCGATCCAATCATCGAATGGGGAATTGTTTTGCTTTTTCTTTCTTTTATATCTCAAATAGCATTGTAAATTTTCGGATCGATTAAAAGTAATTTGAGCGAAATAATCAACACCATGCGAGGGTGCGCATACATTGCTCTTTAGCCAGTCGAAACGAAAAAAATCGAGATAAAGATTTAATTCCCAATTTGGAAGAAATGAATTGCTGAAGCCGACATACAAGCCCTTTTCATTTTTTGGTCCTGTGTTTTCAGCAAAAGCATTTGCAAATAAATTCTGATAATTGGCCGGATAGTTGCGGTAAAGAATATTAAATTTTGTATACGAATCAGGGTAAAAATCGAAGCCGAATAAATAAGCCTGGCCGCCATTTTCACTTCTGCTCCATTCTCCGTACAATCCGATATTATTTACAAAACCCTGATAGTCGAAACCTAAAATACCATTCTGATTGCCACTGAAATCAAATTTTTTGTATAAATCTCCGGAAGCTAATAGTGGGGCATCCCATTTTGATTTATATGCAGTTGATCCAATTTCAAATCGGCCCAGTTTAAATGAAATTCTGCTGCCCAAAACCTGTTCATTTAACACATTTCGGTCGTTCAATTCATTGATGGTCCGGTGCAAGCCGGTGTTTTGTAATGAGCTAACAGACCACAACTGATTGTCTTCATCATTTTCGGATCGGTTGGCATCGCGGTTTTTATTCGAATAGAATAAAACCAGTTCAGGTTTTCCAAAATTCAGGTGGAGGGCAAATCCGCGAAAAAAGTTGTTTTCGATGGTCGAGGAGCTCGGAATTAAGTTCGCAGCAAATCGTTTTGTAGCAGTTACCTCTGATGATTTCCCGAAGGAAAAGTTGGACCACATGGTTAGGCCCTGTGCAAATTGCATGTGATAATCACCGATGATGAGTTGTTGAATAATGCCAAGATTTGACAGGCTGAGATGAATGCTGCTGAAATCGAAAAGAGGTACTGCTTTGTTTAATAATTCTTCAGCGATCGGATAATTGTTAGTAAAAAGTACTTCCCCCGGATCTTTTTCCAGAACAAATCCGGCCTTCAAATGTTTGCTCTTGATTTGATATTTTGAATAATATTTAGCGGGGGATCCAAGGTAGTGCGCATTAGGTTGAGACATAAAAGCTGAATCCGATACCGTTTCGTAACCTGACTTTTTTTGAATTACCCGACCATACCGAAAGAATGCTTGCTGCCTAACACCATAAAAAAGATCATGGAACTTAACCTTACCCGAAGGGGGTTCTTCAGCGCATATAAAAGGCTTTATCACCTCAAAGCTTTTTTGATCGAAACCATCCAGAAACTGAATTTCCTGAATGTTGCGTATAATCCCTACATTCCCAATGTATTCAAGAATATGGAAGTATTGCTGCTCGCTTATCAATTTAAATTCGAGCAATCGGAAAAGTTCATCCCCGTTCAGATTTATGGGATGATCTGCCAACTCAAGCATTTGTTCAAAAAGCTCGCTGGTCTCAATTTGTTCATCGGTATTCTCAAGTATTGTTTCCAGTGCTTTTTCAATGATTGCTTCCTTATTTTCCTGGGCATTTAAAAAGCCGATCAAGCCAAACACAAAAATGAGGAGTACAGAAAATTTCTTATACATCTTAAAATTCATAGGATAATGATAATTGGGGACTGTATCCCAGGGTTTGATGCATGCTTGAACCGATGTCGATTAGCAAGGATTTGATTTTTAAACCCATGCCGAAGGTGAATTTTTCAGATAATGAAGAATAACCGATCCGAAACGATAGATTATTAGAGTGAAGGTATTCGATCCCCGTATTGATTCCGTTCCCGAATTGTTTGTCGTTTTGTGCCTCAAGATATGCCAGTAAAGCTTTAGAGAGGTGGAAACTGATCCCTAATTTGAAGATTTCAGATAGTTCAGGTTTATTCTCCGGCCTTGTGCTAAAACCAGGGTTGAAAAAATGGAATGCGATTGCGAAATCATCAGCCTGCTTAAATGTAATACCTCCCTGGAAGCTGAATAAGCCAGCACTTCCTAGTTCATTGTTTTGATTGATGGCGTAATGAAAAATCCGAATACCTGCTGATATTCCGGAGCTTAATTGCATGCCATAGGAAATTCCGATACTGGTTTCATTAAATGCAGCTTCACCAAATCGTGAAAATGAAAAGCCAAAACTACCCGTTGAAAAAGGCAATACCGCCACCAGCGAATTTGTGCCGAGTTCTTTTAGCAGAAATTTATTTTCTACAGAAAGCCCAACTGCAAATTTTTCGCAGTATGCAAGCCCTGCCGGATTATTGATGGTCGACCAGATATCTGTTAGGGTGATACAGCTATAACCAAGGCTTGCTGAACGTGCCCCGGTACTTTCATTAAATATTCCTGATTGAGCTGGTTTTGTTGTAATCACCAGCAACGCAATGGACAATGCGATGATTTGAAATGACTTCATACAAAAGAAGTTTTTTCTTTAATACCATTTAATCGCCAATGTCCCCAAATTGGATAAAAAAATGGCAATTTTTATATTTTTTACTGCTTTATCAGTTTGATGGTCGATAAAAAAATAAGGCAAAGGGTTTAAAATAAATGAAAAAAGTCTTGTTTAGAAGCAATCATACCAGAGCAGGTTGGAGATTTCCCAATATTGATTGAAGCACGGAGTTTTATGATCAGGTTTAAGGATAAAATCCTACAATTTTAATGCGGCTACTTGAGTTTTTATAAATTTTAGATTTCAATACTCAGAGATTAATGTTTGAAGTTTTGAAATTGATATTTTGAATATTGAATATTGTTTGTCATTTGTTCATTGTTTTTTGGTGCTTGGTAGATGTATTTTATTCATGATTTAACTGTGATTTTTAGATCCATGCTGATTTGGTCTTATTATTATCTTTACGATCGAAATATACTTAAATCATGATCAGCAAAAACGTATTCGATTTTTTAAAGGAACTTGAACAGAACAATGAGCGGGAATGGTTCAATAAAAACAAGCATTTATATACAAATGCTTACCAGGAAATGCTTCAGTTTATCGATAGCTTAATTCAAAAAATGGCCGAATTCGATCCAAATTTAAAGGGGCTCGAAGCTAAAAAAAGCATCTTTCGAATTTACCGCGATGTAAGGTTCTCGCACGATAAATCGCCCTTTAAATTAAATTTTGGGGGATTTATGGTCAAGGGAGGCAGAACCTCAGGAAAAGCAGGTTATTATCTTCATATCGAAAATAACAATTCATTCATCGCCGGTGGAATTTATATGCCCCCTGCACCTTTTTTAAAAAGTGTCCGCCAGGAAATTTATTATCATGCAGATGAATTTAAATCCATTATTCAGAATGAGGAATGCGTAAAATATTTTAAGGAGATAAGCGGTGAAAAACTGGTGCGGCCACCCAAAGGATTTCCGCCCGATTTTCCGGACATTGAATTGCTGAAATATAAATCGTATGGATTTATCCACCCTGTAAGCAATGATCAGTGCCTTAAAGCAGATTTTGAACAATATGTTTTAAAACTTTTCAGGCTGATGCAACCCATGATCAGTTTTCTAAACAGGGGGATTTCGATGTAACATTCAAAACAAAACCCTCCTTTTGGGAGGAGGGTTTTTGTTTAAATATCTATTTTTGCGTATTTCGCATTTTTTTCAATAAACTCTCTTCGGGGGGGTACTTCATCGCCCATCAACATCGAGAATACACGGTCGGCTTCGGTACCGCTTACAATTGATACCTGCCTCAGTGTTCTGAATGCCGGATCCATGGTTGTGTTCCAAAGTTGTTCCGCATTCATTTCACCCAGACCTTTATACCGCTGAATATGAACCCCGGTTTCTTTCCCGTCGGTTGTTACCTTTTTTACAAATTCATCGCGTTCTTCATCAGACCAGCAATACGCCTGTTCCTTACCTTTCTTAATCAGATAAAGGGGAGGGGTTGCAATGTAAACATAGCCGCGTTCAATCAGTTCGGTCATGTGTCTGAAGAAAAACGTAAGCAGTAAGGTTGCAATGTGGCTTCCGTCAACATCGGCATCCGTCATGATGATAATTTTATGATAGCGCAGTTTATCCAGGTTCAGGGCTTTGCTGTCTTCTTCGGTCCCGATCGTAATTCCCAGGGCCGTAAACATATTTTTTATTTCCTCATTTTCAAAAATCTTATGGGGCATTGCTTTTTCCACATTCAGGATTTTTCCCCTGAGTGGCAAAATTGCCTGAAATTTACGGTCACGGCCTTGTTTTGCTGTACCACCTGCGGAATCTCCCTCTACAAGGTAAATTTCGCATTTTGAGGGGTCGCGTTCCGAGCAATCCGATAATTTCCCTGGTAATCCCGATCCGGTTAATACATTTTTTCGTTGTACCAGTTCCCGGGCTTTTCGGGCAGCATGTCTTGCAGTTGCAGCAAGTATTACTTTATTTACGATGGTTCTGGCTTCCTTCGGATTTTCTTCCAGGTAATTTGACAGCGATTCACTAACCATTTGGTCAACACTACCCATTACTTCTGAGTTTCCAAGTTTGGTTTTTGTCTGACCCTCAAATTGGGGTTCTGCAACTTTTACCGAAATAATGGCTGTTAAACCTTCCCTGAAATCATCTCCGCTGATGTCAAATTTTAATTTTGAGAGCATCCCGGATTTTTCCGCATAGCTTTTTAATGTTCGGGTAAGCCCCCTTCTGAATCCGGATAAATGTGTCCCGCCTTCATGGGTGTTAATATTGTTTACATAGGAATGGAGGTTTTCTGCAAAAGAAGTATTGTATTGCATAGCCAATTCAACCGGTACCCCGTTTTTTTCTCCTTCAATATAAATCGGATCGGGCATCAGCCTTTCGCGTGTTTCATCCAGATAGTTGATGAAATCAATCAGGCCTTTATCTGAATAAAATGTAGCTTCAGTGGTCCCGTTCTCTTCCTGATTAATCCTTTTATCTTCAATGCTTAGTTTAATCCCTTTATTTAAGAATGCCAACTCTCTCAACCGGGTACTCAATATCTCAAAATCGTAGATTAATTCTGTAAATACAGTTCCATCGGGCTTGAACCAAATGGTGGTTCCATTTTTTTCAGTTTCTCCAATTACTTTAACGGGTTCTGTAGGTTTGCCCATTTTATATTCCTGGAAAAAGATTTTGTTTTCACGATAAATGGTTGCTGTTAAGACAGCAGAAAGTGCATTCACACATGATACACCCACTCCGTGCAAACCACCGGAAACTTTGTAAGATCCTTTATCAAATTTACCCCCTGCATGTAATACAGTCATAACAACTTCAAGGGCGGATCGGTTTTCTTTTTCATGCATCCCGGTTGGGATTCCTCGTCCATTATCCGACACGGATATAGAATTATCTTCATGAATAATTACTTCGATATTATCGCAATAGCCTGCAAGTGCTTCGTCAATCGAATTATCAACAACTTCATACACCAAATGATGCAATCCGCGCTTGCTGATATCACCGATATACATGGCTGGTCTTTTACGAACAGCTTCAAGTCCTTCTAGTACCTGTATATTATCTGCATTGTAATTTTGATTCGCGCTTTCTGTCTTTTCTTTCTCGGTCATAATCAAGTAGTTATATTGTTGGGCATAAAGAAACAAATATAGTGATAATTTATGGATTTCAGCCCATGAAAATTGCCTAAAATAAATGATTTTTTAAACAATTCCGGGTTAACAATTTTTAAGGGTCTGAGGATTATAATGGAGTTTGAAAATTGACCGGAAAAATGTTTAAAAAGAATAGCTCAGCCCACCTAAAATACTAAAATTTTGAACCGGGTAATTATACCATTTCATATAGGAAGTGTTTCCTAAATTATTGAAATCTACAAAAACAGAAAGGTTTTTGTTGTAACGGTATTCAATTCCTAAATTTACTTCAATCCAGCTATCGAGCGGGGCCGATACGGCTGAAAACCCTGAAGGGGTATAATCTTTGGCAAAACTTTTTCCGTAATTGATAATTTCGCCACGGATAAAAATAATATCACGAATGGTGAATCTGGCTGTAAGTGAGATATCGTATTCAGGTTTGTGCCATGGCCTGAGTTCGTTGGTCATGGTATAATCGTAATAATTGGCTTTAAACAATATCTTAATAGATTCTCTTGACTGAAAACTAAAGGTTAGGCGTGCATTTAATAAGTTTACATCATCAAATATCACCTCGAAAGTATTTCGGTATTTTGTGCTGCTGTCGTTCACGAAGAAAGGCATATTATCGATGGATGAATTTGATAAAATTACATCAAAATCGAAGCCCTGAATAATTTTTCCCCTGATCTGACCATAGACCTCGAATTTATTGTTTTGGAATGTCTGAGGCAGCACGGAGTTAATGTATGGGTTAATATTTCGCAAATAGTTAAAACTGTTTTGGGTAAAACCTCCGCTTATCCCAACACTTGCGATAAATGCATTGGGTACAATTTCGACACCTGCCTTAACTTCCGGATAAAAATGGAAAGTTGAAGCGGTATCAATTTCGGCCATGGCATTAATACCTGCATAAAATCTGTATTGCTCAAGATCAGTTTGCAGGTATGGTTTTATGGCGATCAGCAATTTATTTCCAGAATTAAGTGTATCGGCGTAATTGTAATAATCAGCATTAACAACCAATCCCAATTTTTGTTCTTCGGTAATATTCGAAAATTTAAAGGTATTATCAAAACGGCTGGTAAAATTCAGGTTGTGTTCGGATGTTTTATTGATATCGGTCAGATAATAATAATTAAGCCCGAACGAGTGATTCACTTTTCCAGTTTCTATAAAATTACTGTTGTACAAAAAGTTGGCCCCTGCCATTTGATAGCGTTGTTTGATCTGATCGTCGGTGAGGGGGTCGGTGGCAAATAAAATAGGGTCGTAACCATAGTGGTGATTGATTTGATGGTCGTACACCAATCTGCCACTCAGGGTATGGTCCTTATAGAATTTTTTTCCAAAAACTTCGGCCAGATTATCGCTATATGCGCTGTTTGCATAATATTTTATTTTGCCCGCAGACGAATGGTGCTTCAGATGAACACCAAAAGCGTATTCATCGGATCGCAGGTTGTTTGCAGAAAATTCCAGAAAGGGGGTTGAAAAATTACCATATCCGGCCTTCAGGAAATTTCTGTATAAGGTCGACAATCTGTCTCCGCGCACTGCTGCCGGCTTAATGGGACTCAGGTCGAACCAGGTCGACAGTTGTATGGGATTCATGTAATAGCTCAGAACCGGCAGGCTGAGTTCCTCATCTTTTACCGTAGGGTTCAGATTAATTTTAAATGCATCTGATATTTTGGGTTCAAATGCGCCCACAATTGTAATTTCTTCGCTATGCTTTATTGTTTGTGCATGAAGACCAACCGGGTTTAAGAGCATCATGATGAAACCGAACATAAAAAAAACAAGGAAGAATATATTTTTAAATTTTTTTGTCTTCATTGGTAAATCAATAATTGGTTGTGGGCTAAAAAACAGATTAGCAGGTTTTTGATCGGGGCAATGGAAATTATAATTGGCCCGATTCAATGACTGGTATGTATGGCACTTATATGTGAACATATTTAGTTGTTTTCCCGTTTGTTAATTTCGTTGAGCTTCTGACTGGCAATTTCTTTTAATTCTGCACCTTCGTAATTTTCGATAATGCTCAATAGGGTTTGTTTAGCCTGAAATGTATTGTCCAATGCAAGATAGACATCCGATAATAAGATAAAGCCACGTGCTACCCAATAATCATAATAGGCATAGTCGTTCGACAATTCAAAGGTCGTTTTTTCTGCTTCTTCGTAATTTTTTTGCTCATAATAAATCTGGGCGATCATAAATTTGGATTCTGCACCGATTTCATTCTCGGTTAATTGTTCGGCTATTTTAAATTCCGAAAGTGCTTTTCCCAGCTGTTGAAAGGCATAATACGATTTGGCAAGCAGAAAATGGGCCTCATTGAGCTGTTCATTTGTCACTTGTTCACTTTTTAAAACGGTATTTGCTGCATCAATTGCCTGGGGATAATTCCGTAACAGATAATTACAACGCATTTGTCCTTCGCTGGCCTCCAAAAGGCTTTCTTTGCTTTCAGCCATTTCTGCCAATAGATTATAATTTTTGAGGGCCTCCGCATAATTTTTAATATTGTAATTGATTCGTGATGCCTTACGAAGCGACATTTCAGTATATCGCATGGGTGGTTGCGAAATAACATAATTATAGCCGCGAAGTGCCGCTACAAAATTTTCATTCATAAATTCACATTCTGCCATATAAAAATTGGCATTTGTCAAATAATTTCCTTTGGGATAATTCGTAATGTATAACCTAAATGATCGCAGAGCCTCCTGATAATTGCCTTCCATATACTGGTTTTCAGCAGCCGTGAACGAAAGGGAATCCTGTTCGGTAGGCCGGATGGAAGATATGCCCAAACTATTGGCAAACCTGAAGTATTCATCAACATTGTTCATGTCGACATAAATGTTTTTAAGGCTTGCCAATGCTTCTGTTGATTCGGCTGTTCCGGGATAATCCGAGATCACTTTTTTGAGGGAGGTGATGGCAAGTGTATTTTTATTGTCGTTATAATAAATCAGACCGCTTCGCAACAATGCTTTTTTTGAAAAACTGCTTCTGGGATGCTCCCTAACCAGTCGGTTAAAGTATTGCAAGCCCCCCTGGTTGTCATTCCGGAGGAGGTAAGTAGTGCCCAGTTCGTAAAGTGCATCGTCGTAATAGGAAGAGTTTTGTTTGGAACCAACCAATGAAACAAGGGTGTTAATCTTGTCGCTTTGTCTTCCCATGGCTCCGTATGCCATTGCTTTATGAAATATGGCATAATCAGCCGATGGTTGATTCAATCTGGCGGCAGCATCATAACTTTGAATCGCATCGCCATATCGTTTTGTAATATAATATGAATCTCCGATCCGCAAATTGGCGTCGTTTAAGAAACGAATATCTCCATTTCTGTTTGTGATCAGAAAATCTTTAAAATAATTAATAGCCTGGTCATACTCCTTTTTATTGAAATAAATGTAGGCCAGGTTATACTTGGTTATTCCATAATATTCCGATTGGCGGGCGTTGGGGCTGTTCATGAATTCATGATAATATTTATCTGCTCCCCAATAGTTTTGTAAACGATAAAATGCTTCTCCGATCCAATAATTCGATTCTGCGGCTATTTTTTTATCGAATGGATTATCAATGGCTTTTTTGAAAAGCTCAATGGATTCGTTGTATTTTTTGTCAATAAAAAGTTGGACCGCACTATGGAAATATATTTTTTGATAGGATTCAATAAAATTCGGATCTTTCGATTTTAGCCGATCCATCGAACTTAGTGCAGCTTTGTAATTTTTGGTGGAGATATAAAGTTGTACCAGGTAATTATTTGCTTCGTCTTTCCGGGGTGAATTGGGATACTGTTTAAGATATTCTTCCAATGAATTTACGGCATTATTGTAAGGATCGTACGAAAGTTCGATGCTTAGTTTGGCATAATTAAACAGGGACTCAACTTTGATGTCATTGTTAAAATCCATTTTTGCAGCCGATTCAAAAGCACTGCTTGCGAATTTCTTTTCATCCGTTTCCAGGTAACTAAAGCCCAGATGATAATATGCATTTTGGGTCAGTTCATCATTTTGAGAAGTTACGCCCTGAAAATATCTGATGGCATCTTTATATTGCTTGAGCTGTAAATAGCAGTATGCCATTTGATAGGAAAGTTCACGTTCGGGTTTTTCTCGCGAATAGCGTTCATAGTCTTCAAAATATTTGATGGCCGTTGCATAATCAGCGGTCTGGTAATAAACACCGGCCAACAACTTGGCCATATCGTCGCGGAGGCCGCTATTTGCATTCTGATAGAGCCCGGGGCCTTCACTGATGACTTTATCAAACTCTTTCTGGTAATAATAAATCTGCAGCAGGTAGTAAGGTACAATATTGCGATAGGCGTTATCATTTTTTAAACTTTCAAAAACAGGCAATGCGGTGTTAAAATCTTTATCGAGATAAGCCAGGTGAGCCACATAATATTTTGAAGGAGGGGCATAAATTGATTGTGAGTTTACAACTTCCTTGAATGAGAGCCTTGCTTTCTGGGTGTCATCCAGTTTCAGGTATGAATAACCCATTTTAAAATAATATTCGTCGAGTTCGTTTTTCGATAAATCTTTCCGGTCAACTTTTTGAAATGATTCCAGGGCGTTACGGTAACTTTTTTCGTCGAATTGGTACTTGCCCAGCTGAAAATAAATGCGTTTAATTTTTGAACTGGTCGGGTAGGTATTAATAAAGTTCTTCAGTTTAAACTCGGTGTTCTTATGTTTGAGTTCCAGCGCACAAATCGCGTCGTAATAGCTTGCATCAACAACAATCGACTGATCAGCATCTGTGGTTTCGTTGATTATTTTTTCAAAAATAGCCTGGGCCGCTCCGTATTTTTCTTTTTGGAACAGATCAAGTGCGGTTCTGAATTGTGAGCCGGGATTCTGATAAGTTGCCGCTTGCTGTGTAAATACGGGTTTTATATTGACCAGAAAAATGAAAATTAATAATAATTTCCAGGTATTGTTCATCTTAATAAAATTTGTTCAGATAAAAGTAATTATTCTGTTTTATTGACTTCTGAATACAAAACTAATTTATTAACACAGAAGTTTTAACAATTAACGGAGAAATTACTGTAATATTTTAGACAATCAATGAATTATAAATGTTACAGCCAAACTTCTAAAATTATTATTTTAGATTTTTAAAGCTGCCAAAATTCGCTTGAATTTTTGGCAGCTTTAAAAAAATTCCCAGCCTGATAAGCGGGATTCTGTAACCCCCGAAGGAGCTTCTATCATTTATCTGGCCATACCATCACTGGCATGATCTATCAGCCTACCCGCTCCGGTTCATGCGTTGCATGATTAAGTGAGCAACTTTATCGCGCCGATGGCGTGACCGGAGTATATTTGGCCTTTCAACCCATAAGGTTTACCCGATTGATAAGTCACCCTACCAACCCGTGAGCTCTTACCTCACGTTTTCACCCTTGTCGCGCCAAAGGCGCGACGGTTATTTTCTGTGGCACTTGCTGTTTCCGCCTGCGGCGGAACCTTCCTGTTAGGAAGTATGGTGCTCGGTGTTGTCCCGACTTTCCTCTCTCCCGCCGAGGCGGGACAGCGATAGAATCGGCTGAAAATCACTGCAAAGTTAACATTATTCGATCAAAAAAATTATTATTAAGATGTTTTAGTACTTTTGCTTCAAATTATACGATCATGTATTTTGGAATGGTACTTCTTGGTTTGATGGGCGGACCGGAAATTATTATTGTGGTATTGGCCGTTGTTGTATTATTTGGCAGTAAGCGCATTCCTGAACTGATGAAAGGTCTCGGGAAAGGAATAAAAGAGGTCAAAAAGTTCAGCAACGATCATGAATTTACAAAGGATATTAAAGAAATTTCTTCGGAAATCAATGAAGTTAACAGTGAAATTAAAGATCTGACATCACCGGTAAAATTTATTAAAAAAAAGAAATAAAGCGAGCCTGGGCTGCTTTGCACTAATCATAAAACTGTTTATTATTGAAAGACTTAAGTGTTGGGAAAGAAGCTCCCCTGATTTTTAAATTTGCCATCCCCATGGTATTGGGAAATGTATTCCAGCAATTGTATAATGTTGTCGACAGTGCGGTTGTTGGGAATTATATTGGCAAGGAAGCTTTAGCTGCCGTTGGTGCCTCGTTCCCGATAATCTTTACTTTAATATCACTGATCATCGGGATCGCCACCGGGTCAACGATTATTATTGCCCAGTTTTTTGGTGCCAAGGATATGAATAAAGTATTACGCGCCATCGATACTCTATACATTTTTATTTTTTTTGCATCTATTTTAGTCAGTGCACTTGGAATCGCTTTTGCCGAACAGATTTTCAGGCTGATTAAACTACCGGAAGAGGTCATTCCCAACGCGGTAACTTATTTACGCATCTACCTGGGCGGGCTGGTATTGTTTTTTGGCTTTAACGCGACGAGTGCTATTTTGCGCGGTCTTGGCGATTCAAAAACACCACTCTATTTCATGATTGTTTCAACGCTGGCCAACATCGCTTTCGACCTGATTTTTGTACTTTGGTTCAAATGGGGAATCTCAGGGGTGGCTCTGGCAACGGTAATATCTCAGGGCGGAGCATTTGTGACCGCAATCATCTATTTAAACCGGACACATGAAGTAATCAATTTATCATGGCGCAGACTCGTTTTCGATAAGGAAATTTTTAAGCAAAGCTCGAAAATAGGATTCCCAATCGGGTTCCAACAGGTTTTTGTTGCCCTGAGTATGATGGTTATGTATTGGCTCGTAAATCCTTTCGGAACCGATACTGCAGCCGCATATTCGGTGGTCTTCAGAATTGATGCTTTTGCTTCAATGCCGGCCATGATGTTTGCAGCCGCCCTCTCAACTTTCGTAGGTCAGAACCTGGGAGCGAATAAACCCGAACGGGTAAAAAAAGGACTGGTTTCTACCTTATATATGACTTCGGCCATTGCATTAACAGTAGCCATTTTTGCATTTAGTTTTAGTCGGTTTTTAATGCAATTGTTTACTTCCGACGAAAATGTAATTGCGATCGGTGTTGAATATTTGCATGTCGTCAGCTTCTTCTATATCGCTTTTACCACCATGTTCACGATTGGCGGAGTGATGCGGGGCGCAGGTGATACCCTGATCCCGATGTTTATCACATTTGTTTCACTCTGGATCATCAGGATACCGGTATGTTATTATTTATCGAAAGAGATGGGTGCACTCGGAATTTGGTGGGGTATCCCTATTGCCTGGATCAGCGGGATGATACTTTCGTATTTGTATTACCTCACCGGTAGGTGGAAAACCAAATCATTGTTTTATAAGAAACCTGTATGATCAGTTTGTTTTTAACTCATCAAAAAGTTCATATTGATGAATTTCGCGGAAGCTTAAATTAACCCCGCGTCCATGAACATTTACAAATGTATTGGTTTCAAGCACCCGCTGATGCTCATCAAAAACGCGTTCGATGCGGTGGTTTAATTCTCCCTTCCCGTTGGTTTGTTCCTGAAAGATGATGTTTCGGTTTTCGTCGTATTGTAATTTTGTGGTCACTTTGCCATAAGGATCTTCATCCACAAATTCTGTCATTAAGCCGTCCTGATATGATACATATTCTGTTTTTTTGATCAATTGTCCGCTGGGGTTATAATAAAGTTCTTTAAGCAGGTTGCCATCCTCATCATACTGAATTTTTTTTAAATTTTCGGCTTGATCGCTGCTTTCCCAATGCCGTTCTTCAATCTTTTTTCCCTGCTCAAAAATAAAGCTAGTTCTTTCTGCGATATCCCCGTCTTCATCGTAGTTGATATGTTCAGTAAGCAAATCTCCCTGATATGTAAACACATCTTTGCTTTCAGCTTCATTTTCATCATCCACACACTCCTTTTCAATTAATTTATTATTTGCATCAAATTTGTAGGTGGTTGTGTCGAATGAGCCATCCTGGTAATGTTTAACAGCCTTTGTTTTATGTCCGTTCGGACCCCATTCGAAAATCGTTTTTTCGAGCAACTCTTCTTCATCGTCAAAGCAGGATTCATCAATGAGGCGGTTATTCTGATCATATTTGTACGCTACAATCTGATCAACCACCCCGGGCGGATTATAATTGATTTCTTTGATCAGGTTCCCGTTTTTATCGTACCGGAGTTCTTTTTGCAAAGCATTGTCATTCGCTTCAGTTTGCCCGCTATTCAAGTCGATGCGGTATATTTTTTCAACTGAAATTTGGTTCTTCATAATAAAATTTTATAATCGATTCAGAATGGCTAAATTTACATTATTAATTTGTTTCTCAAAAATTTTCAATCATGAAAAGGTCATTCTTTATCATCATTATTGCAAGTCTGATGTCAATTTTAGCAAAACAGTCACAGTGCCAGTTTTTTAATCTGAATTCACCCGATGGCTCCATCGAAGTTTCAGTCATTATTGAGAATGATATTCACTATGCCGTAAAATTAAACGGAAAACCGCTTCTTGATTATTCCAGAATTTCAATGACCGTCGATGATAAAGTATTGGGATCTTTGCCTGTTATTAAGGATACGATCCGTAAAATATGCAATGAAGTTTTATTTCCTGTTGTGAAGGTGAAAAGTGCTGAAATTCTGAATCAGTATCATTCGCTGGAGTTTGTTTTTAAAGACAATTACAGCATCGAATTCAGGGCCTTTAATGAAGGGGTGGCCTATCGGTTCGGCACCAATTATAATAAAAATATAAAAGTCAGTAATGAAGAGGCCGATTTTAGTTTCCCGGACAATTTTATGAGCTGGTTTCCGGAAGAAGTCAGTTTTCATTCGCATAATGAGCGTTATTATAAAAAGTACCGATTATCGGAAATTAAAGACAGTATGTTTTGCAGTTTGCCCATGCTTGTTGAAGCTGAGGATGGAGTTAAGGTGGTGATTACTGAAACTGACCTGGACGATTATCCGGGAATGTGGCTCAAGGCCGGAGACGGATTCTTTGAGCTGACCGGAATATTCCCGGCTTATCCCTTGCAAACTAAACAGGAAAATGACCGCAGTGTCAGAGTAACAGATAGGGCCGATTACCTGGCTTTAACAACGGGAAGGCGTTCTTTTCCCTGGCGAATACTGGCCATTGCCGAAACGGATGCGGAACTGATCACCAACCAGCTTTCCTATGTTTTGGCAACACCTTCACAAATAAAGGATGTGGAATGGATAAAACCCGGAAAAGTGGCCTGGGACTGGTGGAACTACAACAATATTTACGGGGTTGATTTTGAGGCAGGGGTCAATACCCAAACCTATAAATATTATATTGATTTTGCAGCCGAATACGGCATTGAATACATCATTATGGATGAAGGCTGGTATGAGTTGGGCGATCTCTCGAAAATAGTTCCTGAAATTGATATGGAAGAAATTACCCAATATGCCAAAGAGAAAGGAGTGGGCGTTATTTTATGGGTGGTTTGGAAAACCCTTGATGATCAATTGGAAGAGAGCCTGGCACAGTTTGATAAGTGGGGCATCAAAGGGATCAAGGTTGATTTTATGCAACGCGACGATCAGTGGATGGTGAATTATTATCATAAAATTGCAAAAATTGCAGCCGAACACCATCTATTGGTTGATTTTCACGGGAGCTATAAACCTTCGGGCCTGAGGCGCACCTATCCCAATGTAATTACCCGTGAAGGGCTGCGGGGACTCGAACAAACAAAATGGGCCGATACCCAAACTCCGACCCATAATGTAACGTTGCCATTTATACGCATGCTGGCCGGGCCGATGGATTATACACCGGGTGCCATGATCAATGCGCAAAAAAATGAATTCAAAATTTCATGGACGCGACCGATGAGCATGGGCACGCGATGCCATCAAATCGCGATGTATGTGGTGTATGAGAGCCCTTTGCAAATGCTGGCCGATAATCCCTCGAATTATATGAAGGAGGATGAATGTACCCGGTTCATTGCTAAAATTCCAACCGTTTGGGACGAAACAAAAGTAATTGAGGCTAAAATAGGGGAGCTGATTGCTGTTGCCCGCAGAAATGGCGAAAATTGGTATGTTGGTGGCATGACCAATTTGGATGCAAGAAATATTCAAATAGATTTTTCATTTTTACCCGAAGGGAAGTATGAAATTCAAATTTTTCAGGATGGGATAAATGCTCACCGCTATGCAGGTGATTATAAAACAGTGACAGGGCATGTTAGTAAAGAAGACGTCCTCAACGTTGAAATGGCTCCTGGAGGGGGTTGGGTGGCGATCCTGACTCCTGTAAATTAATGCCTTCAATCTGGGATGGCTTCCCGAAAAAGGGAAGCCATCCCAACCGACAAATTTGAACTCCTGAACTTATAAGCTCCAGGCTCCTTGCCCCACGCTCCAATCCCCCTGATCTACGCTCCGGGTTTCGGGCCCACCCTATTATCCAATTTCATATATTTAATGTCATTCCGGCTGTAGCGAAGCAAAATGCCGGAATCTGTTTTTTTGTGTTCATTTCTTTTGCTTGTCCAAAAGAAATAAACGAAAGAAAAAGACAGAAAAAACGATGCTCCCAACGCACAATGCCTACCTATTCCCCGCCGTTTTTTCGGACCTGCCCTATCTCCAACTTCAAATATTAAATGTCATTCCTGCCTGCCTAATCCAGGTGTTTTATCGGGACTCCCTTTTAATTAACGAACTCTTTTGTGCGTAAGCATGAAAATCTGGGATGTCAGGGAGTAGCCTGTGGGCTTCGCCCACCGAAGCGAAGCGGAGGCGGGAAGGTTTGATTCAGATTTTCTTGCCTTTTTGGTTCTTTTGTGGCAAGACAAAAGAACATATAAATCTTTAAATTAGATTGTCATTCCGGCTATAGCGAAGCAAAATGCCGGAATCTGTTTTTTTGTGTTCATTTCTTTTGCTTGTCCAAAAGAAATAAACGAAAGAAAAAGACAGAAAAAACGATGCTCCCAACGCACAATGCCTACCTATTCCCCGCCGTTTTTTCGGGCCCGCCCCGAAATTTTTCTGAATGAGTAGTTTAATAGAAATGACCTTTTAAAATCCTGTTAGAAGCTCTTTTTGAAATAATAGGAGAAGGCTTATGTAAGCAATCCCGGAGCTTTCACTTGCCGGATGAACAATACACACCTAAAATATAAAGTAGTCATTAGGTGTATGGATTAAAGTATATTGCGGCTGGGATTGCGTGTATTATTGCAAATTAGAGCTTCTTATTGATTTTAAACAGTCTTGATTTTTTGCGTTCTTTTGTATCAAGACAAAAGAACGGAGGATCATTTTTTGCATCATTCCGGCTGAAGCGAAGCGCAATGTGTCACACTGAGCCTGTCGAAGTACCGGAATCTAAAACCATCTATGATTACTATTCTAAAAAATAATTACATTTTTTTTACATAAAACTGCGACATTTTAATTGTTTTGGTATAAAGCAATAAACCACGAGGTATAATTAAACATAAACGCTTAATGTATCATTAAAAAACAATTGAAATGAGCATCAGATTCAAACCAACCCCCAAAAAGAACCCACGTGATTTGGAAGCCGCTTCGAAATACTATGCGACGGCAATCAGTAAAGATCATGTCAGCCTGGATGTGCTGGCAAAAAACATTGCAGATAAATCGACTGCCAACCCCGGCGATACCTATGCTGTGATCGTAACCATGGTAAACCAGATCATGGACGACCTGGCTGCCGGACGTTCGGTTGATATGGGCAAGCTGGGCAAATTCAGCATCAGCCTGCACAGCGAAGGCGTGAACGACCCGCTGGAACTGAGTTCGGCAAACATACTAAATGCCCGAATAAATTACAGGCCGGGCCCTGAAATGCGCGACTTTTTAAAAACCCTTAAATACGAAAAAGAAGAGGGATAAAAGAAAAACCCGGAACGTCCGGGCTTTACCAATGCTTTAAATTTTATGCTCATGCAAAAAGATGCGCAATCTCTGAAAAAGAGATGCGCATCTTTTGCCCGGGAGATGCGGTAAATTTGAGCCGGAGATGCGGTAAAATTGAGTCGGAGATGCGGTAAAAAAGAGCCGGAGATGCACATCTCCGGAAAGCCTTATCAGGAAGGCTTTTTAGAAGCATGTTTTGGTGCAATACATCTTTTAATATTTTTAATCTTATAATCTTTATCCTTTGAATAAATTTGAACCTTAAACAGGTGACAGGTGACGAAAGTGACAGGTGACAATTTATTACTCAACCTCAACCTCAACCTCAACCTTAACCTTAACCTTAACCTTAACCTTAACCTTAACCTTAACCTTAACCTTAACCTCAATAATTTAATAACAAATAATAAGGCTTTACATATATATTTTTTTTATTTTTGATTTTGCTCCCCCAAAAACAAAAAACATCCGATGGATGGAATTGAGATATAAAATTAAAATGAAGTGGCACAATACATGCCAATACCGTGGGATATGTGCCATACATATAATAGAAATATAAACAATGGCATATACACAGACGTTAGGGGTAATTAAAATATATTGAATGGATAACAGAAAAAAAACAAAAACTGCACTCATAATTTATTTTTTAATAATTCTTTCAATAGGCATTCTCTTTATCATTTTTAAGCTATCTGAATTTAACAAACTGTGTCATGAACTATATAAGAAAGAAGTTGCATCGGAATACAAAGGGATAATTATAAAAAAGTTCATTGACGAGAAGAATCATTCTTTCAAAACAGTTCATATAAATACTGGAAACAAAATTAAAATAACAATATGGGATATTGAATATAAAGGGTTTTATGAATTCGTCACAACTGGAGATAGTATTGTAAAAAAGGGAAATACTGATATCATAAATGTTTATCGTGACAATCGCTTATCAAAATCATTTAAGGCAGACTTCAATTGTGATGAAGAATAACTACCCCTAACAACACCTATAAAACATGGCAAATTCTTACTCGGTGGAAACGTGGGCAATTCGCTCACACTTCACTTTCCGGTGGAAAGTAAAGCGCTCCGAAATTTTGCCACGTTTCATAGCCAAACCGTCAGACTGCGCAAAAACTAACACTTTTTTGTTGATAAGTTGAGCCAAAATCCACCCTTAAAAACTATCAATTTCTTATCTTGTATATACAATCAAATCAATGGATTATGCACCATATAGAAGGT
>Ga0209163_1001329_pt1 | contig 28200 bp, 25 predicted proteins | sample MTBAKSrepl2MetaG_FD_187457 | JGI IMG/M metagenome (GOLD analysis project Ga0209163, IMG submission 187457) | Enrichment culture microbial communities om Arthur Kill intertidal strait, New Jersey, USA, that are MTBE-degrading - MTBE-AKS2 (Arthur... | ecosystem: Environmental > Aquatic > Marine >...
CGGCCGGCATCAGGGTGGTTTTGTACTTTTGAACGGCCTTGAGGACTTCGGTGAACGGCGGATTGCCGGCCCGCGGGTCAGGTATGCAGACGACCCGGCTGCCGGTGTGGCAGGTGTGCAGCAGACAAACGGTCAGGCCGAAACTGTGGTACCAGGGCAGGACGCCCAACGAGGTATGGAACCCGCCCTTCCTCAATTTTTCGGGTGGACCGTTCTTTTCGTGCGCCAACCGGCCCCATTCGTCCATCATTATCACGTTGGAAACGAAGTTAGAATGGACCAAGGCCGCGCCTTTGGGCAGGCCGGTGGTCCCGCCGGTGTAAATGATCAGGGCCAGGTCCTCGGTCGGATCGATGTCCACGGCCGGCGGCTGGGGTTGGGCCTTGGCCACGATCTCGTCAAAGAAAAGATGACCGGGCTGATAATGGCCGGCCTTGGGTATCTTGCCCAGGAGCCCGCCCAGGAGGGCCTTGAGCGGCGGCAGGTAGGACTTGACCCCGCAGATGACCACGGTCTCCACTTCGGTCCCTTCAATGGCCTTGACCGTGGTCGGATAGAAGTTGGGGTGGTCCATGCAAAAAACCGCTTTGGCTCCGGAATCCTTGAGTTGGTAGTTGAGTTCAGCCGCGGTGTAAATGGGGTTGCAGGTGACGCAGACTCCGCCGGCCTTGACTATACCGAAGAAGATGGCCGGATAGTGGGGCAGGTTGGGCAGAAAAATGGCCGCCCGGTCGCCTTTCTTGAGGCCGCGGGAGGCCAGGAAGTTGGCGATGCGGTCGGCCGTGTCCTTAACCTGGGCGTAGGTCCGAACCCCGTCGTTAAAAATGGTGAAAACCTTGTCCGGATATTTTTGGGCCGAATTATCCAAGATGGCATGGACTGGCTTTTCAAACCCGGCAATTTCCCTGGGCACACCTTGGGGCCACTTGGCCGCCGGCCATGGTCTCAAGTTCATGTTCGGTCCTCCAAATGTTTTTTTTACAGTATTTAAAACACTATAACAGGATAACGGGTGAAAAGCAAAGAATATCGCTAGGGTCGTTGGCCGCGAAAGACAGTCATCGGACTTGCAAAATTATCGGAAAAAAAGTCTAATACTTCATCGACTCCAACCAGCAAGGAGAAGGTATGAAACTCAAAAACGGCGCCGAATACATCGAGAGTTTGAAGAACGTCCATCCGTTAATTTACTACAAAGGGAAAAAGATTGAAGACGTGACCACCCATCCGGCTACCGCCCCTCACGTCCGGGCCGCGGCCATGACTTACGCCCTGGCGGCGATGGACGAATACGCCGACCTGGCCACGGCCAAGTCTCATTTGACCGGCCGGACCATCAGCCGGTTCACCCACGTCCATCAGAACGTGGAAGACTTGCTCAAAAAGATCAAGCTGCTGCGGGTGCTGGGCCAGAAGACCGGGACCTGCTTTCAGCGCTGCGTCGGGTTTGACGGGATCAATGCCACCTATTCGGTGGCCTATGAAATCGACCGGAAACACGGGACCGATTATCTGGACCGTTTCAAGAAGTGGCTGACTTACATCCAGGACGAGAACCTCATGGTGGTCGGGGCCATGACCGACCCCAAGGGCGACCGCTCCAAGAGCCCGGCCGAACAGCCGGACCCGGACCAGTACGTCCACATCGTCGAGCGGCGGGACGACGGGATTATCATCCGCGGGGCCAAACTCCACATGACCGGGGGCGTCAATTCCCACGAGATATTGATCATGCCCACCACGGCCATGGATGATAAGTCCAAGGACTACGCGGTCATCTGCGCCGTCCCCGTGGACGCCCCCGGCATCACCATGATCTTCGGCCGTCAGGCCAATGACGACCGGCGGGATAATCTGGAAAGGATCGACGTGGGCAAACCGTCTTTTGGAGCCGTGGGGGGCGAGGCGGTCATCGCCTTCGAGGACGTCTTTGTTCCCTGGGACAGGGTCTTCATGGACGGCGAGACCGCTTTCACCGGGAGCATCGTCTACCGTTTCGCCGCCCACCACCGGGCCAACTATGGGGCCTGCAAGACCGGCCTGATGGACGTGCTCATCGGGGCGGTCACTTACCTGGCCCAGATTCAGGGCACGGCCAAGGCCTCCCACGTCCGGGACAAGGTCACCGAAATGATCCACCTCTGCGAAACCCTTTACAGTTCGTCCATCGCCTGTTCGGCCGAAGGTTGGGCCACGCCTTCCGGAGCCTATATGGTCGACACCATGCTGGCCAACGTCTGCAAGCAGAACGTAACCAGGTTACATTTCGAGATCGCCAGGTTGGCCATCGACTTGGCCGGGGGCTTCATCGCCACCCTGCCCAGCCAGTACGATCTGGAAAGTGAAGACGTGGGCCAATTGGTCCGCAAATATTTTTCCGGTGTCTCCAACGTGCCCACCGAACACCGCATCAGGATCGCCCGGCTCATTGAAGCCATGACCGGCGGCACGGCCCTGGTCGAGTCCATGCACGGGGCCGGTTCGCCTCAGGCCCAAAGAGTCATGATCTTCCGGGAAGGCGACCTGGACAAAAAGGTCAAACTGGCCAAGGCCCTGGCCGGAATCCCGGTGAAATAATCAGGCTGATAATAAAATTTTTCGGCGGCGGAGATTTCCTCAAAGCCCGAATTTTTAGAGTGAATGGAGGTTGGTTATGCTGGGCAAGACCGTAGGCGAGGTTTTTGATTATTGTTGTTATCACTACGCCCCCAAGACGGCCATGGTCTTCGGGGACCGTCGTTTCACCTTCGCGGAGTTCCGGGACAAGAGTCTGCGTTTGGCCGATTCCCTGCTTGGCCTGGGTCTGAAAAAAGGGGACAAGGCGGGTATCCTCATGCCTAACTGCGCCGAGGTGCTCATGGCCGATTATGCTTATTCCAAGGCCGGCCTGGTCCGGGTGCCCCTGGCTTACTATCTGCAAGTCAAGGACATGGTCCATCTGCTCAAGGAAACCCAGGCCGCCGCCCTGATTTACCACGAGTATTTCGGGGAACAGGTCAAAAAGATCAAGGAAGACCTGCCTGGGCTCCAAAAGGTCATCTGCTTGGCCGCCGATGAGACCTCCATACCGCCGGGGGAATTATCCTTGAGAACCCTGATCGACCAGGGTCGGCCCGAGGAACCGGACCTGGAGGTCGAAGAAGACGATTTATACCTGATCCTCTATACCGGCGGGACCACCGGCGTGCCCAAGGGCGTGGTCCACAGCCACCGGACCATGGCGGCCAGCTTCGCCATGGAGCTTTTGGATTTCGGCATCGACCGGGACGAGGTCTTACTGGCCGTGACGCCCTTGACTCACGCCGCCGGGGCCCTGGTCCCGCCCGTTTGGCTCAGGGGAGGTTCGGTGGTCATCATGCCGGGCTTCGATATCAAGAATTTTCTGGAAACGGTTCAAAAGGAACGGGTGACCTCCAGTTTTTTGGTCCCGACCATTATTTACGCCCTGCTGGACTATCCGGATTTGAAGAAATACGACACGAGCAGTCTGCGCAACATCATCTACGGCGCGGCCCCCATCGCCCCGGAACGCCTCAAGGAGGCGGTCAGGACCTTCGGCCCGGTCTTCACCCAGCTTTTCGGCCAGACCGAGGCGCCCATGGCCATCACGGCTTTGCCCCGTGAGGAGCATATCATCGAAGGCGACGAGCCGGTCCTGGCCAGGCTGGCCTCCTGCGGCCGTCCGACCCTGGCCACCAAACTCAAACTGATCGACGAACAAGGCCGGCGGGTTCCCCCCGGCGAGCCCGGCGAGATCGTGGTCAAGTGTCCCAACATCATGCTCGAGTACTGGAACCGGCCCGAGATCACCGCCGAGACCATCAAGGACGGCTGGCTGTACACCGGGGACGTGGCCCGCCAGGATGAACTCGGTTACGTCTACATCGTGGACCGGGCCAAGGATATGATCGTCAGCGGCGGCTTCAACATCTTCCCCAAGGAGATCGAGGACGTGCTCCATGAGCACCCGGCCGTGGCCCAGGCCGCGGTCATCGGGGTCCCGGACGACAAGTGGGGCGAGGCGGTCAAGGCCGTGGTGGTTTTGAAACCCGGCCGGACGGCCGAAGCCGAGGAACTGATCGATCTGTGCAAGAAGAAAAAGGGCAAAATCATGGTGCCCAAGAGCATAGATTTTGTCGACAGCCTCCCCTTGACCCCCTTGGGCAAGGCCAACAAAAAGGCCCTGCGGGAACCGTACTGGCGCGGACGTGCCCGCCGGGTCGGTTGATATCCTGTCAGCGGATGAAAAAACCAAAGGAGAAAACTGTTATGCGGGAAGTCTACGTGATCGGAGCCTATTCGACCCAGTTCAAGAAGTGGCCGGACAAATCCTTTAAGGACTTGACCAGGGACGCCTACCTGAACGTCCTTAAGGATGCCGGTCTGGACAACGGCGGCGAAATCCAGTTCGCCTGGTTCGGCAATTGCGGCATGGGCAACTGGGGCCAGGCCAATATCCGCGGCCAAGTCTGTTTCACCCCCCTGGTCCGGGAAGGCCTCTTTCCGGAACGGGTCCCGATCATCAACGTGGAAGGGGCCTGCGCCACCGCCTCCATGGCTTTCCACGGGGCCTGGAAGGACATCCTCAGCGGCCAATGCGAGCTTTCCCTGGCCGTGGGCGTCGAGAAAATCTTCAATCCCGAATGGGACGCCCAGGCCATTTTTAAAATATTCGAACAGGGCATCGACACCTTCGATCCCCAGGAATGGATCAAGGTTTATAAGGACACCGCCGCCAAATGCGGCCAGGATTTCGAAATAGGGCCGGGCCGGACCGTGTTCATGGACACCTACGCGGTCCAAGCCTGCTATCACATGAAAAAGCACGGCACGACCCAGCGCCAGATCGCCATCGGGGCCTCCAAGAATCATTATCATGGCTCCCTCAACCCCAAGGCCCAGTACCAATTCGAAGTAACGGTCGAGGCCGTGCTCCAGGACCGCCTGGTCAGCTACCCCTTGACCCGGGCCATGTGCGCGCCCATCGGCGACGGAGCGGCCGCCGCTCTGCTCTGTTCCGGCGACTATTTGAAAAATTTGCCTTCCAAGATTCAGAACCGGGCGGTCAAGGTCGGGGCCAGCGTCCTGGCCGGCGGCAAATACCGGGATGTCGATGAACCCGGGGTCAGCAAGATAGCGGCCGAAAGGGCTTACGCCCTGGCCGGCCTCGGGCCCCGGGACATCGATGTGGCCGAAATCCATGACGCCACCTCGTTTTGTGAAGTCTATCAGGCGGAAATGCTTGGCTTCTGCCCCATCGGCCAAGGGGGGAAGTTCATCGAGTCCGGAGCGACCAGGCTCGACGGCCGGATACCCATTAACACCTCCGGCGGCCTGGTCTCCAAGGGCCACCCGGTCGGGGCCACGGGCTTGTCCATGATCTACGAGCTGGTCACTCAGCTCCGGGGCGAAGCCGGCCCCAGGCAGGTCAAGAACGCCGAATTCGCCCTCCAGGAAAACGGGGGCGGGATGGTCGGCCTGGAAGAAGCAGCCTGCTCGGTGATCATCCTGCAGAAAGACCGGTGACCGAAGGCAACTGAAAGTAATCCGTATCCTGTCCCCCTGAAGGAGTTGGACGATTGGTCGTTTAGTCTTTGGCCTTTGGAATCATTGATTTCTGAGGCGAAGCCGAAGAGATCAATGATTCCAAAGGAGAGGGCTTTAAGGTATCTCCAAGCCTAAGGAGGACCTTATGCCAGTTAAACGATTGTCGGAAGAGGATAAAGTCCAGGCCGTTCTGGATTTGCTCCAAGGCCGCGGGACCCATGCCGAAATCTGCACCCGGTATGGGCTGAGTCAGACCTAATCTTTATAAGCTTAGAAACCAGGCTTTAGAGGCGGTCAAGAAGGCGGCGGGCTGATGCACCTCGGCCGACATCTGGTCGGGCTGGCCGCCTCTTACGACCTCCTGCCTATACCGATCGGCCGGGCGGCCTGGATGCAATCCCTGTCGGACGGCTCGTTCCAGTTCCAGCCGACTTTGACCTATTCTGTCAGCGACAACTCCGAACTGATGGCCGGGGCCGCTTTCCACCGGGGGACCCGGCCGGAAGCCCGGCCGCCGTTTCTTCCGGAAATAAAGAGCGAGTTCGGGACTTATCCTGATTACTATTTCGCCGAATTCAAGATTTATTTTTGAACTGGAGACGGGCGGCGAACGGGGTAGGGGCGAACCTATGTGTTCGCCCTCTTTGCGTTCGCCCCGTTTCTTTTCGGGGCAGACACGCAGGTCCGCCCCTACGTTTATTATGGTTTTAAACCATCCGCCATTTGGGGGTAGGGGCGAACCTATGTGTTCGCCCTCTTTGCGTTCGCCCCGTTTCTTTTCGGGGCAGACACGCAGGTCCGCCCCTGCGTTTATTATGGTTTTACGCCATCCGCCATTTGGGGGTAGGGGCGAACCTATGTGTTCGCCCTCCAAGGCTGCCGAATGAATCATCAAGACCCTCGACCCCCTTGCTCGTCCCAGAAGGACGACCCGGCAATAGCCTGGGAATTCATTCCCAGGCCCTGGATGGCTCTTACTAAATAATCCGACTCCCAGCTCCAGCTTGAGAACCAGAGCACATCTTAAAAATATCAGCCCTTCCCCCTCTCCCATTGGGAAAAATCCGAACTCGCCCGCCCAAGGCGGGGTGAGGGTCCTTTCTACCTCTCCCATTGGTAGATGGCCGGGCTTGCCCGCCCAAGGCGGGGTGAGGGGCCTTTCTTCCTCTCCCTTTGGTAGATGGCCGGGCTGGCCCGCCCAAGGCTGGGCGGCGGCCCCTCCCCACAATCCCCTCTCCCCCGCCAAAATTCTTGACATTTCCCCCTGATATAATTTATAAAATCTCCAGGGGCTCCGCCGTGGCCTCCCACCGGAAAGGACGGTGAATTATACGTGTTCTAAAATTTATCAACGCCGCCTTGGATGCCGAACCGATTTGGCCGTGGTGCCACCTATGGCGGTCAAAACCTCAGTCCGACAATGCTACGTCCTCAACCCTGATCCGACAAGGTGGACAAGAGCTTCGTAAACGATTCGTAATCGAATCAGCTATAAAGAACGCAATATGAAAAGAAGCTTTTGGGGTCAATTTTGGGAAAGCTCACGAAGAGCTTATGGAGTACTTGTGGTTGTAGTAGGAGTCCCTATTTCTTTTTTATTTTGGGTTATTAATCCTTGGCAATCCGTGCCCATTAAGCTAATACTTCCGATATTTTTCCTTTTCATTGGAGTTATAGTCACACTATTTAATATGACTTGGGTCTTATGGGAAAACAGACGTAAGCCCTTTCCTAAAGTAATACATGCTCGTAATCCTACGTCTTCGTGGGCCGATTTTGGGGCATTATGCCTTTTAGAGCCTTCGGATATGTTTTCACATGGGCATGCCGTCTCTTTCTATACATTAGACGAAGATGGGTATGAGGTGCTGATTGGCATTGGTTCTGTGCTCAACGTTCAAGACGATGAACGGATACTAGTGGGGATTCAATTTCCGGCAAAAGGTTATGAAGCTATTATCAGAGCAATATGTAATAATGATAAAAAACAACTTGATCGATTAATAGTGAAACCAAATATCCCACAAAAAAATTTGACGTGGATGAATCTTGGGGGTCCTAATGGATGAAACAAAAGAAAGCAAAACAGGTAGTTTCCCGGCAACTGTAGTTAAGGTCCTTAATGAATCCAAAGTTGTCATAAATAGAGGTGCCTCTGATGGCATAAAAATAGGACAACGTTTTTTAATATATAAGATTGACGAGGAACCTATTATAGACCCGGATACTGGCGATAAATTGGGTTATCTGGAGGTAATTCGAGGCACAGGGAAAGTAAGCCATGTCCAAGACAGGCTTTCAACAATTGAATCAGATAGGACAGAAAAACCAGAAAAACGTGTGATAAAAAGAGGTGGTTTCTATTCGATTACTTTTGGGCCTGAAGAAGAAATAATTACACCTATAAATATGGTCATACCTTTTGAAGAGGCACGAATCGGGGATAAAGCTAAACCGATTTAAATTGTGTTTGTATTAGTTAGGAACTTCCCGGACAGTTGAGCACTGGCCCCCCATCTCTTCTGTGAAATATTTTCTTGTCTCGAATTCCGGGGCTGAATACTTAGGCTGATCAGTCCAGCCTGGTGCCCCACAGCTCTGCTGTGGGATATTTTCTTGTCTCGAATTCCGGGACCGAATAATTAGGCTGATCAGTCCGGCCTATGACCGGTATAGACGAGATCACTCCGCTCCGCCGTGGGCTGGCTGCCGCGCCACCCTCACGGCTTGATGAAATAAACCTTCTCCATCAGCACTTCTTCGTCGTGGGTCTTGACGATGTCCGGATAGGTGGGATTGAGGCTCTTTAAAATTACGGCCTGCTCGTGGAATTCGACCAGCTTGACCCAGCAGTTGTAGTCCTTGTCCTTGAAAATGACGTAATCCCCGTTGGCGATCTCCGACCGGGACTCCGGCTTGATGTACAACGTGGCCCCCTCCTTGAGGAACGGCCGCATCGAGTCCCCCCGGACCCGCACCGCATACATGCTCCGGGCCTGCTTGAGAGGAACTTCCGGCGGGACATCCACCTCGTCCAAACCGTTGCCCGGACCATAACCCCCGTCGGTCCACTGAAAAGGCGACCCGGCCGAAACATAGGCGATGACCGGAATGGGCTGCTCGGGCTCGTAGTCCGGAGGCGTGTCCGACCGGGCCAGACGCTGGTAAATGGGCCGGGCCTCGGCCGGAGACTTGTCCAGCCTGGCCGCCAGCAAAACCTTGGCCAGGTCCAGACCCAGGCCCTGAGCCATCTTGAGCAGAATCTCGTCGGTCGGCACCCGGTCGGCCCGCACCGTCTTGGAAACGTAATCGGCCGAAATCCCGCACATCTTGGCCGCCCCGGCGTAGTCCACCTTCAACTCTTTCAGCCGCCGGCCGATCAGCTTGGCCAGCCTGTTTTCTCGATGTTCCATATCCTAGTTTTATCTACAGCTTGTCTATAATGTCAAGCAAAAAATACATCGGGTCTCACTTTTTTCTTGACAACTCATAATACATGTTGTATAATAGCCCAAAATCGTCGCTGGAAAGGACGCCCAAAAAAATCAGCCGCCATAAGACCTAAGGGCTAGGCAATAAGACGGCTGACGCCCCTAAAAAGGCCAATCCTTGCCGGCGGCCCTAGTACCCGAGGTCTAGGTGGACGGGCCCGGACCAGACCCGGCTAGGGCAGCCCCCATCAGATAAAAAGGAAGGAAGGGCGCTTTTACCAAGCGACCGCGGCTAAGGCAACAGAGAAACCTAAAACCCTAACCTGTCCAAGCCGGCTTGACAGCCTTTAATGATGACCGCTAAGGCAACTAAATGATGATGATGATTAATGATGACCAATAACGAGGAACAAAAAACAAACGGCCGATCCTTCAACGACTATGAACCTAATATCTTGTCATGGCGAAAATTAATGTCTTCCCCATCTGTAGGGGCGGACCTGCGTGTCCGCCCTCATCCCCCGTGTCCCTCCCGACCATGTAGGGGCGACCGGCCGGTCGCCCCTACCCCGGACCGGCCGACCTGCCGGCGTCGGGGCGGGTTTCAAACCTGCCCCTGCGCAGGCGGACGGGATGGCAGAGCTGGAAACGTAAGCCGGTTTTTTGGCAACCTGCCCCTGCGCAGGCGGACGGGATATTTTACGGGTCAATGCGCCAAGATTCGTCATCTCTAGGGGCGACCGGCCGGTCGCCCCTGCCCCGGACCGGCCGACCTGTCTGCGTAGGGGCGGACCTGTGTGTCCGCCCTCCACACCGGCCACGGGAATTTTTTTTAACCATCTGCCATACATATAGTCTGTATTTAAACCGCCGGATCAAACCCGGCCGCTCAACACCAGGAGGTCATCATGAACCCTGATTCCACCACCCGACGTCCGGCCGCTCCGGCCCGCCGGCCCAGGCCCGACCAGCAGCCCCCCAGGCCGCTCTTCAGCCCGCTCCAAGCCAAGGCCCGAGCCAAAGAACTGGCCGCCCTGGTCAAAGAATTTTTGATTCAAGGCGAAGACTACGGCCGGCTGAACCAGGCCGCCAAACCCAGCCTGTTTAAACCCGGCGCGGAAAAACTCTGCCTAACCTTCGGCCTGGCCAAAAAGGTCGAAATAGTCGGTCGGATCGAAGACTGGGACGGCGGCTTTTTCCATTACCTGGTCAAGGTCAGCCTGATCAGCAAGTCCGGCGGCCGGCTCGAAGCCGAAGGCCTGGGCTGCTGCAACACCCGGGAAGCCCGGCTGGCCGGACCCGACGCCTACGCCCTGGCCAACACCGCCCTGAAAACGGCCGAAAAACGGGCCCTGGTCGACGCGGTCCTCGCCGCCACCTCCAGCAGCGGCCTGTTCGCCCAGGACCTCGAAGACTTCACGGACCACACACCAGGCGGACCCGAACCCCCATCAGACCCTCCGGAAACCGGCGGACTGACCCCCGGCCAAATCCTGGCCCTCAAAGGCACCCTCAAAACGGCCGGGCTGGCCGAAGACGACCTTTTAAAAAAATGGGGCCTCCAACGATTGGACCAACTCCGACCCGGTCAGCTCAAAAGCGTCCTCGCCTGGATCAACGCCCGACGGAACGGCCATGAAGTTTGACTCCGCCGGCCAGGCCCTGGCTTATTACTGGACCCGGCGGACCACCTTGAGCGGTCCGGCCAGGGTCGCCCTGATCCCGGACCAGGCCCGGCCCGAAACCCCGGCCAACCCGGCCGAAGAACGGCTCGAACCCATGCTGACCCTGTCCCTCTGCCTGAAAGCTCTCCGGCCCGGCGAAAAAAAGGCCCTGGAGCGACTGCTGAGCCACCCTGACCTGTCCTTGAAACAAGTGGCCCGTCTTTACCGGACCAGCCCGGCCGTCCTCAAGAAGAGACGCCGACAAGGCCTGGACCGGTTCGAGGCCGAACTCAAACGCCGGGGCTTGCTGTGAAGCCTGAAACTGAAAACGGGACCCCTTCGGTCTTCCACCTCGAAGTGGCCCGGGGCTGGAAAAGCATCGCCGAAATGCTCGGCGGCTGCTCGATTAAACATGCCCGGACCCTGGCCCGGCGGCGCGGCCTGCCCGTCCGCCTCGAAGCCGGAACCCCGACCCTGGACCTGGCCGAATACCTCGAATGGCGGCGCAATTTGATGATGTGGAAAGAGCGGGAAGAAAAATGCCTCCGGCGGCCGGGGGGTTAGCAACCCCCTCAGCCGCCGGAGGCATTATTGGGGGCGGAGCCGCCAATATTACGGCAAACGATTATGAATCTGGGTGAAGAAAGTGCCGGCCCAAGGCAAACGGCCGGACCAGAACTGCCAGAATCGGCGGTCGATGAAAATATGGACCCGGGCCTGGCCCTTCCCCTGCCCTTCGACCACCACCCGCTCGATTTTTTCCGGAAACTCGTTGGTCGGGCCTTTTTTGACCGCCAGGCTCCAGACTCCAGGCCCCAAAACCTTGGTCCCGGTCACGGCCAGGTCGTAATCGGCCAGGGCCGCCTTGGTCGCGGCCAGGACCTTTTCCGCCGAGGCATAAAACATGTTGGACGCCGCGGCCTCCCCGCCCAAGTCGGCCGTCCCGGCCTTCTCCGGACCGGCGCAGGCCGGGGCCAAAAACAGCACGACCGCCAAAATCAGGACCAGCTTTCCGGACATGACCGCCTCACCTCTTACGACCTGTCTACCACATCAGGCCCCGAACCACAAGCGCTTCGGCCGCGCCCGGTGAAAGCCTTCCGGTCAGGCCGGTATCCAAACCCCATAGCTATCTATCGACCACCCGACCTCCTGGTTATTCTCCGAAGATGAACCCGGGACCCAGGCCAGGTCGCCCTTCCACAGGCGGCCCGGGTTCCATCCGGCCAGGAGTTCTTGACAGCCCCGCATGGGCCGGCCGTCGCCGGAGACGTGGGCCGCATGACCCCAGACCACCCGGCTTTTTATCACGGGCTCCCTCTTGCTCGGGTCCACGGTCCCGCCGAAAACGGAAGCCCGGTCCCCGGATTGCTCCGCCCAAATCTCCCGGCGGAGCCTGCCCAGGCCGGAAGTCAGGTCCCCGCCGACGAACAAGGTCTCCAGTCCTTCCAGACACCGCCGGAAGCCGTTGTTCTTCAGGAAGACGTAACCCAGGAGAAAGACGGGCTTGGGTTCCGCCCGAGGCTCGGATGGATTGCGCCACCAGGGATTAAGACACTCGGTCTCCCGCAGGGTCTCTTCAGCCGCCGCGTCGGTCTCCGGCGCGACCGCGGTGGCCGGCCGGGAGTCGAGCAGGCGACGCCGGAAGTCACGGTCCGGGACATGATCTTCGCCTCCCCGGCGACGCCAGAACAGGCCGCCCTCCGCCCGGTATTCCGGCAGCCAGACCAGGTAGTCATCCCCGTTTTTCTCGGCCGGGTACAGATAGGTGAACCGGCAGTTGACCCCGACTTCCTTTCCGAATTTACCGTAACAGGGAAATTTGGATTCCTCATCGCCTTTCAGCCGGGCCAGTTCCGCGGTCACCGCGCCGTGAACGGCCCGGGCCGGCACGTACAGCCGGGTCCGGTTCAAGGACCCGGCCGGCGGCAGGCCGATGAAAAGCGGGGCTTCCAGCCGCCAGACCCAGCGATGCACGGTCCAGGTCATGCCGCCGCCTCGCTTTCTTCTTCACGCTCCAAGGCGTGATACCGGGCGTAGACCAGGACCTGCCGGAGCAGATCCCGGGCCAACAGCCACCGGTCAAGGTCTTCAGCCATTTTTTGGAGTCTGGTAAAGATTTTATCCTTGTCAGCATCGGGGTTGGGGTCGAGGTCGGGGAATAAAGGAGCCTGCTGCGGCGTCTCTTTCAGAAACTTATGAAGGCTGTTGCGGACACTCTCGGCCATCTTTTTATTTTTATGAGCCTGGAGGAAAAGGAAAAGCGCGTACACGCCTTGTTCTTCCAGGACCGCCAGGGCGCTGGTGATGACCTTGGCCAGGTCTTTCGACGGCTCCGGCGCGATGGCCCGGCCGGCTTGGGCGCAGGCCAGGTCCAGGTTTTCAAATTTCGGCGCGTCCATCACGGACCCTCCTTTTCCGCTTCGGCCGGGCCGGCAACCTCCTCGGTCTCCAGCACCTTCAGCCGCCCCAGGCCCCGGCTGCCCAGGCCGCCGAGGCCCAGATGTTCCAGATAAGAACCAGCGCCGGTGACCTTCTCTTTGACCTCTTCCGGCGACTTGACGGCCTCGATCTCTTTTCCGTCGATCCTGAAGTGCTTGGGATTCCGGCAGGTCAGTTCCCAGAAAAGCACCGTGCCTCTCGGCAGGGCCTCGTAGGTGAACAAGGCCTTGTCTTCGGCCGCGCCGGTGGCCGGATCGATGGCCACCGAAGTGCGGACCTCCAGGTTGCTGTTGACGATATGGGCGAACAACTTGTCGGAAACCACGCCAGTGGTCTTGAGAATGTGCGGTGGTACGCCTCTTTTGTTCAGGAATTCTGAAACACTATTCAGCTTGTCCCATTCTTTGACCGGCAGATAAAGCCAGCCGAGATTCAAACGTTCTGCCTTCTCTTCGCCGGGGTTGTTCTTCGTTTCTTCTGTTTTGTTGAGGCGGTAAAAAAAGTCCGGCTCAGGAAGATCATCAAGTTCCAGGCCGGTCGGCCGCAGGGCCAAGGGAGAGGTGATCCATTGCGGTCCCAACTGCGAAGCCACGGGAAAGAGCAGGACCTGGAGGTCGCTGAACGCGGCCAGGCCGGCGAAGCCGCCTTCGGCGTCCCGGCCCCTGGCGAAGCCGAACACGGTGCAGACCTTGCAGTCGTGCCGGCGGCAATGATCGCTCTTCCCGTCTTTGGACTGCCCCAGGCCGGCGCAGTCGGGATAGTATGGCTTTCGTCGGCCATCAATCTCTCGAGGCGGTTTATCGTTCTCACACTTCATGGCCGCGTAGGCCCGCATGACCCCGGCCAGGCTGGACCCCGGTATCTTGGGAATCCGGGTGACCGGGTCGCGGACGATGGGGTTGTCCACTCGGCCCAGGCGGCTGCCGCCCGTGCCCACGTGGATGGGATCGAGGGCCAGGCCGGCAAACGGAAAGGTTTCAAAACTTTTATTATTTGTGGTCATCGCTCACCTCCGGCGGCGTGCTTTTTCAGCACGGTCAGGTGCCACTCCAGGCACCAGTCCAAAACACCGTCCCGGGCCGCCTGGACCAGGGTTTCCAGGTCCGCGCCCCTGGCCTCCAGGCGCCGGCCGAGGACGGCCCGGACCAGGTCCAGCCAGGCTGCCCGGCCGCCTTCGAGCCATTTCCCGTCCGGCCCATGCCAGTCCTCACGGCGGGCGGCCAGTTCGGACCAGGCCCCGTGGAGCGCGGTCCGGCTGGGGGCCAGGCCTTCGATCAGTTTCCAGAGGCCGCGCATCCGGGTCCAGTCCGCCAGCGGCCAGATTTTCAAGGGTTCGAACCGTTTGGCCCCGGCGTCCAGGAAGAGCGCGGCCAGACGCGACGGATAAACGCGGACGCCGTCCCCGGCCCGCAACTCGGTGACGTGCCGGTAGACCCGGCCGCGGGGATGCCGGAAATCCAGGGGGAAACGGACCTCTTGATCCTCCACGGCCAGGTAGGGGTAAAAGACGTCGGGCCGGCCGTCGGGCAGGGTTGCGGGCACGGTCCGGAGAAATTCACGCGAGCCGTCGAAAGACTGGAGACGGAGCGCGGTCACGCCGGCCCGGGTCTCGACTTCGGCCACCCGCCAGGTTTCGGACTCGGTCCGGTCGAGATCGCTTTCGATGGTCCGGACCGCCTCGATTACGGCCTGGAAGGGCGTCTTCCGGGGAAAGGCCGCGATCCCGGCCCGCAGGGGCAGCCGGTCCCAGACCCGACCGAATTGTTCCCGCCAGGCCTCCACGGCCCGGTCCAGACATTCGGACGCGGCGGCCAAAGGCAAGAGGACCCGGAACCGGACCGGCGACAGGTCCAGGGGGATGACCGGGTGGTACACGCCCAACGGTCCGGCCTCATCCTTTACCGATTCTATCTTTAATTTCAGATCTTCCTTTTGGCCTTCTTTATCCTCAACCTTAAGCTGGAAAGTCTGTCCCGCCAGTTCTTGCCCGCTCTGCTCCGGGTTCAGGAGCCGGGCCAGGTTGCAGATGGTCAGGAAGCCTTTCGATTTGTCTTGGTATAAAAGACCGATCGGCGCGTCGCCGTGACGGCCGTGGTAAGGCTGTCCTTCTTCCCACGATCCGGAAAAATCTCTACCCGGATTGAGAACCAGGCGGCGGGTCCGCCAGCGGTTCTGGTCCGCCACGGCTATCCGGCGGAACTCGACCAGCAAGGCCCGGAAAAAATCCTCGGCCTGCCGCTGGAAACGATAGACCCGGCCTGGGGAAGCCAGCTTGCGGAACAACTGATGAGTGAGCCAAGCGGCATTATGGTGGGGGTCATCTTTTTTCCATTCAGGTCGCTTCTTGGGGACTCGATCTTCAACAACTAGAGAGAAATAGGATTTCCATATCTCGTCGTCGCTACGCGAATTATTCCTCTTTTTTGCATGGCGGTAACCTTCTTGGAGGTTAGCCAGCAACAAATCGTCTTCTTTAAATTCGGCCTCTCCGAGCCTCTTCATTATTTCTTCTTTAAGGCTGTCAAACGGCCGTTCCATATTGACGGGGTTGGTTTCCATCCTTCTTTCAGCTTCATTGCGTTTCCAGAATTCAGATAGCACCGGATTGAACTTCCGCCATTCCGAAACGGCCTGGGTCCTGAGGGCGTCCAGGCGGGCACCGTTCAGCCAGGGTTCGAGGTCCAGGCTCAGGGTGACCAGGACCACCCGGTCATCGGCGTCGGCCGTTTCGGTGATCCAGATGGTGTCAGAGTGGGGCTCGCCTTTCAGCCACATATCCAGGCGGTGGGTCCGTCGGGCCTTGCAAATCTCGCAAGGCTTTCCTTTGCTGGGGAGTATTTCTTTTCCATCAACATTATCTTTCTTGCTTCTACGGACCAGACATACCGGGCAGACATGGCCTTCCGGTGAGTCCCGGCCGGTGATGTCCCAGTCGCGGTGTAACGGCATGGCCATGGTTTCTTTGGCCTTCCGGATTTCCTCGGTCATAACGATCAGGGCGCGGGAAGGTTCGCTGATCTTGACGTAGGGCGGGGTTTCGAGGTTGGCTGCCTGGGCATAGCCGTCGAGCTGTTCGGTCAGCCAGTCTTTCCAAGCATGAATCTTAAATATGTCATTCTTTTTATCTTCATCGGTACGTTCCCCGGGAAAGGAAAAGACGCCGACCTCGTGGTCCTGGTAGAGCAGGGAGCCCACGGCCAAATCGACTTCAACGAGCTTGCGGACTCTGGTGAAAAACCCCTCCAGGGCCGACCGGGCCCCGGTCCAGTCGCCGATCCGGACGGCCCGGGCCTCGTAGTGGTCCGCGCCGATCCCCACGGTCAGGAGCCGCCAGCGGGTGTCCTGCTTGAGATTGCCGTTGGTCCAGGGGAAGTTGTCGCCTTCCAGGACGGCCCCGGCCGCGGCGCTCTTGAACAGGGCCGCGGCCACATAGGACTGGTCCCACAGGGTCACGTCGTTGTCGGGCAGCCGGGTTTCGGCCAGGGTGGCGGTAAAGGCCCGGCGCAGCCAGCCTTCGGAGCCTATCGCCCCTTCCCGCCAGCGCCGCCAGCTTTCGAGGTCGTCCAGCGTGTGGGGCGGGGTCGCCGCGCCCAGCTCTTTTAATTCTTTCAGCAGGTTTTCAATCTGCTCCAGCAGCCGTTTCCAGCCGGCCGGGGTCGGCAGTTCGGGCGGGTCGGCCAGGAGGTTCCGTTCGGGCCGGCCGAAGGCGGAGGATAACCACAAATGGGTGGCGTCCTGGCTCAGGTACTCGGCGGTCGAGCTCGGCAGATTCTTTTCAATCCCGGAAGCCATACCGTGGCCGGCCTGGAGCAGGCCGAGCAACCCTTTGTCCCGTTTGGTATGCTTGCGGATGAATTCGGTCAGCGCGGCGGGCCAGGCGTCTTGATTCAAGGGAAAGTTATCCTTGGCCCATTTGAGCAAGTCGTCCCAGGGGAAAGGCGGGCGTTCATCTTCATCCCACTTTTGGTAATCGTAGCCGATTTTCTGACCGCCTTTTTCCTGCAGAAACTCGCTTTTGGCCTTGCCGGCCATGTGCAGCCAGCCGATGGCTTCACACGCCAGAAGCAGAGGGCGATGGGCGCGTAAGCGGTCCGCCGGTTCAAATACGGTCATCGGCCGCCTCCCTTCCGGACAAACCGCCTTTTTATTTCTTCTTTGAACTCTTGCGCTGTTTTTGCAGGTTTGCCGTTCTTTGGAAAGGGTGTCCATTCGTGGATCCGGGCCGCGCCCCAACCGGCGGTGCGCTTGGCCGAGATACCGTATTTCTGAAAAAGGTCGTCTATCGCCTCGACCAGGATGGATAAGACTTCGGCCAGATTGGTCTGATCTTTTTCGATTTCTCCGGGCCGGGGGGCGTAGAGCAGGCGCAGGCGACCTTCGGTCCCGGCCGGGACCACTTCGTAGTAGATGGGCTGAGTCCCGGCCCGGAGGACCCGGCGGTGGGGATTGATGACTTCAAAGCCGATTTTATCGAACCAGGTGGGGTAAAAGGCCAGGGCCCCGGACTCGAAGTCCTTTTTCTCGCCCTTCTCGTTGCCGAAGAGATGGATGATCCAAGGCGGGTCTTTCCAGCCGTCCATCTTCAGGTCGTGCTCTTTCAAATGGCCGAACAAGCCCGCCTGCATCCGGCAGGCCCACCGCAGCAGCCCCTTCCAGGCGGCCGCGGACATGAAGGGGACGCCGAAGACCCGGTCCTTGCGCACCGGGTTGTCCAGCAGGTGAAAGGCCCGGTCGTCTTTGGAATACCAGGGCGTCTGGAGGGTAAACTTCACATCGAGGCCGAACCAGGACGAATCCGGGAGGTGGGAAAAATCAGGTTCAAGAAGGTTTAAAGGGGGGGAGGTATCAGAGGGGATATAGGGGGGCTTGAAGTCAAGTTTCGCCGCCTGTGTCATGTACCAGGAGCGGTCTTCGTTTTTACGCTTCTCGGCCTGTTTTTTTTGTTCGCGCGCCTTTTTCTCCTCATCACTTTTGGTGGTAGCGGATTTTTCCCTTTCCTCGGCTTGCGCTCGTTCGATCTCGGCCACAGAGAATAAAACCGTGCACCCATCGACAAAGCCCGAGGCAAGGCCCCCTTCGTTTACCTTTTCCGGGCAAGTTGCCTTTCCAGCCAGGAAGGCGTAATAATCGTAACTCATGACCGGTCCTCCGTCTGGGCGAAAAGCCGTTTGATGATTTCGTCTTTTGTGAGGAATTCCCAGCCGCTCTCCCCCCAAGTCTTCCTCAGACGCGACTTCATCTCGTCATAATCGATCAATCCGGGTTTCACGAAGCCGAAGGTCCGGGCGGGGTTCTTGAAGCTGAAGACCTTTTTGCTCTCCTGCTGTGAGCCTGCAAGCCATCTGGATACTTCGTCATTAGGATCGACCAGTTGTTCGCTTTCGCGCCTTGGGTGTCGTTTCGTCTTTGAGCATTTGATCGGCGGATTGTGAACCTGCCCGCAATCACGGCATACCTTGCTCCATTTTCTGCCAAGTACTTTGTTAAATGAACTGGAGCTGGTATTGTCGCGGCTCAGTGTTTTTCCGTCAGCAAACCAAAAGTGCTTGAGTGATGCCCAACTGAAATCTGCCTCTTTTGTCTTTGGCTCCGGCTTTCTCCATCGCCCCTCGCAGATGTATTTTTTCACTTCCGTAACGTTCGGACTTGTTATTGGCGGATCGACTCTGACAATCTCCACGATGCCATAATCTTGATGATGTATTTCTCTTGCCCGACTTGATTCATCCGTCGGCTTGAAGACGGTCTTCCCCCCGATGGCCCCGTAGTCGGCGATCAGGCGCAGGGCGGCCTCCAGCAAGGCCCATTCTTCATCGCGGATCGGGCGGAGGGGCGTGAAGCGGAGACTGAATTTGGTGTTCCTCTTGATTTGCGCGGTCTGGCTTTGGCCGTCCTCATTCAGGACCTCGAACCGGAACTTCCTGGCCCAGCCGGTGCAGCCGAAGAGTTCGCAGACCACGCAGTGGTCCCGGTCTTGACATTTGGTGTCGTTCGGGTCGCAGGCCCGACCGCCCAGGCCCCGCACCAGGACTTCGCCCCACCAGCGGATAGAGCCGAGCAGGCCGGTGGTGACGAGCCGGTTCGGCTGCCCGCGGGCGTCGCCGGTCCACAGGTCGGTCAGGGCCTGGCATTGATAAACCATCGGGTCTTGGTTGGAGACAGTGGTCATGGTCGGCCTCCTTGCGCGGAGCGCCGGGGCCGAACGGCCGGAGATCAAGGCGGTCCGACCGTCGGGCGGCTCCGCCGGCCTTGAAAAAGGTAATTTAGAAAACAGGCCCGGACCCCGCGGCTTTCAGCCCGCACGGTCCGCGGCCGCGCCCCCTTCGTTCTTTGGAAAAGTCCAAATCAAGGCCGGGGCCCCCCTGACCCCGGCCTTGGTCTCTTACCGCCAGCCGCCTCGGCCGCCGGGACAGGCCCAGCCCTGGTCGCCGAATTTTTCCCGGCACTGGAGCAGGAATTCGTTGCGTTTCTTTTCCAACTGGGCCTGAAGCTCAGCCGCTTCATCGGCCAGGGCCTGGACCTTGGCCCGGTCCACGTCGGGCTGGTCCCACAAGGTTTCCAGCTCCAGTTGTTTGCTCAGGAGCTGCTTTCTCAACTCCAAGGTTTCCCGGCGATGTTTCTTCCACAGGGCTTCATATTCTTCCTGCTGCTTGGGGTCCATCTGCGATCGGCCGCGCCAGCCCGGCCCCATACCCCAACCGCGGTGCATCGGGCCCCAGCCGTAACCCTGCCCCATGCCGTACCCCGGCCCCATGCCGTACCCCGGCCCCATGCCGTAGCCCGGCCCCATGCCCCAGCCCGGTCCCATGCCGTACCCCGGCCCCATGCCGTAGCCCGGTCCCATCATGCCGTAGCCGTAACCGTATCCTTCCGGCGGACCGGCTTCTTCCTCTTCGGCGGACCAGGACGGTCCGGCCAGCAGGAACACCAGACACAAAGCCAAAGCCACCAAACCGATTCTTTTCGCTTTTACCATGATCTTCCAACCTCCTTTACGGCCGGGCCGTCAGTCCGTCCGGCCGACGTTTGGGGAAAAACGGTTTTCGCTCCGGTCGTCGACCCGGTAAAAGCCATGATTATCGGCTTTTACCGGCGGGTTCGGTTTCTAAAGCGACTTGAACACGTCTTCCATCCGGTTGAGCACCTCGTCGAGCAGTTCGTAAGGTATGTTCAGAGCCGGTTCGAAGCGGATGGTTTCGGCGTTGGTCAAGGTCCCGGCGGTCAGGACGCCCCGGGCGAACAGGCCGGCGGCCACTTTGTACCCGGTTTCGTTGGACACGAACTGCATGCCGATCAGCAGCCCTTTGCCGCGGACTTCATCGAGGATGCCCGGGTAGCGGTCCTGGAGCTCCCGGAGCTTGCCCATGACGTATTCGCCCTTGTCCCGGGCCTGGCCGGGCAGGTCTTCTTCGAGCATGACGGCGATTTGGGCCAAAGCCGAAGCGCAGGCCAGGGGGTTGCCGCCGGTGGTGGTGGTGTGCATGAAGGGGTTGGGTTCCAGGCATTTCCAGATTTCCGGGGTGGACATGAAGGCGGACATGGGCACCACCGCGCCGCCCAGGCCCTTGCCGAAGCACATGATGTCCGGGGCCACGTCCCAGTGGTCCACGCCGAAGACTTTGCCGGTCCGGCCGAAGCCGGTCTGGACTTCGTCGGCGATGAGCAGGACGCCGTAATGGGTGCAGATTTCCCGGAGCCTCGGCCAGTAGTCGTCCGGCGGGACGATCACCCCGGCCTCGCCCTGGATGGGTTCGGCCACCACGGCGGCGATGCCGTCGCCCACGGCCTGGGCCGCGGCCAGGACTTGCTCCACCGCGTCGGCGTCGCCGAAAGGCACGTGGCGGACGCCGTCCAGCAAGGGCAGCAGGGGCTGGCGGAAGACGGACTTGCCCATCAGGGACAGCGACCCCAGGGTCTTGCCGTGGAAGCCGCGAAGCATGGCCACGAAGCCGGGCCGGCCGGTATGGAGCTTGGCCAGTTTCATGGCCCCCTCCACGCCTTCGGTCCCGCTGTTGGCGAAAAAGCCGTACTGGATGTCGCCGGGGGTCAGCAGGGCCAGGACCTTGGCCAGGTGGGCCCGCAAGGGATCGAGCATCTCCTGGCTGTACTGGGGCGACCGGTCCAGTTGGGCCTTGACCGCGGCCACGATTTTGGGGTGGCGGATGCCGGGGCAGTACAAGCCGAAGCCGCCCAAAATGTCGATAAACTCCCGGCCCAGGGCGTCGGTCATGATCGAGCCCTGACCGGTCCATTCGGTCACGGCGAAATCGCCGGCCTCGGTCATTGACTTGCGGTACTCGAGAAAGCCCCGGTTGATGTGGTCGGCGAAGTTGTCCACGGTTTCCCGAGCCATTCTTTCCCGGTCCCGGCGGGAAATCCGGTCCTCGGGGGTGGAGATCATTTTGATCATGCGTTCGGCTTCGGTCCCGGCCAGCTCGATATTTCGAGTCATGTCTCTTCCTCCAAAAAAAACTATTTTGTTGGTCCCTGCCTTTTGACGGCGGGGTGAAGCCTCGGTCAGGGATGAAAAATTTTGATATTATGCGCCCAAGTTTAGAAATAGCCCTTATCCCTTGGACTTGTCAAGCAGGAGTTGCCCGGAGGGGAGTTTCCGGGAATTTAGATTAAAGGTTAATGTGTTACGGCTGTCCATATTTTTCATCGAGGATACAGGCCCGCCGGGCTTTTTCATAGGGCAGACACATAGGTCTGCCCCTACGTCGTCGTTGGCGGATTTGATTCATCGGTTCAAAACCATGACCACGAAACGATATGCCGCCTGCGTAGGGGCAGGTCCCGTGCCTGCCCTTCCGTCCTGCCCCGCCGGGGAACGCCCGGATACAGGGCCGCCGGGCTTTTTCATAGGGCAGACACATAGGTCTGCCCCTACGTCGTCGTTGGCGGATTACCCGGCAATTAAGCCCATACTTGGCAAAAACCGCATTTTTGGGTATAAAACGTTTACTTCTTGGCAAGCCGTAATTTCGGCGGGAGAAAGTGATTCATGACCAAGACTTGTTCCGAGTACCGTGAGGGGCTGGTGCTGTCGGCCTTGCAGCGGCGTTTGGCCGAAGAAGATTTGAGCGAGGAGGAGCGACGCGATCTGGAGGAAGAAGCGGCTCGGCTCGAAGCCGAACTCAAGCTGGTTTAACTTCAGCCACTGCGGCCTGAGCTCGAGGTTCCGGCCGCCGCGAGAAATAAAATGGCCCGGATTTTAGTCATTGATGATGAGAAGCCCATCAGGATTCTGCTGCGGGAGATGTTGGAGCGGACGGGCTATAAGGTGATCGAGGCTTCGGACGGCAAGAAGGCCATGGCCCTTTTGCGGGAAGAAACGGTCGACCTGGTCATTACGGATATTTTGATGCCCGATCAAGAGGGCCTGCAGACCATCAGGGAATTGCGGCGGGATTATCCGCAGATCAGGATCATCGCCATTTCCGGGGGCGGGGCTGTGGGCCCGGAGACTTATCTGCAGATGGCCAAGCGTTTGGGGGCGGACCGGACCTTGACCAAGCCTTTCAGCATAGACGAACTCCTGGGGGCGGTAGGCGAGCTCATTTGACCATTATTTCACAGACCCGGTTTTTCGCTACAGGATTTTTTCAGAGGGCGGACACATAGGTCCGCCCCTACCTGGGCGGGCTGAAGAGGGCGGACACACAGGTCTGCCCCTACTGCCGGGCCCCGGCCGTCCAGACAAGGTGAATCGGCGAAAGGTGATTTGACTCTTGACGGCTGTCCTGTTATGTAAACGAGCGATATGAAGGACATCGGCAAAAATCGGATGAAAAAGGCAGCGGCCGGTTGGGCCGGGCTGCTGCTGATTATTTTAGTGGCCGCCTCGGCTATGGCCGCCGCCGTGATCGATGAAATGGGCCGGACGGTCGAGGTTCCCGACCAGCCGCAGCGGATCATCGCCCTGACCCCGTCGCTGACTGAAATACTGTTTGCTTTGGGGCTGGGGGACAAAGTGGTCGGGGCCACGACTTGGTCCGATTATCCGCCTCAGGCTCGCCGTCTGCCCAAGGTCGGAGATTATATCGCCCCTAACCTCGAACAGATAGCGGCCCTGGCCCCGGACCTGGTCCTGGCCAACCGCGAAGGCAACCCTCCCTGGGTGGTGGAAAAACTGGCCCAGGCCGGCATCCCGGTTTTTGTCCACTGGCCGGATGAACCTCAGCGCCTGCCGGAGAGCTTCATCCGCCTGGGCCGAGTCTGCGGAGCGCCGGAGGCCGGGGCGGCTTTGGCCGCCGACCTGAAAAAACAGTACGATCTGACGGCCCAAAAACTGGCCGAGGCCCAGCCTGTCCGGACCCTGCTGGTCATCGGCAATCATCCGCTGATCAGCGTGGGCCGGGAAAGCTTCCATGGCCGGCTCTTGGATATGGTCAAGGCCGACAACATCGCCGCCGGCGCGCCCGGACCCTGGCCTCGGCTGAGCCTGGAATACGTGATTGAAAGCCAGCCTCAAGTGATAATCGTTTCGACCATGGAACGGGGCCAGAATCTGAAAAAAGAGCTGGCCTATTGGCGCAGTCTCCCCGGTCTTTCCGGCCGGAACGGCTTTCGGGTGGAAAGCATCAGCTCCGATTTGATCGACCGCCCCGGACCGCGGCTCGGCCGGGGTTTGAAAGAATTGGCCCGTTTGGTTCATCCGGATTATTTCGGCCCTGATAAGGAGAACCGGAATTGAGGGCCACGCCGGCCAGGGTGGGCCTGGTCTGCCTGGGCCTGACCCTTTTTCTTTTTTTGGTGTTGTTGTTGTGTTTAGGCCTGGGCACGGCCGACATCAGTCCGGCTCAAGTCCTGACCTGGCTTTTCGGGACCATAACCGAAAATTCCGCCGCGGTCATTTTGACCAAGTTCCGCCTGCCGCGATTGCTCCTGGCCGCTCTGGCCGGGGCCTCCTTGAGCATGTGCGGCGCGGTCTTTCAAGGCGTCCTTAGAAACCCCCTGGCTGAACCTTTCATTCTGGGCGTATCGGGAGGCGCTGCGGCCGGGGCGGTTTTGGCCCTGCTGCTCGGCCCGGCCGGCCTGGGTCTGACCGCGGCGGCGGCCTTCGCCGGGGCTTTGGCCACCATCCTTCTGGTCATGGGCATCGCCCGGCGTCACGGCCGCATGGAGACCTCGACCCTGGTCCTGACCGGGGTGATGATCAACGCCTTTTTCACTTCAGCCATCATGTTCGTGATTTCGACCACCACCGACCAGAAGCTCCACGCCATCATGTTCTGGCTTTACGGCGACCTGAGCGGGTCCAACATCGAGCAGGCCTGGCTGCTCGGGCCGATAGTCCTGGGCGGCGGCTTGCTCCTCTTCGGCTACTCCCGGCACCTCAACCTCCTAAGCGCCGGGGACCGGGCCGCGGCCTTGGCCGGGGTCCACGTGGAGAAGGTGAAACTGATTCTTTTTCTAATCGTCAGCCTGCTGTGCGGGGTGACGGTCTGCCTGAGCGGGTTGATCGGTTTCGTCGGCCTCATGGTCCCCCATCTGGTCCGGATGGTCCTAGGCCACGACTATCGTCTTCTTCTGCCGGCGGCCGGGCTGTTCGGCGCGAGCTTTTTGGTTCTGGCCGACACCGCGGCCCGGACGGTCATCAGTCCGGCCCAACTGCCGGTAGGCGTGGTCACCGCCTCTCTGGGCGCGCCCTTCTTCCTGATGCTCCTGGCCAGAAGAGGCAGCCGATGGTGGTGAGCGGGAAACTGAAGCCGGCCCTGGCCGCTGAAGGCCTGGTTTTCGGATATTCGGAAAGACCGGTGGTGGACGGCGTGGACCTCGAGATATTCCCCGGCGACATAGTCGGGATCATCGGTCCCAACGGCAGCGGCAAATCCACCTTGCTGGGCCTGCTCTGCGGACTGCTCACCCCCAGTCAGGGCCTGGTTTCCCTTCTGGGGCGGCCGATCCAGGAGTATGGCCGGGAAGAAGTGGCTCAAGTCCTGGGCGTCGTGCCTCAGACTCCGGAGTTGACGCCGGGGTTCAGCATCCTGGAGACCGTGCTGATCGGCCGTTTCGCCCTGATGGGCCGGAGATTGTTTGAAGACGCTGAAGACCTGGCCGCAGCCCGCCGGGCTTTAACCTTGACCGGCCTGGAAAACCTGACCGACCGCCGGGCCGGAGAACTGTCCGGCGGAGAAAGACAGCGGCTGGTCCTGGCCAGGGCCTTGGCCGCCGAGCCGAAAGTCCTCCTTTTGGACGAACCGACCAGCGCCCTGGACCTGGATTACCAGCTCAAGGTCATGAGCCTGCTGGAAAAGGCCTGCGCTCAAGAAAACCTGGCCGTAGGTCTGGTCAGTCACGATCTGAACCTGGCGGCCATGTATTGTCACCGGCTGGTCCTGCTGTCTCAAGGACGTCCGCTGGCCCAGGGCCCCCCGGAAAAGGTCCTGACCCCGGAGAACCTGCTGGCGGCTTACGGGGTCAAGACCCTGGTGGACCAGGAACCCACCCGGGGCAGACCCCGGGTGACGTTGAAGCCTCCCCAGCCTGCTTTCGATCCCTTGTAATCACTTCGATTGGGCCGGAGGCGTCCCATCCCACAGCAGAGCTGTGGGGCGCCAGCGCTTGAATCCCCGGCTAGGGCTCTTGCCCGCCTGACGGCAGACCCGGACGTTGTCCGGGCCACCCGACCAGTCTCTTTTTAATTTGCCCCGGCGGTCAGGTGCTGATCTTGGAAAAATCGGCGATGAGGGCGAAGAGGTCGGCGATGCGGGTCAGCAGGGCCAGGCGGTTGGCCTTGAGCTGCGGGTCGGGGTCGTCGACCAGAACGTGGTCGAAAAAGGCGTCGATGACCGGTTTCAGGCCGACGACCAAGCGGAGCAGACCGGCGTAATCATCGGCCGAGGCCAAGGTCCGGGCCTGGGTTTCCACGTCTTCCACGGCGGCCAGCAGGGCCTTTTCTTGGTTTTCGGCCAGCAGGCTGGGGTCGAAATCCGCCCTGGCCCCAAATTTCTTGATGATGTTGACCACACGCTTGAAGGCGACGGCCAGGTCCTGGAAATCGGGCCGGGCCTTGATCTCTTCCAAGGCCCAGACCCGGGCCGCGGCCGGGACCAGGTCCTGATGATGGAGGGACAGAACCGCTTCGGCCCCGTCCGTGGAGGCCCCCTGGCCGGTGAGCTGGTTCTTGAGGCGCAGGCGGAAAAATTCCAGAACCTCGGCCCGGACTTCTTCGGCCGGCCGGGTCAGCCGGGGCTGCAGGCCGGTCAGAGCTTGGTCGATGATCTGGCCCAGGTCCAGGCGATAGCCCCGGTCCAGGATGATGTTGATCACGCCCAGGGCTTGGCGGCGCAGGGCGTAAGGATCGGACGCGCCGGTGGGAATCAGGCCCACGCCGAAGCAGCCGCAGATGGTGTCGATTTTGTCGGCCAGGCTGAGCAGGGCCCCGGCCGAGGACCGGGGCAGTTCGCCGCCGGCCCGGATGGGCCAATAGTGCTCCTGGATGGCCTGGGCCACCGCTTCGGGCTCGCCGTCCAAAAGGGCGTATTCCCGGCCCATGACCCCTTGCAGGGTCGGGAACTGACCGACCACGCCGGTGACCAGATCGCACTTACACAAGCCGGCGGCCCGGACCAGGACCGGCTTGACCGCCGGGTCCAGCCGGTCGGCCAGATACTCGGCCAGGCGGGTGAAGCGCTCGACCTTTTCCCAGGACGTGCCCAGCAGGGAATGAAAGACCACTTCCTTCAAGGCTTCCTGCTTGGAGGCCAGGGTGGTCTTGCGGTCTTCTTCGAAATAGAAGCGGGCGTCGTCCAGGCGGGCCCGCAGGACGCGCTGGTGGCCGCGGCGGACCACGTTCATATCCCGGGCTCGGGTGTTGTTGACGGCGATAAAAAAGGGCTGGAGCCTTCCCTGGCCGTCGGTCAAGGCGAAATAGCGTTGGTGCTCCCGCATGGCCGTGATGAGGACCGGGGCGGGCAGCTTCAAGAACGATTCGTCGAAACGGCCGCATACGGCTACAGGCTCTTCGACCAGGTTGGCCACTTCGGCTTCCAGGTCTTCATCGGGCAGGACGTGGAGATCGCTGCCGTTTTGGGCTGCGGCCCGGGCGATTTCTTCTTTGACCAACTCGCGGCGGCGGTCGAAAGCGACGATGACGTGGGCGGCGGCCAGTTTTTCTTCATACTCATCGGGCGAATTGATTTCGACGGGCTGGGGATGAAGGAAGCGGTGGCCCCGACTGGTGCGGTCGGCTTGGATGCCGCCCAGGGCTAGAGGCAACACCCGGCCGTCCAGGACGGCCAGGACCCAGTGAATAGGCCGGACAAAAGTTGTTTCGCCTTTGCCCCAGCGCATGACCTTGGGGAAAGGCAGGCCCAGAATCAGAGGCGGCAGGATTTCGGGCAGGACCTCGGCGGCCGGGCGGCCTTGAACCTTGCGCCTCACGGCCAGATACTCGCCCTTCTTGGTCTCGACCTTGACCAGGTCGGCCACGTCCACTCCCTGGCTCTGGGCGAAACTTAAGGCGGCCTTGGTCGGCCGGCCGGCCTGGTCGAAAGCCACCTTGACCGGCGGCCCGGTGACTTCTTGAAGCGCATCCGGCTGACGTTCGGCCAGTCCCCACAGGCCCACGGCCAGTCGGCGGGGCGTGGCCCAAGTCTGCAGACGCTTAAAATCCAGGCGGCCCGAGGCCAGGGCCTGACTTAGTCTTTCCTCCAAGGCGGCCAGAGCCGGGGCCAAATATCCGGCCGGTATTTCTTCGGTGCCGACTTCGAATATGAAATCCAGACCGCTCACGAGGCTTCCTCCCACCGGCCTAAGAGGGGATGGCCCATTTGCTCGCGCTGGGCCGCGTAAGCCGCAGCCACGGCTCGGGCCAGATTGCGGACCCGGGCGATGAACCGGGTCCGCTCATTGACGCTGATGGCCCCCCGGGCGTCGGCCAGATTGAAAAGGTGCGAACATTTGAGGCAGTAATCATAAGCCGGAAGGACCAGCCCGGCTTCGGCCAAACGCCGCGATTCGGCTTCGGCCAGGTCGAAACATTGAAAGATCATGTCCACGTCGGCCAGCTCGAAATTATACTTGGAAAATTCGACTTCGCCCTGGTGGTGGACGTCGCCGTATTTGATGTGTTCGTTCCAGGCCAGGTCGTAGACGTTGTCCACTTCCTG
>Ga0209163_1001334_pt1 | contig 28111 bp, 23 predicted proteins | sample MTBAKSrepl2MetaG_FD_187457 | JGI IMG/M metagenome (GOLD analysis project Ga0209163, IMG submission 187457) | Enrichment culture microbial communities om Arthur Kill intertidal strait, New Jersey, USA, that are MTBE-degrading - MTBE-AKS2 (Arthur... | ecosystem: Environmental > Aquatic > Marine >...
CTGAATCTCGGAACCGTTGACTATGCGAAAAGAGAAGCTGACCTTTGGAGTGATCGTCGGGACGCGGGGTTGTTTCTCGTCTGAACTGGCCAGGACCGGCCGCAAGCAAGTGCTCGAGCAGATCAAGAAGCTGGGCCATCGGGTCGTTGTCCTGCCCGCGGGCGAAACCCCGACCGGCGCGATTGAGACGCTCGCCGACGCCCGCAAGTGCGGCGCGCTCTTCAGCCGGCACCGCAACGAGATCGACGGCGTCATCATTGCGCTGCCCAACTTCGGCGATGAAATCGGCGTGATTAACGTCCTGCAGTTGGCCAAGCTGGGTGTCCCCGTCCTCGTTCAGGCGTCCGACGACGCTCTGGACAAGCTCGACACCCGGAGACGACGCGACGCTTTCTGTGGCAAGATCTCCGTCTGTAACAATCTCTATCAATGCGGCATCCCGTTCACCGACACCACGACGCACACGGTCGCGCTCGACAGTCCCGCGTTCGCGCGGGACTTGGAGTTTTTTGCGGGTGTCTGCCGGGTGGTCAACGGGTTGCGGAACGCACGGATTGGCGCCATCGGCGCCCGTCCCGGCGCCTTCCAGATCATGCGGGCCAGCGAGAAGCTGCTCCAGGCTTCCGGCGTCACGGTCCTTTCGGTCGATCTGTCGGAGATCCTGGCCGCCGCGAGCAAGATCGACGTGAAATCCGCCCGCGCTCGCAGGAGGCTGGCCCAGATCAAGGGCTATGGCTCGGTCGCTCCCGGCATTCGGGACCTCGATGCCAAGTTCGAGAAGCACATGCGTCTGGCGCTGGCCTGCGAGAACTGGATGGCCGCCAACGAGATCGACGCCGCCGGCATCCAATGCTGGACCTCGCTGCAGCAGAATTTCGGCTGTGCCTCGTGTCTGACCATGAGCATGATGGGAGAGCGTCTTGTGCCCATGGCGTGCGAGGTTGACGTCGCCGGCGTCACGGCCATGTATGCCCTCATGCTCGCCAGCGGCCAGCCCGCCGCGATTGCCGACTGGAACAACAACTACGGCGACGACCGCAACAAGTGCGTGGCCCAGCACTGTGGCAACTATCCGAAGAGCTTCATCGGTAGCCCCGTCGAGATCGCCAATCTCAGCGTTTTGGGAAGTGTGCTGGGCGAGGAAATCTGCTTCGGGGCGATCAACGGCAAAGCGGCGTCCGGCCCGATGACCTACCTGCGGTTCTCGACCGATGACCGGCGCGGGTGCATCAAGGGGTACGTGGGCCAGGGCGAGTTCACCGACGATGCCTTCGACATGCTTGGCTGCATCGCCGTGTGCGAAGTGCCGAATCTCCAGAGGCTGCTGAAGTTCATCTGCAAAGAGGGGTTCGAGCACCACTGCGCCATGGTTCGCACGCACTGTGCAGCCATCGTGCGCGAGGCCGCCGCGAATTACCTGGGTTGGGAGATGTACCTGCACGAGTAGCGGTCGCACAGGCGACGAGGAGTCAGAGAATGGATCGGTCCGGAGTAACGCGGCGTGCCTTCCTTCAGACGGCTGCCGGCGCGGCCAGCGCCGTCGCCTTTCCCTGCATCGTCCCGTCTTCGGCGCTCGGCGGGCAGGGGAGCGTTGTGCCCAGCGACCGCATCACGCTGGGCTTGATCGGGACCGGGAATATCAACGGACACCACCGGAAGGTCTTTCTGGCCGAGAAGGACGCGCGCATCGTCGCCGTCTGCGATCCGGTGACGGACCGGCGCCGGGCCTTCCGCGACCACGTCGACCAGGCGTATGGCGGCCGCGTCTGCGCCGACTACCGAGACTTCCGCGATCTGCTGGCTCGCCCGGATATCGACGCGGTCTGTATCGGAACGCCGGACCACTGGCATGCGATTCTGGCGATGGCCGCGATGCAGGCCGGCAAGGACGTGTATGTGGAAAAACCACTCACGCGCACCGTGGCGGAGGGCTGCCGGGTCGTCGAAACCGCGGCGACCTATGGACGGATCCTTCAGACCGGTCTGCAACGCCGGTCGATGGGCGCCTATCGCCATGCCTGTGAGCTGGTTCGCAACGGGCGGATCGGAGACCTGACGCAGGTGGAAGTCGGCATCCTCGGGATCAACCAGGGCGTGCAGGCCGGACAGGGTTTCCCCGAGACTCCTGTGCCGGAAGGCTTTGACTACGATTTGTGGCTGGGACCTGCCCCGGCTGTGCCCTTCAGCGCCGAGCGCGTCGCCCGCGGTAACGAGGTGTGCTACTGGTATTACGTTTCCGACTACACCGCGGGCTTCATCAGCGGCAACGGCGTGCACTTCGTCGATATCGCCCAGTGGGGTATCGGTGACGACATCAAGCCCGTGGCGGTCCATACCGTTTCGGCCGATGTTCCTGCCGATGGCCTGGTGGATACGCCTGTTGCCTGGCGCTCCGAGATCATCTACGAAAATGGGGTGAAGATGAGCTACAGCAGCGAGGGCCATCCTCATCCCGACGGGATTCGCTTCGTGGGCACGCAAGGGTGGATTCACGTCACAGGAGGAGGCGCCCTCAGCGCTGGTCCTATGGATGTGTTGAAGTCGGTGATTGGCCCCGACGAGATTCACCTGTACACGGCCACGGAGCACCATCGCAACTTCCTGGATTGCATCAAGACCCGTCAGCCGGCGGCGGCTTCCGCCGAGATTGGCCATCATGCCACCACAACCTGCAATCTGGCCGAGATCTCCGCGCGGGTGGGCCGCACGGTGAAATGGGATACCAAGAGGGAACACTTCATAGAGGATGCCGAAGCCGACCGGATGCTGGCGCGCGCGACACGCTCGTCATGGCATATGTAATGCGACAAGATCATCGAGAGCACAGGAGATGAGCTATGACTGCTTCAGATTCGAAAGTCACAGGGCACAGGGGACTGCCTGATGTCGGTTCCCGACGCGAGTTTCTCAAGTGCAGCGCGGCGGTGGCCGGCGCCACGCTGCCGCTGTATGCGACACTGGCGGCCAACACCGCTCCCAAGAAGGTCCGGATCGGCGTCGTCGGCGGTGGCTTCGGCACGAGCTTCCAGTGGCACGAGCACCCGGACTGCGCCGTCGAGGCGGTCAGCGACCTGCGCCGCGAGCGCCGTGAGGGGCTGATGCGCGTCTACAAGTGCACCAAGTCCTACAACTCGCTGGAAGAACTCGTCCTGGACCGCAACATCGACGCGGTCGCGGTCTTCACGGAAGGCCCGAATCACGTCAAGCACGTGGCCGAGGTGATGAAGCACGGCAAGCATGCGATCTCTGCGGTGCCGGCCTCACTGGGCGGTGGGGTCGAGGAGGCCGAGCGATTGCTCGACGCCGTCAAGACCTCCGGCCTGACCTATATGATGGCCGAGACCAGCTACTATCAGCAGCCGACGATTTCCGTCCGCAAGTTCCACGAGCAGGGCGAGTTCGGCGTGATCTACTATTGCGAGGCGGAGTACCAGCATCCCGGCCTGGAAGTGCTCTACTTCGAGAACGGCAAACGCACCTGGCGTTACGGCCTGGCGCCCATGCACTACCCGACGCACTGCACCGCCTTCCTCACCGGCGTCACCGGCGAGCGGCTCACCGAGGTCGTGTGTCACGGCTGGGGCGACGACGACCCGATCTGCAAGGACAATGTGTACCGGAACCCGTTCTGGAACGAGTCGGCCATGTTCAAGACCGACCGAGGCCATGCCTTCCGCTGCAACGTCTGGTGGAAAGGGGCCCATCGCGGGACCGAGCGGGCCCAGTGGATCGGCAACCAGATGAGCTTCTACTGCGAGGAGCCAACCGGGCTGCCGCCGGTGATCGTCCGCTCGGCGGAGGGACGCAAGGAGAAGGACGACGCGGGCTTCGTCCGCGACTTGCCCGAGATGGAGCGGTACGAGCAGCCGCAATGGTGGAAGACCGACATGCTACCCGAGCCGCTGCGGCACAACAGCGGCCATCACGGCTCGCACACCTTCCTGACGCATGAATTCATCGACGCGCTGACGCACCATCGTCGGCCGACGGTCGATGTCTACGAGGCTCTGGCGTACACCGTCCCCGGCATCGTCGCCCACGAATCCGCGCTGCGCGGCGGCGAACTGATGAAGATCCCGCAGTTCAACCGACCTGCATAGGATCAGACAGGAGTCCTTGCATGACGATGAGACAAACGTCTGTGGCGCTTCTGGCCTGCGTCGTTCTCGTTCCCGTGGGCCGTGGCGCGCAGGAAGATCGAGTAACCCAGCTTGCGAGAGAGGTAGGCACCAAGGGCTGGATCGTCTACGCGGCCCGGGGGGAGAACGGGACGTGGGACCTGTTCCTCACGCGGCCCGACGGCTCTGCGCGGCGCAACATCACGAACACGCCGGAATATGAAGAGGGAGGCCCCAGATTCTCCCCTGACGGCAAACAACTGCTCTATCGGCGTTTCGCGAAGGGCACGGTGATCCACCACGATCTCTGGGGCTTCCAAGGTAACCTGATGATTGCTGCGCCGGACGGCTCGAATCCCGTGCAGATCGGCGGCGACCGGGAGCTCCCCTGGGCGTCCTGGTCGCCCGACGGCAAACAGATCGCCTGCCTGACCCAGAAGGGGATCCAGATTGTTGATCTGGCGACGAAGAAGACCGTCCGCGAGCTTCCGCGCAAGGGCATCTATCAGCAGCTCTTCTGGTCGCCGGACGGGCAGTGGTTCTGCGGCGTGGCCAACGCGCAGATCATGTGGACGGTCGTGCGGATGCATGCCCAGACGGGCGAACTGAACATCGTGCACGAGTTCCAGAGTTGCACGCCCGATTGGTTCCCCGATTCGCAACACATCATCTATCCGTGCCGGCCGGCCGGCCAGAATGGCTATGGCTTCACCCAGCTCTGGATGAGCGACGGCGACGGCAAGGAGGCCCGGATGATCTACGGCGAGGACGGCTGCCATATCTACGGCGGGGCGCTCTCGCCCGACGGCCAATACGTGCTGTTCACGCGCTGCCCCGACGATGGCGGTGGCTCCGAGAAATCCGGGGCGCCGATCTGCGTGATGCGGATGGCGGATGCCCCGGCTATTGCCGGACCGAGCCTCGAGTTGCGGAAGGTGCATCCCGAGGCCAAAGAGGCCGTCGTGCTCCAGCTTGTCGAGGGCTGGGAGCCGTACTGGACGTATGCCGAGATAGGAGTTGAGAAATGAAGATTGTGCCGTCCCTGGTTTTGCTGTCAGTGGCCTTGTTCGCCGTTTCCTGTGCGGAGAAGACCGATACCACGGTGGACCCCAACGTGACCACTCGCGGCAGCATCGAGGTCACAGCCCGGCTGGAGGAGATCCGCGGCGACCTGATCGACGATCCGATGTACGACTATGCTCACGTGATGAAGTACAGAGTGACGCAGGTCCACCGGGGAAAGGTGGACAAGGACGTGATCTACGTCGGCCATTACAACCCCGCCGAGCCGCGCAGCAGCGTCGCGGACGCCCGTGTCCAGGAGATTGGCGGTAACGTGAAGCAGTTCCGCGTGGGCGACGTGCACCGCATGGCCCTGGAGGTCCCCATCGACGACCACTTCATGGGCGGGATCATCAACAAGTACTTCGGTGAGGTGAACGACCCGATCTACTGGGCCATCTGGACCGACAAGGCCGCGAAGTGATCGATGGCATTCACGTCCCATATCTTCCTGTTCTACTTCCTGCCGGCGGTCTTGCTGCTGTACCACGTGGTTCCGCAGCGATGGCTGGTCGCCCGCAACCTCGTGCTCCTCGCGGCGGGATACGGGTTCTATGCGTGGGTGAGCCCCTGGTTTGCGGCGCTGCTGTTCGGGCTGACCGTGGTCAACTACGCGCTGTCCCGCTTCATCGCGGCCGCCGGTGCGAGGAGAATGCGCCTGGTGCTGACCGGCCTGGTTGTCGCGATCGACCTCGGCGTGCTTGGGTTCTTCAAGTACATCGTGTTCGTCGAGGAGAATCTCAACAACCTACTGCTGCTCGTCGGCCGCGACGCGCTGCCCATGGTCAGAGTGGTTCTGCCCGTCGGGATCTCCTTCTACACGTTCAAGATTATCAGCTACATCGTGGACGTCCATCGCGGGCAGTCACCACCGGCGCGGTCATGGCTGGACTGTGCCTGCTATGTCGCGTTCTTCCCCCAACTTCTGTCGGGCCCGATTCAGCGATTCGGCACGATCGACCGCAAGTCGGAGCCCGTGCCGACGTTTGCCGAGCAGCTTGCCACTCGCGCACACACGTTGGACAAGTTCGCCCGTGGCGTGGCCTTCTTCATGCTGGGATTCGCCAAGAAGATCCTCCTGGCGAACGCGGTGGCCCAGGTGGCCGACGCGGTCTTTGCCGCCGCGGCGCCGGGAACGCTGGACGCCTGGTTCGGCGCGCTCGCGTACTCGTTTCAACTGTACTTCGACTTCTCCGCCTACTCGGAGATGGCCATCGGTGTCGGCCTGATGCTCGGATTCGAGTGTCCCCGGAACTTCGAGGCGCCGTATCGGGCCGAGAGCTTCACAGATTTCTGGCGACGATGGCATATCTCCTTGTCGAGCTGGCTGCGGGACTATCTCTACATCCCGCTCGGCGGCAGCCGGGCCGGGGCCGCACGCACCTATGCGAATCTACTGATCGTGTTCTTACTGTGTGGCCTGTGGCACGGCGCCGGCTGGACGTTCCTCGTCTGGGGCGTCTGGCACGGGTTCTGGCTGATCGTCGAGCGGGTTCGCACGACGATAGGATCTATGGGACGCCTGGGACCTATAGGACGCGTCACGACCTTCGTTCTCGTGACGCTCGGCTGGGTCGTCTTCCGGGCCGCGGACCTCGCCGAGGCCGGACGAATGCTGGGGATCATGCTCTGGCCCCGCGCCGCCCAGGGTGGCGCGACGCTGCTGAGCGCGGTGATCTACACTCGCGGTCATCTGATCCTTATGGCGTTGTGCGCGGTGCTCGTATTCCAGCCCGTGCAGGGCTTCGACTGGACCCGCCGGCTGTCCTGGTCGAAGGTATTTGTGCTGGTCGTTCTCTTCGTCCTGGCGATCATGACGATGTTTGCGCAATCGTTCCGGTCGTTCCTGTACTTCCAGTTTTAGGAGTGTCTCGGTGGCGACTCGTCGCTCACAAAGCATCTGCCTGGTCGTAGCCTTCCTGGCGGTGATCGGTGCCGTTGCCCCCAGCCAGATCGCCCTCGAACTGCGTGAGGGCGAGTCACCGCAAATCGCGGAGCTATTCCGGCGAGCGCCGACCCGGGCGAATCTCCGACGTGTGGAGAGTGGTTTGGAGAGCGGCTGCCGGCTGGGCCGATGCGTTCGGCCCTGGATGCAACTGGCTCGTTTTGTCCTTTTCGAGGATGCCGGCGATAAAGCTGTGCTCGGGCGCGACGGCTGGTTCTTCTACCGGCCGGCGGTGCAATACCTCATCGAACCCGCGCCGTCGTCCGAAGATATCCTGGCCGCCGTCCTGGCGTTCCGTGACGATCTGGCCCAACGCGGCATCCATCTGCTCGTCGTGCCCGCGCCGAACAAAGCGAGCATCTATCCCGACAGGCTCAGCAAGCGTGCCGGCGCAACGTCCGCACCGGTGAATCCCGCGACGCAGGCCATCCTGACGAAGCTGAAAGAAGCAGACATAGAAGTCGCGGATCTGTTCGCGGTCTACGCCCAGGGTAGGGTGGGGCTTGCCCCACCGATTACCTACCTCGCCCAGGACAGCCACTGGTCGCCCGAGGGGATGAGATTGGCGGCCGAGATGGTCGCCCGCCGGCTTTTCGACCTGGGCTGGGTCGAGCGGGGGACGACCAAGTACGAAGTGAAGTCTGCCCCAGTGGAGCGCTATGGCGACGTGCTCAAGATGATCCGCGTGCCGCAGAGCGAGCGGCTCTACGAACCCCAGATGATGAACTGCACGCAGGTGGTCGAGGCCGAGACGGGGAAGCCCTACACGGACGACCCGAACTCACCGGTCCTGGTGCTGGGCGACAGCTTTCTGCGAATCTTCGAGCGGGACGAACCCGGCCACGGCGGTTTCGTCGCCCACCTGGCATACCACCTCGGCTTCGGCCTGACCAGCATCATCAGCGACGGCGGCGCCTCGACGCTCGTCCGCCAACAATTGGCCCGCAAGCCCGCGCTCCTGCAGGGCAAGAAGGTCGTCGTCTGGGAATTCGTCGAGCGAGACATCCGCTTCGGCACCGAAGGCTGGCAGATCGTCCCGCTGCCATGAATAAGCAGATGGGCAACCTCCCCTTTTCGAGATGGCTCCTGGGTGCTCTGCCCCCAGACCCCCCGGCATTTTCCGCTTTGGGCCAATGGCACGGTGGCAGGAAAGTGACGTCCCACAGGGCATTTTGCTGGCAAGCCGTCCTGATGAAGGCTCAATTCTATTTGCCTTCTCGTGAACACGCACCTACAATAGAACCATCCATTTCGTAGGTTGCTGCTCTTCTTGGGATCCAGGGGAAAGCAAAGGTCGTACATCGGTGGTGAACAGGTGATGGTTTCGCGTCATGGCGAGTGGTCTGTGGAAATGGTTGGTGTCGCCGAGAGTACCTCGGTTCGGCGACGGATCGGATGAACTACTATCATGGCAAAGAATCCCACTCATCTCTATCATTACACAACAGCGGAGGGGTTGATCGGCATCGTGCAGCATCATGAACTCTGGGCCACAGACATCTTTTATATGAACGACCGGAGTGAATTCCGCCATGGTCTTCATCTTGCTTCAGTGTTCCTGCAGACTGATGAAGCCAAGGAAAGGTATGGTGAAGACGCGCTGAGAATCGCTGACTCACTGGAGACTCTGGGACCCGAGGCAATTGGATTCAGGTTGTTCGTCTGTTGTTTCTCGCAGGAGGCCGACAACCTGGATCAGTGGCGCGCTTACTGCCCGCACGGCGGATATGCAATAGGACTCCCCATTGATAGTCTTGACGTGTGTATGTCAGACCCGCCAGTGTGGCTGCGACCATGTGTCTACAAGGAGGATGAACAACGCGCAAGCATGACGAAGCATGTGGCTAAAGTGGGTCGGACGCTGGACGACTTGGTAACCAGCCTCATCAATGAAGCGATGCGATACAAGAATGCTTCCTTCGAACGTGAGGCGGAGTGGCGGCTGGTCCACACGACATCCTGCACGGGGGTCAGCAATGCGCTCTTCACCACGTACTGTTTCAGATCGCATAATGGCAGGGTAATTCCCTATGCGAAGCTCCGGCTGACGGACAGTGGGCTCTGGAGAAGAGCCAAGGTGATTGTCGGGCCGCGCCCTGAAGAGGAGATGGCGGAGTCCATGACAACCGTCAGGAGCTTGTTGGATTACGTAGACCCCGACGATCACGATAAGGTTGTGCGCTCCAGTGTACCTTATCGTCACTGGTGAGATCAGGAGAAGATGAGACAGTATCAGATGCAAGCCGGCGTGACATGCGTCATTTCTTCCCATCGTGCCATTGGCGCAAAGCGGAAAATGCCGGGGGTTTGGGGGCAGAGCCCCCAAACGCGGAGCAAGTGGTTGCAGTCGTCCGCAGGGGGACCTGATGCCCCGTCAGTCTCTGTGAGAGCTTGCATGGCCCCAACGGCCATCGCCAAGACCTTCAGTCTTGACGATGCCACCCGGTATCCTCCAAACGCCGAGTCTGGCGATCACACCTGCAAGGACTTCAGCGCATGATATTCTTTGATGACCTTCTGTCCGAACTGGCTGGAAGGGTCAATGCCGGATACCTGTCTGAGCGTCTCCGCAATGCTCATCCGTTGGATCATGGTTTGCAGACGTACGGCGTGGGTGTCCTCGGGACAGTCGTAGTGCAGGGCGGCGGCGCAGATGGTGGCGATGTGATTCGGATCGATTCCCTGCGATCGGCACAATTCACCGGCAGCGACGATCCGGTCGTCCCGGCCGAGCTTGCGGATCGGGTCCTTGGCGACCCTCGTGATCTTGTCCTTCAGGAGCGGATTGCCGAAGCGGACCCGCACGTCCCGGCGGATCTCCATGTGCTCGTGGCGGTCCAGATCGGCGGGGTAACGCTTCAGCAGGGCCTCGGTGGTCTCGTCGAGCGCGCCGTCGAAGACGGATCGGACGAAGTTGTCATCGAACGTCTCGTGGATGTACGTGTGGCCTCGGAGGTAGCCAAGATAGGCGAGAGCGGCATGGCCGACGTTGTGCGTGAAGATCTTTCGTTCGACCTCCGCCTGGAAGTTGTCCACCGGGCGGAAGCCCTCGACGCCGGGAGCGCCTGCGCGGACGGCCCGGCGGTCGTAAGGGACGTCCCGATGTGCGTCGGCAATCACCAGGAGCGGGTCATCGTCCGGCAGGCGAGCCCCGTCGCCGCCGACGATTCCGGCCAGGCACGTGCCCACGAAGCCGACGCTCGTATCCGCCCAGACCCGCGCCGACCCGTGGAGAAGGCGTGTCACGCTCTGCGAGAGCAGGCCGGCCGCGTTGAGGAGGTTCTCGCACAGATAGATATCGAGCGGCCCGCCGTGGTTCTCACATCGCCGTCGGATACCCTCCGCCAGCAGGGGCGCGATCGCACCGAGATTCGCCACTCCGACGGCCGTCGCCACGAGGCTTGCCTCTGCAATCGCGCCGGCGATTTCGTCCGTTCGGTTGGCGGTCAGGACTCGGAATCGCCCGACGGTCAGTTCGGAGGCTCTCTTCGAGTAGGCGTCCAGAATGCGGACTGGGTAGTCACCCCGCCGATTCAGCTCCTCCGCGCGGGCGGCGTTGGTGTTCACGAAGATCGTCTCCAGACCGCTCTGCCAGAAGAGCCGACCCATGAGCCCCCGGCCGATATTGCCCGCTCCGAACTGAACGGCGAGCCTGTTTCGTTTCTCTTTCATACGTCCGGGACGCAATTCGGGAAGCGGCACAGGACCGAAAGGACCTTTGCGGGCCCTTGGTCCACGACCGCTGGATTATACCGCGACGGGTCCCAATGGCCAGAGCGACATGATGCCGGGCGGAAAAATGCTTGTTGAAAGCCGCTGGATCGTCCATAATGGCGGTCCGGCGATGTTCATGGAGCATTCGCTCGTGATCCGATGGCCAGGATCGCGAAGGGACAACAGGATGGCTAAGGCAAACCTAAGGGTAGGAGATCACCATGAGTGAGATCAGCGGCAAGAACACGTCACGGCGCGAGTTCCTGAAAGACACGGGCCGTCTCGCGGCGGTCTCGGCGATGGCGGCGGGAATGACGCCGCGGATGTACGCCGGCGGGAGCAGCACGATCCAGGTGGCCCTCATCGGCTGCGGCGGGCGCGGGTCCGGCGCGGCGGCGAACGCTCTGGCCGCCAAGGGCGGTCCGTTGAAGCTGGTGGCCATGGCCGACGCCTTCGAGAATCGGCTGGCCGGCAGCTACCAGGGTCTGAGCGAGAGGAACGCCGCGAAGATGGACGTGCCCCCGGAGCGGCGTTTCATCGGATTCGACGCCTACAAGAAGGCGATGGACTGCCTCAAGCCGGGCGATATCGCGATCTTCGGCACCCCGCCGGCCTTCCGCTGGGTTCATTTCCAGTATGCGATCGCCAAGGGTCTCAACGTCTTCATGGAGAAGCCGGTGACCGTAGACGGCCCAACCAGCAGACGGATGCTCAAGCTGGCGGACGAAGCGACCGCCAAGAATCTCAAGGTCGGCGTGGGCCTGATGTCCCGTCACAGCCGGGCCCTGCAGGAACTGGCCAAACGCGTCCACGACGGCGAGATCGGCGACGTCATCCTGCAGCGCGGCTACCGCATGCATGGCCCGCTTGGATTCTTCTCCTCGCTGCCCAAGCCGGCCGGCGTCAATGAGGTGGCCTACCAGGTGCAGCGCTTCCACAGCTTCATCTGGGCCAGCGGCGGCAACTACAGCGACTTCTACATCCACATCATCGACCACCTCGGCTGGCTCAAGGGCGCTTGGCCGGTCAAGGCGCAGGCCCTGGGCGGACGGCACTATCGCCAGAGTCCCGAAGGCGTCACCTACGTGGACCAGAACCTCGACACGTATTCCGTCGAGTACACCTATCCTGACGGAACCAAGTTTCTCTTCGACGGCCGCTGCATCGATGGCTGCACCAACATCTACTCGAGCTATCTCCACGGCAGCAAGGGCACGGCCATCGCGTCCAAGAGCGGCGACTGCGGGCTGCCCTCCAGCATCCACAAGGGTCTGGATCCTGTCCGCGAGAACGCCGTCTGGGAGTCCCGAGTACCCATGGACCAGCGCGACCCGTATCAGAACGAGTGGAACGACCTGATGGACGCCATCCGCAACGATAAGCCGTACAACGAAGCGCACCGCGGCGTCGAAGCCAGTCTTGTGACGAGCATGGGGCGCATGGCCGCCCATACGGGCCAGGAGATCACCTACGATCAGATGCTCAACTGCGAGCACGAAATGGCTCCCGGCCTGGACAAGCTGACGTTCGACGGGCCGGCGCCCCTGACGCCGGACGACAAGGGCCGCTATCCGGTCCCGCAGCCGGGCATCGTCAAGAACCGGGAGTACTGAGCCGAACGGGCGGAATCAGCCGAACGGCCGTAACCTCATGCAAGACAAACGCCCTGGCCGGCTTCGCAGTTAGCCAGGGCGTCGCTATGCGCCGACGACACCGCAGGATTCACCTGGCCCGGTGCCCGACGGACGATGACGTCTCTACGCCGCCCGCCACTGACGTGCATCTCATGCGGTGTGCGGGATAGATTGAACTTCTCCGGTTTCCGGGGTATATAGAGACCCATGGTGTAGAGATTGTTTTGGGAAAGAGTCATGACATGCGCTACGAATACCTCCATCCGCGGGATGAGCTGGTGCTCACCATGCAGCGGATCTACCGGTACAAGATGACCACGACCTCCGGCGGCAACCTCTCGATCCTCGACGAGAACGGAGACATGTGGATCACGCCCACCGGCGTGGACAAGGGGACGCTCACGCCCAATGACATCGTCTGCGTCCGCGCGGACGGGCGGGTCGAGGGCCTGCACCGGCCCTCCTCGGAATATCCCTTCCACAAGGCGATCTACGCGGTCCGCCGGGATCTCCACGCGGTCGTCCACGCCCACCCGATGGCCCTCGTGGCGTTCAGCATTGCGCACAAGGTGCCCGACACGCGCCTGTTCCATCAGGCCTGGCGCTCGAACGGAGCGGTGGCGTTCGCGCCCTACGGGACTCCCGGCAGCGAGGACCTCGGCAACAAGATCGCGCAGCAGTACGCGGAGGGCTTCGACAGCGTCATCCTCGAAAACCACGGCGTCTGCTGTGGCGGCCGGACTCTCCAGGAGGCCTTCCAGAAATTCGAGACGCTCGAAGTCTGCTGCAAGGTCTTGATCAAGGCCCACACGATCGGTGAGCCGAAGTACCTGACGGACCAGCAGCTCCAGTTGCAGAGCAAGAGCGATTCGCTCATCGAGTCGTTCGAGTACGACCCGACGATGATGACCATCCGCGAGAAGGACTTGCGCAACCAGCTCTGCCGATTCATCGAGCGGGGTTACCGCCAAGGCCTCTTGACCACGACGACCGGCACGTTTTCGGCGCGGATCGACAGCGACAAGTTCCTGATCACGCCATATCCGTTGGACCGCCATTCCGTCTTGCCCGAGGACCTCGTCATGATCCGCAAGGGCAAGAAGGAATTCGGCAAGCAGCCGAGCCGGGGAGTCTTCACGCATAAGGCGGTCTATGACACCCACCCGAAAGCAGGGGCGATCATCAACGCCTGCCCCATCAACGCGATGGCCTTCAGCGTCTGTCATCAGACCATCGACACCTATACGATTCCCGAGAGCTACGTCTTCGTTCGCGAAGTGAGCCTGCTTCCGTTCGAGAGCGTGTTCAATGACCTGGCGCTTCTGACCCGCACCCTGACGCTCCAGAGCCCCGCCGCGGTGCTGTGCAACAACGGGGTGATGGTGCTGGGCGACAGCGTCCTGTCGGCCTTCGACAAGCTCGAAGTCCTCGAGCATTCGGCCGAGGCGGTCCTCGACGCTCAACCCATCGGCGGGCACGTTGCCATGTCGCAGGCGATCATCGACGACCTGATCAACACCTTCGGCCTGGAGCGAGCGGCGGTTCCCGTCGTACGCCCGCAGACCCGTCGCAGCCGCCGGAAGCGATAGGGAGCCGGGAACACGTGGGGTGTTGTGTTGTACCCCTGCTGGCGGCGACGTTACCTGACAGGCTCTAAGGAGAGGGGATGGCGTCGAAGCCGTGGGTGAGAATCCGTGAGGCGCCGTTGCCCGTGTTGTCCAGGATCACCTGAATGAAGCGGATGTTCCGGCCCCGGAGCTCGTCCAGAATCTCGTCGGAGATGCCGGGCTCGATGCCCGGCTCGAACAGGAACAGCTCGATCAAGTTGTGATGCTGCGGCCGAAATGTCTGCGAATAGTAGCCCTTGAGCACGATGGGCGTGGCCGTGAGTCCCTCGATGATCGTTTGATCCCACCGCTTCAGAGGGCCGGTGTTGCCGCCGATGAAGCCCCACGTGTCCTGCCCCGGCGGCAGGGGGGGATAGTAGAAGGACGTCCGCACCGAGATCCCGTCGATGATGATGGCTCGCTCCTGATGAACGTCGTCCGGGGATGGCGGCGTGAGGAGCCACAGGTGCACCCGGTTTTCAAGTGTGGAACGCAGGCCGGCGGAACCCACCACATCGCCCGACGGCGACATTTCCTGGTGCCAGGAGAGGACGGGGCGGTCGTATTCCACAGTCAGCTTCAGGCATTTGAAGGGCACATTGTATCCCTGGGCGCCCAGGTCCGCGACGGTGAACAGGGGACGCTGCCCCGGCGGGACCGCGGTGGGAATGTCCGGTGTCGTCAGGCGGTATGTGCAGGGATTCTCGACACCGTTCAGCCGCCAGCTATCCACGGCATCCTCCCCGTCGACGCGGTGTTCGCTCGACGGCAGTTGATCCATGCGGCCGGAAACCGTGCGGACTTGGTCGCCGTCGAGATACTCGATCTGTAGCTCGGTGTAGAGACCCTCGGCCAGCGTGTTGGCGTCGAGCACCATGTTCCTCGTTTGCAGCGTCCAACGCGATTTGAGGCGATGGTCCGCGAAGATGTCGGTCGCCTCGAATTCCAGGATCTCGCCGGGGAAGACCTCGAGCCGGGCCGGCTCGTTGAGCAGGAACGCCGTCTGCATTTGATCCGAGGAGGGAATCTCGCGGACCTGCTTGATGACCAGCCCGCCGGCAGGCAGAACGCGACTGCCCGGCGCAACCTTCTTGTATTCCAGATCCAGCACGTGCTCGGTCCGGCCGGTGGTCCGGGCGAACTCATCGCCGACACGGGCCAGCAGGTCCGCCAGGCTCATGTAGTCGCTGGTCCAGGTCATGACCTTGCCGCCCAGCGGGACGAGACTCGATGCTTGTCGGATGTCCTTGGGCAGCAGTGACATCACGCTGCCCGAGGCGAGCAAGGTCATCGTCACTTCCTCGGGGATCGAGCCGTCCTCGGGGTTCGTGACGGAAACCGCGCCCTGCTGCGTCACCAGCGTGATGTTGGCGTTTGTGTCCGCCCCGCGTCTCTCGATGGTGGCTACGCCATTCGCCAATTCGATCTCGTCGGGGAAGGAATGATGCACCACGACCGCCATACCGACTTGCGCCTCGTCAACATCGTGGCGCAGGCGTTCCAGATAGGCGTTGTCATTGTAGAAACTGGCGAAGACCTGGCGGATGGCCTGGAAGAGGTCCCGTTCCGACCGCCGGTTGGGATCGCAGCCGCAGGGGCCGTCGTCGTCAGCGTCGAGGGCGTCGGCCAGACAGCCGCTGTAGCTGTCGTACAGGCCCGCCCCGATGAAGTCCATGCTATCCTCGACGTTGGTCGAGCTGCGGAACCGCAGCGTCGCGCCGGCGTCCAGGCCGTATTCCGGGTCCGTCAGGACGCTGATGACCGCCGCGCGGAGTTCGTCACTGAATCCGGTGACGCTCGCATTTGTGAACAGACTTCGGATGGCCGCCAGGTCCCGCGACAGCATCTGCATGTCCGGCGGCGGATACGAATCATACTTCGACAATCGCAGGGCGATCTCGTCCCGCAGCGTCGGCGCGACGATCTCCGGCGGGACCTGCCATTGGGTGGGATCGTTCATGTCGTCCGTCAGGTACAGACCGTTGAGAGCCACGGGGTCCTCGGAGGCATTGTACAACTCGATCCAGTCGGCGTACTCGCCGCTCTCGGAAGGGTCCTCGATGGTCTGTTCGTTGTCTGCCATGATCTCATTGATCACCAGCCCGGCTCCGCTCTGACTCTTCGCGCCGGAGTTTGGCAGTCCCGGCGTCGGCACGGGGAACGTTTGCCACGTGTCGCCGCCGTCGATGGACCGGCCATAGGAGACATCGCTCCTCTGACGCCCGAACTGCACCGAATCAATCAGCGTGGTCCCATCTGCGTCGAACAGGCCGAGGGATTCACCGTCCTTGCTCAGTCGGAAGTTTGTGTGCGTAGGGCCTTGGTCCGTGTCGCCATCGGCCCAGAACAGCATGTGCTCCCCGGGCAGCAGCCAGAGGGCCGGCGCCGGTGTCAGCGGCTGGTCCAGAAAGGCGTTCCACAGATCAAAGGTCAACGCCACCGCCTTCGGAGAATTGTCGGGCACCGCCGCCCGGAGGAGGCTGAAGTTGGCCGCCTTGCCTCCCACGTACTGGATGTCGGAGGCGGACAGTCCTTCCGTCGATACGCCGAATGTGCCCAGAGACCCCATCGGCGTGATCGACAAGGGCGTGGGATGCTTCAGTTCGAGGAGTTGCGCCGTTGCCTCTTCGCTCATCGTCGCGTCGGTGTCGATCAGCTCCACTTCGCAGCTTCCATCCGCGCTCTCGTAGGCACAGAACGCGATGCGATGACCTACAAACTCCTGGGCACGCTGAGCGTCGTCCGCCAAAGCCAGATAAGCGAATGGGACGGTGTACGTCCGCGCCAGAATGGCCACGTGGGAATTGGGCGTGGACGGGACCAGCGAAACGATCCCGGCGACGAAGGGCACTTCCGCCGGCACGCCGTCCGTGAGCAGGATGTCGCCCGGTTCCAGTGCGCCGCTGTGATACGCGGCGGCAATGCGGTCGCCGGCGAAGAACTTGAGCGTGCCGAAGGCCCATCCCTGTGAGTAGCAGGTATTGCCCTTGGCCCAGCGGGCGGTCGAACCCACCGGAATGCCTTGGGACAGGAGCCAGTCGCTGTTGGCGGTTGCCACGGTCTGCTGCTCGTACGTCGGGAAGTAGAACGCCTGCACCTCGGGTGGAGCAGCGATTGCCGCCTGGACGACGCGGAACAGGTCGCGGATCTCCTCCCGCGCGAACGGGTCCTGCCGCACGAACTGGATGCCATATTCGAGGAACTTCGGCTCGCTGGGCCAGACGGCCGCCGGCGGCAGGATCACCGTGCCCAGGATCGCCTGGGCATCCTGCGCGGATAAGGTGACTGCGTTGAACTGCTGCGTCGTCATTCCGTGGAACGGGTCGAGCACCTCCGCGGCGAAGTTGTAGTGGAACACGTACTTGCGGCTGTCCTGGAAGTATACGACGTTCGGATCGTACGGCTCCAGCAGGATCGTGAACTTGATCCACTTGATGCTGTCCTTGGAGAACCCGCTGTTGCAGAAGGGATCGTAGGGAAAGGCCACCGCGTTCTTCCAGTAGGGCGATGGGCTGATGACCCCTTCGCCGGCAAACGACGGCAACACAGCCAGCAATGCCAGAACCATCGCCCCCAACGGGAGACGGAAATGGCGAAAATCATATCGCATGGACGGGGTTCTCCTCATCCATTCCTCCTGCACCACCTCGCCCCCGGGGGCGAACTGCACCGGTTTATCTCGTGGACGTTCATTATACCATTCACGTGAGCGATTTCCAAACAAATCGCACGCCCCGTGCGCGATGCTCCCCCGCGGATTTCGTTCGTACTGACGTCGTAGGGCGTTATCTTCCATGCTCTCCGGAACGCACGCCGGGCTGAAGATGTGCCCTGACGGACACACTGCAAACGGTGAGGCCGCGTGGCAGCCGCCAGGGGAGATTATGGTGCAGGGACGACGGACGGACTCCGACTGGCCTCGGAGGTGCCGCCGTAAGCGCCGGCATTGACGATGCCCCCATTGGGTTGTGGCTCGTGCCCGACCGGATCGTCCCTGTCTCCGGCGTCGATGCAGGGGCTGGTGCTCCCGTCGTAGACCCAGGCGTCTACGGCCGGGTCCCAGCGACCCGCCTGGGACCGCAGGTGATAGTCCCCGTCCACCCAGGTTGCCGAGGGGTTTTCCGGTCCGAGGGTCTCTTTGAGGTTGGCCGGGTTCGCCCATGAACCTTGCCGGGTGAAGAGTGGATCCTCGTCGATATTGCCATCGCCAGGCCATCCACCGCGGACGCAGCAGTATTGGACAAGGAGATCGCCCGCGCCGCGCGAGCGAATCTCGCCGGGCTGGTTGCTCCACAGGATCGAGTTGCGTATCGTCACGCTGCTGTTTACCAGGGCTACGCCGGCTCCTTCCTGCCCGCCGTAGTTGTCGGCGATGGTGCAATGGCTCACCACGGCCCGGCTGTTCTCGAACACTAGGGCCCCGCCGGAGTCGCTGCAGCGGTTGCCGACAATCAGGCAGTTCGTAATAGTCGGACTTGAGCCCGTGCAATGAATGGCCCCAGCGTCCGGGCCGCTGCCTCGTGTGATGATCAGGCCCATGAGACTGCATTCTGCACCGCTGCCTGGGGGAATCCGGACGACTGGATCGGCATCAAGCCCCTCGATCGCAGCACAGGGGCCGCCGTGCGCATTCTCCGGATCGAGCGCCATCAGATGGATCTTCTTGCCCAGCAGGTTGACGCTCTCGCGATAGGTCCCGGGACGAATGATGATCGAAACGCCGTCGGCGGCGACTTCGACCGCGCCCTGGATTCGGCGGAACGGATAGGCCGGACTTCCATCCTCGTACAGGCTTTCCGACCCGTCGTCGTCGACGTACAACTCATTCCGCGAACTCACGAACGGCAGGAAGAAGTCCTCGCATTGATCGTGCACGAGGGTGATGCCGGGGTTGTTCTCCTCGATCTGTGGAATGTGCACCGCGCAGGCCTCCGGGCTCAGCGGGTTGAATCGCACGTCGAGGTAGCTCAGAGAGGTCAATCCCACCAGAGGCGAGAGGTCGCGGATGCGATTTCCCCACAACTCCACGTGCTGCAGGTGACTCAGTCCTGCCAGCGGCGCGATATCGCTGACGGAGTTGAACCGGATGATGAGGGTTTCGAGCGACGCCATCCCCGCGACGGCGGAGATGTCGGTGATCATCGGGTTGTCGTGCACATCCAACGTCTTGAGACTGTGCAGGCCGGCCAGGGGCGACAAATCGTCGATCTGATTCATGGAGAGATTCAGCGACACGAGCCGGGTCAGGCCGGACAGCGGCGTCAGATCGCTGATCTGGTTGTCCCGCAGGCCCAGCACCTGCAGGTTGGCGGCGTATTCCAGGCCCGTGAGATCGGCAATGTGCCGGTAGATCGCGTTGAGATGCGTCAATCCGAGCAGGTCGGTGGGCGTCGGGTCCGTCAGCCACAGTTCGTCCTCGATAGCCGCCTTGAGTCCGCGGTCGGGGATCTCCGCCGGCGACTCGGCCCTCCCCGGTCCTGTCGGAAACGATGTCAGCAACACGATGGCAACCAGCGTTCTTTTCATCCCGTCCTCTCACGGAGGCACACCAACTGGAACTCGGCGCAATCCGTTTCCCGACCCTTACAGTATAGCGTCGAGAACCGGGTGAGTTCAACGGAAATGCCGGGTTTGGGGCATCTATGGCGAGAGATCGTAGCGATTGTCTCGCCGGACCATAGATCAGGGATCTACGGAGGTGGGGACGGAGGAGGCGGTGCGCATCTCGCGCCATTTTCCCTACCAGAACACGACGTAGAGAACGACATAGATGGTTGCTACGACCGCCCACCACAGGATGAGGCTCCTGTACCAGGGACGCGGCTGGGCTCTTTCCTCCGCGGGCAGGAAGAGCAAATGCGGTTTCCAGATCCACCGGTCGACCACCGCGGGCGACGGCGCCGGCCGGCGGTAGGCAGTCGCAACGTGGAACGCAATGACCGGGAGCAGGAGCATGCCCGCCAGATTGAATGAGTTGACATCCCAATGCAGCATCTTGAGCACAGCGGGCAGCAGGGTCATCGGGAGGCACAGCAGTAGGGTGGCGGTGGCGGAGAAGTTGTTCGAGCGGGGCCACAGGAGCGCCGACACGAAGACCACCACGATGGGCACCGCCATGAAGAACCAGCACTCCTGGAAGTACCCGAACAGGGTGTCCCATCGGCCCACAATCGGGCTCCAGAGCACACCGATGGCCATGACACCCACGGCAGTGAGACGACCGACGGCGAGCATCTGGCGGTCCCCGGCGTCGGGCTTCCACAGACGCTGGTAGAAGTCGATGGTCAGAATGGTCGAACACGAGTTGACCAGCGAATCGATGGTGGACATGATCGCGCCGATCAGGCCGGCGAAGACCAACCCGCGCAGGCCGTAGCCGAGCGGACCGACGAGATGGCTGACGACCCGCGGATAGGCCTGATCGGGATTCTCGAGATCGGGGAACAGCCGAAAGGCGATCAGGCCCGGGAAGCAGACCGCCAATGTCAGGAATACCCCCAGGAACCCCGCGAAGATGATCCCTGTGCGGGCGTGCCACTCGCTGCGGGCGCCGAGCACCCGCTGGTTGATATACTGGTTGGTCGCGTAGTACCACAGGTTCGTCGAGACCATGCCCACGAGAATGCCGGTCCAGGGGAGTTCGGGATGAGCCGCGGGCAGCATCAGGTGCGCGCGGTCTCCGGTCCCGCGAATCGCTTCCCAGCCGCCCGCCTCGTCCAGGCCGAGCACGAAGACCAACAGACCCGCGCCGAGTAGCAGCGTCGCCTGCACGACGTCGGTCCAGACAACGGAGGCCAAACCGCCGGCGACCGTGTACGCGCCGGCGACGACAGCCAGTACGACGACCGCGTGCCACAGGTCCACGCCGAAGATCGTGTGGAGCGCCAGGCCCCCGGCGTAGAGGACCCCCGCGAGGTTGATGAAGATATACGACAGCAGGGTGATGACCGCGAACGTGAAGCGGCTCGACGCGCCGAAGCGGTGCTCCAGCCACTCGGGCATCGTCGTGATCTGACGGCGCATGTAGAAGGGGACGAAGAACAGGATCATCACGGTCATCGCGGGAAAGACGCCCCATTCCCAGTTCGCGACCGCCAGTCCGTACCGGTAGGCGAATCCGACCTCGCCGATGAACTGCTCGGTCGAGATGCTGGAGGCGATCAGGGACGCGCCGATGGCGAACCAGGGCAGCCGCCGGCCCGCCAGGAAGTAGTGCTGGGACGTCTTCTCCCGACGCGCGACCCAGAAGCCCACCGCCAGGATGACCACCATGTACAGGATGAAGACGACGTAATCGAGACCGCTCAGTTCCACTGGCGCAACTCCTTCACTCAGTGATTGTTGGATCGCCGCCCATGGTACTCGCGCCGGCACGAGGACACAAGATGTTCACAGAACTGGGCGGGCAGTATAATTCCTGGCGTGATTCGCGGCGTGAGAATCACCGAATCGATGGTGACATTCGAGAAAGGGAGGCCGTCACATGAGGAACACCGTGGCATTCGTCGTTGTCGGTGTCGTTGTCGCTCTGATTGCCGCCGTGTGCGGTGCGCGGGGGCAGACTCACGAGGGGTCATCACAGACGAAATGGGAGTACCGGATCGTCACCTACGCCTACCTGTCCGGCCTGCAGTCGCTGGAGGGGGCCCGGGAGAGGAGCCGGACCCTGCAGGAGCTGGAGGCTGTCAACGACGACATCGCCCGTCGTATGACTGATTTCGGCAAACAGGGTTGGGAACTGGTCTGCGTCCATGAGAGCAGCGGTTTCATCTTCAAGCGAAAGGTCGGGCCATGACGCCCATCCGCGCAAGGCCGAAACACTGGTTCTCCTGGGGCTTCGACCTGGACCTTGACGGGACATCGGGGGTCAGCTTCGACATGGACTGGCTCCGCGAAGCGGGCGGTTTCACCTGGGCCGGGACGGAGTACCGCCTTTCGCGGGAAAGGGCCTGGTCAGGAGATTTCCTGCTGACGGCCGACGGACAAGTGCTGGCCCGGGCGACGAAGGAGAGTCCGTTGATCCGCAGTTTCGCCGTTCATCTCGACGGTCGCGAGTTGGTGCTCCGGGCTGTAGGATGGCTGTCCCGGCGGTTCGAACTGACCGAGGGAGATTCCCTCGTCGGTGACGTCGTCCCGGAACACTTCCTGACCCGAGCCTGCACGATCCATTTCCCGCACGACCTGAGTGTCCCGGTACAGGTGTTCCTGTTCTGGCTCGTCGTGCTCCTGTGGCGTCGCGCGGCCAATAATGCCGCCGCGGCAGGGTCGTAGGACACTCGATCTCTGTCCAGCGGCGTGGGCGGTTCGTAGTGACGCCGTGAGGCGTTATCTTCTTGCGAGCCTCGCGTGAGTGAAAGATATGCCCTCGCGGGCACACTACCAGCGGATTCAGTCCTGCGAAGTGCGCCAGTTCGCGGCCAGTCGTGCGAAATCCTGCAGATCGACACGGCCGTCGCGGCTGGCATCGGCCCGCTCCCAGTAGTCGTTGTGCCGGGAGCTTCCGGGCCGGAGCCAGTAGTGGCTCAGTTCGACCAGGTCCGCCACGTCCACGACGCCGTCCACGGCGAGGTCGCCGGCAAGCGGCGCCACGTTGAAGACGATCGTGAGAGGTTCCGAAGGCCGGTACCGATCGCCGTCCTCCAGCGTATCCCGCAAGCGGAACGTGATCCAGTGAAGAGCGTCGCCCTCGGTGGCCTGGTAGGACATGTGGATGTGAGAGTCCCCGCGCAGGCTGTGGATGTAGCTGTGGTCGAGGGTCTGGCCAAGCGTGTCGATCGTGAATTGCGGATAGTCCTTGTGGACTGCCCGCAGGCCCGCCGACAGGGCGACACATTCCACGACGATCCGGTAGTCGAGGTCGGGAAGGCCCGGCGGACTGCGGTTGGGATCGTAGGTGGTAACCTCGCTGGGATTGGTGGCCTGGAACATGTCGAACCCCGGTTCCCCGATCCGATGCGAGTAGCTGGGGAAGATGCTCTTCTGCAAGGGGTAGAACCAGTTGGCATATTCCGGTTCGCCGCTGTGGCGGTATTTCTTCACGCAATCGACGAACAACGTATTGTCATCCGCGGTGCCTACGACGCCATCGCGATTGCAGCCGATGAGGAAATGGTCCAACGGGCAGCCCGCCCGCGCGAGCGACCCGTATGCGGCGAGCAATGTGACAACGCCCACCGCGAGAATTGCGGCAGGTTCGGATCGGGCCCGCGAAGGGGCCTTCACATGTGGAAGAACGGGTCTCATCGTTTGCTCCTCACTCAAGGATTCTCCGGCCATTTCGGCGCGGCCTCGGGATACCAGTTGCACGTGCCGGGGTACTCATAGGTCTGCTCGAACTTCAGACCCTCCGCGTGGCCATCCGCAAAGAGATAGTGCGAGGTTCCTTTGTGCCGGTCCCAGGCGATAAACTGCTTGGCGTAATCCACCGAGCCTTCCCAACTCTCCGGGTGGATGTGGTCGGCCAGGCGGAAGCTCTCGGTGTCCGGGGCCTCGCTGATCCAGATGCACGCCATCGGCCGGCGGATGTTGTTCACGCCGTTGTACCGGTTGGAGCGGGCGCCATAGCGATAGTGGATCGGGTCCAGCAGCGCGTTGACCGCGAAGCTCGAATAGCGTGCCTCCTTCTGCTCGGTCAGCGGCCGATTCCAGTCGACGAATTCCTTGCCCAAGTCGCTCGGGCAGCGAAACAGCAGTTGCTCACGCGTGTACCGGGCCAGCACGTACAGCCAGTGGTCGTTCGGTTCCTTGATATGACAGGAACTGGGCGGCAGCCGGTACTCGGCATCGGGCAGGTACGTCTCCAAGGCGATGCCCATCTGGCGCAGGTTGCTCAGGCACGCGATCTTGCGGGCTTGGTGGCGGGCCCGGCTCAGCGACGGCAGCAGGACGCCCATCAGCAAAGCGACAATGGCGATCACGACCAGCAGCTCGATCAGCGTGAACGCGCCCATCGGGGAGCTTCTCCTCCGGCCTGTTGCCTGGCACGCATTCGTTCTCGTCATGTGAGTCCTCTCCATGCAGGACAGTGGTCACTCCTGCCTCAAGGCAGGAGCAACTCGATGCCGGGTGGCAGCGCCGCGCCCTGGGGCCCTGGCGCTGCCACCCCGGACAGGCAAATCGCCTCTCGATCCGTCAATCCTCCTCGCTATCGTGTGATTCGTGATTCTCGCCGTCGTAGACGCCGGACCGGCCCCAGTTCTCGATAATGATCTTGAGATCGGCCAGATCCACGATCCCATCGCCAGTGAGGTCGCCCAAGATTGGCTGGTAGACCTTCTTGGCGAACCGCATCACGAAATCGGCAGAGCGCTGGTATCGGCCACCGGCATCGTGAGCCGACAGGACGACCGAGACTTCGTCGTCGGTCGCGTCGAGCCAGAAGTAGAAGCCGGCGTGGGCGTGGATGCCCCAGGCATTTTCCTCCGCCAGCCATGTCTTGGGGAGGAAGTAGACCGCGCCGTCGGCCGTCAACGTCGCTGTGTCGTCGGGCAGGAGCATGAGGAAATCGTCGGCGTCGAGATTGTTGCTGACGCGCTCCCGGCGCAGATAGATGTCCCACGTGGGCACGGTATTGGCATCCATGCTCTCCAGGTTCCAGGCGCCCTGCGGGCCGAAGGCGGAGCTCCAGCCGTCGAGGTGCTCGGCCCCGTGCGGGTCGCCGTAGCCTTCGTCCTTGCTGTACAGGAAGTCGCAGGCGTACAGCACCTTGTTTGGGTCCCCCGGCTTGGTGATGGGTTCGCCCTCCTCAAGGACGGGCGTCAGGGCGAGAAACGCATTGCCGTTGGCGTGTTGCCAGGCAGGCCAGCCGGGCGTCGCGGCCGCGTGCGTGGGCGGCATCGAAAACAGCCACAGCTTGTGGTCGTCGGTCGGATCGGAGTCGACGGCCCCTTCGGTCGGTCGGCTCCAATCGGCCGGCCGCCACGTGGGGTTGACACCGACGTGGGTGTGGGCTACGGCGGCGCCATGCCCATGGGTGTGGTTCTCTTGTGCCTTAGCGGCGGATACTATGGCTGTCGTTAGCGCCAAGGCTGCGACAGCGGATAGAAGCGATCTCTTCATCGCGCGGTCTCCTTATGGTCCTGTTGGTGTTCCGAAGGAGTCTTGGAGGGGGGCTCGATGCCGACTCGGACCGATGCGCAGTGGATCGATCGACGCACGCCGGGATGACGCCGTGCAAGAAGCCCCTCAAACAGACTGATGCAGGCAGGAGCAGGGAGGACCGCGAGGCCGGGAGACCTCGGGGTAGCGATGCTTGACGTGTTCGACGAAGTCCGGCGCGTCCGTGCAGAAAACGGGCGCTGGCTGCACCCATTCGGCCGCGGGCGCCGGGAGGGCCTTCTTGGCGATGGCCAGGAACTGCTGGCAGATGGCGCAATCGTGGGAGTCGTGGTGGCCCGCGTGTTCGGTGCCCAGGAGGTGGAGGGCCAGCAGCAACCCGCTTGTCGTAGCCAACAAGGCGGCGCACGCCATCAGCAGCAGCGCGATCCGCGTCGAGTCTGCGGGTTGTCGTGACCTGATTCGCATCGTTCCGCCTCTCCGTCAAGCCCGACCGTTGCCGATACTCATGCACAGGCGGGGCATAGTCCCTCCAATCGCACCTGCTGGCGGCTGATCACGAATCCCTTCCGGGGGATCTGGGCCAGAGGCAGCGAGATATCCGTCATGCATTGCGTCACGCCGCAACGGATGCACGTGAAGTGCGGGTGGCACTGTCGCTCCGAGCAGTGGTCCGCCAGTTCGAAATGCCAGGTGCGCTTGTGCATGAAAGCCCGATGGACCAGTCCGGCTTCGACCAGCGACTCGAGCGTTCGATACACCGTGACCTTGCTCAGCGAGCCCAAATGTGAAGCCTCGTATCGGGGCCCCTTCGACGCCCGGTCTGCCACCTGCCTGCCGATCTGGTCCTGGCGGAGCGGGCCGGTCGCCTTCTGGAGCACCGTCAGGATGGCGACCCGGGCCTCCGTGCAGTAGAGTCTGGCCTGTTTCAGCAGGCGGCGGGCCTTGTCCTCGGATGACTCGGTCATGAGTGGATCTCCGTCGGATGGTGGTGATGCCCCACATGGAGATGGGGAGAACGAACGAACAGCATCGGGAACACAATGTCGCTGACGCAGCAGGGCAACCAGACGGCGATGAACAGCACGACGAAGACCCCGAAGAACAGCATGGGCGTCAATTCCCGGTGCGTGTTCATCAGGACGTGGAACGACGAGGCCCACGTGCTGATCAGGATGTGGCCTGCATGGGGGAACTTCGTGCGCGGCCAGAACCAGGCGATCAGGACTCCCAGGAGGGCCGCCGGATTGACGAGGTACCAGTCCTCGATAAAGCCCAGGTGGATATGCGGCCTGCCCTCGTGGGCATGAGCGGCGCCGGTCTGATCGTGATCGGCCTCATGGTCGTCGTGTGTCGCTTCCGCATCGGCCGTGCTCCCGCGTTCGTGCAGGCTCGCGTGGGTCGGCACGGCTACCCCGAGGAAGCCCTCGCCCAGGAAGGGCAGGACTGAGTCACTCAGCGTGGCTATGCCCACCGCCCCGACGTAACCGACAACCAGGACCATCAGGAAACTCTGTTTCTTCTCGTGGAGTCTGAACAGAGAGGCGGTAACGATCGCCGAGAGAACCACGTGGGCGGGATGGAAGACCTGAAACAATCGCTCGCTGACCTGCGTCGAGGCCTTCGCGAACAACAGCATGGCCGCGATGCCTGTGATGGCGCCAAAGAGGGTAAAGGGCGCGTGGGCCCGCAGTTCCATCAAAATTGCACTCAATCGCTGTCGCATGCTTCTGCCGACTCCTGGAATTCACAATCTCCTATTCACCTGGGCGGTATTATAACACGCTACGAAAAGATTTGCAACTAAGTTGCAAATTTTCCTGAGGCGGGCGCATTTCGTAGATTTTAGTGGGTGCGCCGACCGCCAACGTGACGGTCGGTGGCGTTTCGGAGTTCCGCGTTTGCGCGGTCTCTGGCCGCCTGAAGGCGGAACTCCGGACTATGCTTTAGACCGTCAGTCGGCGGATTGGGTTGCAGTGCCGGCCCCGGGGTGTCCCGGGTGCAGTGTTCACGCAGAATGCAGGGACCTATTGTGATCTCAACTCTTCAGTATCCTCTGGTTGCCTCGACGGAGGCAACGCTCCTGACCGTGTTCGCGGCAGGGGCGCTGGCGTCCCTGGGTCTGTGTGCCGTGGTCAGACTTCCGATCCTTCTGGCGTATGTCGCCGGGACCGCGGAATCGAAGCGGCGCGGCGTTGTTCTCTCGGCCCTGTTCGCATTCGGGTTGATTGCCGGCACGGTCCTGCTCGGCGTCACTGCCGCTCCGGCCGAGGACGGCCTGCACAGGGTCCTGTATGCGAACAAGTACCTCTGCTGGATTGTCGGCGTGGGTCTGTTCGTTGCCGGCGTTCTGCTCTCCGGCCTCGTCAATCCGGCATTACTGCCGACCCGATGGCAGGGGAGAGCTCGAAAACTGATCAAGGCCGGCGCCCCGGGGGCCTTTCTGCTCGGTTGTGCGCTGGGCCTGTTGCAGATGCCGGCCTGTCCGAAGTGCGGCGCGGTCCTCGAGGCCATCGCCGAGGGCCTCCCCAGGGGAGCAGGGCTCTATGGGTTCCTTCTGTTCACCAGTTTTGCCTTCGGCCAGAGCCTTATCCTGCTGGGGGTTGGCATGCTGGCCAGCCTGGCTTGGCCGGAACTGCTCCTGAGGCTGCGCACGCGGATGTGCTCCCTCGAACAGCGGGTCCAGCTCCTGGCGGGCAACGTGTTGATGATTCTGGGAGTCTATTTCGTCATCGTAAGTTAGCGGGTGCTCCATGGAAGACCGTCTGACAGCCTATCAGAAACACCGAGAACGCGTGCAGGAGTACAAGGAGACGGCCGCCAAGGGCTGCTACAGCCTGCTGATGATCCTTGCGGCCCTGGTCCTGCTGCGGCCGGTAATGCTGGATCAGATCCTCAGCCGGGCGGATGCCTACTCCGGCGTCGGCCTGCTCGACGAGTCCAAGCGGCAGTGCGACAAGGCTCTCCTGATCGATG
>Ga0209163_1001340_pt1 | contig 28021 bp, 20 predicted proteins | sample MTBAKSrepl2MetaG_FD_187457 | JGI IMG/M metagenome (GOLD analysis project Ga0209163, IMG submission 187457) | Enrichment culture microbial communities om Arthur Kill intertidal strait, New Jersey, USA, that are MTBE-degrading - MTBE-AKS2 (Arthur... | ecosystem: Environmental > Aquatic > Marine >...
AATAGCTACATATAAAACGAGCATGCTTGTAAAATAACAAAAAATTATGATTAAAACATATGCGAGTTAAATATGATATCTTTGAAAATAAACAATTTCAATCATATGAAGAAGTATCTTATAATATTAATTCTTTTTGGAGCAGTTGGATGTTTACCACAAAGGCAGGTTGACTCTGAACCGGTTATAATCCGAACAAATCCTGATAATTCTGTACGACAGATAGAAATAGAATTTCAGAAGGGTGAATCATATAATCACCCTTCACTGGCTGTATGGACTGAAGATATTGAAGGTAACTATATTGAAACACTTTATGTAACAAATTATGTTGCCAAAGGTATATTCGGGCACGGTGAAATTTCCCCGGGCAGATGGAAAAATGAACCTGGCGAAATACGCCGGCCGGCAACTCTTCCTTACTGGTCGCATAAAAGAGGAATCAAAGCTCCCGACGGTCTCTATATACCCTCACCTGAAACACCAATTCCGGATGCTTATACATCAGCCACTCCACTGACTGATTTCAAACTTCAAACGGCTACAAGTTTTTCAGAAAACAAAAAATTCAGGGTGCTGATGGAGATTAACCAGGCCTGGGACTCAAACATATACTGGCATAACAATAAATTTCCCGGAAATATTAATTATTTCGGATCATTGCAGCCGGCTCTGGTCTATGCCGTAACTGTAGATCCTGCTGAAACAGGGATCGAATATCATCTGAATCCAATTGGTCACAGTCATCCGACAGGTGAAAACGGGAAACTTTTTACAGATATAACAACCCTGACAACAGCAAAAAACATTGCCGGTAAGATTATTGTCCGGCTGAAAAATTAAAACGAATGAAAATAATAAAAATACTAATCCTTATAATATTGCCAATATACTCGTTTTCGCAGGAAGCCTCATTAAGAGGCCGGGTAGTTGATGCAGTAAACAATGAACCAATGCCCTTTGTAAATATTATTGTAACGGGCACAACTACCGGAACTATAACCGATTTGGACGGAAATTTTATTCTGAACGGACTGAAGCCCGGATTTATAAGATTAGAAGCTTCTTTTATAGGTTACAAAAAGGCTGTTTCTTCTGAAATTGAAGTTAGTGTGGCCAATACCGGTTTTATTGAAATTAAAATGGAGGAGCAGAAAAAGCTTATTGAAGAGGTAACAGTAACTGCTTCCCCGTTTCGTAAAACGACTGAAAGTCCGGTATCCTTAAGAACCATAGGAATCGGTGAAATTGAGAAAAGTCCCGGTGCAAATCGTGATATTTCAAAAGTTATACAATCGTTCCCGGGAGTCCAGTCAACACCTGCATTTCGTAATGATATCATTATCAGGGGAGGAGGTCCGTCAGAAAGCCGTTTCTATCTCGATGGTGTCGAGGTCCCGTTCATTAACCATTTTGCCACCCAGGGTGCTTCAGGAGGACCTGTAGGAATAATTAATGCAGACTTTCTGAGAGAGGTAAACTACTATTCCGGAGCTTTCCCGGCAAACAGGGGAAATGCACTCAGCGGGATACTTGAATTTTATCAAATCGACGGGAATGAAAACAGGCTTAAAACTCAGGGTACACTGGGTGCATCAGAAATTGCCGCCACCTTTGATGGCCCTCTCAGTGAAAATACTACTTTCGTAATGTCAGTGCGCCGTTCCTATCTGCAGTTTCTCTTCAGCGTTCTTGAACTCCCTTTTCTCCCAAATTTTACTGATATGCAGTTCAAAGTGCGTTCACGTCTCGATAAAAAAAATGAAATTACATTAATCGGACTGGGTGCGTATGACCAAAACGACCTTAACCTCGGAATTGAAGATCCGGATGAACAACAGCAGTTCATATTAAGCTCGTTGCCTGTAAATATCCAGTGGAACTATACATTAGGTGCTGTTTACAAGCACTTCCGTGATAATAGTTACCAGACAGTAGTACTGAGCAGGAGTCATCTTAATAACGGCGCTTATAAATATCTCGAAAACGATGACAGCTCAGAGGATAATAAAACTATAGACTATTCATCAGAAGAGATTGAAAATAAGCTGAGACTTGAAAATACAACTCGCATAAGTGACTTTAAGATCAATTTCGGAGGAAACCTTGAACTGATCAACTATAAGAATTCAACTACAGCAAAACGTTTTTACGGAGACGGCCTTGTTGATGTTAACTATGACACTGACCTGGATTTGGTAAAATGGGGACTTTTCGGTCAGGTAAGCAAAAATCTGATTGGCGAAAGAGTGGCCCTTTCACTGGGAGTGAGGGCAGATGCCAATAACTTTACAACGGATATGAGTAATCTCCTGAATCAGATATCACCACGTTTCTCGGCTTCATATTCACTGACCCGGCAGTGGAGCGTGAACTTCAATACGGGAAGGTATTACCAGTTGCCTCCCTATACCACTCTGGGTTTCCGGCAAAACGAAGCATACATTAATAAATTCAATAACCTTAAATATATTGCAGTTGATCAGTTAATAGGAGGATTTGAATACCGTCCTTCATCAACAGTTCTCTTCTCACTTGAAGGTTTTTGGAAAGACTATTCTCAATATCCCTTCTCTGTAAATGACAGGATAAGTCTTGCCAACAAAGGAGCAGATTTTGGCGTTGTGGGAGACGAAGAGGTAGTTTCAGTATCAGAAGGACGCGCTTTCGGTGCTGAATTTCAAACAAGGATAAACACGACAAACGGATTTAATTTCAATCTGTCTTATACTCTTGTACGCAGTGAATTTCAGGACTTTTCAGGCACATATATACCTACCAACTGGGACTCAAAGCATCTTCTGAATATAACAACAACCAAAGAGCTGAAGAAAGGATGGCGTGCCGGTGGCCGCTGGCGTTACGTAGGCGGGTTACCATATACTCCTTATGATCTCGACCGCAGTTCAATTGCAGAAGCCTGGAATATTGCAGGAGGGCCTTATCTTAACTATGCATTGCTCAATTCAGAAAGATTCAAACCGTTCCACCAGCTCGATGTAAGGGTAGACAAATCATTTTACCTGGAAAGGCTTACTGCAAAATTTTATTTAGACATACAGAATCTGTATAATTACCAGGCAGATCAGACGGATATCATTGTTCGTAATACTGATGAAAGCGGCAGGTTCATCACAACTGATAACGGTACCCGTTATGAACTGAGACAGGTTAAAAATACCACCGGGACAGTTTTACCTACTGTTGGTATTATACTTGAATTTTAAACAATTAATAATCATATGCTTTGTGTCTGCCTTGAAAATACTGATCCCTGGTTTTGTCTTGCTGCAGAGGAGTACTTTTTAAAAAGCTTCAGTGAGGAAATCTTCATGTTGTGGCAAAGCATTGATACAGTGGTTGTGGGTAAGCATCAAAACGTTCTTGCTGAAATCAACTACCCTTATACTTTAAAGCATAATATAAAGATTGCCCGGAGAATCTCAGGTGGCGGAACTGTGTTCCACGATTCCGGAAATGTAAATTTCGCCTATATAAAAAATATAAAAAACAGTTCAGAAATCAACTTCTCTCATTTTACAAAAGAAATTATTCACTCCCTTTCAAAGCTGGAAATAGAGGTAACCAGCTCAGGCAGGAGCGATTTGATGATCGGAGATAAAAAAATCTCAGGAAATGCCGAGCATATATATAAAAACAGAGTGTTGCATCATGGCACCCTTCTCTTCAACTCAAACCTTGCAAAATTAGGTGCTGCACTTAACTCCGGTTCAGGAGGAAAGTATCAGGATAAGGCAGTGCAGTCACGCAGGAGTGAAGTGACCAATATATTATCCTTTCTTAAAAATAACCTGACGGTTGAGGATTTTATTAATTTCCTGACTGTAGAAAAACTTGAAACACGCGGCTCTGAAAGGTATATAATGAACGAAAGAGACCTGACTATGATACATTCACTTGCTGATAAGAAATTCAGAACCTGGGAATGGAATTTCGGATACTCCCCAAAATATGTTTTCACCAACAGCATTCAGTTCATGGGAGGCAGGTTAAACATCATACTTGATGTTCAAAAGGGTTTTATCAGGAATGCACAAATATCGGGTGACTACCTTTCACATGGACAATCTGTTATGTTAGCCGGTGAACTGAAAGGCAGAAGGCATATTTTAGAGGACATAAAAGATATATTTCGCATAACCGTCCCGGAACTATATATAACTGAATCTGCCCCTGGCATTCATGATCTGATAAATGAGGAACTGGTTTATTCTTTTTTCTGAATTAAGGGTAAAAAACCCATTTACAAATCCGGCTGAATAATTAAGACAACTATTCAAAGGAATTTAATGAGATACGAATCTGTCATAAATGCTTTCGATGGCCAATTAACCTGGATGAAGGAAGCATTTTAGCTTATTTTCAAATTTATTCAGAAAATATATTAAAATTCTCTGCAAAAGCCTTTTTAACAGACAAGAATAAAAGCTTTTAACAGGGTTAATCCTAAGGGAAACATTGTTCCCTCAGGATCAAACCCTTTCTTTATCTATTATGTGGGACAAACATAAAATGAGTTCAGAACTATTTTGGCAGCGGGTATCCTTGAATAGCTTTAAGATTCTCTGCTATAGCCGATTCAGGATATTCATAATCAGTCAACTGACCTGTCAAATATTTTTCATATCCTGCAAGGTCCATTAATCCGTGTCCACTGAAATTGAAGAGTATGACCTTCTCTTTCCCCTCCTCCCTGGCTATTTTAGCCTCATTTATTGCTGTTGCAATAGCATGGTTTGTTTCGGGAGCAGGAATAATCCCTTCTGTTTTAGCAAAAAGAAGACCAGCTTCAAAACACTCGCTTTGATGAATTGCCTGAGCCTCCATTAAGCCCTCTTTTAATGCTGCGCTTACCAGCGGGGCCATCCCGTGATATCTCAATCCACCGGCATGAATAGGAGCAGGAATGAAGGAGTGTCCGAGACTGTACATCGGCAGCAGCGGAGTCATCCTGGCCACATCGCCATGATCATACACAAAAGGCGCTTTAGTAAGAGTAGGACAGCTAAAAGGTTCAACACCAATAATTCTTATATCAGCACCATGCATTTTTTCGTACATAAAAGGAAACGATATACCTGCAAAATTACTTCCTCCGCCACAACAGCCGATTACAATATCAGGATTTTTAATTCCCGCTTTAGCCAACTGTTTTTTGGCTTCAAGTCCTATTACAGTCTGATGTAACATCACATGATTCAGTACAGAACCCAGAGAGTAACGTGTCTCCCCGGCAGGATCCGTAACAGCAGCTTCTATTGCCTCAGAGATGGCGATGCCAAGACTACCCGGAGTATCGGGAAATTCTCTGAGAATATTTCTTCCTGCCTGCGTCTCTTCGCTCGGACTTGCTACACAGGTTGCTCCCCACGTGTTCATCATCATCTTTCTGAACGGCTTCTGGTCAAAACTGACCCTTACCATATATACTTTGCACTCCAGACCTATCAGAGAACATGCAAATGCCAGTGCACTACCCCACTGCCCGGCACCTGTTTCAGTGGTAAGCCTCTTTATACCAAATTGCTTGTTATACCAGGCCTGAGCTACTGCAGTATTAGGTTTATGACTTCCTGGAGGAGATACACTCTCATTTTTGTAAAAAATCTTTGCAGGAGTACCTAATGCCTTCTCCAGATCATAGGCACGAACAAGGGGGCTGGGACGCCAGGCGGTCAATATCTCCACAATCTCTTCCGGAATATCAATCCATCTCTCCTGACTGACTTCCTGTTCAATAAGGTTCATTGGAAAAACAGGAGCAAGCATATCCGGTGTAATGGGATTCCCGTCGGGGCCCAATGGCGGATTAAGAGGATTAGGAAGATCGGGGGCAAGATTATACCACTGCCTTGGCATTTCCGATTCTTCAAGAAAAATTTTCTTTTGTCTGGTCATAATTCAATATTTTAAGTTATTTTTTAAAAAAAAGGGACTTGCTGCGTAAACAACAAATCCCTTTTCCGGTCTTTACATTCAGTAATAAATGTTTACGCAGCTTTATGAAAGTCGCGCCACCACCAATTACCGTTATATAAAGAATTAAATCTCACAGAATTTAAAAATAATTGACTCCAAAACTAATTATTATTTTTTTTATAACAAACAATTAAACTTATAATTTATAATAAATTTATTGAGTGTGATCAAAAATCATGCATCCGGGACACTTAAAAATATTAATTCAGAATAATTTCTCCTAAAAAAGATTCAAATCAAGTAGTCCGGTAATTCATTTTATAACACATCTCTGATTCTGCATGGAACCTTTTTTATCAGGCACCCAGATCCCAGCGTCTGAAATATAGTCCCTGACGGACAATAGGCAATGTCTTGTACTCGATATCTGCCATTTCGCTGTTACTCAGGGGAGAGAACTCTGAAGCAATCTGAACATTCTCTTCAATTTGTGTAATACTGTCAACGCCAATAATGGTAGTACTTACCGGCAGACTCATATTATAAGTCAACGCCTCTTTGATGTTGATGGTCCCCGGTTTTGAAGTACGCAACCTTTCGGGTTGCTCTTCAGCAGGAGGAGGCGTCCAGTTTGAAAGCATACGTCCCCTTGTAGCCACTTTCATTCCAATGATTGCAATACCGAGTTTCTGGGCTTCGGGCAACAGATAGTTCTTAAAGCTCAGGTAATGCACATCAGCAGCATTCACAGCAAGTAAGATGCTATCAAAAGGATATTCTTTGATAGCTCTCAGCAGTACCAAAGGTTCAAAATGCCCGGTAATTCCGAGATAACGCACCATACCTTCTGATTTTGCCTTTTCAAGAGCTTTTATTGCTCCGTCTTTGGCAAAAATCTGATCCATCTGATCCTGCGTCTGAATATTATGAAGCTGCCAGGTGTCAATATGGTCAGTTTGCAAATTTTTCAGGCTCTCTTCAAGTAGTCGCATGGAGCCGTCGTAAGTGCGGTCATGAGTTTTAGTCGACAGCCACACTTCATTACGCCTTGTTTTCATCACTCTTCCGATGTTTAACTGACTTACACCCCTGCCGTAAGAAGCAGCGGTATCGATGTAATTAACACCTAAATCAATGGCACGGTGAATAATTTTTTCAGACTCTTCTTCCCTTCCGGCAATTTCAAGAGTAGCCTGTCCTCCCAGACTTAAAATACCGACCTTATAACCTGTTTTCCCCAGTGATCTTGTAGGCATTGCACTGTATGTCACAGGATTAAAGGGATTTTGATCATTCTTTTTCACAGGAATACCACTGTACCCCTTTTCAGCACCTAATGATTTTCCCACGGTAACCGAAGCTGCAGCAGCAAGTCCGGTTCCTAAAAATTTTCTTCGATTGATGTTTCTCTTTTCCATGATCTGTGATTCTTCTTGTTTGTATATGATTATTCTGAATATATTGAGTACAATTTACTGATGATACATAAACTTTGATCTTTTTTATTAGATATTTTTACATTTTTACAGAGTCTTTTATAAACATTTACAGAATAATAAAACAAATTATTTAATGATTTGTTTGAAACCGGGTTTTTATCTATTTTTGCAACCCGTAATTATTATGGTCCCATAGTTCAACGGATAGAATAGCAGTTTCCTAAACTGTAGATCCAGGTTCGATTCCTGGTGGGACTACAAAAAAGTTTATTATTTATTTGAAAACGAATATTTTAATAGTGTTCGATTTCTTTTTTGGTCAACCATTGGTCAACATTTTGTTTTTAACCGTTATTTGCAACAAAAAATAATGCCTAAGTTTGAATTGTTATTCGTTGCCAGAATAATAATATTTGAATTTAGAGGGTTGGTAAAAATTACCGCCCTCTTTTATTGAGAATGCATAAAATCATTGGATTTGATGTTGCCAATATTAAACTTGAACGCCAGGATAAAATAGCCATTGCCAGGAACTGGTATAACCATATTCATGGTATCCGGCCCCTTTTGAGATATTTTCAAAAGACAAGAATTTATAAGTTAAAAGTAGCATAGTTCTACTTTGGGCGAAGGTGAATCAAATTATAATAATATAAGAAGACCTTCATAATTTGTTATAAGAATAGTACTATTAAAATTGATATTACAATTATAATTATGAAAATAAAACCCCAAACAGGATTTATGTCTTTTCCTGGTAATCGATTTTCTTTTTCATTGATTGATTTCTCTTTTTCATGTCTCTTAATAAAAGCACTAATAAATATTTTATCTCCACCGATTAATAATGTCTGGGCAGCTTTAGTTTTTTTGTCCCAAAAATTAATAACAAGATAATTTTTGTCTTTCAATTTTTCTTTACTCCCAATTCCTGACATTCCGCCAACAATTGCGCCCAATGGTCCTAAAATAAGACCACCAACTACTGCTCTTCCAATAACTGATTTGTCAGTCCTGATTAGCTCTTCTCGTGAAGTTTGTTTTAGGCTTATTATTTGAGAATTATGAATTGGATAAAATGTTATGCCTTTTAAAAATTGTATTCCATGTGTGTGCAAGATTACTTTTACCTTTCCACTGGGTATTTCTGTTACCACATTTTCATTATGGCTGTATTCGCCATCAAATGCAGCGTTTCCTCCCCAATTCACAATTTGTTTTCCAATTTCAAGATTTGTCGGTAATTCAGGAAATTTTAATAATTTTTCATTTTGAGACTGGATAACATCTATAGTCTGGTTCATTGGATTTCCGCAGTATGGACAAAATAAAGCTTTATCACTTATTTCTTTTCCACACTCAGGACAATTGATTAAAGCCATTTGATAATATTTTTGTTAGGTTGTTTTATATTTTTGCCAAATATTTTTATTCCAAAAGTCACTATTTTTCCAAAACGTTGAAACTTCCATTGGGATTCTATTCTTTTTCCCAAAATTTAATACGAGTGTTTCTTCTTCAATCTGTCCGTAATCATTCAAATTTTGTGTATTGTATGGAGGTGAAGAATAATAAATTAAAAGTCTTTCTGCATTATCAATATCTTGCGACCATTTTTCCTCATTAGGATTAATTATTCCTCCGAGTTGTCCGAGATAAATCTCTATTTCGGAAAATTCTTGTTCGAGCCAAAATTTATGTTGTGAAATCCGAGTTGAAAAACATTGGTCACAAGCTTTTCCTATGTAAAGAAGAGAATTTGGACCAAATATGTTATGAGTTCCATAAATTTGATAAATTCCAAAGTCTACATCAGAATGTAATTTTTCTGTTTTTTTTATTCTTAAGGGCCCTTGCCAATTAATTTCAATTATGTTCATTTTCTTCTTATAAAATTCTTACCTATTATGTATACCTATATATTTATTGTTTACGCTCTCGAAAACAAATATTTAAAATAATTATACTTTCAAATTTACGGAATTAGAGTGAGATAAAAAATGAAATTTTTGTCGTATATTTTATGGTTGGTACTGAAACAACTATTATTACTTGATAAAAGTAATTCCTCTGGGCGAAGGTGAACCTTTATAAAAATAAAAAAATATTAATATTTGAACATATAACAAACGGTAGTAAAATTAAATTACTGCCGTTTTTTTGAGGTTAGATAAAGAATATTGTCTAGGGATGTATAATTAATCAGCTACATAAAAAAACGATTCTGACACTCACCATTTGGCATTATATCAACTTTTCTTTTGAGGGGTGAGAATATACATCCAGATAAAATAATCGCTTAAAATGGCTTAATGGCGCTCAAAATATATTTAATAATGTAGATAATTATATATCTGTTTCAAATGTTGATTTTTTGATTTTTAAATCTTATGTTACAGTTTTTGCAGTATTGCTCAAAACTACCTTATCTTATTGGTTATCTTATAGTAATACTGTATATCAAGCGTATTTACAGTGTTGCATACTTTCTGTATATTAACGCTGTCATATAGTTTTAATTCTGCGGCGAAAAGGAACACAAAATACTTTACTTTAAGGTGTGTCCTGGTGGTGAAAATATCAGTCACCCTTCCGGTCTTGCGGTCGCTACCAGCAAGGAGTTGCCAGGTTTTCAGGTCATTGCTTCCAAAGACATAAAAGCCGGCATAAACACTTTCTTTTGTTGTTATTTCACACCTCTGAATGGCCCGGTGCAACAATGTAAAGTTAACTTCACCATCCAGCTTGCAGGGCCTTGTTGTAAGCATTGCTGATACAGGTGTAACGAAACTGTCCTGTGAAACGCTGAAAACCCCGTCATTAGTGCCGTTATCGTGTAATCCTAACAGTACAGGATAGGAATTTATCAGTAATTTATATGATTTGTTTATTTTGTGCCAAAACCCTGACTCAAAAGAGAATACATAAGAATAGTTTTAACTGTTGTTAGTAACATATAATTCGTTGTTTTTCTTGTCAAACCCTGTTTTTGCACCCAAAGTGTAATCTTTTGCATCAATAGTTGACAGTTTGTCAACAATCTGTACTAAATTTATATGATTAAGTCTTAATTTATAGTTATCAACTACCTGTATATCAAGGTTTGGCAGTCCTCTTAACAGTTGTGTCAAATGTGTAACATTCCTTCAATAAATAACTTTGTTAATTAAATAAAATGATGACATTTTTTTTATAACGTAACATTATGTCGTTGTTAGGCCATTACGCAACTCCTTTCAAATAATTCGGAAAGTCGGGCTAGAATTTAAATTATTGCTCTTCAGTCCCAGATATCCATACTTTTTTAATATCAATATCTCCATAAGCAATATCAACATAAGGTTCTCCATTTTTTAAACCGACATTTCCAAAACCTGTTTCTGTAGAAATGAAGCTTCTAAAATCCCCTATCCTTGAATCTATATATAATGTTTTATCAACGGCATCATATCTAACACCCGTAATAGCCTGCAACAAACTGTAACTTGCCAAAGCACGGGCATACCAGTGGCCTGCTTCATATTCATTAAAAGGATTGCGTACAATCCCATTATATCTTTTTCTGCATTCCCTTATTATCTCCAAACCTTTTTCAACCTCTCCCTTGAAAATAAGGTGACTGGCCACTTGGTATTCAGTGCCCGTCCAAACTTCACAGCTATAATTAAAGGGAAATGAAAGCTCATCCCCTTGGGGCCATGAACATAATATTAAGCCCCCTTCCTTGCCACATGCATAGGTGGAACGTTGTGGATTAACATGATCAGTCAAATCTTTTTTAAAATTATACTTATAAACTGCCAGCAAATGGTTCTTAACTTTTTTTTCGTCAACGATTTCTTGCAGCCCACAAACCTTGGCCATCCACATACCAATAATACCGTCAGACAAACAGCCTGTTCCATATTGATATTTCGGACCCTCTTTATTTAATATTTTCAAAGCTTCTTGAGAATAATGTGTATTTATTGATTGTAATTCCCACGGATCAGGAGCATTTAATCCTGTCCATTTTATTTTTTGAAAAAAGTATTCACCATTAAAAAGATTATTCTCTATATATTTTTTACCTTTCCCAAGCAAAGTATTATAATAATCACATTGTACATTCAATGCTTCGCTAATTTCTATAAAGGCAGTAAGTGCACCAAGATATATACTAGTACACATTCCGTTAGGACCCCAGAATTCTACGTCATAAGTATTATGTTGAGGTTCTTCAAGATATCCTTGATTTTTGGGATCCCAAGTCTCAATACAGTAATCCATACTTCTTTTTATAATTGGATAAAGTTCTGATATCCAGTCAGTATTTCCACTAATTCTCCAGTCACGGTATATTTTCATTATACCTCCCAATTGACCGTCGGCTGCAGAATGAAAATTGTGTCCCGGTTCAGAGATAGGAAGGTTTGTCCTGTATGCTTGGTGACCTTCTTCATTTTGATTAATTTTAAATTCTGTTTCGCGAAAAGAACGTTCCAATTCCGGAAATAAATGCGGAATGGCCTGTGCATAATTCCATACATGTGTGCAAGAACCATAACAACAGCCTCTATCGTCCCTGCACCCTTCATAGCACCATAAGCGTCCATCGGCTTGACGTAAAACAGTTGGAGATTTTAAAATTGTCAGATTCGCAGCTACAGCTTCAATCACTTCATCAGGAAGTGTTGAGGAGAAAAAGGCATTACTAAAGAGCTCACTTTTATCCTTTAATTCTGAAGAGTAAAGGCTCCAATAATCTATAATTTCATCGATATTTTTAAAACGTTCTGCATACCAGGGTTTGTAATATTGATTATTATCAAAAGATGTATCTTTTTCTGTCTTATCTTCGTGAATTTCTGATTTATAATAATTAACCGTTAACGGATAATACATATAAAAATTATGTGATATTTTTGTTTCAGGAAAATACCAACAAAAATTAACAGGAATTATTATTTCCTCTCCCGGATTTAAAGAAAAAGGCACATATATCGATGCTCCCGGGGAGTTTGCAACAATCGATTGATTATTAACCAGATTCATTTCTTTAATATTTTTCCACAAAATTGTCTCAGGGTCACGCCAGCCTCCCCTGAACCAGCTATAATCTAAAACTGCATTGTCATTATTAACATAAATTACAAATCCATCTTCCACATTTGAATTGTTTTCTTCTCTTATTCTTGCTAACTTAAAACCATTATGAACTTTTAAAATCGGCCCATTACTATCAATAAAATTCTTTGCATGATAAGAAAAAACGGCTTCAATTTTTTTATTGGTTGTATTTTTAAAATAGTATTCTAACACACCAACAGGAAGGCTTGAATTATCAGCATCAGTTGGGATAAATGGGCTCCATGCCGTGACATGTACTTTCAGGGGAATTTCCTTATCTTTCAATATAAGGGTAGAAAAAGGGAACCGTGACAGAAAGGAACCAGACTCAAATCGGGGTAACCCATAATTTTTACCAACACCACCAGTGGCTGTTCCTTGAGGACCAAATAATTTCCAAGTTGGGACTTGTGTTTCCAAAATTTTTGCTCCATTCTTATATCCTTTTAAGCTTATTGCTGCAAATGCATATGGTTCATTAAAAATATCAGGCCGGTTTCTCACAGAAAGATTCGATATTGCACCTGTACCTTCCATACAAAACATTCCTGCTCCAATACCTCCAACTGGAAATGCTATCCGGTCTAAATTTTTACCCGTATAAATACTATTAAATTCATGACCAGAATCATTACCTTCTTTATTTGAATTACAAGTTATTAATCCTTCGAAAAGGGAAATAAAAAGTATCATAAAATAAATAACTATTTTCATATTACTGTGATTTGTGCAGATATACAATTTATTTTGTGTTGATCAATTATTACCAGTGATTAATAAAGTATAACATCCTTGTGATGCTACACAAAGCATCAATATATCATTCAAAAACTTTAACTTACCAAAAAAATTAAGATCATATGTTATAATAATTGAATTTTAAATTCTACTTTTGTTTATTACTAAATTGATTAATTATAAATATACCATTAACGGTTTGCGGATATACTGAAGTTATTATTGTTAATAAAGTTAAGATTAATAATTTCATTTTTAGGATAACTTTTATAAATCAATTCATTTTTACACTTGTAATACCTCAAAATCCATTAATTCACCAAGTTTTTTAAATTGATCGGCATATAATCCATAGAGCATAATACTATGATTCCCAAAATACTGCGATTTATGTGCAAAATCATTGATATTATTTAGTTTAATATAGACTTTCAGACTGCAACCAGTTGTATCCATTCCTGCACCACCAACAATCTTCCCTTCTGTAACTAATATTCTCTTTCCTAATGGATCAAATCGTGCAATTGTTACATGTTCGCCTTTATCACGGTTAAAATCATAACGTATTGTTACACCAAAACCACTAAATGTAAAATTCTTTATTTCATAAGGAAGATCAGGAAGATCAAATCCCTTCATCTTTAAACCAGGAACATCATGAAGTATTTCTAAAATATTTTGATCCCAGTCCTTGATAAAAATATTCCCCATATACATTGATTTTTTGCTGATATACATTCCAGCGATTACAGTCATTAGCAAATTCATATCTGCCTCACAGGAAGTAGGGATTCCAATATCTCTTAGAAGCGTATGGGTCAGGCATGGTGTTGATTTTCGTTTGTAAGCTAAACGTTTGTCCGGACATATTTCAAAACAATTGATAGTAAATGCATTACAATTATTTTTTATCATGAGTTTAGTAGCTGCAACATAGAAAATGACAGAGGGAATTACCATTTCTCTCTGCATATTTACTCTTTCTGCATTTTTAATAAGTTTGTCGGTCAGCATATTCACCTGCTTCATTATTTTCAGATCATTTAAAACATTATCAAATTCATTAACTATATCTCCAATTCTTAAATCAAGTGTATCTATCCCGAATTTATTTTTCAAATGTCCGACATCTTTAAAATTACCGTTAACATTATTGGTTTTGTATTCAATTATCCTTAGTATTCTGGTATTTTGAATTGCTTTTCTAACTTGCATTAAATATAAAAGGTTACTCAGTTCTTCTTCATCAAAAACAACATGACCTTCTATATTTGAAGCACTTAAATGTGAAACGGCATCCACTCCTTCAGGGAAAAACATGCTGCGATTTTTCCCCGCATAAAAAATAATAGGTTTCTTATATCTCTCTCCGATTTTAACAGCAGGGACTTGCACAATTCCAGTACCCAAAGGGAAAAAAAACACATCGGTATTATCAATATCCCTATCAAGCTTATCCCACTGTGAATTTTTCATTATCCAGGAATCATCGAATTCAAAATATACAGGATTAGTAATTTCAATGTCAGGAGAAAAGGAATCAGGCTTCAATTGTTCATTATAGATTTTAATGAGTCTTGTATTTTTTTCTTTTTCCTGATCAGCAGAAAGAGGATTTTCACTTCCTGGCCGACAAGGACCCTCATAAATTGTTCTATGAACTATTCCCGCTAATACCGGCTTAATTCTCAATTTCGTATTAATTGCCCGGTTTAGTTCTAATCCTTCAGAAATATGTTCAATCACAGATATGACATCCGGTGTCAGAAACATTAATGTTCCGGCAGATACAACAGAATTTTTTATGAAGACCCGTCTTTTTAAAACAGACTTATGATAAGAATTATTCATAGTTATATTAATACTGATTAATTATATGTTTTTTTTAATAAATATTATAATCTCCTTATTTTAATATTTCTAAAACATGTCAATCCCCCATGATCCTGTAACCCAATATGTCCTTCTTTACTCATTCCATAAAATTTGGAATTCTTCCATTTCCCACTATTTTTCTGTTTCCACCATTTTTTGCTCCACAACTTATATTCAACCACTTTTACATCGTTTAACCAATGTTCAACATGAGATCCTTGAACAACAATGCGTGTTTTGTTCCAATACCCAACTGGTTTGATATTTGTATTTTGTGTCCCTTCCATTCCATAATTCGCGCCTGAAAGCTGATCTAATTCAGCTCTTGCTAAATAGCTGAAATCATCTAATAACTGGTATTCCGGACCTGATTCAGATATTCTCCTGACACTATCCAATTCTTCTACATGATAAAATACTCCGCTATTACTACCAGAGTCAATCCTCCATTCCAAATAAAGCTCAAAATCTTTAAAAATATCTTTGGTAATAATATCGCCTCCATAATCACTTCCAACACCTGAATTACATAATATTCCATCCTTAATATTCCATCCTTGAACCTCTCCGCCTTTAAATAACTTCCACTCAAGGATTGTTTTTCCATCAAATAAAAGAATCCAACCAGCCTTTTTTTCTCTCCTTGACAGTGTATTTATTTCAGCTTTATTATTACTACAACTCATTACTATTAGCAAGATAATTATTAATCTTAACTTTGTCATAATTCTTTAATATTTTTATTATACATTTATAAGCAATTTGTTTTAAAATATTCTTAATATGTTAGTTACTTGCCCAGCATAGAAAATAAGTGTTTAATCTCATTTTCATTCGGATTTTTACCATATTCAAATATTTCAAAGGATTCTGCTTCCATAATACTAATACCTTTGTTTTCTGCATACCACTTGATTAATTATTCACTGATATCAAATGTAATAGGCTCTCTTCAGCAATCAGCAAGCCATTCTAATTTTTCTTTTTCACCTTCTGGAACTTTATCCAACTTTCCGTTAATCCATGACCCCCATTCAAAAAATTGTGATTTATGTACTGCAAAACTATATACTTTATGTTCATACACATCCGATATATCAACCGCAATATCTGGTTGAAAAGAATATGGTTTCTGAAATCTGTCCTGAACATAAAGAAATACAGGATTCCTTTTCAATGGAGAAGTATCAGGCGCTATATTGGGCACTATGATTAAATACGCAGCATCCTGTAATAAAATATCAGTATTTCGATGGTCAGGATGGTAAACATGCTGACATGGTACTATAACAACATCAGCATCACAGTCACGAATAAGTCTAATGACCTGCAACCTAACATTCAAATTTGGCATTAACTCTCCGTCTTTATTGTCTAAGACCTTATAGGTAACTCCAAACCTTTTCCCAGCTTCTTCCGCTTCTGACCTTTGGATTGTTGCTAGAACCTTCCCTCCAGTATCAAAATGTCTGGCATCACCAATGGTAAGTGAAATTAACATAACATTATGACCAAATCGAACAAATTTAATAGAGGTGTCACCTGCTGACACGTCAGCATCTTCAGGGTGAGCGCCAAATACAATAATATTAAGCATTTTATCTTGAGCCAAAGAATAATTGCCAAACATTACAATAAACAATATGAATAAAATAATTTTCATTTCATTGAGTTTTTAATTTTGAAAGATTCACATGATAATTAGCAATTATTAGTACTTTTTATGTCAATAAATTTTTTACCATTATACAAAACAGTATTTTAATTAATTAGAAATATATACATGGATAATAATTATACTACCACCCCCAACCTTCACGATAAGTGTGTTTTATCATTTCATTTGCAAATTCCAATGCATTTACTTCAACACGTTCAGTTAGGAATCGAGGTTTCTTGTCTACTTTTTTATATATGTGCGATGTAATAAGTTTCATTTTCTCATTAGGACTAATGTTACTGAATGTCATATTTTCGCCGTCCCATTCTAATTCGCGATTCAACCCTTGGAGTCGGAGGGAAAGATTTCCCATCAGCACCATTTCAGTTAGAGGTCCTGCATAATTAAAATTAGAACAGGCCTCTTTTCGTGAAGAGGTATCCTCTTTACAGGCTCTAACCCAGTCCATTTCATGACGACCACCACCAAGTGGATCTAAAGGAATTCGTTCGAAAATTTGCTGAGGATATTTATAATCCCCAGCTATTACTTTATAATTCGTTCCCGCAATACCAGTAATGATCTTCCCCTTGGTTCCAATATACAGATTAATATGTTTCATAGAAATGTATTCAGGTAAATCGTCGGTCCTTCTCGGAGTAAGTCCTCCATCGTACCAAAAAAGTTTCAATTCTGGCATGTCACAGTATGGAAGATTTTTTCGGGCAGGAAAAGTATATTCGATTTTTGATGCCTGTGGAGGACTTTCAGTATTCACCATGGTTGAACTTGATTGTACCTTAGTAGGATAATTCAAGTTAAGGGCAAAAAATGGTACGTCTAAGACATGACATCCCATATCACCTAGGGCACCAGTTCCAAAATCCCACCAGGAGCGCCAACCCCATGGATGATATGCTTCATTGTAAGGCCGGTAAGGCGCAGTTCCAATGAATAAATCCCAATCTAAGTTTTTTGGAATTTTATGTTTTTCCTCAGAACGGTGTAATCCCTGTGGCCATATCGGTCGATCGGTTGTTGTATGAATTTCATACACATTCCCAATAACACCGCTATGAATTAACTCAGTTACGATACGAACTTCATCGTAAGAATGCCCCTCATTACCCATTTGTGTTGCCACTTTGTATTTAATAGCTGCTTTTTTAAGTTGACGTGCTTCCCAAATTGTATGTGTTAATGGTTTTTGACAATATACATGTTTACCCAATTGCATTGCTGTCATGGCCTGTAGCGCATGTATATGATCGGGTGTAGCAATTACTACTGCATCAATTTCCTTTTGTTGTTCCAACATTTTTCGGAAATCTTTCCACTTTTTAGCTTTTGGGTAGGTTTTAAAAACCCGTTCGGCATAATCCCAGTCAATATCGCACAAAGCCACAATATTTTGTCCAGGCATATTTCTTAGGTTCACTTCTCCTTTTCCGCCAATACCAATACCGGCGATGTTAAGCTTATCACTGGGAGGTATATGTCCGAGCCCGGCAACTGTATAAGAAGGCACAACTGCGATACCAGTGGCAGCCATTGTGGAAGTATGGATAAAACACCTCCTATTTATTTGATTGGATAAATTTTTGATCATCTTATTGAATAATTTTAAAGGGTTCAATACTTATTAATAACTTAAATAAACAAATTACATTTTTACCAAAAATTGATACGCTTTATGAACACAAGCTATTATGCTATATTAATTGGCAATAGCTTCATCTATAAATAATCTTTATCATTCATCGACAAATACACATTATTCTTCTCCTTTATTAACTTAATTCTACTTGGCCACATTTATTTAATTGTGTATGAGATATTTATATCTCATAATAGTTTTATATGCCGTTCAAAAAGCCTATCTGCCATTTGATCCTCAGTCATTTGGTTGCTCGTAAATTTTGAACATCAACATTCCTTTTATATCCCTTGCTGAAAGTAGCGGAATTCGATTAAATTCAATAACTTCTCTTTTAAGATAATCGATGATACCAGAAAATTTAAGGCTACCTAGTGTTGCCATGCCAGCCATTTACGGGTTTTAAAACTAATTTATGCCCAGTATTTGTTTTGATTCCTTAATGCTATGTTCCACCAAGAAACGTTGAGCCTGCATATAAGCTATTGTTTTCGGTGTGTACTGATCAAGAATGGTATTGGTAAATGAAAACCTTATTTTAATTGTATTCTTCCCCGAAGATGTTTTACACACCACAAACTGACACTGCTTAATTTTATTCCAAATATAAACCTTTGCATAATAGTAATAACCATTCAATTTACCCTTAGCAGTAATGTGAACATTGATTTTCCGCCAGACATTAAAACAGCCAATTTTAACCAACATAAATAGATTTTTTTGAAAGCTTAAAAATATTTTAATACCCGAAATTTTGGATGAGGTTTTTACTAAGATCAATTTGGCTTTGTGGAATTGGAAACACCAAATTATTTTCAGTAAGCGGGCTTGAAAGACCAATTGAAGACGCTTTTGAATTTAGAACAGTAATTGCTCTATCTGTACGTACCAAATCAAACCATCGAAGCCCTTCAAATGCAAATTCAACCCTACGTTCATGTTCTATTGCCATCCTGAATGAATTCTGATCAGGGATATCTATGCTAGTCATACTTTTAAGTCCGGCCCGATTTCGTATTTTATTCAAATATTCAAACGCAATTCCATCTGCCACATATCCCATTTCATTCAGACACTCTGCATACATCAATAAAACATCGGCAAAACGGATCAGTGGAAAATTATTATTATTGTCGTTAACAGTTTTAGGAGCATCCCAATATTTTTTGCAGTATGGCCACTCTATATAGGTCCCATCATCACTGATAAAAGAAAATGCGATTGTTAAATCTTTGCGTAAATCACCATCCTCATATTCATTTCCCAAGTCAGTTGTAGGTTGGTTTTGACCTTGCCCACTGAAATTAATAACGGCATTACCTGATCCGGGTGGTGCCCATAAGTTGGGTATAGAATTTCCTTCTCCTATTCCACCGGACTTATACTGCACATCAAAAACTGATTCTTTGTGGTTTTTCCCAGAAGCTTTAAAGCAATCCTGATAATTAGTTAACAAATCATAAATACCCTCTTCCCCAAACTCAATAACTGATTCTAATATTGTTGCAGCATAATCATATTTTTTTTGAGTCAATAAAATACGTCCGAGTAATGCAGCAGCCGCACCTTTTGTAGCTCTGCCAACTTCAGATGATCCATAACTCTTTGGAAGAACAGGTACTGCCTCATTTAAGTCCTTTTCAATTTGAACATATACATCTGCCTTTGGGCTTCTTTCATATTCATAACCCTGATAGGGATTCGTAATATTGTTTAGTACTAAGGGAACATCGCCAAAGACCTGTACCAATTTGAAATATATCAGTGCCCTTAAAAATTTTACTTCTCCTATATACCTGTCTTTCAGAGTACTATTCAAATCCACGTCATTAATATTGTCAAGTATAATATTACATGATGAAATACCCTTATAACATTGGCCCCAACAATAATTCAGATAAGGATTTGTTGTAGTCACATAAAATCTGTCAAATTCATCAAGGTATGTAACCGCTGTGGATGGAGCTTGACTGTTGTCAGAAGGAAGTTCCCCAAAAATATAATGATCGGAACCATAAACCCCACCTAATTGCAAAGTGGAATATGCAGCATTAACAGCAGTGTATATATCTTCAGGTGTTTTATAAAAATTAACCGTTGTTACATTCGAAATAGGTTCAAGGTCTATAAAATCCTCATTACAGGAACATAAAATTATAAGTAAAATCAAAAAATTTATTATTCGTGTTTTCATAACAATGATCTTTAAAGTATATTTTTAGAATATAAGATTTAACCCAACACTAAATGTTTTTGAAACAGGATATGTACCATAATCAACTCCTCCGGTCAAAGCATTCTCGTACTCGCTCACTTCCGGGTTATAACCTAAAAAGTCGGTCCAAGTGATTAGGTTTTGTCCGGACAAGTAAATTCTGGCTTTTGAAATTTTCAACTTGCCAGATATTTTTTGCGGAAATTGATATCCAAGAGTCACATTTTGCAGTCTTGTAAAGGAACCATCTTCAACCCATCGGCTGGAAATTTGATTATTGTTTCCTGTTGTTGATCTATTAGCTCGGGGAGTAATTCCATTTCCTGGATCGTTAGCAGAGCGCCAACGGTCATTAACAATGCTTAACTGATTGCCATAACCTTCACTATTGTTAACAATACGATGGTATATGCTCAGTATATCATTCCCCCGAACACCTGTGATTACAATATCAAGGTTAAATCCTTTATAAAAAAAATTGTTGGATAACCCATAAATAAAATCGGGCTGATTATTCCCAATAATAGTGCGATCGTCAGCATCTATTTTGAGATCCTCATTAGCATCTTCAAATTTTACATCTCCTGGTTGTGAATTTTCCCAATGCGGATAAGAATCTAAATCATCCTGATCCTGGAAAATGCCTATTTGTTTATATCCAAAATAACTTCCTATTGGCTCGCCAATCTTAGTGATAAAACTTTGAGGGCCTCCACTGACATCTCTCAATATTGGATCCCCGCTTTCACCAAGTGCCACTACTTTGTTACGATTTAATGATATATTGAAATCAGTTTCCCATGTTAATTTACCAGTAATATTCTTGGTTGTCAGAGCGAATTCACATCCTTTGTTTTCTACTTTCCCAATGTTTTGCACTGAAATTGCATATCCTGTTAAATTTGGAACATTAACATCAAGTAATAAATCAACGGTCTTCCGTTGATAATAATCGGCAATAAAATAAATTCGATGATTAAATAATCCAATATCAATACCGATATCTACTTGACGACTCTTTTCCCAGCCAAGCTCTTGATTTTCTAAAGTGGTTGGCAATAAACCAGTGGCAAGCTTATCTCCTATTACATAATTTGATGCACTTAAAAGACCAATATAAGGATAATTGCTACTAAAGGCATTATTTCCAGAATAACCATATGAAAGTCTTAATTTAGCTTCAGATAAAAAATTTAGATTCTGCATAAAGGGCTCATTATGAAAACGCCATCCGATTGAACCCGCAGGGAATATGCCCCAGCGGTTTTCAGGTCCAAAAAGTGAAGAACCATCAGTACGTATCGACAAATTAATCAAATACTTTTCTTTAAAACTATAGTTTAATCGACTAAAGTAAGAAAAAACCGAATTCTCCGTTATAAATGATGATCCATCATTGACTTTACCGGCATTTAAGGTTTCCACAATATCGTTTGGAAAATCTATTGCTTGAACGGAACTACTCTCAGAATAATATTTAGTGGCTTCCATTCCAACAAGAACACCCATATCATGAACTTCATTAAATGTTTGATTAAAGTTCAATATCTGATTGAAAACCCATGACATATTCATGCCAGAAGTTGCTGTACCGACAGCTTGCGTGGGTGGAAACTGAAAATTCCATGGTATCTTTGAGGTTCGGTAAGTATTAGTTCTTATACTATTTGAAGCTATGTTACCCGATATCCTGTACTTCAAATTATTAAAAATATCATATTCGGCATAAGCATTTCCCAAAAAGCCAAGCGTTCGGGTTTGAATTTTTTGTTCAAGCACGTTAGCTATCGGATTATTGACATCGGCCCATCCATAGGAATACGTATATGTTAACAATGAATTATAGGTTCCGTCATCTTTGTAAATAGGAACATATGGCGGCATTGCCAATGCTGCCATAATTATTCCACCTTGGGCATTGTGTCCTTCGGCATTAACATCATTATTTAGTCTATATGAAGAATTGATGTCAAGTCCTATCCGGAAACGAGCATTTATATTGATATCAATATTCGATCTCATAATATATCTATCCATCGAGGAAGTTAAGATAATACCATCCTGTTTCAGATATCCTCCCATAATATAATATTTTATTTTGTCACTACCTCCCGTCGTGCTTAGCTGATAATTGCTTATGGGAGCATTTTGAAAAATTTCATCCTGCCAATTTGTATATGGTAAATTGGTCACTTTTTGCGGATCGTCAAAATCGAGCCAGTCAAATAAATCCCCTTGCGGATAACGGCATTGCTGAAAAGGATGAGGTCTTACGCTATTAGGGTCAGAGATGCTGGCACCAGGAACTCTTATTAAATACGATGTATTATAAGCCTCTTTATTGAATTCAGCCATTTCTTGTGAATTCAATAATTCTATCTTTTTTGCCACTTGTTGAAAGCCAGTGTAAACATCAAGATGAATTGCTGGTTTTCCAGTTTTCCCCCGTTTTGTAGTCACCAAAATAACTCCATTTGAACCTCTTGATCCATAAATGGCAGTTGATGAAGCATCTTTTAATACATCGATTGATTCAATCTCACTGGGGGACATATTCGTAAATATTGAAGAGGATACCATATTACCATCTATTACAATTAAAGGGGTATTACCCGCACTAATAGAACCTATTCCCCTAATTTTAATGGCTGGAGTTTTCCCTAAATCACCAGCAGTTTGTTGAATATTTACTCCAGGAAATTTCCCTTGTAAAGCTATTAATGCATTTGCCACTGGCATATCTTCGAGTTCTTCCAGTCTTATTGATGAAATAGAAGCTGTAACATCACTGCGTTTCTGTATTCCATACCCAACAGCTATAACTTCTTCCAATCCTATCACATCTTCCTCCATCCTCACATCTATACTTCTCTGAGTGCCAACAACTAACTCCTGTGTCCTCATGCCAACAAAAGAAAATACCAGCGTGGCATCATCGGAAATGTTGAAAAGCGAGTAGTTCCCATCAGCATTAGTAACCGTACCCTGCGTGGTGCCTTTTATTAATATCGTAACTCCAGGTAACGGCTGATTGCTGGAATCAGTTACTTTACCGGAAACGGATTGTTGAAATTGTGCATCTTCTGCTAAAAATGATGGTGCCAGAATAATTTTTCGATCGGTAATGGTGTAAACCACATCCGTTCCGGCAAAAAGCATATCGAGAATTTCATCGATTTTTTTGTTCTTTACCAAAAGGTTAACGCTGCGATTAAGATCCACCAGTTTTTCGTTGGCAAGGAAGAAAAACTCGGTAAGGTTTTCAATATCATCCAGCACAACTTCCAACTTGGTGTTGGTATAATCCAGCGAAAGTTTCGTTTTTTGTGAATAAGCTTCGTTCGCAAAAGTTTGAAGGATTACAGCGAGCATTAAAAATAACGTAATTCGCATGATTCTGAATGTTTTCGTTAAATAACTGAAATCCCATTCATCTACTAATTCATTTTTTTTCATAGATTTGTAATGTTAAACGTTAAAAAAATTGTAAAAAGTTTTTTAAGGAAATCGTGGCTGCGATTTCCTTTTTTTCGTTTTTAAGGTCTGTCTCGTGAATTCATTTTAATTCTGATTTTAGGTTTTGATTAGATCTATTTTTACATATTTTTTCGGTACAGCAGTACCTTTTTCTTTTGCAAGGTTCCGTCGTTGAATATTTTTCGGTCGATGATACGGTAACGGATGGGTGAAGTCATGCTCAGATACCAAAAAACATCCTCAAGTGAATCATCCTGAAAAGTTCCCCTGATTACATCCTCCTCCAGATTTTTATCGACCAGTTCAACCTCCACATTGTACCATCTTGCAATACGTCGTGCCACTTCGGGCATCGGATCGCCCCTGAACATTAACTTGCCTTCCACCCACGCAGAATATTTGGAAGGTTCGGTCATAAGGATACGAACAGAGTCATTACTGTATATAAGTCTGTTACTGGGCTTTAGTTGCGTAACGCAAGAACTTCCCGGCACAGAAAACTCCACTTTCCCCTCTTCGATGACCACTTCCACGTAATTTTCTTCCGGGTAGGCATTTAGGTTGAATTTAGTTCCCAGAATTTTTATTTTTGAATTTCCGGCAAAAATTTCAAACGGATGGGAGGCATCGTGTGCCACATCAAACCAGGCTTCGCCTCTAATTGCTACCTGCCTGTTGTTACTGAAGGGGAGTTGATATTCCAGTGAAGAGCCGCTATTGAGCCAGCCTCTTGTTCCATCAGGCAGGTCAAAACTGATTCTCGATCCCAGAGGAGCGTGAATAGTTGAAGTAACCGACCTTTCAGCCACATATACTTTTTCCACAGCAGGTTTTTTAGTAAACCATATTCCACCTGCAATCAGCAGGGGTACCAGCAGAATGGCTGCGGCCACCGAATACCATCGGTAAATCTTCCTTGTTAGCGTTTGTTTTCTCCGGTTTTCAATAAAATGTATTCTATGGTGAATACGGTCGAGCAGGTAGAGAAGATTGTAATTTTCACCTTCATTGTTTTCGAGGTACTTCTTCCACTCATCCTTTATATAGTACTTCAATTCATCGCTGTCTTCTTTCTCAGCAAAAAGAGAATAAATATAACGGGTTTCTTCTGCATCGGAAAGCCCTTTGCTGAATCGGACAAGTTTTTCTATATCGAACGGCTGAATCATTCTTATTTTTTTTATAAAAATCCTCCTGTATTTCAAAGAGGATTTTTTCTAACTAAACTAAATCTATAGAATAATTTATTATTCTATTCTATAAAGTAATATCCATGAAGTAACAAAATCTCACGATTAAAAATCATTTTTTAAATTGTGAGAATTTAATCCATTGTGAATCAATAAATATAAACACGAATATTCACGAAGAAAAAACACAGAATTTTACAGAAAGCAAATTGTAATCACTGTTTAGTTCTGTGGTAAATTTAGATTTTTGTGAGCAAAAACTGTCGATCAATATAATGACTTACCGAATCACTTTGGCTAATGGAGAAAAACAGCAAAGAAAAGTGAAAGGGCAAGGTTACTCCCGGAAACATGTTTTCGTAAAAATTTTAAGGCAGCCGAAATATGGTTGTTAACTGTACCGGGAGCGAGATGCATTTCATCGGCAATCTCACGAATGCTTTTCCCTTCTTTCCGGCTTTTTTCAAAAATTGCTTTTTGCTTTGGCGATAATTTTTCAATCAGTTTTTCAATCTGCTCCAAAGTCGAGTGATAGTCTATCTGTTCCTCAGTATCCATCGAGATGTTGGTAGCTAAACCGATTTCTTCTTTCAGCTTTCCCTGGAGAAGTTTTTTTCTGAAAAATTTACAAATGTTGTGGTAAGATATGGTAAAAAGATAGGACTTTAAAGAAGAATCCCTTTTCATGGTTTTTCGGTTTTCCCATATTTTTAAAAAAACATCCTGCACAAGCCCCTCGGATTCTTCCTTTGATCTTAAATATTTCATTGCAAATCCGAATAGCCGGTTGCCGTATTTTTCAAATACAGCATCGAAAGCTTCGATATCTCCTTTCTTGAGTTTTTCGACCAGTTCGTCGTCCGAAATATTTTTGTTTAAGGCCATTTCAGGTTCAATTTGGAATCGAAGTTAAAAAAAATATCAACAATACAATTTAATGAGGTTTCAGTTCAGGGCAAACGCATGAAAGCTTTAATCCTTTCCTATAACACTTTTATGTGTTGCTTTTTCTCACTCGGTATTCCAAAAGACGTCATTATCTTACCATCAGAAAGTGACGGTCAGCTAAGGTGCAAGGTACGTGATATCTTCTTATTTTGATTGGAATGTCATATATTGATTTGGATTTTTATCCAATTAATTAAATGTCTTTATGCCGGTTTAAAATACTGCATCCTACCAGAGAACAATTATTCCACCAGAGATAATTACAGAATTTGCCATATCTTCAGGCTTTCATGTTTTTTAAAATATTCAGTGCAAAATAATCATTCCATCCGCACATCTTTCTTTTATTCTTAAAGCTTGTTTTAACCGTTGTATCCCTTTTGATAATATTCAGGACAATTTTACGGATAGTATTATGATTCCCGGCACCATTTCCGGTTCTTACCTAATAATAATCTTCCCTGAAAATTATATACAGAATCCAATGCAGCTTGTTTTCCTATTTGAAGATTCTTTGAAAGCCTTCCAAGGTGTCCATAAGTCTGCCCATTTTTCTATACTGGAGATTAGAAGAATAACCTCAACTCCATTTTAACCTGTTTCCAAATAAATAAATCGTATGTAAACTGGAGGTAAAATATTCTGGTATCATATCTACCTAAATATGATATCTTCATTGGAGAAAAAGAAAAAATATGCTTAAAATCAGGAAAAATTTCTGGCAACCATTTTTTATCACATTCCAAATTCATATGCCATTGAAATATAGATAATTAATAAATTTATGGTATTGCATAAGGGAAAAAAGTGTTGAATTTTGACAATAGAATGGAACAAAATAATGCCTTTATGATACATTTTTGCAACAGCTATATCAAGTATTTTACAACAATGTATTACATATATGAGGTATTGTTTCCTAAATTATCAGATTAAACCATTTTTACATATAGTCTTCATCTTTTATCCTGTTAAATGGATTATGATGAGTTTGACGATGCTGAAATAATGCTTCCTGCCGCTCTTTCTTTAATTCTGTTTATTAAGTGAGGCCGTTCACTGTAATTTTTGGTTTTTATCCCAAATAGATTTTAATTGATTTTCCTGTAATATTTCTGTTTCCTCTGTCAAATCATTTGCGAAGTCATTTGTGTTAAAATCAGCGAATTAATAGTCAAATTCACTGAAAATGATTAAATTTGTGTATTATGGTGCTTGTTAAAAATAGAAAAAGACAACATGCTGATAAAAATAGTATTCTAAGGCATATGTACCGGCTGGAAAGAAACAAGATGAACATGACCTTGACAGCTAAAGAGGCAGGTGTTGACAGATCGTCTGTTTTTCGATGGAAAAAAAAGTATTGGCAGGAATATCTGAACAGGAAAAGTGAAGTTAAAGACCAGATACGCGATATTGAAGCGATAAAATTAAGTACAGTAAAAGAGTTTGACGTACTAAAAGATTTATTTACAAAAGATCTTAAGCTGGCACTTAACAGAATGATCGAAATTTTATCCGATCCTGAGCTTGTAAAAACCTTGTCACATAAGGAACTAATTCAGTTTATCAGTGTGGCTGCTCCTTACTGTGTTGAAAAAATAGGCCTTTCAAGGGCCGGTAATCCGGCAGAAACTATGGAAGAAAGGCACAACACTTTTGTTCAGAATATTATCCAGCAGTTGAATGTTAAAGGCATTAAAAATATGAGAAATACAACCAACCAAAATCAAGTATAGTTTAATCCGCATTTGATTGTTCCAATATATTTTC
>Ga0209163_1001342_pt1 | contig 28006 bp, 25 predicted proteins | sample MTBAKSrepl2MetaG_FD_187457 | JGI IMG/M metagenome (GOLD analysis project Ga0209163, IMG submission 187457) | Enrichment culture microbial communities om Arthur Kill intertidal strait, New Jersey, USA, that are MTBE-degrading - MTBE-AKS2 (Arthur... | ecosystem: Environmental > Aquatic > Marine >...
TGTCCAGTCCCAGTATGGAGGCTTGCCCCTTAGTTGGCCTGATCTCATCGAGCATAGTTCTAATCGTAGTCGTCTTGCCTGCACCATTGGGACCGAGATACCCAAACACCTCGCCTGCCTGAATTTCTAGATCCAGGTCCACCAAGGCACGCACCTTGCCGTAGTGCTTGGTGAGGCTTTCGGTTTGAATCGTTACCTGATTGCTCATGCGCTTACCTCCCTCTAAGAATTACTCGTATGATTGATGTCTCTGTAATCCTAACTATATTTTTGCTTCATTTGCCATCATACCTTCTCTGCGCTCTACCAAAACCCTTCTCAATCATTATGAGCTTCGTATCGCAAGCTCAACACGGCGCAGTAGAACAACTTTGGGAGATTCTTTTTGGGGATTCTGTTAGAAAAGTGTTAGAAAACAAAAAAGAGAAGAGCCTGTTAAACTCTTCTCTACCTCTCTGTCCCGGTGGGCCTCACTAGTTGTAACTGGAATTACCTAGTAGATATACTGCCTCAGATAGAGAAGCACATTAAGAAATCAAAGCTGGAATAAGTTAAATGTGGCTCTTGATGATGTTTTGTGATTATCTAGTAACAAATTTGTCACTGAGTATGCTCAAATAAATTACACTACTTTGACTTGCTTCAGTATATCAATAATAAAAGACCCAAAGGGCAAAATGTCATTGTTCAACTGTCCTTTTTTCAAAGCGCCAAAGTATTCAACCCGCTGATCAACACGAATAGTAACCCAGGGATATCCGGCAGCAAGCAAGAGATAATTCATTAGAAGTCGAGCTGTTCTGCCATTACCGTCAGAGTAAGGGTGAATGGTGACAAAGAAGTAATGAGCTAAAACTGCCCTTACTATTGGATTATTTATCTTGTTTGTAGAAAAAGTGTAGCTCATCATTAAATCTACTAGTTTCTCATAAGAAGGTGGGACATAAATAGTTGTCCTTATAAAAGCTGGTGTTGTTCGATAGCTAACTAAACTCATATAGTCAGTAATTCCTGCATCAGCCGAAGGTTTAAAGAGATGGTAATAGATGTCCTTAATTAAATCCTCGCTTATTTTTGGTTTCCTGAAGTCTTCTTGTATCTTTTTAATTACAAAATCAAAAGCTTCTGAATAGCCCAAAATAGCCATTCTGTTTTTAATCTCTTCAGCACTGTTCTTGCCTTGAGTCTTCTTACCTTTTGATGCAATCCCTGAAAGCAGGATATCAACTTCTTCGGGCGTTACTTTGTAACCCTCTAATGTGGTTGAATGATATGTGTCGTACTTTTTATGTTCTTTCGCTTGATTTAGCAATTCATTAAGAGAATGTTTCTTGATTCGCTTGATTTCAGTTACAAGATGTTTATCTAAGGCCTTTTCAAACTCTTGAACTTGACTTTCTTGTCTAATAATCCAAGGTGGCTTGATCTTAGTCTTTTTTACAACTTTGTCAGATTCGACGATATCTCTCTTACCAACATGGTAATGTGTATAAGTATTAATTATCCGCTCAAGCTCAGCGACTAGATCTAATCTGTTTGCACTTTTGGATTTACCAATAAGGCGCTTGAAGATAATGGGTTTGGGCTTTCTTGCATATATCGCTTCTAATTTCCTTAAATCAAAATTGGTTCCGGCAATGAAGTTTTGGATTTCCGGCAAATCAAGCTTATTTGTATCAACAAAGACCTTTTCGGGAATATCCACCGGAATTTCCCTTTTGGTAACTTTTGTCTGCATAATCATGCGTTCATCAAAATGCGGCTCGTGACGTATGGAAATAGAAAAATCATCAATTAGAGGCAGCTTCCAATTGGTTTTTTCCTTGGTGGCGACAATCAATTCTTTTTGCACTCCTTGCCCGCCATTTAAGATAATAACCGCTGATAATCCACTAACTGACCATGTGTATCTGCTTAAAACAGCTTCGATTGTTTCCCAATAAAGTAGTGGAAAGACCTCTTTAATGTCATCCTCTGGTCTTTTTAAAAGCCAATATCCACGAGCGACACTAACAATGAACTTTTCCTTTACTAAGAATGTCCTTTGCCGTTGATTGGGAATATCTGCACTGGAAACAACATTCTTGCCCTCTTTTATTGTCTCAGCCCACCAATGTAATGCTTTTTCCTTGATAGTCATAACAATTATCCTAGAAATTAATATACAATAATTACAGAAACTAGAAGTCAATATTCCCAGAACTTACTAATCATATTTTACAGGAATTATAAACACTTACAAGTATTTTTGGCATGTCTGTAGCTTGTTGATCCCTTAATGCGCTTTTATTCAAGCAGAATCGAAGCTAGAGATTTAGCAAAGTATCTTAATAGAACCAATGAACGTTCAGCTTGATATGATTCTTTTGAATTCCGAGTTAAAATAATCCAAGAAAAGAATAGGCTTATTTTAATGCATTATACTTATTTATTAAGAAGCTTGAGTGATACCAACAATTCAAAACAAAATAGATGCTTTATGATTCTAAGTTTACGGATAAAAAGTATCTGGATAGTTAATTCTCTAAGAATTTAATAAGCTCTTCTGGTACACATACCCTTGGAGTTTTTTCATCTAACCAGTATTTATTTTCTAAAGTTGGAATATATTCTGGAAAAGCAGAACAAACAACAGGCTCTATTTTTTTAATCTCAGATGGCAATTTATAATTTTTTCCTTCTGGATTTTCCTCTAAGAATTCTGCCAAAGATATTACTTGTTTCAAATATTTTTCCAGCGTTTCCCATCTTTTCTTCAAAGCAGTACGCTCACCACGGTTTATTAAAAAGTTTACACAAAATGCCTTGCATTCGAGAACATACAGAATATTGTTATGAATAAACGAAACATCTATTTGGCGCCGCTTGTTGGCTTTTGTTTCTAACTTGTTTTGACATTCCCACAACTTAATATTGGCTTCCTTCTTAAAAAGTGCTTTTACCTCTTTTTCATAATTCTTACCTTTAAGATTACCATGTGTATCATCCAAAGAAGCGAGTGGCTCAAAGATAGTATGAAAGATGAAAGGAATAGCAGCAAGATCAAGAATAAGCCCTTCGTGTGTTTCAAAAAACAGTTTAAATGGAACTTTATCCCATAAGCTTATATTGTCTAAATCCTCTTTCGAGTATGTGAAACACTTTATTATTTTATCTACTGCTTGCTTTGCACTATCGTTACTTATTACATTACCAAATCCAAACTTAGCAAATTCTCTATAGAAATTTGCCCAATCATCAAAAACTGTTTGGTATTTTTCTCCTTTAAAAATAACATCATATCCTCTTTGCAATAATTGGTATCTTGCTTCTCGATTATCCTTAATAAGTAAAAACTTTCTGTGACTTATAGCCATTAGGAATAGAACTAATTCTCTTGGAGTAAATCCATACAATTCAATAATTTTATTTTCAAAAAGAGAAGCCAAATTTAACAGCTCGGTGAGGTCCATAGGAACATAGAGATAATTTGGCCTGTATTCTCCTGTTAATGAATCTGATATTTCTATTTTCTCCCCCGGAAAGGCGAACGGGAAGGGAACTCTGGTAACATTTAAATAGGGCACTATGATTGTTTTTGATTTTTTTGATACATCTTTTATTTTTGGAAAAACATCTAGTCTTGAACCAAAAGACGATAAAAGCTTATTGTACTTTCCTAAACGTTTATCATATAACTCTATAAGCTTCTCTTGGGTCTTAGTATGAGTAACATCTATATCCCCACCAGAAATCCTTAGAACTCCACCCTTCCAAATACGCCTAAGAAGAGAAGTGATTGCATTATGTTCATAAGACAAATACTCAACTTGATAAATATTGAGGCAGTCCATATATGTAAGAGCTTTTGGAAACACACTTTCACTTTTGACAACAAATTCATTTTTATACAGTGATCCGCTTTTATCATCACACCCATGTTTCAATATTCCCAGATTAAAAGTCATTCTCGCCAGATTAACTGTCCATTCTGACACTTGCTCAACAGGCTCAGGCGCAATCCTTCTAGACAAATACAACCAATAGTATTTACTACATCTCGATAGTATTCTAGAGATTTCCTTCTCAATTTTAAATAAATATTTCTCTAGTACTTCTACGGCCTGCTTCCCTGAAGTTTTGTTTTCTAACTCAATAATCATGCTTCTTCTTAGATCCATTGCAGGCTTTTTGTAATTAGAAGAAAAGTGGCCTTTGTTGTTTTCAACTATCTCCAACATTTGAATCGAGGTTGTATCAGCTATTATAAAAATATTCTTTGGTGATTCTTGAGTTTTCTGCAAACAACACTTCTTATACTTTTTACCACTACCACATGGACATGGATCATTTCTTTTAGTTTTCATCCTTAAATTCCCCTTATTTAAACATACATTCAAATATAAGAATTACCACTAAACAAGCAATATAGACTTTATCTTCTTTTTTTATACAGAAGCAAGTATGTCAGTATACAATAATGCCTAAAAACATCGAAAAAATAGGTCCGATAAGCCATTTACCAGTAATTTCTAGTGGATCACAAACGGTAGATATAACTGAACACAATTAGGGTTCTCTAAACAACATTATCCCAGTTAGAAAATCATATCAATGGATTACCTTAGCTTAAGGAGCTTTTTGGAACAATAATATTTTCTTTGGATATCCCTTATTTTGAAAATCTAAAAAAATCGAGTATTGATTTTTTAATTCGCAAATCTAACTTTACAGATATTTCTCTTATCTTTCTTCTATAATTCTTATCTACTTTCCTAATTGCATTTTCTAGAAGAATCTTTAATGCGCTCTTATTTCGATGAGGCGGTATATTTTCATAATATGGAATCAGATAATCAACGCCCAATTCTATTTTTCCTTTATCGGCACTTAGGAGATTTGAAAACAAAGAAAATACGTCGTCATCTCTTTCAAAATCTTTAGCCTTGAAAGCACAAATAATAACCAACCTATTCTTGTTTATACTTAAATCTTTTTCTTTTTTAATCAAATCAATATAATTAGACCTAATTGTACTTTTTAAAATATCGCTAAAATGTTTAGCTATCTTATGAATAACCAAAGCAAAAAAATCACACTCATCCAAATTTTTGGATAATTTGGTTACATATCTATCTAATTGCTTTTCCTTTTTCGCTGTATTGTCAAGATTCTTAAAGTCATCGCTTATCTTTACTGCTATATCGCTTTTCTTATTCGTGTCTCTTCTGATTTCTGATTTCAACATAGCCTTAATTGATCTGATTTTCTCCCAGCTAGACAGACTGTTCCAATTATTATAGATGAAAGCATAACAGAATTGATCTTGCCTTGGGAATAACTTAATAATATTATTGATAACCTTACGTAGTTGTTCTTTGTCTAAGAACTTCTTGAATAAGATTTGAATGCTAATATTATTCATTTTTTCTTCATCATCCAGATCAAAATCAAGCTTTTCTGACAAGTTAGGTAATATTGGTTTAATAAAATTGACTTGTTTTAGACTATCTTTAATAGCATTAACGCTGTTAACTGCAAACTGATAATTAGCTTTAGTAGCATCTTGAAGATATTGATTTAAAACATCCAAGTAGACCTTCTGACTATCTAGACTTATTTTTTGAAAAGCCAGAGTAATCATTTTAGCTATTTTTGTCTTAGTAGCTACGCTAACTCTTGTTTCTCCTAGTCTCAGAATATTCGTTTCATCATCAACTCTTTTTATCAATTGGTCCAATTGAGGTTCCTCATACAAATTCATCAATTTCGGCCAGCTAGCATCCCAGAAATCTAGAGTAGTTTCGCAATTCATTACTTCAGCATTATAAATCTGCGAAGTTATTAGTAATAATAACGTGTCCTTATTTTGCGGTTCCAATTCGTTCGGATTTTTAATGCAAAGCTCTGTAATCCATCCAGATCTGTCTACTTCAATCACGGGATCTATTTTTTCAATAAGATTATCCCAGATCTTAATTTTAATCTCTTGTCTTATTCTTTTCTTTCCAAACTTAAGAAGAAAATCTTTGGCAAAATCAAATGACCTTTTCTTTTCTTTTTCTGCAACGAAAAAAGATTCTAAAATGCTTTCTAGTGGATCAAATACTTCAAGCTTTTCAATTCTATGCCTGGAAGAAATATAGTCTACAAGCTCTAATATACGCACCTTGTTGTCTAAGGCAAAACTAGAAACTTCTACTAAAAGATTTACTAGCAATAAATTCACATTTTCCTCTGGCACTTGATCTTTAAATTTTTCGATATCCGTCAGAGCAATTTCCCAAGTAAAATTACCTTTTAAGAGATCGGTTAGTATTGGAAAAAGTCGTAGCAAATCTTTTTCAAGTACTACTGATTTAACTATGGTGAAGCACTTCTCTATTTCCTCATACTCGGGTGATGGTTCCTTTTCTGGATCCTCAATATTATCTTGATCAATTAAGAGATCAGTAATCTCATTAACTATCTTTCCACTGAAAAACTTCTTTAGAACCAGCGGACTATCCTCAAACTGCAATATTTTTTTCTTAATATACTCTACGTCCAAAAAACCAACTGGCTTCTTTGTCTCATCTTCCTCTATTGTAGGTCTTTCATCTAAGTAAGTCTTGATTTTCATGATCTGTTCTTTTTTTCTAATTAAATTTTCATTTCTAAATATGCAATCAAGTATTTTTTCTTCAAAATCTAAGTCCTGATGAGACAAATTGTCGATATATAATTTTATAATATTGGATGACCGTGACTTTACTAAATTTGCTGCAAGAAACATCCCATCAATATTAAGAGACTTTATTCTTTCCTTTATGCTTACCCTTAACGCCTTATCTATTAATATATGAGCAGCACGCTTCACAACTTTCTCTGGTATAAAAGGTAAACATTCTGATATTACATAAATAGCATTTCTTAATTCTGGTCCTGCCAATTCATGTTCAATCCAGTCAAGTATGATGTTTGAAGTTTTTACTTGATCCTCTTCGTTTCCTTTTTCAAGCATGTCTTTTATAGAAAGAACTTGACCGGTTTTTAAAGCAATAACTATGTTTTCCAAATATTCATCAGCCATTCCATAACTAGCACTATCTTGTCCCAAGAATAAGAAGGGACGAAGGTCTTTTATGTCGCGATCGTATTCTCTTGTTGCGCTTAAAAAACAATATAGTTCGTATTTTTTTCCAGCATCAGATTCTAAATAAACAGACTCATCCCACTGTTTATGGCAATCAGGCATTCTATTTTTGCCTTCATTACCTATTGTTTGTGCAGATAAGTATGGTAGACATTTATTCTGTTGGTATTCAACAAGGGACTCGTTTTCACCATCCACATAGGCCGTCATCCATTTAATTAAATCTTTGTTTTTTACCAAGTCAGAATAAAATTCTGGGAAATCATGTTTTAGTACAGACAACTTTGCAAGTGCAGGAAGATGGCTAGTAATTGTATCGAGATTTAGTCTTGATTCAGGATCCTTTTCTCTCTCTTTAACTACTAAATAATCTGCAACAAACGAATTTATCAAAACAATTGCTCTACGTGGATTAACAACACCGCCATGTATCAAAACAAAAAGAATGTCATCAATATCGCGCAGTTCAAGTAATTTGCTTTTATGTTTTTTTAGAATGTTCTTTGCATATTCTCTCATGTCTTGCTTGATAAAGGGTGGAACAGTGATAGCATACTGAAAGAATTTTTCCAAATACTGAGCACCATTATTCTCCTCTGATTTCTTATATATCTCATTCGATTCATCTATTGCTTTCTCAATAACCTTATTATCACAAGCAATAACAAAAACACACGAAGGAATGTCTAGAAACGTCTTGATTGTCTCAAGCGTCCCGACAACATTATCAACTGAACATCTATCTAGATCATCAATAAAGATAAATTTCTTACATTTCTTATCTTCAACTATTTTGATAAACTTGCTCTCAAATTGCTCGTCACAATCAAACCTGGGATAGGAAATCTGTACCTTGGCTGACTGAATAGCTTTGATAAAAAACAATACAATACTAGGAATAATTGAAATAAAAAATGTTTGAATCATTGAGAGAACATCAGTTGTGCTTATTATTTTAAAATATTTTGACAAAAAATAGATTATCACTACTGCAATAACAACATTGATACCCAAAAATCCCCATGAAATATTCTCTTTAAACTTTTTTAGCTCATTAAATAGGTATTCAGGTTTCAAGAGAAGAGGAGATACAAGAGTTCTTGTACCATATACTTGCTCATTCAACTTATCTATATCTGCATACAATCCCTTTGCGATTTTAAAAATGAATTTATTTCTTAGAGATTCTTTTCTTGCATATTTCCAAACTGGAACTTCAATAAATGCAATTTTTGTAGTGTCTATCGTATCTTTTTCTTTCTTTACCAATTCATCTTCAATCAGCTTTTTGTATAATGCAACAATCGAGGATTTTCCAACACCCCAGTTACCAAAAATCCCAATATTTAAAGGGGTTTTTTGTTTTTCAATTATGTCCTTTAGCACCAAAGCAAAATTCTTATGACCAAATTCATCTTCTTCTATGGCCTTAAGCACTTCATCTTTGATAAAATAATTTTTTTCAACTTTATTTTTCTTTGCTTTCATCTTTCTAGCCCTATTAATTTCTACTTTTGATTTCATTATGCCAGTCTTATAAATGCATTACAAGAGTTCAGAAAGTTACTATTAACTATAGTCGTGTGTTTAATTCCATTAGAAAGACCCTAGCATTCCGCTGCTTTGGCGAGACATCTTTGCTTTATCAGCCTTATCTCCCATTAACTCAAAAATCGCAGCTCTTATACAGTCCAAAACAACACTACCAAAAGCGGCACCGACCTTCACGTCCACGTAACTGAATGTTTTCGAAAGAGAGTCAATCATTCCTCCAAGACTTGATGGCGACTTGGAAGGTGATATCTTCTTTGACTGCATATCCCATGATACAAACAGATCCGCACCGAAAGGAATCGCAAAAACATTACAGTAAATGCTTCTAAATGCTACTTGTATCCCAGCAATACCATCATGTGAATAGCGATCTGTTTTCACCTTCACTCTGTTATGCAACTCCTTCTCAAAAGCTTTATAGAATTCCTCTTGCTTCTTCCCCTGACCATTCAACAAAATATCCCAGTTCTGCATTACGTTTTGAAGAAAAGGTTTTTGAACTTTCTTTGCCATCCTTACTCCTCCCTATTTTTGGTTACTCTTGAAAGCTTTCGGGTTCATCAGGCTCAATAAACGAATGAGCCTGAAAAGACTGATTCTCTTCTAGCTCCTTCATGGATAAAAGATAGCCGTCTTTTTTATTCATCATCGATAGTAAATTTTTATTTCCAGTAGTATCTTTTGGGTCATTCAATATCTTTGGTGCAAACTGAACGGGAGATTTGCCCTTTGTCTTTAAAAGGGCGTTTTTCATCGGCAGCTCAATTAGGTCCAAGATAGCCAGTTCCTGCTGTTCTTTCATGTCATAGAAACTGTACTTGTCGCCGCTCCACATCTTAAGCATAAAAGGATCGTATTCTTCGAGATATTTAACCAAAAGGTCCGCATCTTGTCTGTCCATCCTGAAACATACAAAGTTTTTGGCATTGGCAAGAATGATACTTCTTAGCTTCTCATCAAGCTGGGTTAGGTTCTGGTGGGCTAGGACCAAGGAAAGCCCATATTTTCTGGCCTCTGAAAGTATTTCCGCAAATGAAAATGTAGTGTAATTCTGAAACTCATCTACATATAGATAAAAAGGCTTTCTCTTCTCTTTTGGCATATCCTGTCTGCTCATTGCAGCCATCTGTATCTTGGCAACAAATAAAGCTCCTAATAAATAGCTGTTTGTCCGAAGTGTTCCTTTTGATAGGTTTATCAGTACTGTCTTTTCTTCATCCATAATATGTCTGAAGTTTACAGTGGACTTTTTTACTCCAAGCATCATTCTTATTCTTGGCTCGAAAGTAAAAGTTGAGACTTTGTTTAGAGTTGATTCTACAAAGGCTATCTGATCAGAGCTTTTCCAGCGGTCAAAGCGGTTAAGCCAAAAAGATGCAACTGCTTCATTCTTGACATAGCGGATCATATTATCCCTGAATTGTTTGTTGGTAAGTAGCGGTTCAATATCCAGCATTGTGCCGCCTGCTTCCATTAGGGTATAGATGGAGTTCCTTAAAATTTCAAGAAACCTTGGTGCAGTTGCATCGTCTAAGTCCCAAATCTTTCTGAAAACCTCAACAAGCTCTAAGGTTTGAGTATAGGGATCAATATTTGGCAGGGGTTCAAGCGGGTTAAATCCGACAATATTTTCCGGGTCGGTAAAATCAATAAGAATTACTCGCCAGGAAAAGGGCGGGAATAATTTGTAAATAATATCATTGATGAGATCGCCGTGGGGGTCAATAACAGCGCATCCTCTTTCCCCCATGATATCGTCCAGCGCCCAGTTTGCCAGAGCTTTTGATTTACCAACACCTGTTGATCCTATTACATAGATATGTGATGCTCTGTCTTCTTCCGGCAGAAAAAAGCTTACAATATCGTCTGATTCATTCTTTGCCCAGCCAAGTTCAAGGCTTGTTTTAAAATCAATCTCTCCTGCTATTGTTTCCACCTCCTAAATCCAAGCTGATTAAATTTGAACCATAACTAAAGCCTCAAAAGGCTGAATTAAAAATACAACCGGATAATATGATATGAAGCTCATTAAAATCCCCTTGTTTGTTTAGCTAAAGTAGTGACTTAGCCCCTTTTTGTATTTCCCCCGTTTGTTTGAGTGATAATTTATTTAAAGTTTTTAAGAATTCCCTTTTCTTTGGACTCTTTAAAATCTCATATAGATCAATACTTAAAGAAGCTTTCTTTTTTACCTCTTCCTCGATCTTTCTCAGTCTGTACTCTAAGAAGTAATCTGGTTCTACTTTAAAAGCTTTGGCTATTGCCTCCATGCTTTTATTGTCCGGGGCTTTACGTTTGCCCAAAGCAAGCTTACTTATATAAGTGTAGTGAAAAGGCAGTCTTTTGTTTCTCCATAAAGCTCTAAGGCTTTGCCCCTCTTCTTCTATTAGTTTTGATAATGCTAAATCAAAAGTATCTTTAGAGTATTTCATTCAAGTCCTTTTGTCGCCTAGTTTGCCTACAGACAAGATAGAATTCGAGAAAATAAACAGATAACAGTTAAATATCTGTAGACAGTTAAGGCTACAGTATGATAGACTTTTGCCTTGCAGGATTTGTCTTAGTGGTAGCGACCAAATAGACCCGAGGGGGAGATGCAAATGCTTGGCCTGGGAGTACCTGAACTATTTATCGTTCTTATCGTTTTTGGTGGTTTGTATCTTATGATTTTCAAGCCCTTAAATAAGGGTTTTGATGAAAGCTATACTGGCGAAGCTCCTAGTAAAGAAGTGAAGAAATATAATGTGGCCGCACAAGAGAGACCTGTTGGTAAAGTTACATCATCTCAAGCAGTAGCTCCCTCTCCAACAAGAAGTAAGCCCTCAATGGAATATGGGGCTAAACAAAAAGGTTTCTTGTGGAAGCTTGGGTGTTATATTGGTGTCAATGGCATTGCTCTGTTTTTAATAACACTCTTTGGAATGGAAAGCAGGTTCTTTGGCATTGCATTTGCAGCTTTGATTTTCTATTTTGGACTTGGTTTTCTCTTTACTATTCCCTATGGCTTAAAGCCAATACCTCAACCAATTAAATCAAAGGGTTCAAGCCCTCGCTTTATCTTCTACTTTACCCACAATATCCTTCTCCTTATTTTCATTGGGTGGATGGTGCTTGGAGTATATTACGGGCTTAAGTTGATTGTTGCCCTTGGAGATTTGGTTTACACAAGTTTGTGGAAAGTCATTGGGTCGGGGAAATAAAGATACTTTTTAAAACAGTTGTTTTTGAATTCTTAAAATGTTGTTTAATAACCGATGTGCCGATGCTTTGGATTTCCCAACACCAGAGGAACCTAAAACATAAACGTGAGTTGACCTATCTTCCGGTGCTAGATAGATGCCATAGGGTTGGTTGTCTTCATAGATATAGCCCAGCTTCAGATGTTCACTTGACTTATTCAGATATTCTCACCTCGAATCGGTATCGCTTGTCGATGCTAAATTCGTCGAGGGCTAGCCATATTCTCTCCATTCTTGAATTAATCCTGTGGCTATTTGGTTAGTTGTGTGGTAACTTTTGCCCAGTGACGATTTCTTAATCCTAACATTCCCTTACCCCACTAATTAACATACAATGTTTTCGCACTTTCAACAAAAACGGTGGCCTCATTCCAGTTCAATTGGAGCTAAAGCAAAAGGGAGAGCCATCACAAGAAGCGATCTACACCAAGAAAGGCAAAGAGAATGTCTAGTCAACACCCGAAGGTTCTTGTAGGGTTTTAATTATTTTCCTTATTATATCGGTCGTAGAACAAGAAACACTTGTACTAACAGTCACTACTTCGCCACCATATGATTTGACAATAGTGCCTTCGGGAATTACTGTTTTGCAGTAGTCGCCGCCTTTAACATAGATATCGGGTTGAAGCTGACATGTTATTTCTTCCGCTGTTGGTTCATCGAATAGCACCACGTAATCAACAAATTCGAGAGAAGCAATAATTTCGGCCCTCGCATAATCGGGTTGCACTGGTCGTTTGCTACCTTTGATACCCCGAACAGAGCGGTCGCTATTCACAGCGACTAAGAGAATGTCTCCCAAGCCTTTTGCCTGCTTCAAATACCTCACGTGACCCAAATGCAGAATATCAAAGCATCCATTTGTCATAACTACAGATTTGGCATTAAGCTCATCTTTCAAAGCCATTAACTGCTCTTTCTTTATTATCTTATTGAACAAGAATTTGTCTCCTTCCCCCTTGAACCACTAAGTTTATTCTCTTTCTTTAATAGCGGATAGCAAGTCTTCCAAACTCTCATAAGCAAGTTTTATTCTCTTATGTTCTTGCGCTTTTTATAATCTTTAATATCACATTCTGGGCCATAAGTACTCTTCTTTTCACAAAGAGCAGTCAAGTAATTCACCAAGATTGACTGGTAAAAGGTTAATTCGGTTTCAATCGAACGTATCTTTTGGACATAGGACTTATCGCCATATGATAATTCATGCTGAAAACACTCGTTCCTTATCATCAAAATTATGATTCGATCTATTAACCTACCAATCGATTCCGAATTTACAAAAAGATTCTTGTCAATACAGAAAAGTGGAGGCTGGAAAGCAGAGATGACAAGTGAATCAATCGATTGAATAGCCTCATTTCTCTTGATATTATGCACATCTATGTCATTTTTTATAGCGACAAACTTGTGTGGCTCTATTGAACAATCGCGTATGGTGTCCTCGAGATCCCACTGTTCTTTGTTGATTTGAGAAAGCTGATCTACCAAGTAGACAACTTTCTCAGCGATAGCCGGCACATGTTCTCGTAAGAGCCCAAAGATTTGGTTGCGCGAAGGAGTTTGCTGTGCACTTTGGTCCACCTAATGCCTCCTTTACGGTAATAAGGGGTTTTCTATCATTGCAAACGCCACGTTTTCGTTATCTTTCAATAAACGACTTGCACGTTCAATGGTATCGCAGATAACTATTTTGCTGACTTCAGGGTACTTGACGATGTTGTCTTCAGGTACAATGATAAACTCAGGTCTTGCTTTGGTTTTGACACAAACAGAGGATCTGATAACCTGGGCAATTCTTAGTTTCAATCTTTGCGCAAACAATAGAAGTTGATCAGATTCACTAACAAACACTACAGATAACGGGAAGTTTTCGGCGATGTGTTTGATCAAGTCTCTAGGTACTCTTCTATGCTCAAGAAATTTGATATCAATGAACCAGAGACTGTGCGGAAAATGCTCTATTAGTCGTTGGAGCAAAGGGTCATCAAAGCTATATCTTGGCTCTGAAGCAGCTGTATCAGATCTAGGATGACAGAATTTGTATTTGCTTTCCTCGTTAACCCAAAGGTCAATTTCGAAATGCTTGAAACCTTTTTGAGCAAGAGTCCTTATACCATAAATTGAGTCATTTTCCTTTTGTACAAAGTTTGCCCTATGCACAATTATTCTATCTGCAAAAAAACCATTAACAGCTGTCACTATCGAACAATTCCTTAGAGAGAGGGTCTATTTCATCGAGCTTCAGTTGAGGTCTAACTGCAATTCCCGTTGTTTCATTAACATCATAAATAAACATGGCAAGGAGAAATAATGCAGCAGCATCGATTATCAGCATGAAAACTTCAAAAACGTTTTTGATTTGCCATGGTTGACGGTGAAAGTACATTAACAACGACAGCACCCCAGGTATTACAAAAAGAAACCATCTAGAAGCATCCAGATATATCGATCTAGCAACTGTATATATGGGAGTCTGTCTTTTATATAGCTCCCATTGCATAACGCAAGTTCCAACTAACTTGCACAGTTTTGGCCTTAAACCATTATGAAGATAATCAGCGATTCTCAGTATGCGAACAGTTTTATCCGCAAAAAGGTAGCCATAAAGGACAAAAAATAGAGGGGCAATCAAAAAAGCATATCTGAAAGCATCTGCTCTCTGAGATCCGACCAGTGTGATCAAACCACCTAACGTCAAGAGCGAATAAGCACTTATCTTCTCCTGAATTCCATGGTATACATCAATTTCTTGTCTCAAAACAGTATATTCAGCAATCATCGCCTCCACTGCAGAAAAACCATCACTCTCATGATGCTCTGTTTGTAAATTCACTTTAACCTTTTCCTGCTTCAATCAAAGCGCCCCCTCGACTCCGCATTCAAAACATAACAAGTGAAGCTGCACCGATTACCCCAGCCTTATCCCCCAAAACAGCTAATTGAAGATCGATTCCTTTAGGAAGTTGTTTTGAATATTTGGACAAATTCTCATCAGCTTGTGTTTTTAGCATGTTAAAGAATCCAAGTTCATTCAGTATTACTCCCCCGCCCAATATGATCATATCAGGATCAAGAGTGTTCTGTATCCAAGCAACTACTCTTGAACTACCAACAAGAGCTTCTTTGTATATATTTGTTGCTGCCATATCTCCCTTTGATGCAAGTTCAAACACATCTTTTGTAGTAATGTCAGATCGAGTACCCGGGATTTCACAAGCACGTCTGGCTATACCTCTACCGCTAAACACATCATTAACAGTCTTTTTATCAACCAGTGGCAGGAATGCTATTTGCCCTGCTAAATTATGTTGTCCCTTCCATAGCTTTCCATCAACAATTGTACAAAAACCCACACCCGTACCAATGATCATAAAAACAGAAACGCGTACATCTTTTCCAGCGCCAAAATGATACTCTCCTAAACCTGCTGCATTCACATCATTTTCAATCGCTGCTGGTAATGAAAATTCAGTTTGCAGCATGTCTACTAAATCAATGTCTTGCCAATTTGGAATGGATCCACTACTGATAATTCGGCCTCGTTCAGCGTCTACCACGCCCGATGAGCCCACCCCAATACCTCTAACTGTCACCGGTGAAAAGCTTAAAAGCTCAGTAATGAGACCTTTGCATTGTTCTAGAATAGCAACTCCTCCTTTTTCCATGTTGGTCGGGACTCGTACGCCATGAAGAAGTTGACCCTTACGTGAGACAAGAGCAGCAGCTATCTTGCTTTTTCCAATATCTACACCTACACAAACATCTTTATATTCTTCGCTCTTATCATTACTTCTTATTGGTTTCATAGAATTTCTCCTTAATTATCGACTAAGAATCCCTAACATTTCATTATGCAGTATAGAGTTGGTAACAACGAGGCTGGTGCTAGATTTGTTAATGCTGTTGCCTCCTAAATCAGTTGCTTTTCCCCCAGCTTCTTCAACAATCAACAGCCCAGCAGCTGAGCTGAAGCCACGTGATTTAAGGCAAACCGTACCCTCCAAGCAACCCTTAGCAATATATGAGAGTTCCAGTGCTTGACTCACAAACAAACGGATCCCTCTTGAGGCGAGCGCTAACCGCTCCGCTTTTTGGAGAACCATCTTTACTAGTCTAGGATCGTAATGGGAGGTTAACATAAACGTAACCACGGAGTCACTTAGTCTGTCTACTTCTGAGACATTTATTCGTTTACTATTGAGAAAACTTCCCTTCCCACGGATAGCCCAAAAGATATCTTCTTTTATTGGATCATGGACAATGCCAAGAATTGTTTGGTTGTTCTTTTGTAGAGCTATTGATACAGAAAAAATTGGTAGACCAGAAGCATAATTAACGGTCCCATCTAACGGATCAATAATCCATTGCCATTGAGATTCATTGGACCTCCCATCAGCCGAATTCTCCTCTGAATAGAAGGCGTGATCTGGGTATTCGGATTTAATTGTTTCTACAATAATTTTCTGCGACTTCAAGTCAACAGCTGTAACAATATCATTGCCTTGTTTCTTGAAGACCGCATATTTACAATCCCAACGGTTCTTGATCATGATACCTGCATTTAACGCAGCTTTGACCGCGACATTTTTGGCGTCAACAAACTGTATCGATCGATATTCCATGGAGCTCCTTGGCTTAAGAAACTTAACAGGGGTATTAAGAACGCAAATCCCCTGAACTGATTTATATTTTAGCATATTACAAATAGACTGTTTATTGTTTCTCTGTTTTTTGTTTCTCTTTTTGAGCGAAGCAATCATTAGGACGCCGGCTACATCCCGTTAAGTTGTTAGGTGGCCACTTGATGCTCTTTCTAGAAAATAGATATGACATTTAGGCTTGCGGGAGAAAACCAAGTATCAACCGAAATATCGGAAGCAAGATTTTGGGAGGCAAACAAAAACATATTCCTACCACCTGCATTATAACATGCTTTGAGTAAGTTTTTGAGTCGTTTTTCGCTTGTAGTGACAGTTAAAACTCTGAAGCTCCTGAAACCGTACCTTTCAGTATATTTACGAGTTTTCCAGTATTGCCTATAAGCAACGATCTTTCTAGCAAATCGTTGGTTAGATTCTGTTCCCATGTCAATTTCCAAAAAGAAATAACTTCTACCTTCCGGTGTTTTGATGCCGAAGAAACCGTCAGGTACAACGGTAAGATATTTCCTCTTCCCTTCTGGATCAGGGACTCTGTCATTGAGCTCTTTTGATTCCCTCTTCCAAAAAAGAAGTTCAACATCATTTCTTTGATTAATAGCAAGCTCAAGGGATATCTTAAAATCATTGATAGCCAATGTATGTTCGAGAAACATGAATCTAACCCGGTTGTCCTTCTTTTTCCAAGACAGAGAGGGTCTTTTAATTCCAAACTCTTTGGCTATTAGGTCTGCTCCTCTTGTATCCAAAGCATAGATGGCTTGGCTGTGACCAAATGATACAGGTTGAAAGATTCTCTCTAAAATCTTCTGCTGGTAGAGTTTCTTAAGTCTTCTGTTACAAGCACTTGTTGATGAATCAGCAAAGAAAAGTCTTTCTATCTGCTCTCTTCTTAAGAATCTATTTTCATAAACAGCCAAGATAATATCCCTGTCTCTTTGAGTAATGTAGACACGGGAAGCATGATTTGCTCTTTTGTTTCTTTTTAATCTTTCACCTTTTTGAATAGGAATAATGTTTGCCATAGTGTCTCCTTGCAGCTTTGTTGTTTTATGCATTGATAAGGAGTCTCAAGCAAAAAGAATAAGCTCTTGCCAACTTCTTCTTTTTGCTAATCCTGATAGGCAAGTATCAGGATTGACATCTACTTGCTTGTGGCGTTGAGTTGTCGAGACTCCAAAGATACACAATTTGAATTTCTTTGTTTTGTTTTAACCAGAGGAGGAAGGCAGGTCGTCGGCGTAACGCCGACTGCCGGCTTCGAGCCGCCATCACCCGCAGGGTGAAAAGGGAACCCGAAGGGCGAGAAGCAGGCAGTCGGGGTTAGGAGTAGCGTCCGCAGGAAGAGGCTCCAAGCCCGACGACCTGCCTTCCTCCTCTGTTTTAGTTTTTTTAAAGCTGTTGCAACTGATTGCAACAAGTAATACAACATCTTTAAATTGATACAAATTAACAATTTGATCCTTCAAGTTCTTCCTTCTTTCCAACATTCTTGTTTTTCTTTTTTGCTTCCTCCTCTTCCCTTATCTGCTCTTCTGCTAAGTCCAACAATGCAGAAACAAATAGCCTTAAGCTACCTTCTTTTTCAATTCTTTCTCTTGCTTCTTCCGGGAAGAGTTCTAACATTTTGACCTCCTATAAATTAAGATTGATATGAAAACCACATACAACATATCACAGAGCTGTGATATTTACAATAGTTTTACTGTGGATAACTTACTTGACAAAGGCTGGTAGTGGTCTATAATGAAGGGTGCTTATAATCGCATAGTCGTGATAAGGAGATACAATGGCAATAGGAGATAAATTAAGGCAAATAAGGCTTGAGCGAGGCATAACCCAAGAACTTATAGCAAAAAAACTTGATCAAGTAACTAATAGTTATGTCAGTCAAGTTGAAAACAGCCTACGGTACCCTTCCCTAGACAAATTAGAAATATGGGGTGAAACTTTAGGTCTTACTCAAGAAGAATTAGAAGATTTAATTTTGGAAGCAAAATTAGAAGAGATCGGAATTGGTGATCCTTCGTTTGCAATTATGTTTAAAGATATCCCCAAGATGACAGCAGAAGAGAAAAGGTCAATTTTAAGAGCTTATGATGCAGTAAGAAAAGCAAGAGAACAAAGAGGAAGAGCTAAACCTAAAGAGGATTAAATGAATACAGCAGTTCGAAAATCAGAAGAGATGTATAAAAAGTATGGCAATGATGTGTATAGCATTGCCTCTTCTTTGGATTTAGATATTATAGATGTTCCCATGGAAGGAGAAGCAAAAGAATTCTTCTGGGGAGACGCTATCACTATCAAAGAAGGATTAGAAGAACCACTAAGAAGAGAGCTTATTGCTCATGCAATATGTCACTATCTCCTTCATTCCGGCAGTCATTATGCTCTACAATCTAGAAGATATTCATACGGCAACTACCATGAAAAGCAAGCTAATGTTTTTGCTGCTTTTCTATTGATGCCTGATAAAGAATTAGAAAAATTTGAAGGCAAGGACTTAGCAATTCATGATCTCGCTGAGGAGTTTAATGTCACTCCTCAGTTCATGAAATTCAGACTGGGCTTAGCTAAACATTATAATCCCAGGAAGTTTAAATCTCTGTGGGGTGTGAAATGACTTCTGTAAGCAAAAAATACTTGCAAATTGCTTTCATGCCATTTGCGTCTATCAAGAAAGAGATCCAGATTGGTAATATTACATTTTGCCCGACCAGATCAGGAAAAATAAGTATTCTCTATAAATATGTTAAAGATAAGGGCACAAGAGACCACATTTACAAAATCTTTAAGCAGTACAGTAATTTTGGAAGGCAAAGAATCCAAAACATAGCCCTAGTAATCAACAATCCACTTGATTTTCGAGATTTAGCGGAGAACGAAAAGCAGAACATTGCGACTGCAAAGCATATTCTCAGCTTCCTTTGTATTGACCGTAACAATGACCGGAATTGGTGTACTTCGGATAACTTTGAGGTCATTTTTCAAAACTTTCAGCTCGGAAATGACTCTATGGCCGAAAGTGGTGGGGCAATTTACAGAGTCCTTTCTGGCGGTTGGACAATACAAGAATTATTTTTTAATAGACCAGGTTGGGTTAACCTTTCTCAGTCTTTGGGTTATGACATACAACTACTAACAGCTTTTAATTTATGCTTGAAAAAACAAGATATTGAATGTCAAAGAATCTTGAGATCGGTTGAGTGGTATTATGATGCATATAAGAATAGTCACGATGTAAGTTATTTTTCAAGAATCTTACTGTTAGCAATGGCCTTTGAGACTCTCCTAGACCTTAAATCTCCCGGTACAAGAAAAGATTTTTGCTATAAAATACATTCTTTACTTGGCGATCCAGAAGAGCAAACCTTACCAGCAAACATAACCATAGGACAAAAAACCCATGTAGAAAACCAAACCGAAAAGCAACAATGGGCAAGTGAGTTCTATCAACTTAGAAGCGATATTGTCCATGGCAACTATGTGGACACTGATCGGTTGATTTATAAGAATAAAGCTCATTTCTTTATCGCTGAGAGATTCTATCGAGAGTGTGTTAAGAAAATATTAACTGACAAAAAGTTATATGAAAAATATTCAAAGGGACTTGGCGAGTTCATAACGGTTCTTGCCACTACGCCAGCAGAGTTAGATGAATTCTTATTAAATTAAGAGGTAATTATGAATTGCCTAATCTACCTAAGAGTATCAACCAAAGAACAAGCTGAAGGCGGCTACTCTATTCCTGCCCAAAGAGAAGCCTGTCTTAAATATATCCAAGATAAAGATTGGACCCTTGTTGATGAATACGCTGATCGTGGTGAATCAGCTAAAACATCGGATCGACCTCAGCTTCAAGAAATGCTTCATCGGATAAAAGAAGATAAAACAATTAATGTAGTGCTTATTCATAAACTAGATCGCTTGGCCCGAAACCTTGAGGATCATGCGGCTATCAGAGCTGCTTTAAGAAAAGGCAAGGTCCAATTAGTATCTATGACTGAAAATCTTGAAGATTCTGCTTCCGGCAAATTAGTCGAGGGCATTTTAGCATCTATTGCTGAGTTCTATTCGGCCAATTTGGCCTCTGAAGTCAAGAAGGGCATGCTCCAAAAAGCCAAGCAAGGTGGATGGCCTCGTCCCGCACCGATTGGGTATAAGAATATAAGAGATGAGCAAGGAGTCTCAAAAGTAATCCAAGATGCTGAACAAGCAATACTTGTTAAGGAAACGTTCAAGCTTTACGCTACGGGCAATTACTCAATAGCAGAGCTTCATAAAATCATGACCGAAAAAGGCTTGCGGGGCCAATACGGAAAACCGCTTGTCCGCGCCAACATTGCCAATGTTCTACATAATAAATTCTATATCGGTAAAGTTGTATGGAAGGGCATAGAATACAAAGGGCTGCATGAACCACTTATCTCAAAACAGCTTTTTGACAGAGTAGATGAAGTGTTTAAATTGCATGATAATGCCGGTGAGCGCAAAAGAAAACACAGCCACTATTTAAAAGGAACTCTGTTTTGTGGTGAGTGCGGGGCTAGGTTATCGCTACAACTAGCAAAAGGACAATACCCTTACTTCTACTGTCTAGGGCATCAAGCCAAGAACGGATGCCAACAAGGCTATATAGGTGTCACCAAAGCGGAAGAGGGAGTCATTAAACTCTATCAAGACATCGAGCTGCCCGATGACTTCGTCGATAATCTAACAATTAGACTTGAAAAAGAGCTGATGGAGCGCGAATCTTTCGTCGTAAATAAACGACAGCTTGTTACTAAAAGAATTAAGAAGCTTTCTAATGAGCGTGAGAAAATCCTCAAAGCTTATTGTGCTGAGGCTATCCCTCTCGATCTTCTTAAAAAGCAACAGGATAAAATAAGTGAAGAGATAGACAACCTTGAATCACAACTAGAAACCCTCACAGCAAAGTTTGACATGTTTGAGGATATTATTATAAGAGCAATAGGAATGGCAGCAAGCTGCGCCGAAGCATACGAAGGTGCCCCGCCTATGATACGAAGAGCTTTTAGCCAGGGATTTTTCAAAAAGGTTTATGTAAAAGACAAAAAGGTCTCAGGGTTTGAGTATACAGAACCCTTTGACCTCCTTTTTAATTTTGACTTTAGTTCTAGTAACGCAACCTTGGTGGGCCTAAGTGGATTCGAACCACTGACCTCACGCTTATCAGGCGTGCGCTCTAACCAACTGAGCTATAGGCCCATTTCAAATGCAAAATTCAAAATGAAAAATGTAAAACCTTAAAACTCTAAGCCAGTACGCTCTTTTTATTAAAAACTCGTCCCCCGCTTGCGACTCGACTGAGCTCGCCGAAGTCCAGCGCTTTACAGCGCAATCAATGGCAGACAAGCAACTAACTGACCTGCAAGTCTTCTGTTTGTCTGCACCACTAAAGAAAAACAAAAGCTTGTAAGAACAAGCTACCATGATTTTACTAAGCAGATGAAAAGATATCAACAACTTAAATTGTTGTCAAGACAATCCCGGCTACAAGCAGGCTTAACGTCTCTATCTTTTAATCTTCCCCTCTCGCCCACAAAGCAATCAGGGTTTCATTCTATACCGTTTTCTGCTATGCTTCCACTGTAAGGCAACATTTTCTTGCAAGTGTAAGGGTGATTCAAAATGATGGAGATGGAGGTACATGGCGTAAATTTGGATCTGATGACAAATCAGCCGGTAATTATCTTAAAGGATTCTGCCTCTCATCGCTTTCTGCCTATCTGGATCGGACAATTTGAAGCAACTTCCATTCTTATGGAAATCCAAGGGATTAAGCCCTCTAGGCCTCTAACTCATGATCTTCTAACCACGATCATAAAAAAATTGGAAGCAACCGTACAAAGAATAGTCATTAACGATTTAAGAGATGGCACTTTTTTTGCCAAAATCCATCTGACCAAGAAGAGCAGGAGATTCATAATTGATGCCCGACCAAGCGATGCGATTGCCCTGGCTGTAAGAACAAAGGTCCCCATCTTTGCCGAAGAAGCGGTTGTGGAAAAAGCCTCTATAGTAAGCCAGGAAGGCGAAGAGGAAGAAGTAGAAAGGTTTCGTAAGTTTCTTGAGCACGTGCAGCCCGATGACTTCAACGCAAGATCATAAAAACCCTTCTATGAGCTGATTTCAAGCTTCAAGACAATCACCCCAATAGCTATCCGCACCCATACTGTAACTTTCTCCCATGATAATAGGCGGTAAACCGTGCATGTTAAGAACTTACATCCATGGAATATTTCACCACAAGAAGCCTCTGCCGTCCAAAATAAGCTGAGAACGAAAATATGCACTGAGAAGAGCATAATAAAACTTGCCGATGTTTCTTATATTGCCGGATGCGATGTCTCTTACTCTAAAAACACAAAGAAGCTCTATGCCACAGTTGTTATTCTCTCTTTTCCCTGTCTGGAGCTTGTGGAAGAAAAACGCTTTATTTCCACTGTGGCTTTTCCATATATTCCCGGTCTTTTAGCTTTCAGAGAAGGGCCTCCGCTGTTAGAAGCTTGCAAGCAATTGACGCTTGAACCTGACGTTTTCCTATTTGACGGACACGGAATTGCCCATCCGCGCCAAATGGGAATAGCGTCGCACTTAGGGCTATTTCTTGATAAACCATCGATTGGCGTTGCTAAAAATATTTTATGGGGAAACTACAAACACCCGGGGCAACAAAAAAGGCTCATCCTCCCCTCTGACCAAGAACGGCGTGGAAATCGGAAGAGTGCTGCGAACAAGAATTGAGGCAAAACCGGTTTTTGTCTCTGCCGGTCATTTGATTGATATAAATACGGCTCAAGAGCTAGTCCTGGCTTGCTGCAATCGATATCGTTTACCCGAGCCCACCCGGCAAGCCCATTTAATCTCAAATAAGTTGCGTTCCACTAAATAGAATTATCGGATTTATCGTGCTTTTCAGATATAAGCCTATCCTTTTAACACCGCCATTGGCTTGAGCTTGGCCACTTTGCGCGAGAGACCGGCTCCCTGGCACACATTAACAACCTCGCTAACGTCCTTATAGGCCTGCGGTGCCTCCTCAGCCAATAGAGCCATGTGTCCGGCCAGAACCACTATCCCCTTGCTCTCCAGCTCCCGTTTAAGCTGATCTCCCCTGATCATTTTTTTGGCCCTGCTACGGCTCATTACCCTGCCGGCGCCATGGCATGTTGAGCCGAAACAACTTTTCATTGCTGTCTCGGTTCCAACCAATACATAAGAACAGCTTCCCATATCTCCCGGGATAATAACCGGTTGACCGACTTGTTTATATTTTTCCGGTAAATCGGGGTGGTTCGGGCCAAAAGCCCTGGTCGCTCCTTTGCGATGAACGCATAATTCCTTTTCCTCACCGTCTACAACATGTTTCTCGAACTTTGCAGTATTGTGTGAAACATCATATATCAGGCCTAAGCCAAGGTTTTCTGCGCTCTTTTTAAGGACTCTCTCAAAAGATATTCTAACCCAGTGTCCCAGACATTGCCTATTAACTAGCGCGTAGTTTGCGGCACTGGTCATAGCCTTATAGTAGTCTTTGCCTTCCTTGGAGTTAATCGGGGCGCATGCCAGTTGTCTGTCGGGAAGATTTATCCCCATCTCCCTAGTCACTCTATCCATGACCTTAACATAGTCTGTGCATATCTGATGCCCCACACCTCGGGAGCCCGAGTGAATCATTATGGTAATCTGTTTCTCTTCCAGTCCCAGAATAGACGCAATCTCCGGCTCATATATTTCAGAAACCTCTTGAATCTCTATAAAATGATTCCCGGCGCCCAGTGTCCCGGCTTGATCCGCTCCCCGGGCAAAGGCTTTGTCGCTTACCTTGCCTGGATCAGCACCAAGATAACAGCCTTTTTCTTCAATGTTTAGCAAATCCTCGCTCCAACCATAACCTTTCTTAATAGCCCAGCTCGCTCCCTCGGTCATTAATCGGCTCATTTCGCTGCGACTTGCTTTTATGTTTCCCCTGCTCCCCACCCCTTTTGGCACATTTCTGGCAAGCTCGTAGGCCAGTTCTTTTAACACCGGCTTAATTTCATCAGATGATAAATTAGATCTATGGAGCCTTACACCGCAGCTTATATCAAAGCCCACACCGCCCGGGGATATGACCCCTTCCTCCGGATCAATTGCCGCAACTCCGCCTATAGAAAAACCGTACCCCCAATGTATGTCCGGCATGGCATAAGAGGCTTTGACAATTCCCGGCAAGAACGCAACGTTAATTACCTGATCGAGTGCTCCATCTTGTCTTGCTTTCTCCAGCAGCGCCTCGTCTGCAAAGACAATACCCGGAACCCGCATACCTTCGCGAGCTGTTTGGGGTATCCGGAAACAAAAGGGACCAATCTCCTCTATTTCTGCTTGGGTTTTATCCGCTACCACTCCCCGCTCCTTTAGCCGGTCTTGCATGGGGCCTTGGTTCAATCCTATACATCAAAGATTACTTGGCAAACATATAGGCTGTTGTGGACAATCTTTAGCCTGTGGTAAGTGCATGCTTTGATTTCATTCTCGAACTGGTGTTTTTTGAGGTCTATGGGTTCGCCGTAAGCGCTTGCTTCTAGGTGACTTCGCTCATCCCATTTCTCAATATTGAAGCTGCTAAAAACTATGTCACGGGCATCGACCAAAAAGAGTAGCTCGTTAAGCCATGCCGCCAAAAGACTCTCTTGGTCGTCGCCCTCGACTTTGACCATTCTTTTTTCTCGCTCTTCAATTGCCGAAAGATCGACTATCAAGCTAAACATTCCCCTGGCAGCATTCTCAAATGCTTCTTTCAGGGTCTTACCGTATGATTTTAGGCCAATATCAGCAGTGTGTTCCAGTACTTCGAAGGGGATCACTTTTTACCCTTTTTTGCTTTCCTGCTTTTGCCTTTTTTGGATTTTTTTCCTGCTTCTTGATTTTTTTCATCGTCTTTCGCTATAACAACACGGGCAATTGAGCTGACTCTATCTTCTCCCTTCATGCCCATAATCCGAAATCCCTGCGTGTTTCGGCCAACAACCGGGATGCCTTTTACCGATATCCTAATCACTATTCCTTCAGTAGATACGGCTATTAGCTCCTGGTCTTTTTTGACAACCTTTACTCCCGCCAGTCGCCCCTTGTCCTCGGTGCTGCGGATGGTCCGAACTCCTTTGCCGCCTCTTCCTTGTAGAGGATATTTGTCTATGGGTGTTCTTTTACCGTATCCCTTCTCGGTAATCACAAACACGAAACCGGCTTCATCGCGAATAACTTCCATTCCCAGCACTTCATCGTCTTTATCTAGCCTAATGCCCTTAACTCCCGATGCGGCCCGGCCCATGGATCGTGCCTCTTCTTCACGGAAGCGTATTGACTGACCGTTTCTGCTTACCAATATTACTTCTTCGGTCCCATCGGTCATTCGCACGCCTATCAGCTCGTCGCCTTCACGCAAGTTTATGGCAATAATTCCCTCTCTTCTTGAAGTAAAATAATCCATCAGCGGTGTTTTCTTAGCCAATCCGTTTTTTGTTGCCATTACCAAATATTTCTCTTCGGTAAAGTCGGGAACAGCAATAACCGCAGCAATTTTCTCGTCTTGTCTAAACGGAAGTATGTTGACTACGGCTTGCCCTTTGGCAATACGACTGCCCAACGGCAGCTCATGAACCTTCAAGCGATAAACTTTCCCTATATTGGAAAAGAACAAGACATAGTGGTGGGTAGACGAGATAAACAATTTCTCGACAAAGTCTTCGTCCTTGAGGTTCATCCCCAGTATGCCTTTGCCGCCTCTTCTCTGGCGCCGATAGGTCTCAAGGGGCAGTCTTTTAATATAACCGGAGTGTGTTATGGTTATGACCATTTCTTCTTCAGCAATTAAATCCTCGATACTAAGCTCGGCTTGTGATGCTGTTATCCTGGTGCGTCTCTTATCAGCATATTTTTCCTTGATTTCTAATAGCTCTTCCTTGATTATCTCAAGCACTAGCTTCTCGTCACCAAGAATTGCTTTATACTCAGAAACCTTCTTTAACAGCTCTTTGTGTTCCTCTTCAATTTTAGTTTGCTCCAGCTGGGTGAGACGATGAAGTCGCATGTCCAAAATAGCCTGGGCTTGAATCTCATCTAAATCAAACCGGGCAACCAATTGCTCTCTGGCAGCCTCGGCATCTTTGGACTCTCTTATGGTTTTTATGACTTCGTCCAGATTTTTCAGCGCAATTAGCAGTCCCTCAAGGATGTGTGCCCGTTCCTCGGCCTTCTTTAACAAATATTTTGTACGGCGTATTACCACTTCCTTTTGGAAGTTAATGTACTCCTGTAATACTTGTTTTAAGTTAAGCGTGCGGGGTATGCCGTTAACAAGCGCTATCATAATTATGCCAAATGTCGTCTCAAGCTGAGTGTGTTTATAAAGCTTGTTTAATACAATCTGGGGAACAGCGTCTCTCTTTAACTCAATTACCAGGCGCATCCCCCTCCTGTCCGATTCATCGCGCAGATCGGAAACCTCGGGCAGTTTTTTCTCCCTGACCAGTTCAGCAATTTTCTCCGCTAACCTTGCTTTATTTACCTGAAATGGTAATTCGCTAACGACAATACTCGATTTTCCCGGTCTTGTTTCTTCAATCTCAGCCTGTCCTCTAACCCTTATGCCGCCGCGGCCCGTCTCGTACGCTTCCTTTATGCCGGTTCTGCCGGAGATGATCCCGCCAGTAGGAAAATCCGGTCCTTTTAAAACTTTCATTATGTCCTTGATTTCAGCTTCCGGATTATCAATAACCACAGCAACCGCGTCTATTACCTCTCCAAGGTTATGGGGAGGAATGTTGGTGGCCATACCAACAGCTATCCCGGTAGAGCCATTTACCAAAAGATTTGGGTATCTCGAGGGAAGAACAGCCGGTTCTTCCAATGATTCATCAAAGTTCGGCACAAAACTTACCGTTTCTTTGTCAATGTCCCGCAGAAGTTCCATAGAAAGCTTGGATAAGCGTGCTTCCGTATACCGCATTGCCGCCGGACTGTCCCCGTCTACCGATCCGAAGTTACCGTGTCCGTCTACCAGCTCACAACGAGAGGAAAAGTCTTGAGCCATCCTGACCAGGGTGTCATACACAGCAACGTCTCCATGGGGATGATACTTACCAAGAACCTCTCCCACAATTCGAGCACACTTTTTATAGGGGCGGCCAGGATACATGTTCATATCAAACATTGCATAGAGAATTCTTCTATGTACGGGCTTTAAGCCATCTCTGACATCGGGAAGAGCTCGTCCCACTATAACGCTCATTGCATAATCAATGTAGGAGCTTTGCATCTGTTCTTCTATGTCTACAACTTCGATCTTTCCGGTTGGTACGGTTTGTTCCATTTATGCTTTCCTTTCTCCTTTTTAACAACAAAACACTATGCAAACCAGCAGGCTATCC
>Ga0209163_1001349_pt1 | contig 27836 bp, 20 predicted proteins | sample MTBAKSrepl2MetaG_FD_187457 | JGI IMG/M metagenome (GOLD analysis project Ga0209163, IMG submission 187457) | Enrichment culture microbial communities om Arthur Kill intertidal strait, New Jersey, USA, that are MTBE-degrading - MTBE-AKS2 (Arthur... | ecosystem: Environmental > Aquatic > Marine >...
CAAAGCCAAACTGATCACAAAACGAGCCTACGGTTTCCGCACCTACAAAAGCCTGGAAATCGCCTTGTATCATGCCCTCGGGCAATTACCAGAACCAATTTTCACCCACAGATTTTTTTGAAGAGGCTAAATTTAAAATATCGTTTATTTTACTAAAAATCCGAATCGGTCTGTCCAGTTGATCAATTGCCCCAATTTTTAAAATTATATTTGGCTTGCCTGGTTACCACAAGTGATTTTTTCACCTGATAATTTCCAATCCCCCTTTCTATCCCCACAAAATCGAAACCGGCCGCCGGAAACCAATGATCCTTTCCGCCGCCTGACCGGCCGGGGCGATGTTCCGAAATAATCATGAACGCGGTCCTGATCGCTTCCACGGTTCGGAGCCCTTGGACGGGTCCGATTCCAGGGTCAGAAAACCGTCGGTTCGCCCAAAACTTCGCTTCCCCTGACCTTTTCCATCGGTTTAGTGCCTCTTTGAGCTATTTGGCCGCCGTCCACCACCGTCCAACCGTCTAATTTTTTGACATCGACCAAATTGGTGTAAAAAAATCATCCAGAAGATTTACGACCCTGAAGTAAATTTATAGATCAACTAGTTAAAATAACAGGTTATTTCAAGACGATTAAGATTTGTTGGCCTGGGGCCTGGTTTTTGCTAAACTTATAACTAAACCATAAACCCAATTTCGTTAGGAGGCAGGTCACATGGCGGAAAAAATCGAACTCAAAGTCACGGGCATGAGCTGCGGCCACTGCGAAATGGCCGTCAAAAAAGCCTTGATGGACGTGGCCGGCGTGAAAAACGCCCAGGCCGACCACCAAGCCGGCCGGGCCGAGGTGGAAGCCGAAGGCCGGATCGACCGCCAGGCTTTAATCGACGCCATCAAAAAAGCGGGTTACGAGGCCAATTAGTTGCGGCCGCCGCGCCCGAAGACGCTGTTTCTGCCCGTTTTGGGCCTGTTGGCCGCGGTCCTGGTCCTGCTGACCGTGGTCACCATCACCACTTATTTCAACCTGGACCGGGCCGGCCGACAGGCCGAGCGGGTCTTGGCGGCCCAGGGTTCGGCCATTGTGTCCGGGCTGGCCGCCGGGCTGCGCACCGGCTGGCGGCACTGGATTTGGCAGGCCGATTCGCTCCAGGAAATGACCCAGCAGATGTCCCACGCCGGGGACGTGGCCTTTATCGCTCTTTTGGACGGGCGCGGCCGGATTCTGGCCCATTCCAATCCCAACCTGGTCGGCAAATTTTTGGGGGAAATCGCCGAGATCGTGGTCCGTTTGGAAACGGCGCAAGTGACCGGCTGGTTCGATGAAAGCGGACTATACCTCTCCGGCCGGCGGCTGGGCCCGGAAGAGTACGGCCTGAGGCCGCCCGGCGAGGGGCCGGGGCCGGGGATGATGATGAGACGCCAGCACCTGCTCCAAATGAATCCCGACCTCAGACCACAGGTGATCCTGGTCGGCCTGGAGACCAAAACTTACCGGGAGGCCCGCGGCCGGCAGTTACAGCACGCCTTGATCATGGCCGGACTGCTTTTCGTCCTGGGCTCGGGGGCCATCTACTTTATTTTCGTACTCCAGAACTATAGGACCATCGACCGGACCCTGTCGGACCTGACTACCTACACGTCCCAGATCGTGGACAACATGCCCAACGGGCTGATCACCTTGGACGCCAGGGGCGAGCCGGTCATGATCAACCGGACGGCCCGCCGGATGTACGGCTGGGGGGACCGGGAGGAACGGAGCCTGGCCGAAGCGCCGGCGATCAAGGCTTTGTGGGAGCGTTACGCCGAGCGGCTGAAAAAAGAACCGACCGTGCTGGAAGAAGAATTCGAGTCGCCTATGGAGGGCGGCGGACTGCTGCCCCTGGCCGTGGGCGCGGCCTCGGTTCCCGGCGGGGCCTTGGGCGAGACCGAACCGGGCCTGGTCTTCATCCTGCGAGACCTGCGCCAAATCCGTGCCTTGGAGGACCGGGTCCGTCAGAACGAAAAGCTGGCCGCCGTGGGCCGTCTGGCGGCGGGCGTGGCCCACGAGGTCCGCAACCCGCTCAGTTCAATGCGGGGTCTGGCCCGGTTTCTGGCCAGGGACCTGGATGAAAAGAGCCGGGAAGCGGAGTATCTCAAGGTCATGGTCGAGGAGATCGACCGGCTGGACCGGGTCATCAGCGGGCTTTTGGATTTCGCCCGGCCGCGCCAGCCCGAACTCAAGCCGGTCAACCTCAACGAGACGGCCCGGCACACCGTGGACCTGATCACGGACGACGCCCGGCACCAGGGGATCAGCGTCCGGGAGGACCTGGCCCCGGAGAAGCCGGTCATCCTGGCCGATCGGGACCAGGCCGTGCAGGCCATGCTCAACGTGCTGCTCAACGCCATCGAGGCCATGCCCCAGGGCGGGCGGATGACGGTCAGCACCAGGTCGGACGGCCGGGAAACCGTGTTCATGGTGGAGGATTCGGGTCCGGGCTTTCCGCCGGGCGACCGGGGCCGGTTCCTCGACCCGTTTTTCACCACCAAGGAGAAGGGGTCGGGCCTGGGTTTGGCCCAGGTGGCCAGAATCATGGAAGCCCACGGCGGGAGCGTGGAACTGGGCGGAGAACCGGGTATGGGGGCCCGGGTGGCCCTGCGTTTTCCCACGGCCGACAAAGACCAGTCCGCCCCGGCGGACAAGCCCGAGGAGGCATGAATAAAAATCTGATCATGGTCGTGGATGACGAGCCGGCTCATCGGCTGATGCTCAAGGCCCATTTGGAAGAGGCCGGGTTCGAGGTGGTCACGGCGGCCGACGGCCAGGAGGCCCTGGACCTGGCCCAGGCTCGATCCCCGGACCTGGTCCTCCTGGACCTGAAGATGCCGGGCCTGAGCGGGTTAGAAGTCCTGGAGCGGCTGAAGGAATCCAATTTCGGCCGGCCGGTGATCATCATGACCGCCTTCGGGTCCATCGAGTCGGCGGTCCTGGCCCTCAAGTTGGGGGCCGAGGACTATTTGACCAAGCCCCTGGATACGGACCAGGTCCTGGTCAAGATCGACAAGGTCCTCAAGCTGCAAGACATCGAGGAAATTCGGATCAAGCGGGAAGAAAACCTGGCCTTCAAGTTCGATTTCAGCAGCCTGCTGGGCCGGAGCGAGCCCATGCTGGCCCTGAAGGAAACCCTGGCCCTGGTTTCGCCGTCCGAGGCCACGGTGTTGATCACCGGCGAGAGCGGGACGGGCAAGGAGCTGGTGGCCCGGGCCATCCACGAAAACAGTTTCAGGTTCGACAAGCCATTTATCGCGGTCAATTGCGCGGCCTTGCCGGAAACGCTTTTGGAGAGCGAATTGTTCGGTCACGAGAAAGGGGCTTTCACCGGGGCCCATCAGCGCAAGGAGGGCCGGTTCGAGCTGGCCGACCATGGGACTTTGTTTCTGGATGAGATCGGGGAGATGGCCCTGACCATCCAGGCCAAGCTGCTGCGGGTTTTAGAGGAAGAGACTTTTGACCGGGTGGGCGGGACCAAGCCGGTCGACGTGGACGTCAGGCTGGTAGCGGCGACCAACCGGGACCTGGAGGCGGAGATCGAGGCCGGCCGGTTCCGGGAGGACCTGTTTTACCGGCTGAACGTGGTCCAGGTGAACGTGCCCAGCCTGCGCGAGCGGGGACCGGAAGACATCGTGCTTTTGGCCGAGCATTTCCTGGCCGATTCGGCCCAGCGCAACCGCAAGAGGATCAAGGTCTTCAGGCCGCGGACCCTCAAGGCCCTGACCGGGTATCCCTGGCCGGGCAACGTGCGCGAGCTGATCAACGCCGTGGAGCGGGCCGTGATTCTGGCCAGGGGGGACCAGGTCGAGTTGGAGGACCTGCCTTTGACCATCCAGTCCTGGATTGACGGCCGGGGCCGGAAGGAAGAGGCCGGACCGCCCCGGTTGACCGCGGGCCTGACCTTAAGACAGGTCGAGGCCGAACTGATCCAGCGGACCTTGGCCGAGACCGGGGGCAACCGGACCAAGGCGTCCAACATGCTGGGCATCACCCGCCAGACCCTGCTCAACAAGATCAAGGAGTATGGATTGGAGTGAGGAGCGGGTATGCACATAGGGTAAGGAAAAACGATTATGGCTAAAAGAACCAAGAACGGGAAAGAGCCAATCACCGGACCCCAAAAGGGTGATTTCATCGGGCCACCGTTGGAGAGCGGTACGAGCGTCTCTCATGGGCAAGATGCCCATGCCACTTTGGAGGAGGATGCCCAAGGTACGCTACCCCAGCAGGAGGAGTTTTGGCGGCCGCCGGTCCGTTTCGGCAGCGTGCCGGTGGAAAGGGAGCCGCTGGGCTGGGACCGGCGCAGGGGTTTCCGCAAGCTCTACCCCGCCGTCTATCTACCGTTTCAAGTGGTCGAGCGCGTCTCCTTCGGACATCTCGAGTTGGAGCCCAATCGCCTGTTTTGGGGCGACAATCTGCATATCATGCGCCAGATGCCTCCGGAAAGCATCGACCTGGTCTACATCGACCCGCCCTTCTTTTCAGGCCGGCAATACAACGTCATCTTCGGCGACCAGAACGAACTGCGCTCGTTTTCCGACATCTGGGAAGGCGGCATGCCCGGCTACCTCATCTGGCTCAACGCCCGCCTCTACGAAATGAAACGCCTGCTCAAGAAAACAGGCAGCATCTATGTCCACTGTGACTGGCATGCAAGTCATTACATAAAAATCGAAATGGATAAAATATTCGGGTACGAGAATTTACGGAATGAAATTGTATGGAGCTACACGGGTAGACTGATGTACTCAAAACAAAGATTCAATTCCAAACATGATGTTATTCTATTCTACGGAAAAACAGAATCACACAGAATAAATGAGATTACCGAACCTATTAAACGGGAAGATTACCTCCGAATGAAAAAGCAGGAAATACACGTTGATAATAACGGGCGTGAATGGATATGGGGACATGCCGGAAAGGGGAAAAGCCATTATTATAGGATATATATAGATGAAGTAACTAAAAAAGGGAGGAATATAGGCTCTATTTGGTCCATACCAATTATCAACACATCTTCTAAAGAGCGAATAGGCTATCCAACTCAAAAACCTGAAGCACTCCTTGAACGAATCATCCAGGCTTCCTCTAACGAAGGTGGCGTGGTGGCCGACTTCTTTTGCGGCGGGGGAACAACGCCAGCGGTGGCGCAGCGTCTGGGGCGGCGATGGATCGCCTGCGACCAGTCGCGGGTGGCAGTGGCGATAACGGCGGACCGGCTGACGCGGCAGGTGGAAGAGAAGACGGGCAAGCTGTTTTCCGTGCCGGACTTAACGGTGGAACACTGGGGCGTATACGAAGTGCGGCGACTGGCCGAAGCCCCGCCCGATCAGTTTCGTGCGTTTGTACTCAAGTGTTTTGGAGCGATTCCAGCAAGTAACATGGCCGTCCCGGCCATGAAGAATCAGACCCAAGACAGTCAAGCCGCAGTCAAGATCAGACAGGGGGCTTATTTGCCCCATTGGACGATGGAAGGCGCGACATATGCCGTCACCTTCCGCTTAAGCGACAGTTTGCCTCAAGAGGTTCTGGAGACTTGGCTGTTTGAGAAAGAGGACATCGTCAAAACGGCGAAGCAGATGGGCCGGCCGCTGAGCGAAGCGGAGGAGAAGCGGCTTCGTTATTTGCACTCGGAGAAAGTGGAGAAATATCTGGATGCGGGTCATGGCGCGTGCTGGCTGAAACAGGAACGGATCGCGAATATCGTGGCCAGCGCTTTAAAGTATTTCGACGGCCAGCGCTATGACCTGTTGGCTTGGTGCGTGATGCCGAATCACGTGCATGTTGTGGTCCGGTCCAGGGCGGGCCATAATCTGTCGGATATCCTACATTCCTGGAAGTCGTTTACGGCGAAGGAAGCGAACAGGATCCTTCAACGGGCAGGACAGTTTTGGCAAGAAGAATCCTACGATCACATCATCCGGGACGAAGCGGATTTAGCGCATTGCGTTGAGTATGTTCTGGGCAATCCGGAGAAGACGGGGTTGAAAGACTGGAAATGGGTTTGGGCGCACAGCAAGGATGATGGGCGGGATAAGCATACGGGTTCTATTCATGGGCAAGATGGTTGCGCTGGCTCTTTTCATGGGCAAGATGCCCATGTCACATTAATTCATGGTTACAAGGGGGCGATACCGGTTTGGGTGGGGGAGCCGGATCAGAAGAAGGCTGTGACAGCGGCGGACGTGCAGGCCTTTGCCAACGCCATCCGCAAGACGCTGCGCTACCAGCAGGACAACCTGCGGGACGGGATCATGCTGGCTTGGGCTTTCCGGCCCGACGCGTTGGAGGCGGCGGAACGGTTGCGGCGGCTGGAGCAGACGGATTTGAACTTCATCCGGCTGGACATGATCCGCATTGATTCGCCGCGTTTCCGCGAGCACGTATCGGCGCTTTCGACCGACCACGCCGACTACGAGAACTTCCTGACTTTCGTGCAGCCACCGAAAGTGGAAGTAGGGTACAAGCTTATCGGTGCGCGGACTTACAAGTTCGACGTAAGCGAGACGGTTGTTATGAACCCCGGGGCGAAAATTATCAACGTACAGTGGGATTTCGACTACCGCAAACGTTTTTCGAGCACGCCCGGGTATTCGTTCGTGCGCGGGAGCAAGAAAGAAGTGGCGTTCCAGGCGCAATACGAGTTCCCCGCCGACGGTAAGAAACATATCGCCTGCAAAGTGCAGGATGACATGGGCGGCGAGGGGCTCTGGACGGCGGAGATAGAGGTGGAGTAAGAGAGATAGAAGAAACATGGGAAGAATGTTCGCGCTGGGTCTAGTCATGGACAAGATGCCCATGCCACTTTAAGCTATAAGGGGCGTGGCAAGGGCGTCGCGCCCGTGATACAACATGGACAAGATGTCCATGTCACATCATTTTGAAGGAAAAGCATGTTCAACCGGTTTGCAAAATACGAGGACGGCTTTCGGGACTGGCGGCGGGATGGGCTGCCGGATCTGAAACTAGAATCTTACAACTATATTGAGTTTTTGACCTCCCCGGATGACGACCAGAGGGCGCGAGATGGGACGCTCTGGCCGCACCAGTGGGAGTCATTTTTGCGGGTGATCTATGCGCACGAAATTTTAGGCAAAACCGAGATCGGGGCGGACGGATTGCTGCTGAACATTGTGACCGGCGGCGGCAAGACGGCGGTGATCGCGGCGGTGATTGCCTGGCTGCGTGTCGCGCATAACGTCCAGAAGTTCGTCATGCTTTGCCCGAACTTGATCGTGCGGGACCGACTGGAACAAGATTTTCAAGGCGGCAGAGTCTTCAAGGACCGCGATCTATTGCCGGAATGGAGCAGTTTAAGGCCGGAAGATTTCGTGCTCACCACCCTGGGGAGCGGGAAAGAAGGCGGGTGGGCGAGCCTGTTCAGCGCCAGCGTGGTGCTGGGCAATATCCATCAGTTTTACCTCAGCAACAAAAGCGGCCAGAGTAATCTTTCGGCGCTGATGAACGGCCCGGAGTTTGCCTTGTTCAACGACGAGGCCCATAACTCGCCCGCTCCGGAGTATGACGCCACATTGGGGCGGATGCGGGATAAGGTCATCCTGCGCATTGATACTACGGCCACGCCCGACCGGGCCGACGGCAAGGCTCCAGACAGTGAGATGATTTACGAATACTGCGTCAACGACGCCCTGGCCGACGGTATCATCAAGACGCCGGTTGTTTATCAACCAGACATCAAGACCGTTCAGTTGACTTACACAGATGCGCGCACCGGGGAGAAGCGGAAGGTGGAGGAGATCGACTGGGACGAAGTGGACCGGCTGGGACTGAGCGCCACACAATGGGTCACCGACGACGAACCTATGCGCCAGCAGATGGCGATTGCATTGCGCCGGTTGGAGGAACAGGAACGGCGAGCCAAAGGACGTTATCAGCCGATTCTCTTTGTCATCGCGGTATGCAAGGCCGACGCCGATAAGGCAGCCCAAACCCTCAACAAATATTTCAAGGTGAAGACGTTGCTGGTTACGGAAGACAGTGATGAAGAAGACCGTCAAAAAGCGCGGGAACTGGGCAAGCAGCAGAAAACTTCCAAGCCATACAAGGCGGTTGTCAGTGTGCTGATGCTACGCGAAGGCTGGGACGTACCTGAGGTGGGGGTGATTCTGCTTTTGCGCAAATTCAGCAGCCGCGTTTACGGGCAACAGGTGATCGGCCGCGGTTTGCGGCGGGTGCGGGTCAAGGGAGTTGATCCGAACGAGCCGCAGATTTGCGCCGTGGTGGACCACCCAAAGTTGGAGCACCAATGGCTGTGGGATATGTTTAACGCTAAAAGGCGGACGGGTGTTCAAATTAACGATCTGTTCGATGAGACGGAGGACCTGCCGCCGCCGCCGCCCAAGCAAGAACTTGAGAAACCAGATTTGGTAATTGATCTTCCGCCGATCGACCCATCGTTAGTGGACGACGGCGAATTTGACTTAGGCGATATTGCGGCACCTCCAAAGCCGCTGGAGAACTGGAAAGAATCGCTGGATGGCATCGAATATGACTCAACGGTGGTCGAGATAACGAAAGTTGGCATAGCCGGAGTAGTCGGCCAGGAGTTAGGCGGGCAAGGCTGGAAGACAATTAATTCCGCACCCGATTCTTCTGCACCTGCGGGCGTTGCAATTCGAATTTCCGATGAAGACGCGCGAGATGCGGTTAAGTCGGGTATTCTGGAAATAGCCGAACAACTGACTATAGAGGCCGGCTATGCAACGACTTTCAAAGACCTCGTTTACAGCGCAATTCTTCATCATATCAGGAAGAAGTTTCTGAATGGGTCTTCATTAGGCCTGGCGGAGCGAGAGGAAGTTGATTATGCCTGGAAAATGCTCCGGCACGTAAAAAATCAAGTCGGGAGCATACCGGGATTGATAGCGGGGGTCATAGAATATGGCGATTAGCATACACGACCAGTACGAGAATCCGAAGAAAAGCCCATGGAACTTCGAGAAGTATCAGAGCGACCTGGAGCGACGGATGATGGACCGTTTGGAGCGCGATCCTCACGTAGCCAAGTGGATGAAGCGGCACGGCATCACTATCCCTTGGATTGACGGTCAGAAGCACCAACGGCGATATGTGCCCGACTTTCTAGTGGAGTACGAAGACGGCAGGAAGGCGGTCATTGAGGTAAAAGACCCCAGCCGTGTTGATTCGAACGACGTACAGCGCAAACGCAAAGCGGCGGAAATGTGGTGCAAGCAGCGGAATATGGAATATATGCTCGTCACAATCGGCGGCACTGGCAAGCAATATTGATTAGAAAGCAGAAATTTTCTCACTCCGGAAAAGGGCAACGGCGGAGTGGGCGGCCGTGAGGGTGGGGTCTGTGGCAGATTGGACCGCCTCGACAATCCTGTCCGGGCGGGGTCGGGGTCATCCCATCTGGACAAATCTCTCGTCGCTGGCGCAACGCTGACGGATTTGTGCGGACAGCCTGTTAATCGGTAGACTGGTTTGTAGAGGTGAAAAATGAGGTTTACAGCCGTAATCACCAAGGAAGAAAATTGGTACGTGGCCCATGGCGTGGAATTGGGCGTGGTGAGCCAGGGGAAAACAATCGAAACGGCCCAGGCCAACCTTAAAGAGGCGGTCCAGCTTTACCTGGAAAGCTTTGGGATGGATAATGATTGAACGCCATTTCGATATTGCCTTTATTGCGGACCTTGCTTTAAGGGAAAAGCAAATCCAGCAGAATTACCGTCCGGTCATCGCCGTGCACAAATGGTTCGCGCGACGGCCCGGCACACTTTTTCGAGGTTTGCTCCTGGCCGAATTTTCGTCAAAACCCTTGTCGGAAGCTTTTTATCAGCCGCATAATTTTTCCGGCCGGCTCATAGCCGACCCCTTCATGGGCGGTGGGACCCCTCTGCTGGAAGCCAACCGTGTCGGCTGCGACGTGATAGGTTTTGATATTAATCCCATGTCGTTCTGGATCGTCAAACAGGAGATCGAACATCTTGACCTGAAGGCTTACGGTGAAGCGGCTCAAACTTTGCGCATTGTTTTAGAAAAAGAAATCGGGTATATGTATCGGACCAGATGCCTTGTCTGCGGTTCAACAGAAGCTCGGGTAAAATATTTCCTGTGGGTAAAAACCCAGGTCTGCCAGGGCTGCCATAGGGAAATAGACCTGTTTCCCGGTTATCTTCTGGCAACCGACGCCAGACACCCCAAAAATGTTTTGGTCTGCGCAAAATGCGGCCAATTGACCGAGACCGATGATCGAAAAAATCCGGGGAGATGCCGCTTCTGCGGGGTTCAATTAAGTCCTGACGGACCGGCCCGGCGGAGTCGAGTGGAATGTCCGGATTGCGGGACAAAAAATATTTACCCAAACCCCAAAAGCGGCGCTCCGCGCCATCGGCTTTTCGCCATTGAATATCATTGTTTCCATTGCCGAAAAACACATAAGGGCCGATTTTTTAAAAAACCCGATGACCTCGATTTTGCATTACTTGAGCAAGCTGAAAAAAAATGGTTGGGGATGTCTCCCCGGTTTGTTCCTGGGGATGAGATTCCCAGGGGAGATGAAACCGACCGCCTTCACCGCTGGGGATACCGTCAGTATCGGGAGATGTTCAATCACCGGCAGTTGCTGGGCTTGGAGCGGTCGGCTCAATTAATCGCCGAAAACAAGAATGACCGAGTCCGCAACGCGTTAGCCACCAATCTGTCCGATTTGCTCCGTTACCAGAACCTTCTCTGTCGTTACGACACCATGGCCTTAAAATCCCTGGATATATTTTCCGTGCACGGATTTCCGGTCGGTTTAATCCCGTGCGAATCCAATATTCTCGGCCTGGTTAATCCTGAAAGGAAGACCTGTATCGGAAGCGGCGGCTGGGCCAATATTATCGACAAATTCATCAAAGCCAAGGCGTATTGCGATCAACCGTTTGAAGTGCGTCATCGCGGCCGCACCAAGGAAGTTGTCTCGATTAAAGGCGAGTGGATCGGGGACCGGTTGAACAATTCATCCGGTAATGAACAACGCAAAGTAGAACTTTATTGCCTTGACGCGGCCAAGGCCGATCTGCCTCCGGGGACCCTGGATGCGGTATTCACCGACCCGCCCTACTTTGGAAACGTTCAATACGCTGAATTGATGGATTTCTGCTATGTTTGGCTGCGTCGATTGGTAGGCCGATCTTTTGCTGAATTCAACACATTATCGACCAGAAACGCCGATGAGCTCACCGGCAACGAAAACATGGGCCGGGATTTGAATCATTTTACCGAAGGTCTTTCCAGGATATATCAGGAGACGGCCAAAGCCCTCAAACCCGGCTCGCCCCTGGTCTTCACTTATCATCATAACGATATCAAGGCTTATTATCCCGTGGCCGTGGCCATTCTTGATTCCGGTCTGGCCTGCTCGGCCTCTTTACCCTGCCCCGGTGAAATGGGGGCCTCCATCCATATCAACAAAACCGGCTCTTCAATAATTGACACTATTTTTGTGTGCCGTTCAAAGGGAACCGTGCCGCGAAGGTGGTTGCCCGGCACTCCCTCGGGCGTGGCGGAACTGGTCAAAGAAGACCTGGAAGAGCTCTATAAAGGCAAGATTAAGCCCACGCCTGGGGATATCCGCTGCATAGCTTACGGCCACCTGATCCGTTTGGCGATATGGTTCTTGCGCCCGGGTTGGGACAAAACGGATAAAACAGAAACCCGACTGAACAGAGTGGCCGGTTGGCTGGCCGAGTTCGGCGGGTGGCCTGAAGTCGAAAAATATTTAAAGAATGACTTTTCCAGCGGTCAATTCCAAAAGGCCTACATGGTTCGAGACACCGTGGCTTCCTACGGAGATGAAAATGACCAAGTTTCCTTTTGAAGCGGATATAAAAGAGATTCTGCAAGACATTGATCAATACATTGACGCCGTCTTTTCCTGCCTTGAATCCGAATTTTTGGTCATGCCCAAAGGGCTCGGGTTTGTGGAGTATCGCGTCTTTGAACGAGGTTATGAAGCCCTTAAGGCGGCCACATCCGGTTTTGACGAATTAAACCTTGACCGGGTTTATCCAATCACCCTTGCCGAACCAATATCCATAGTTGTTTTGCGGGCCATGCTTGGATTTACTCCGCCTGAATGGGCTTACCTGGCCGCTCAAAGAACCGGAGTAACCGTCTCTCAAGGCTTCGTTCGGTCCCTTGACCGCAAGGTGCGTTTGGCGCCCGAGACGCCTTTAAGAGCCAACGGGGTCACGGAAGAACGCCTTAAGGCCCTGGTCAAGACCGCCTGTGAACTGTTAACTCAAGGCGCGCCGGAGGTGGAAAATATTCAATTTCACCGCCTGGACAAGGCCGACACCAAACAAGGGCTGGCCAGCCTGCGCAATATGGCCCACCTAGGCCTTCCCTATGCCATGCTCCTATATGAACGATTCTTGGGACGTCCATTTGCCGGGCACCGGGATTCGGTGAGCGAGCTGGTCGGGGACAGCCTTGAATCGGCTATTGAGGAAGTCCTCAGCCGGGCCGGAATCAGTTACAGAAAAACCAAGAGAGCGGAACGAATTGGGGGATTCGACCAAACTCCGGATTTCATTATTCCCAGCGAATTCAACCCGGAAATCATCATCGAAGCCAAGATCACCGAAGATGACGGTACGGCCCGTGATAAAGTCACCCGCATCCAGCATCTCGGCCAACTGAGTCTGGCCGGGCGGGCTAATGACCAGCCCAAATTCGAGGTGGTTGCCTGTATCGGGGGACGCGGCTTCGGCGTTCGCCGGGAGGACATGAAAAAGATGATCCTGGCGGCCAGGGGCAAGGTCTTCACCCTGAAGACTCTTGATCAAATGGTTGAGTTCACGCGTTTAAAGGAGTTTCGGACTAAATAAGGGATAGCAGCTCAACTATCAAGCTTGAGGTCTTGCGCCGGCGGCGCTCGGACAATCCCGCTAAGGCGGGGTTGTCCGAGTCACCCGACGTATGGCGCTGCATTACTGGAAGATCACCATCAAAGGCCCATGAATTTGGCGGCTACGGTCTTCATGATCTCGTTGGTGCCGGCGAAGATGGACATGACCCGGATGTCCCGCCAGGCCCGAGCGATGGGATACTCTTCGCAGTAGCCGTACCCGCCGTGAAGCTGGACGCACCGGTCGGCCACGCGCATGGCCATGTCCGTGGTCCAGTATTTGGCCATGGACACGTCGACCACCACGTTTTCCCCGGCCATGTGGGCCAGGATCAGCTTTTCCAGAAAGGCCCGGCCCAGTTTAATTTCGGTGGCCATCTCCACGATCGTGAACTGGTTATGCTGGAATTTGGAGATGGGTTTGCCGAAAGCCTTCCGCTCCTGGCAGTAGGGGATGGTCATTTCCAGGCAGCGTTCCGCGGCGGCTTGGGCCCCGATGGCGCAGACCAGCCGTTCCTGCTGGAGTTTTTCCATGAGCATGTAAAACCCGCCGCCCTTTTGGCCCAGCCGGTTGGCGGTCGGGACGCGGCAGTCGGTGAAATAAAGCTCGGAAGTGTCCTGACTGTGCCAGCCGACCTTTTTGATCTTTTTACCCTTTTCGAATCCGGGCGTTCCGGCTTCGACCAGGTAGAGATTAAGCCCGTGATGGGGACTTTCCGCCGAGGGGTCCTTGGCGGCCAGGACGAGCAGATCGCAGTTCTGGCCGTTGCTGATGAAGGTCTTTTGGCCGTTGATGATCACCTGATCGCCGTCTTCGACGGCGGTGGTGCGCATCGAGGCCAGGTCGCTGCCGGCGTTGGGCTCGGTCATGGCCACGGCGGTGATGATGTCGCCCGAGACGCAGCCGGGCAGGTATTTGTGTTTGAGTTCCTCGGAGGCGTAAGCGGTGATGTAAGGGACCACTACGTCGCTGTGCAGGCTCGCGGCCAACCCGCAATGGTTGGTCCTGGTCATCTCTTCGGTCAGGATGACCGAGTAGAGGAAGTCGGCCCCGAGGCCGCCGTATTCCTCGGGGACGCTCATGCACAGGAAGCCTTGCCCGCCCATCTTTTGCCAGGCCGATCTGGGCACGATCCCGGCTTCTTCCCATTCGTCCACATAAGGGGTGATTTCCTTGGCCAGGAACCTTCTGGCCGCCTCCCTAAAAATATTGTGCTCTTCCGTATATTTAATAATTTCCATTTTCCCGACCTTTGGTTTCGGACCCTTTCAGGTCCAGGGGATATTCATGGCCTTCCCGGTCATAAAAGACTAGGCGCCATGCGGCGTTCCAGCGGCCTTCATCCATCTGGCAATAGAAGGCGATGGTTTCGCCGGGGGGTATCTCTTGGTGGCCGTTGGGCGTCAAATAATCGATGCGCCGGGTTCCCGAGTCGCCGATCAGATCGAAACGACTCGGGACCACTATCGGCCGGTCGCCGGTGTTGGTCAGGTGAACCTCCAGATTCTGGTCGCAGACCCCCGGACCGCAGCAGGTCTTGAAGTTCAGGATTTCCTCGATCGAGGAATTCATGAAGACCCGGATTTCCAGCAAGGCCGCTCCCGGTCCTAGGGGTTGAGCAGACCGACAATGGAGATGGAGCAGACGTTTTGGGCCGGAAAGCCGCCCAGGTTGTGGGTCAGTCCGAACTTGGGCTTTTGGACCTGCCGTTCGCCGGCCCGGCCGAGGAGCTGCAAGTACATCTCGTAGAGCATGCGCAGACCCGAAGCGCCGATGGGGTGGCCGAAGCATTTGAGGCCGCCGTCGACCTGAGCGGGAATCTTGCCGTCCCGGTTGTACATGCCGTCAAGGACGTCCTTCCAACCTTGGCCGGGCTGGGAGATATGCAGGTCCTCGTAGGTGACCAGTTCGGTAATGGAGAAACAGTCATGAAGCTCCATCATGCTGATCTCTTCCTTGGGGTCGGTGATGCCCGCCTCCTGGTAGGCCTTGGTGCTGCATTTATTGGTGGTGATGAAGTGGTGGCCGTCCCATTGGTTGAAACCGACTTCTTCCCCGCTGCTCAGGGCCAGTTGGAGGGATTTGACCGTCACCGGATTCTTAATGCCCATGTCCTTGGCCTTTTCCACGGTGGTGACGATGGCGCAGGCCGACCCGTCGCTCACTCCGCAGCAGTCGAAAAGCCCAAGGGGATAGGCGATGATGGGCGCGGCCAGGACCTGTTCGAGGCTCACCCGCCGGCGGAGATGGGCCTTGGGGTTGAGGACGCCGTTCTCGTGGCTTTTGACCGAGACCTGGGCCATGGCCCGCTTGAGGTCTTTGTCGGAGACCCGGTATTTGGCCGCGTAAGCCGAGGCCAGTTGGGCGAAGGCCCCCGGAGCGGTCAGATTGGGCCACCACAGCCAGACCAGGCTGCCGGCCGAAGAACCCCAGGCGGGCAACCCCCCGTAACCGGTGTCTTTAAGTTTTTCCACGCCCACGGCCAGACAGACGTCATAAGCGCCGGAAGCCACGGCATAAACAGCGCCCCGGAACGCTTCGGTCCCGCTGGCGCAGTAGTTTTCCACGCGGGTGACCGGGATAAAAGGCAGGCGCAAGGTGGTGGACAGGGGCACGGCCGCCTTGCCCACGTTGACTTCGTCGTTGCAGGTGCCCAGCCAGGCGGCCTCTATATCCTTGACCTCCACCCCGGAGTCTTCCAGGCACTCGGTAAAAGCTTCGACCATGAGCTCTTCGGCGCCCATGTCCCAACGTTCGCCGAAACGGGTGCAGCCCATGCCGATTACGGCGACTTTGTCCTTGATTCCTGTGGCCATTTTTATTCCTCCTCCACCCCGGCCCGATGGACACGGCCGGGGCGATCTTGAGAGCTTCGGTCTAAATCTTGAAAAGTTTCTCGATCAATTGGGATTTCATCAGGTCGCCTTCGATCTTGAGTTTGCCGCTGGAAAAGGCGGCCATGGGGTTAAGCTGGCCGGACATCATCTTGATGAAATCCTGGTCGGCCATTTTGATGGTCGTGGTCGGGCGGTCGTGGGCGCCTGCGGAGACCTGGCAGGTCCCGTCCTTGACGGTGACGAACCAGGAGCCGCCTTGGGGGCCGGAGATGTTGAACTGAAAGACCACGTCCACTCCGGCGGCGGCTTCGGGCTGGAAAGCCTTCTCGAGTCCGCCGAATACTGCTTTCACGGACGGGCCGCCGGTTTCGGCCGCCTTTTCCTTTTTGGGTTGGAAGGCGTTGAGCATGGGTTCGAAGGAGGCCATCACGTTGGGAATTTCGACGGCCCCGGTCATGTCGTTGATGCCGGCCCAATTTTTATGGATGTCTTCCAGCGTGGGGACCTTGGTTCCGTCGCCGACGGCCAGGCCCGGGCCGGTGAGGACAGCGGCCCGATTGAAGTACCCCAGACCGACGTTATAGATCATGCCGTTTTCCTTGGAGCGGTTGGAACAGAGGTACAGGACGATCGGCGCGACGAATTCGGGTTTGAGTTTTTCGAACATCTCCGGCGGCAAAATGTCTTCGGTCAGGCGGGACGCAGCGGCCGGAGCGATGGTGTTGACCTTGATGTCGTATTTGCCCGCCTCCTGCTTGAGGGCGTTCATGAAGCCGACCAGGCCCATCTTGGCCGCGGCGTAATTGGTCTGGCCGAAATTGCCGTACAGGCCGGCGGCCGAGGTGGTCATGATGATCCGGCCGTAGCCCTGCTCCCGCATCTTGACAAAGGCCGGACGGGTGACGTGGTAAGCGCCCTTTAAATGCACATCCAGGACGGCGTCCCAGTTTTCCGGCTCCATCTTGATCAGGGTCTTGTCCCGGAGGATGCCGGCGTTGTTAATCACGATGTCCACGCGGCCCCAAGTCTTGAGGGCCGTATCCACGATGTTTTGTCCGCCTTCGGGCGTGGCCACCGAGTCGTAATTGGCCACGGCTTCGCCGCCCAGGGCCTTGATCTCGGCCACGACCTGATCGGCGGCGGAGGTTCCCGATCCGGTCCCGTCCCGGGCCCCGCCCAGGTCGTTGACCACCACCTTGGCCCCGCCCTTGGCCAGTTCGAGGGAGTAGACCCGGCCCAGGCCGGCCCCGGCCCCGGTGACGATAGCCACCTGGCCGTCGAAACGGATTTCTTCGGCCGCCGGCGCTTCCTCTTTGGGCATGGGCAGGGGGACGGCTTTCCAGAAATAGCCGCTGAAACCGCGCTGCCGGTCATAGAGCCTCCGGCGGAAACTCATGACCACCGGCTGACCGACCTTGACATCGTTGAGTTCGCAATCGGTGAAGTCGGCCATGAACCGGCCGCCGCCTTCGAACTGGATCATGCCGTAGACATGGGGCGGGTCAACGGACACGGCCAGCATGTCTCCGGTGAAGGTCTTGATCTTGGCCGGAGTATCAGCGAATTCGTGGGGTTCCTGGGAATCCAGGGCCCGGCAGTCCGGATTGACGCAGAGGCGTGTTCTGGGGAATTGAGGGGTTCCGCACTTGGCGCATTTGCCGCCGACCAGGCCCAGAAGCATGTCCCGTTTGCGATACAAGACCGTCATGGAGGTCTGGGTCGGGGCCTCGGCCCGGATGCCCGTTTCCGGTTCGATCTGATCCCGGAACTTGAGAAACTTGAGATAATTGTCCGTGGTCTTCTTGTCGGCCAGGGAACCCTTGATCCCCAGGCGCGGGGTCAGGTTCTTGACGGCTTCGGTCACCTTGAAACAGAGGGCGTCGCAGCCTTGGCCGAAGCCGGCCGCCAGAATCCGGTCGCCCGGCTTGGCCTCTTCCAGGGCCTGGATCAACATGACCAGGGGGTGGGCCGTCCCGGTCTCGCCGCAGACCTCATGCATGTTGTCGACCAGCTTTTCCGGGCCGGCCCCGAGCTTCTTGGCGATGTTGCGGTGTTCGGCCTTGAAGAAGCAGGGGAAGACCAGCCTGTCCACGTCGTCCATGGTCAGGGAGAGCTTCTTGAGCAGACCGTTGACGGCCTCGGGGATAATTTTTGAATAGCCTTCATCGCGCACCCAGCGTTCTTCCCAGGTGTAGTCGAATTGCCGGTCCGACCCCCGGAAATGGTCGATGAAGTCCCGGGTGATCGTGAAAGAGCCTAAATATTCGGCGATCACGTCGGTGTCGCCCACCAGAAGGGCAGCCGCGCCGTCGCCTTCCCACATTTCGTAGAAAGAGGCGCTGCGGGCCAAACGTTTGTCCGAAGCCGCCACCAGGACCTGCTTTTTCTCGCCGGCCTTGACCGCCGTCAGGGCCTCGATCAAGGCCGTGGTCCCGGCCCGGAGAGTGGAAGCGAAGTCGGCCGCGCCCAGATCGTCCTTGAGGTTGAGGGCGGTCTTGAGGATGCCGGCGTTGAGCCGATCGGCGAAAGGCAGGGTGGTCGAAGCAAAAAAGACCGCGTCGGTGGCCTGCTTGTCCCGGCCGGACAGACAGTCCCTGGCCGCGGCCACAGCCATGGTCAGGCTATCCTCGTCCCAGTTGCAGAAAGACCGCTCCCCTTGGGCCACGGTCACAATCGCCGGGGCGAACCAGCCCATGTTCTGAAAGATGCTCATGCGGTTAAGCCGGAGCCTGGGGATGTAACCGCCGAAGGATGTTATACCGATCATGGATTGTCCTCCTTGCGCCGATCAAATCTTGAAGAGTTTTTCGATGAGCTGGGACTTCATCAGGTCGCCCTCGACTTTCAGCTTGCCGCTGGTGAAGGCGGCCATGGGATTAAGCTGGCCGGACATCATCTTGACGAAATCCTGGTCGGCCATTTTGATGGTCGTGGTCGGGCGGTCGTGGGAACCTTCACCGACTTGGCAGGTCTCGTCCTTGACCGTGACGAACCAGGCGCCGCCTTGGGGGCCGGAAATGTCGAACTGGAAGACCACGTCCACGCCGGCGGCCGCGCCGGGCTGAAAGGCCTTGGCCAGCCCTTGAAACACGGCCTTGACGGTTAAGGGTCCGCCGGCTTCGGCCGGGGCCTCTTTCTTAGGTTTAAAGGCCTCCATCATGGGGGTGAAGCTGGCCATGGCGTTGGGCAGTTCAAACCCGCCTTCCAGGGAGTTGATCTTTTTCATGGCTGCGGCCACGGCCGCTGGAGTAGGCGGCGTCTTACCGTCGCCCACGGCCGTCCCCGGTCCGGTGACCATGGCCACCCGGTTGAAGTAGCCCAGACCGGCATTGTAAATCCCCCCGGAGATCGGGCATTGCTCGGAGCAGAGGTACAGGACCAGGGGAGAGACGAATTCGGGCTTGAGTTTTTCGAACATCTCCGGCGGCATGATGTCTTCGGTCAGGCGGGTCGCGGCGGCCGGAGCGATGGTGTTGACCTTGATGTCGTATTTGCCGGCCTCTTGCTTGAGGGCGTTCATGAAGCCGATCAGGGCGGTTTTGGCCGCGGCGTAGTTGGTCTGACCGAAGTTGCCGTACAGGCCGGCCCCCGAACTGGTCATGATGATCCGGCCGTAGCCCTGCTCCCTCATTTTGGTGAAGGCCGGACGGGACACGTGGTAAGCCCCCTTGAGGTGCACGTCCATGACCGCATCCCAGTTCTCCGGTTCCATTTTGACCAGGGTCTTATCCCGGAGGATGCCGGCGTTGTTGATCACGATATCTACCCGACCCCAGGTCTTGAGGGCCGTATCCACGATGTTTTGTCCGCCTTCGGGCGTGGCCACCGAGTCGTAGTTGGCCACGGCTTCGCCGCCCAGGGCCTTGATTTCTGTGACGACCTGATCGGCCGCGGAGGTCCCTCCGCCGGTGCCGTCCCGGGCCCCGCCCAGGTCGTTGACCACCACCTTGGCCCCGCGTTTGGCCAGGTCCAAGGCGTAGACCCGGCCCAGGCCGGCCCCGGCCCCGGTGACGACGGCCACCCGGCCGTCGAAGTTGATGTCGCCCATTCTTTCCCGGCGGGCCAGTTCCTCTTTACTCAGCCATTCGGTCAATCCGCCGTCGATGACCACTTCGCGGTTTTCGGCGTTGACCACCCGGAAATAGGCCCGGCCGTCGTTTTCCTTCCAAATCTGGGTGATGACGCCCACGCCCGGATAAAGGGGCCGGGAAAAGCGGACCCGGAACCTGGTCATCCGTTCCGGCTCGCCCGGGAAAAGGTTCTTAATCACCGCCCGGCAGGCGTAGCCGTGGGTGCACAGGCCGTGCATAATGGGCATTTCGAAACCGCTGGACTTGGCGAAATCCGGGTCCACGTGCAGGGCGAAATAGTCGCCCGAGAGCCGGTAGATCAGCGGCTGGTTCAGGGACGGCGTGGCTTTTTCCTCGAAATCCGGGGCCCGGTCCGGGATGACCACCGTTTCCTCGGGACCGGGTTTGCCGCCGAAGCCGCCGTCCAGGCGGGAAAATAGCTTCATGTAGTGGGTAAAGAGTTTTTTGCCGTTTTCATGAAAAGTGTCGGCCCGAGCCAGGACTATGGCGCCCTTCCTTTCGCCCTTGTCGTACATGGCGACGATGGTCCCTTCCGTGGTCATTTTACCTTCCGTGGGAATGGGACCGTAAAAAATGGTTTCCTGTTCGCCGTGAAGAATCCCGGCCAGATTAACGCTGGCCGCCACGGCCATTTCCCCGAACAGGGGATAAATGGTGGTGACGGCGAAGCTGGGAATCACCTTAAGGCGGTTTTCATAGACGTATTCCAGCTCGTTGAAGCCGGCCCCCACCCCCAGGGCATAGAGAATCACGTCCTTGAAATCATACTCCGCTGTTATGGGTCCGAGCTTCTTGCCGATGGCATCCAGATTCAGGGCCATCCCGGTTCCTCCTTCCAAAGATTTTTAAAGATTTGCCGATTGTTTAAGAATCGCCGCCGAACCGACTTTGTGCTTCCCGCCCTAATCTTCGGTTCTCTCTCCCTCAGGGAGAGAAACGGGGATGAATATCCAAAATTCAGACCTTGGACGCTTCCAGGGCCGGCCGGTTTTCCTCGCTCGGACGAGTGTTTTCCGGCGACCGCCGCCCGACCTCCGCCCCGGCAAAGGCCGGGACCAGGAGGAATTTGAGGGTCTCCTTGGCCAGGGGAATATATTCCTTTCGGGACAAGCCAAGCAGTGAGGACAAAAATGCTTCTCCGGACACGAAATTGTTGATGGCCATGGTCATGCCCAGAATCTGCATCCTGACCTGGGCCGATACACCGCCGTCAGGATTATGCAAACCCATGGACCGGGCGATATCGGAAATGAAGTTAGGCACGCTGTCCATCCACTTCAGCTCGTGACGAATCTGGTGGAAGTACCGGGAAGAGGTTAGTTTGGCTATTTCCGGGTGCTGGAAATAATAGTCTAGCGTCATGTCGATGGAAATGTCCAGCCTTTCGGACAGGGGCCGGCCGTGAATGATTTTTTCGATTTTTCGGAGATGTTCCCGGATATTTTCGGTGATATCCCGGATGACCGCTTCGTACAAGTCATCTTTTTCGCCCCAATGATAGTACAGGGTGGAAATGTCGATGCCCACTTCCTTGGCGATGATCCGGGTGGTGGCGCCGTGGTAGCCGTATTGCCCGAAGACCCGTCGGGCGGCGGCCAGGATTTTGGCCTTCATGGAGTCGGGGTCTTGGCGGGCTTTTTCGAGGGGGGTAGTCGTGGCCGATCCTCCATCGCATCTTTCCATCATTTGATGGAAAAAATTATAATAGCGACGGAACGGAAGTCAAGAAAAAAGTGAGTGAAATTTACCGGGCTTAAAAAGGCTGGAAATGATCGGCCCAGGGGAACATCAAATGGATGGCCACGGTGGAACCAGGCGGAAATCGGGGCCGGCTCGCCTGACTCCGACGTATCTATCTTTTTAGCAGCGCCGAGGCCATTGGCCCACGGTCTTGACGGCAACCTGCAAGACCCAAGCTATCGGCCGATGGCCGTTAGGTTTAGCGTAAGGGATACTATGTGTATCCCCTTGCCCCGGGGGCCAATGGCGATATTGTTTAGGGTCTGAAATTGTTTTTTTTCTGGAGGGGGGTAAAAATAATTTACCCAGAGAGGGGAAAAGTCTGGCACTATCGCCGCACACTCCCTTTAATCCCCCCGTCAACGGGGTGAGGTCCGGCGATTAGGGGCCTGGGGACGATGTGGTCGGGCGGTTCACCAACCGCCCTGACATTTTCGGGGCCATCGAGGCCAAGGAAGTCGGCCGGTTCCAGGCCAGGGTCGGTCAAATGCGCCGGGGTTCGCCCTTGGGTAGGGGCACGTTGCAACGTGCCCTTACTCCCCGTAATTTAAAGTTGATCTTCGTCAGGCGGTGAGGTATAATATAAAAACAGGGTGGGAAGTCGTCTTTCAATTTCAAGTCAACCTAAAATCAGAAGGAGGGCAACATGCCGGAGGGAAGAGTAGCTCGGGTTACGGATGTTATCGCTGCTTCGACGAAAGGTTTCGATGACGCGGTGAAAAAGGGCTTTGACCGCGCCAAGAAGACCTTGCGGGGTATCACCGGCCTGCGCGTCATCGAGCAACGGGTGGCCGTGGAAAATGATCATATCATCGAATACCGCGTCAGGCTGGAGGTTATTTTCGTTTTAGAGGATTAATCTATTTCTTTCCTTGAAATACATCGTCAAAATAAATTACGCATCAAGAAAATCTTCAGGCTTTTTAAGAATTAGGCCTCAGGCATTATAAGCAAAATCGCCGCGACGATCGCCGCCGGGGGCGTGAGGGTTTACGGCCGGAAAACAGATTAAATCCTAACCGGCCCCGGCGGCGGAGTGGATTTCACCGCCCTGGAGGAAGCCTAGTCCGCGGGCCGGAACGCGGCCGCCATGATCAAAAATGGGCGGCCAAGCCTGACCTTAAAACCCTTCAAGTCGTCCGATGATCTCGCTCATGATCTCGTCGGCCCCGGCCCCGATGGACAGAATCCTGGTGTCCCGGTAATACCGGCTGACATAGGTTTCGTTCATGTAACCCATGCCGCCGAACATTTGCAGACACCCGTCGGCGATGCGGCGGAGCATCCGTCCGGCCATCAGCTTGCCCATGGTTATTTCCCTGGTTGCGTCCATCCTGGCTTCCTTCATCCGGACGATGTGGTAGGAGAGCTGTTTCAAGCACTCGATTTCTGTAATCCAATCGACCAAGCGGTGCCGGAGGACCTGCTTGGCGATCAAGGGCTTGCCGAAGACGATCCGCTGCTTGAGGTAATCCACGGTCTCGTCGATCATGTCCCTGGCCGAGATGTAGGCCATGGGCAGGCTGGAAAAACGTTCGTGCTGAAACTGCTTCATCTGGTAAATGAAGCCCTCGCCTTCTTCGCCGATCAGGTTTTGGGCGGGAATGTGCAGATCGTCAAAAAACAACTCGGCCGTGTCGCTGCACCGCCAGCCCAGCTTGTCCAGTTTCCGGCTGACCGTGAAGCCGGGAAGGTTGGCGGGGACGACGAAAAGACCGAAGGAATGATGGCCGGGCTTGTCACTGGTCCTGGCCAGCAGGGTCAAATAATCGGCCCGGCAGCCGTTGGTGATGAAGCGTTTCGAACCGTTGATGACGTAATAATCGCCCTCCCGCCTGGCCCTGGTTCTCAGACCGGCCACGTCCGATCCGGCGTCCGGTTCGGTCACGGCGATGGCCGTGATCACCTCTCCGGCGATGGCCGGCTTAAGATAAGTCTCCTTGAGGTATTCACTGCCGAACTCATGAATGGCCGGGGTGGCCAGGTGGGTCTGAACGGCGATGGCCGCCTGCAGCCCCATGGCCCTGATGTGTCCCAGTTCCTCCAAGTAAACCAGGTCGAACCAATAGTCGAGACCCTGGCCGCCGTACTTGGGATCGTATCGGACGCCCAAAAGTCCGAGTTCCCCCAATTTTTGAAAAATTTGATGAAGCGGGGCCGTGGTTTCCTCCCACTGGTCCACATAAGGGTTAAGTTCCTTGTCCACAAACCGTTTGATCAAAGCCCTTAAAGCGTTGTGATCTTCATTGAAGTACATCTTTCGATTCTCCTTTTTGAAGAGGGACCGACCCAAGCGACAAGAACGACAATAACAAGAATAGTTAGTGACACTTACCAATCGTCTAAGAAGATGTCAAGTATTTTCTCAACCCTGCGGTAACCTAACCAGTATATTGACGGTCTGGATTCCCGCTTGCGCGGGAATGACGATCTTAAGTACACGTCATTCCTGCGAAAGCAGGAATCAACTTCTTTCGGCCGGACGGAAAGGTCCGGAAAATTTCGCCATTTACTGGAAAATTACTCCAGCAGTCAAAAAATCTATTGAATTAACCGGATGGTAATGGACGAAAGCGGTCGGCTATTCAGTAAGGAATATTAACCCCCGGCCGGAATTATCCGGCCGGGGCGGTCGGTAAGCTAAGAGACGGCCTTGAGGCCGTCGACCAGGACGGACAGGCCCCGCTCCAAGTGTTCGGCCTTGATGCTTAAAGGCATCAGGGTCCGGATGACGTTGCTCAGGTTGCCGCAGGACAGAAGAATCAGCCCGTGTTCATAAGCGTATTTGACCAGGGCCTTGGCCTGATCGGCCGCCGGGGCCTTGGTCCGCCGGTCCGTGACCAGTTCCAGGGCCAGCATGGGCCCCAGGCCGCGGACGTCCCCGATGATTTCGAATTGCTTTTGCAGTTCCAAAAACCTGGCCCGGACCTTCTCGCCCAGCCGGGCGGCTTGGTCTAACAGGCCGCCTTCCAGCAAGTCCAGCACCTTGAGGGCCGCCGCGCAGGACAGGGGGTTGCCGCCGTACGTCCCGCCCAGTCCGCCCGCGTGGGGCTTGTCCATAAGTTCGGCCCGGCCGACAATGGCCGAAAGGGGCAAACCGGCCGCCAGGGATTTGGCCGTCAACAAAATGTCCGGGATCACGTCGAAATGCTCGGAGGCGAAGAGTTTGCCGGTGCGGCCCATGCCGGACTGGACTTCATCCATGATGAAGACGATGCCGTACTTTTCGCAGGTCGCCTTGATCTTTTTGAAATACTCCGGCGGGGGGGTGATAAAACCGCCTTCACCCTGGACCGGTTCAGCGATGACCGCGGCCACGGATTCCCCGGCGACGTGGCCGATGAAGTATTGTTCCATGTAGTCGGCGCAGTGAACGCCGCAGGCCGGATATTCGAGGCCGAAGGGGCACCGGTAGCAATAGGCGTAAGGCATCCGGTAGATTTCCGGACAAAAAGGTTCGAACCCGAATTTATAGGGCTTGACCTTGCTGGTCAGGCTCATGGCCAGATAGGTCCGGCCGTGGAAGGCGTTGTCAAAGCAGATAACCGCCTGACGCTTGGTGGCGTACCTGGCCACCTTGACCCCGTTTTCCACGGCCTCGGCCCCGCTGTTGGCAAAAAAGGTCTTTTTCGGGAAATTCCCGGGGGTCAGTTGATTCAACCGGCGGGCCAGCTCGATGTAGGCCTCATACTGGACCACATGGAAACAAGTATGCAGGAACTTGTCGGCCTGGTCCTTGACGGCCTGGACGACTTCGGGAGGGCAGTGTCCCACGTTGGTGACGCCTATACCCGAGGCAAAGTCAATGTATTCCCTGCCCTCTACATCGACGATGACCGCACCGTCCGCTTTTTGGGCGAAGATCGGGGTGATGTTGAAAGGTCCGGGCGGCACGTGGGCCTCCCTCAGGGCCAGAAGCTCCTTGTTGGTCTTTTGACTCATGGCTGCCTCCTCTTCGGCTAGGTCTCAAATTAATCGAATCGGATTTGTTTAACTTATTAAGATTCTCCAAAATGCTTTTTCCAGACAAAAAAATGTCATATTGATTTATTTAAACCGGGTGAAGACCAAGCTTCCAGTTGAGTCTTTATTCTATCACAAGCCGGGTTTAAATCCCGCCGTAAAACGACCATGAATATAAGGAGGCTGAAAACGGACAAGCCGCAAATATTTACCTTATGGCCTCGATCGGCAGGACAAGGTTTCTGCCCCGTTGGAGGATTTTCCCCGAGTCTCTCAGTCTTTTCATGGTGCGGGTGATGCTGACCCGATGGGCTCCGATCAAGAAACCCAAATCCTCGTGGGTCAAGGGGAACTGAATGACATAGCCTTCCCGTTTTTTTTCTCCATGTTCCCGGGCCACGTTGAGCAGGACACTGTAAAGCCGTTCTTCCAAATGACTTTGGGACATGGCCCCGACCCGATCAGTCAACTGAGCGATGCGATTGCTCAAATTCTTAATGACCCGGAGGCCGATATTCGGATAATCAAGAATCAATTTTTCGAAGCGGTCCTTGGTGAAGCTGCACACTAATGTTTCCGTCATGCACCAAGCACTCACCGGGTAGTCAAACTCGTCGCTGAACATGTATTCTCCAAGAAAATCGCCGGATTTTCTTATATCCAGAGTGATCTCCGTCCCGTCTTCCAACAGTTTGCTCAATCTGACCCGACCGGCCTTGATCAAGGAAATCTGTTTGGCGGCGTCCCCTTGTCTAAAAACAGATTGACCGGCTTGATATTGCCGCCGCAAGGCCCGCAGGACGACCTCTTGCATTTCCTCTTGGCCCAGGCCTTCGAAAACCCATAACCGTCCGATGCATATCGGCGACCACTCACCCTCTTTCGGCGTCAGTTTTTCACACAGACAACTCATAATTACAGTCCACATTCCACAGGCCCGCGACCAGCCATCCGACCGCCTGGGGCCCCGCAAGGTTCGCTTTAAACAGTTTATTCAATATCGGGGAGACCTTGCAAACTAAAAAGTCCTCGGAGTCCACCTGGAGAAATCTCGTTCAAGGCTCCCCCATAGATAGGGTCTCCCGGACGCAAGCCTTAAACAAGCGGCCGGGAGACCCTCGATGCCTATGAAGCGGGTTTCCGAATACTCCGGTCCAAATAGGTCGCTAAGGCCGTTAAAAAAACGTGATGGTTATCCTATTTTTTTCCCGGCGTTCGGCCCGGGAGATTGATCAAATATGGCCTCAACGGTGATCTTGGCCACATATTTCGGCTCGGGCAAAGCCTTGGGGGCCTTTTTCAGCGCCTCCTTCACCTTTTCAAAAACTGGGCCGGCATCGATCAGCTCCGCTTTCCCCTTGAATTGATAACCAAGGCCTTTTTCCCGGTCGACGACCGTGACCGCGACCTGGGGATTCTTCTGGAGATTATCCCTGGTCTTAAGGGAAAAGAGGTCGGCAAAAATAAGGCTATGGTCGTCCAGGACCTGAATCGTGCCCTTGGGGGTGACGTTGGGCAGGCCATCCTGATCGGCCGTGGCCACCCAACCCAGCTTACCTTTAACAAAATCCTGCAATTCTTTTGAAATTGTAGAGGCCATGATTATCCTCCCGTATCTTAATAATTGTCTGTCTCAATCAAGAACGTAAAAAATCAGCCGCGAAGAAAATTCCGTTTCTATCGCCCGCTTCACCTCCTCTCCATGGATTCCATGACCACCGGCCACGGTCTTGAGACCGTGGTAACAATTCGTCTTTGGCCCGGCCAGCCGGCCGCCAGGCGGGTCTTTGGGTGGATATTGATTTGAAACCTTCAGAATATTTCAAGTATTCCACTTTTTTAAATCCACGCCCTCTCCGATCTCAAACAAAATACTGTCTTTGGCCACGGCCTTATTATATCGTGAAATAGCAAACCAGATCGGCGGATTCAGTAGCAATCGCTACATGGGAGGCGTTTTTTTCGTCGAGGGTGCCGAAAGAATTCCATCTCGATTTGTCGCCTGCTGAGAGGGCGTAAGCCGGATGAGGTCCGGACGCCTCCCGGCGGTTCTCCGGATCAACCAAGGGCGGAAGCAGGCCGATGGGACTTCAGGATAGGGAAAACCATTATTCTGGTCAAGCAAGGCCGAGATGGAGCCGATTTTCCCGCGTTGGCGTGAAGGCTCGGCTGGTACGTCTAGTTAACGCCGTCGGGTAGATCAAGTTTCGGGGCATGATACTGGTGTCAGGGGTTTTTTACTTTATAATAAGTTCCTTATTAGGGAAATATTTATTTATAAAAATTTTCGGAAC
>Ga0209163_1001358_pt1 | contig 27671 bp, 17 predicted proteins | sample MTBAKSrepl2MetaG_FD_187457 | JGI IMG/M metagenome (GOLD analysis project Ga0209163, IMG submission 187457) | Enrichment culture microbial communities om Arthur Kill intertidal strait, New Jersey, USA, that are MTBE-degrading - MTBE-AKS2 (Arthur... | ecosystem: Environmental > Aquatic > Marine >...
CTCCGGTTCCGCCTCGCTTCGCTCGGCTCCACCTACATCCCCACAGCGTGAAGGACCAGGACCATGCACAATGTCCCATACACCTTAAACTCTCATAAGCCCTGGACCAAAAAATGGGGGCTTGACACGGGAATCTAACAGCGAGTGTAGCGACGCTGTTGGGCGCTCCAGCTGATGCCCTTGTTATGCCGTTCCATCCAGGTCACACGGTCTCTCCCTTATCGACGACGCTTACGGATCACATTGACCCAATTTCCCAGCGCCTCGATATCGGCCTTGAGTTCCGGAGGCTCAGGTACCGGCGCACGCGCCGCTGGGGCCTGATCGTGGCCAGCCAGCCATCTCGAGCATTTTGTCATCGAATTATCAACCGTTCGGCAATCCGTGGCCGTGATGTCTGCGAGCATGTCAATGTGCAGCGTCTGAACTCCCGGCCGAAACCGTTCGACAATACCGCCAAGAAGGACTTCCTCAACGGCGCGTTCCCATGCTTCGCGTAACAAGCCGTAGAGGTACTTAGCTGTCTCTTCGTACTCGGCCTGCTGGCCCTCTCGGAAGAGTTTATCCGCAGCCTGCCATCTGTCCTTCAGGTATCCGACCTTCTTCTTGACGGACATTGCGACCCAGGGCAACTCCTCTATGCAGATGCCGGCACCCTTCGAGAGCTGGTGAACGTGCTGGTCAAACGATGCAACATCCGTTTCCTTGGCGTACTGTCTGAGCAGATGGAGGAAGACGACATCGTGCGTAAAAACAATGACCTGCCTGATCTTGGCTTCCCGCACCAGTCGCCATGCAACATCGCCGCGCCATCTGTAATCTAGGGAAGACACAGGATCATCGAACACGATTCCGGAGGGATCATCAGCGGTGCTGAGTTCCGCAAAGAATGCCGCTATGGACAGGCAGCGCTGCTCGCCTTCGCTTACCACCTTCGGCAGTTCAACACCAGGCGCTCGCGTAAGGATGAGTTTGTGATAGAGAACGCCTTCCGCTCCACCGACCTCCCTGAGTTCGACCTCGATGTGGTGGAAGGCGAGATAGGTCAGCTCATCCTTAAAGCGCTGCTTGAGTTTCTGCGATACTACGGTCTTCGTCACGGCCGTGCTCTTCTGCGTGATGGCGTTGGTGGTCGTGTCATTGATGCACAACCCGTAGGCGGCGATCTTCTTTTTGTGCTCGATCTCGTTCAGAACGAGCGATTCGTGCTGGGCGAGCAGCTTGCGGGCGCGTAGCTCCTGGACCTCGGCAGTCATGTGTTTGCGCGTTTCGTCAGTCGGGCCAGTGCGCAGCGTCTTGACGCGTGCCTCAATCTGGTTTGCGAGCGCATCTACCTCTTGGGCAACTGACACAAGGGCCGGATAATCGGCAGGAAGGCCTCTGTCTTCGGTCAAGGCGAGAACGACAGCCTTGCGACGGCTTTCGTTTGTATCAAGCGCGGTGTTTACTACGCCCGCTACTGCTTCATGCTCGATATGGATTTCCTTCAGCGTCTCTTCAATGGCTTCAGTCGTCGTCTTGAGATCAGTGAAGGACTTCCGCAGTTGAGTGAAGGTCTCCCTCAGCTGCCGGAGTTCGCGCTCCGTCGTCGAAGCCACGAAAGTCTCGAACTGCCGGAGCCTATGCTCGGCCGCGAGATCGAGATCCTGCTGACACAGCACGCAATGCGCGCTATTCTCTACAACCGGAAATGCTTGGTTAGGGTAAGCGTGCTCCTGCGAGAAACGACGAGCTGCCTCCCAAAGCACCGTCCATGATTCGGAACCGGTTCCGGCCAATATGCCGGCAGAGAACGTGGCCTCTCGGAGCCTTCTGGCTTCTTCGCTTTTACGGCGCACTTCATTTCGCGCTTCGAGCACAGCGGCGACAGCCTGCGTTGAAAGTGCCCCTTCGACCTCTTTGAGATGGCGCGCTAACGTTTTGACGCGCCCAGCTCGAAGCGTGAGTTGCAGGATCAGCTTTTCGGGATCATTAGCTTGCAAATCAAGTAATGACTTCTCGAGCAGGGCAAGCTGAGCTTCCTCATCAAGGGACAGGCGCGCGAGCGTCTGAACTGATTCTGGCTTTGTAAGTGAGCTGATGTTCGCCAGCAGCTTTGCAACAGCGGTTCCTTCCGGTATTTGCGCTTGCACGGAGGCCACTCCGCTTGAGTTTAGTTTGCGTTGTTCGCTTTCGAGCTTCACACGAACGGCCTTACACGCTTTAACAAGTTTATCGAAGAGGTCCAGTCCGAAGGGCCGGAACGCGACATCTGTCTTCTCCATAAGATAGACGGCAGCGCACTGCGCATCGAACACGCTCACGCGGGATATGAATTCATCCTCGCCGCTCCCAGCCCATTCCTGCGGTTCGGACTCGAGTCCGACTTTATACTTTATTGACACTACTGGTGAGGGCGGTGCCGCGCCGGACACGACGTTCCCCAGAATTTGCTCCTGCCCCCGAGCGCGGCAGGCGCTCTTGAGAATCCGGATGTACCCTGTCTTGCCAGCGGCGTTGTCGCCATAAACTACGGTGAGGTTCGGACCGAACTTGAGAGTCTGGTTTTCCGCGAGCGCGTTTACCCCTCGGTGATGGGAAATGGAAATAAGCGAAACGGGCGCGATGCCGGCTATCCTCTCCGGTACATGCTCCTTGGTGAGCGGAGAGATGTCCTGTTGTTCAGCGAGCCCGTAGGCGCTTTTACAGATCTCGGTTAATGCACTAATATCGTCATCCGAGAGTTCGCCGTTCAGAACGAGGCGGCGCAGGGCATCGCGCTGCCAAGCTGGGCGGTCTTGAGACCACTCAAGAATTTCTTTGAGAACGGTCACTTCGCATCTCCTCATCGAGCACGAAACCACTTGCTGATCAAGCGGGATAACAGGCTATTCAGTCGCGCTGCCTTTTTCATTGGTTGGAAGAGGGAGGTTATGCTATAATTTAATTAGTTAGGGCGTCTATAATTTCAGAGAGCAAAACATCTATTTCTGATTTAAAATCTACTTGCGTCATTTCGGGAAGAGATTCTTTCTTTTTTATTGGTTGATGGACATGAAGATCTGCGACTTTTCGCAATGAGCTATCAAGCCTTTCCATTAACTGTTTGAACGAACGGCCACCATTATAATTGTTGACTATTTCGGTAAAATTTGTGTATCCAAGTATGGGTGGTACATGATTTATTATTGTCCTCTGGATCATAGATAATGACAATATACATCCATTCTTATAGGCGATATTTGCTTCTTTGCAAAGTTGTACTAGTTTCCCAAGATCAAAGTCTTTTTGTTTTACTTGAAGGAGTTCGTCAATTCTATTTTTTGATACATAGTCACCCTCGTATTGGATAGGCTCATCTTCACCCGTGATTTTGATTTTCACTGCTGAAAATTGATCAAAAATATCATCATGATTTTCGCAAAGATCAATTCCGAATTCAGTTATATCCGATGTGCACTGACCACCATCCATCACGCCATAATCAAGATAATATTTTGAATCTAAATATTTAACATGCATAAAAATATCGTTAGATGATACTTCTAAAGGCTCAGCCATTGTTACAAGAGGTACATGCACAAATCGATCTTTTGTCTTTAAGTATTCTTCATATAGCCTGAATAAGAGAATCCTTCGTATTCGCAAATTGGAGATTTGATCTCTCTCGATAGATGATATATTTGAGATTGGGAAATTTTCAGATAATTCAATTTGATATAAATTATTATTAAATTCCCAATGAACAATTAGTTTTCTTTTGTCTCTCAAGTTATCCAATGCATGTTCGAGGTCTCCAATTTGATCGGTCTTAAGCCCTATACTTAAAAGCATTATCTGCCGCTTAATCGAAATAGTATTGCGACCAGTTTGCGCACTAACTTCAATTAAGGAAATGATAATGTTTTTTTCAAGAATATTAATCATTTTATATTTTTCACGCATAACAATAACTAGATATGTCCGTATAAGACTCGGGGCTGTTTGTTTCTAGCCATATAAGAACTCCCTGCAGATCGTTCTATTATCTTGTTAACTCAAAAAATAACAGGTCGACATAAGGTAATTATTTTTAAAACCTATTCATTAAGATACTTGCATTCAACTGTACTTGCGAAGCTTGTATTCATCTACGCTTTATGATACTAAAGAGATGCTGCAGCTAAATGGCATTTAAACTAACAAGCGGCCAGATCTTTTTCCAGGTTATCTGTTTGAAATTCTTTCTATATTTTCTTCAGGTTAATTCCGCTTTTCGTTTTTCGAATATTGAATTCTTCTCCGATTTTAAACCCCATCCCCTCAACGCGCTCCCTCGGGATCACAAGGCTTCCCCGTTTATTAACCTTGATGCCCTCCGCCTTCTTGGCCTTGGCTCTCGGCGTCCTTCCAGTAATCCCAGTAGCCTTGCCCTTCTCTACAAGAGCGTCAAGATAGTAAGTCTTTAGCTGGGTAGGGGTATTGAACCCAAAGTCAGCCATGATCTCCTTGGCTGGCCGGCCAGACTCCACAGCCTTGATCAGTTTTGCTGAATCCACTTTCTTCTTTCTGGGCATGATCGATTTCCTTTCTTTTTAGAACTTTCAGGTAAACCTGCAGAAATCTTACGGCGCACTTCAGAAACAAGGCTTCTGACATGGAACGTTCATGTTCATCTCCTAGAAAGGCGCGCGGTTTCTATCTTAAACTAGTGAAATCAATAGTACAGATTCTTTACACCTAAGTAAAGAATAAAACCAAGGGGGCCCGCCTATGCCCTCTTGTTCGAAATGCCCTCCGGGATTTCAGTCCTGCAGGTTCCGGACGGGGATGTCCTCGCCCATGGCACCTCGGACGTTTCGGCCGACGTAGCCACACAAGCGCGCTTTTCCGAACATGTGGCGTCATATCACGAAGCGCCCCTGAAAAGAGCCACAGCGGGGGCCACTGGAGCGCGTACGGGGAGCTTCTCACCTTCGACGATCCCGAAACCTGCCTTCAGGCCATCGACTGGGTGGCGGGTTTCCGTCCGGGCAGGCCAAGCCTTTACAATGCGTCCTCGTGCCGGTATGTATTGAGCACGGTATGGCGCTGCCTGTCTGGCTGTATATTGGCCCAACTTGTTTGATTGACGGGAGATTCCTGTCTTCAGGTAGATGGACTTCCTGACTCTCTCCAGGATGTTCGCAGAAGCGATTTCCCTTGCTTTTTGTTCCGCGAGTGATATAACATACGCTATTAAATTCGAGCAGAAGCCAGATCTCTGCCGCCTTGACGACGAGAGGTTCACCGAATGGATAATGAAGATCGAAGTTTATCGACCTTGGTAAAGGAAATCCGGCAGCAACTCGCCTTGAGCCAGGAGGACTTGGCGAGGCGGTTGAATGTCAGCTACGCAACCGTAAATCGTTGGGAAAACGGACAATCCTTGCCGTCCAAACTTGCCAAGGCTCAGTTAACTGCATTCTGCAAAAAAATGATCAAGCAGGGTAAGTTGGCACTGGCGGATGACCTCATCGACTCTGCGGGACTTAGCCAGGACTAGGGAGCGAATATGAATAATTTTAGCGGAAAAGTGAATTTCATCTGGTCAGTGGCAGACCTGCTGCGGGGTCCATATCGCCCGAATCAGTACAAGGACGTCATGCTGCCCATGACGGTGCTGCGTCGGCTCGATTGCGTTTTGGAGCCGACCAAGGACAAGGTGCTCGCCAAACAAAAATCGCTCTCCGGCGGGAAAGTCAAAAACGTGGACCCCATCCTCTGCCGCGCTACGGGGGTGCCCTTTTACAACACCAGCCGCTATTCATTCGAGAAACTCAAAGGCGACCCCAACAACATCGCCGCCAACCTCACCAACTACATCAAGGGCTTTTCAACCCGCGCCCGGGAGATCATCGAGAACTTCGGCTTCGAGGAACACATCGGCAAGCTCGACAAGGCGGACCGGCTCTACCTGTTGGTATCCCGGTTCTGCGATATTGACCTGCACCCGCGGGAAGTCTCGAACCTCGAGATGGGCTACATTTTCGAGGAACTAATCAGGAGGTTCAACGAGGCGTCGAACGAAGAAGCGGGCGATCACTTCACCCCCCGCGAGGTGATCCGCCTGATGGTCAACCTAATTTTCATGCCCGACAGCGATGTGCTCACGACCAAGGGCATCGTCAAGACGCTCTACGACCCAGCCTGTGGAACCGGGGGCATGCTGTCCGTTGCAGAGGATTATGTCCGGGAACTGAATCCCGACGCCCGCCTGGAGGTCTTTGGTCAGGACTACAACGCCCAGGCCTACGCCATCTGCGGGTCGGACATGATGATCAAGGGCCAGGACATCGAGCATATCGCCTATGGCGACAGCTTTACCGACGACCGTTTTCCCCGCCACAAGTTCGATTACATGCTGGCCAATCCGCCCTTCGGCGTGGAGTGGAAGCCCGAGGCTGACTTTATCAAGCGGGAACATGACGAGCAGGGCTTCGGCGGCCGGTTCGGGGCCGGCTTGCCGCGCATCAACGACGGGTCGCTTCTTTTCCTGCAGCACATGATCAGTAAGATGAAGGACCCCAAGGAAGGCGGTACGCGCCTGGCCATCGTGTTCAATGGATCACCCCTGTTCACCGGGGCAGCCGGATCGGGTGAGAGCGAAATTCGCCGCTGGATCATCGAAAACGACTGGCTGGAGGCCATCGTCGCACTGCCGGATCAGCTCTTTTACAATACCGGCATCTACACCTATCTCTGGATCGTCACCAACCGGAAGGAGCCAAGCCGCAGGGGCAGGATTCAACTGGTGGACGGCACCGGATTCTTCAAAAAGATGCGCAAGTCCCTCGGAAACAAGCGCCACGAAGTATGCGACGACCAACGAGACGACATCACCCGGCGCTACGGCACGCTCAAGGAAGGCGAGCATATCCGCGTCTTTGACAACGAAAACTTCGGCTACCGCCGCATCACGGTCGAGCGTCCGCTTCGACTCAACTTTGCCGTGGACAAAGATCGCATCGGGCGGCTTGCCGAGACAAAGGCCTTTGCAAACCTGGCCACCAGCAAGAAGCGCAAGGACACCAAGGCCGCCAAGGCAGAGATCGAAGCGGGTCGTAAGCTTCAACAGGATATTATGGCCGCTCTTGAACCGCTCGAGTCGCTCGGCATTGTCAAAGATCGCGACGAGTTCTCAGAACGTTTGAAGTCCGCCTTCAAGAAAGCCGGGATCAAGGTTCCCGCCGCGCTTCTCAAGGCGGTCCTCATGGCCCTGGCAGAACGGGACGAGATGGCTGAAATTTGCACTGATGCCAAGGGTAATCCTGAACCCGATCCGGAACTGCGTGACTACGAGAACGTGCCGCTAAAGGAAGACGTGGACGAGTACATGAAGCGCGAGGTTCTGCCGCACGTGCCCGATGCCTGGATTGACGAGTCTAAAACCAAGGTCGGCTATGAGATCAACTTCAATCGCTATTTTTACAGGTACACGCCGCCGAGACCGCTGGAAGAGATCGAAACCGACCTCAAGAAGATCGAGAAGGAAATTGCGGATATGCTCGCGGAGGTGACGGAATGAGTGATAACCTGCCAGCTCCTGTTGATTCCAAGATACTAATTTATCAATCCGATTCCGGGGAAACCCGCCTTGAGGTGCGGCTTCAGGACGAGACCGTCTGGCTCACACAGAATTTGATGGCCGCGCTTTATGGGACCACCAAGCAGAACATAAGCCTTCACATACAAAATATTTTCGAGGAAGGCGAACTGGCACCGGAGGCAACCGTCAAGAAATACTTGACAGTTCGCCAGGAGGGCTCACGTACGGTAAGGCGGCTTCTTGATTATTACAACCTGGACATGATCATCTCGGTCGGCTACCGGGTCAAGTCCGACGTTGCAACCCGCTTCCGCCAGTGGGCCACGGCACGGCTTCGCGAATACATTGTCAAAGGCTTCACCCTCGACGATGAGCGGCTTAAGGGCGGCAAGGGCCTGGTGGACTATTTCGATGAACTGCTGGCCCGCATCCGGGAGATTCGTGCCAGCGAGGCCCGTGTTTACCAGCGGATTCGCGAGATCTTCGCCCTGGCCCGTGACTACCGGGAGGGTGAGAAAGAAACGCAGGTTTTCTTTGCCACCATGCAGAACAAGATGCACTACGCCGCCAGCGGCATGACGGCCGCCGAAATTGTCCGCAATCGTGCCGACGCGGCCAAGGCCAACATGGGATTGACAACGTGGAAGGGCGGCCGGGTGCTGAAGCGCGACGTGGGAACGGCGAAAAACTATCTGGACGCCAAGGAAATCGACACACTCAACCGGATTACGGTGATGTTCCTCGATCAGGCCGAGTTCCGCGCCCAGCGGCGGCGGGATATCCGCATGCAGGACTGGGAGGCGTTTCTCGACAAGTTCCTGAATGACACCGAACTGCCCGTGCTGGCCAATGCCGGATTGGTCAGCCGCGATGCGGCTCTAGAATGGGCGGAGGGGCAATACGACGCCTTTGCCGAACGGCGGCGTCTGGAGGCGGAGACCGAGGCCGAGACACAGTACGTGGAAGACCTTCGGACCTCCGCCCGCGTCCTTGAGCAGGAGCGCAAGAAGAAGCCCCCGAAGAAAAAGCAGGCAAAGGCGAAGAAGAAGGGCCGCAAAGGCAGGCCGGGCAAAGGGGGCGGATCATGAGAAGCCCTGCCGCCCGGTCAGGTAAGCGAACTGCATACCCGGTTTACAAGCCGTCGGGAGTGTCATGGCTTGGCGAGATTCCGGCGCATTGGGACCCAGTCAGGCTTCGTTATCGGGCAAAAATCAATCCCATTAGATCTGAAATCAACGGTTTGCCCGGCACTCTCGATGTCTCCTTTGTGCCAATGGAATCAGTTCACGAGTATGGCGGATTATCCCTCGATCAGTCACTCCCCCTCGCTGAGGTTTCAACCGGATATACATACTTTCGAGACGGTGATGTGCTTGCTGCCAAGATCACGCCCTGCTTTGAGAACGGCAAGGGAGCGATTGCACATGAACTGATGAACGGCATCGGATTCGGCACGACGGAACTACATGTCCTGCGTCCCCACCCATCGATGGACCGCCACTTCCTATTTTACGTCACCATTAGTCATGCTTTCAGACATCTTGGTGCTGCGGAGATGTATGGTGCTGGCGGTCAGAAACGTGTGCCCGAAATTTTCATAAGAGACTTTAGACAGTCGATCCCCACGCTCAAGGAACAGCGCACCATTGCCGCCTTTCTTGATCACGAGACTGCCCGAATTGACGAGCTGATCGAAAAAAAGCAGTGGCAGATCGAGTTGCTCCAGGAGAAGCGATCCGCCCTCATCAGCCACGCCGTTACCAAAGGGCTCGACCCCCATGCCAAGACGAAGGACTCCGGCATTGAATGGCTGGGCGAGATTCCGGAGCATTGGGACCTCCCACCCCTTTATGCCAGATACAGCGTTGAATTGGGAAAGATGCTCGATGCCAAGCGAATCACGGGAGAGTTCTTGTTACCATACCTCCGGAACATCGATGTTCAGTGGGACCGCGTGAATGTTGAGAACCTGCCTGAGATGGATATTGCCCCTGATGAGTATAACCGCTTCACGTTGACCGAAGGTGACCTTGTCATCTGCGAAGGAGGTGAGGTTGGGCGAACGGCAATGTGGCACGGGGAACTGCAAGTCTGTGCGTTTCAGAAAGCGATTCACCGCGTGCGACCTCGCAGTGTTCGAGACGTACAACGCTTCTTCTATTACGTCATGCGAACTGCTGCTGGAAGCGGTGTTTTTCTGGCGTACGGTAATCCCAATACGATTCCGCATCTGACGGCGGAGAAGCTGCGTGTTTATCGATTCCCGTTTCCTCCACGTGATGAGCAACAGAGGATTGTTGCGCACCTTGATCGGGAGACGGCGCGGATCGATGCGTTGGTAGACAAGGTCATCGAGTCCATCGATAGCCTGCGCGAATACCGCACCACCCTGATTTCTGCGGCAGTGACGGGCAAGATCGACGTGAGGAGCACCTGAGCGTATGGCGAACGTGACTGTTACATGCAGGAACTTCCCGGCCGCATACGCGGTCACGAACGGCGTGCGCATGCGTAATGTTTCACGGCGGGCGGTCCTGCGGGCGGTGGTTACAGTAGGAGCGCAGCGATTCCTCGACGTTTTCTCCCTTGGCTGGCGCGGACTTCTGCACCGCTTCGGCATGGGTCTTTCCGCGTTCTCGTTCCTGGAGCAGTCGCCCGCGGGGCTGTGCCTTTCGGACAGGTATCGCTCCCTTGACGGGTCCGAGAAGGGAGCGGCAACCTACTGGTACGGGATGGCGCTGGCCAAGATCATCGCCGACGCCGAACTCGAGATTCGCTGGCTGGCGCACGTGGATCAGATGCGGGAGAGCGGCGCGCTGACGATTGCATCCGGCTCCAACGAGCGCGGCGACCTTGTCGGACGAGACACCAGCAATGATTGGCACGTGGTCGAGGCCAAGGGGCGCAGCAATTCATATCCGGCATCTCTCGTTGCGAGGGCAAAGGGGCAATCGTCCAAGGTGACGTTGATCAATGGCCAGCCGCCTGCCACAACGTCGGCCTGCATTGCGTCGCTTTTTACGCAGCCGATCTCGGTCTTGCTCGATGACCCGCCTGCGAGTAATGAGGGCAACGGTGAGCATTGGCGGATTGGCGAGGACGATTTCTTCAAGCAGTATTATCGCGGCATCATCGAATATCTGCGTGAGTTCGGCCCGCACAGCGAGCAGACAGTTGGTAATGCCGTCTTTGTGACTGCGCCGCTGTTCCCTTTCTTCTGGGACTTCATTCACTATCCGCCGCCTCGACCATTCCACGATTCGCAGCTTGAACTTGGGCTGTTGGCCAGCATATACAAAGCGCCCGAGCAAGCGCCGGGTGCGGTACGAGATCTACCACAAGATGACGAAGGCAAGGTCGGGAGCGACGGAATCGCCATCTTCGGACCGCTGCCAGAATGGGAGAAATCCTGATGCCGGGTCAACATACGGAATACGCCTTCGAAACCGCCATAGAACACCACTTGACCACGGCCGATGGATATGAAAAAGGCGACCGGGACGGCTTCGACACTGAGCGGGGTTTATTTGTCGGCGACGTGATTGCGTTCATCCAGAAAACCCAGCCCAAGGAATGGGAGTACCTCGCCAATCTCCAAAAAGAAAAGGCCGAAGAGACGCTGATTGACGACCTCTGCCGTGCGCTCAACTCCAGCCACGAGGGGTGCCTCTCGGTCCTGCGACACGGGTTCAAGTGCTTCGGCAAGCTGTTCCGGGTGGCCTATTTCGCCCCGGCCAGTGGAATGAACCCAGACACCCAGGCACTCTATGCCGCCAACCGACTCACCGTTACGCGTCAGCTCGGCTACTCGGCCAAGCACGGCAACACCCTTGATGTGACCTTGGCCCTCAACGGCATTCCCGTCGCCACGCTGGAACTGAAGAACCCCATGACCGCCCAGAACTGGCGGCACGCGGTCACGCAGTACAAAAACGACCGCGATCCTTCAGACCTGATTTTCCAATTCAAGAAGCGCACGCTTGTCCATTTCGCGGTGGACACCGACGAAGTCTACATGACCACGCGTCTTTCTGGAAAGAGCACGCGCTTTCTGCCCTTCAACAGGGGCTGTGGAGGCGGGGCAGGTAATCTGGAAAATCCCGGCGGCTACAAGACCGCGTATTTGTGGGAAGCGGTGCTGGAGCGCCACAGCTTTCTGGATATTCTGGCACGGTTCATTCATCTGCAGATCGAAGAAAAGAAGCTCGGTGGAAAGCGAGTCAAGAAAGAAACCATGATATTCCCGCGCTATCACCAGCTTGATTGCGTGCGGAAACTCGTCGCCGACGCCCGCGAGCGCGGCACCGGGACCAACTACCTGATTCAGCACTCCGCCGGCAGCGGCAAATCCAACTCCATTGCCTGGCTGGCCCATCGGCTTGTCAGCCTCTACACCGAAAATGACGAGAAGGTTTTCGACTCTATCATCGTGGTCACTGACCGGGTCGTCCTCGACCAGCAGCTGCAGAACACTATTTACCAGTTTGAGCACAAGCAAGGCGTGGTTCAAAAGATCGATATCAACTCGACACAGCTGGCCGAGGCCCTCGCCTCAGGCGTTCCGATTGTAATTACCACGCTCCAGAAGTTTCCTTTCGTCACCGAAAAAATGGGCGAACTGCCCCTGCGTCGATACGCGGTGGTTGTTGACGAGGCGCACAGCTCCCAAGGCGGCGAGACGGCGACCGAACTCAAGGGCGTGCTTGCCGGCGCTGCCATCAAGGAAGAGGCCACGGCAAAAGCCCAGGAGCAAGGGCTACCCGATTATGAAGAGGAAATCCTCAAGACCATGGCCAAGCGCGGGCATCAACCCAACATCAGCTTCTTTGCCTTCACGGCAACGCCCAAATACAAAACCCTGGAGGTCTTCGGCACCCCTGGTTCAGACGGCAAGCCGAATCCCTTCCACCTCTACAGCATGCGGCAGGCTATTGACGAGGGGTTCATCCTCGACGTGCTCCAGAATTACACGACATACAAAACGTATTACCGGCTGATCAAATCAATCGAGGATGATCCACAGGTGGACAAGCGCAAGGCCGCGCGGGCGTTGGCCCGATTCATGAGCCTGCATCCGCACAATATTGCGCAGAAGACCGAGGTTATGGTCGAGCATTTCCGCCACTTTACCATGCACAAGATCGGCGGCAAGGCCAAGGCCATGGTGGTAACCTCCAGCCGTCTTCACGCGGTCAGATACAAACAGGCCTTCGACCAGTACATTAAGGAGAAAGGCTATGCGGGCATTAAAACGCTGGTGGCCTTTTCCGGAACCGTGATCGACCCGGACGCAGTGGGCGTCGAATACACGGAATCCGGCATGAACGTGGATGACCAGGGCAAGCACATCAAGGAAAAGGAGTTGCCTGAACGGTTCGGGACAGAGGAATATCAGGTGCTGCTCGTTGCGGAAAAGTACCAGACCGGCTTCGATCAACCCCTCCTTCACACGATGTATGTGGACAAGCGTCTGTCCGGCATCCAGGCCGTGCAGACGCTTTCCCGCCTTAACCGCACCCATCCCGGCAAGGAGGATACCTTTGTCCTGGATTTCGTGAATGAGCCGGATGAAATTCTCAAGGCCTTTCAGCCCTATTACGAGCAGACGCTTATCGGCGAGCGTGCCGAACCCCAGCAGCTATATGAGCTGCAGGCCAAGCTCGACGGCCACCAGGTTTATTACAAGGCCGAGGTCGAGGAGTTCTGCAAGGTTTTCTATAAGCCAAAACCAAATCAGACGACAGCGGATCACGCCCGGATGAATGCCTGCATCGATCCGGCGGTGGGGCGCTACAACAGCCTGGACGAGGATGTCAGGGAGGAATTCCGAAAAACGCTTGTTGCCTACAGGAACCTCTATTCCTTCATGTCACAGGTGATCCCGTTCCAGGACACAGACCTTGAAAAGCTCTATTCGTACATCCGGTTCCTGCTGACCAAGCTGCCGAGAGGCGACCGGGGCCCGGTCTACAACTTCAACGACGATGTGGCTCTGAAATATTACCGCCTGCAGAAGATCGGCGAAGGGTCAATCGTGATGGAGGCCGGCGCTCGCTACGAGGTTTCAGGTCCAACATCCGTAGGAACAGGCGTTGCCCGGGGCGACGAGATCGAACTATCGAAGCTGATTGACATCCTCAATGAGCGGTTCGGGACGGATTTCCGTCCGGGTGACCAACTGTTCTTCGAATCGATTCGGGAGGACGCGGTATCAGACAGCAACCTCCGCCAGGCAGCGCTCGCCAACACGATGGAAAACTTCGGCTACGTCTTTCGCAAGGCTTTGGAGGGGCTCTTTATAGACCGCATGGACCAAAACGAAGAAATTACAGCGAAATTCATGAACGAGGATCAATTCCGGGAGGCGGTCAGCAAGCATCTTCTCAAGGAGGTCTATGAAAAGATCAGAGAGGAGGCTGAAGCTGCAGCTGATTATTGAAGAAGAAGCATGGACAGGGCTTTTTATGTATGAACCAGAACAGAGGTGACCGATATGGTTGATGCCTCCGGCGGCCATGTGAACTACCATTTTAGGACAGTGTCAGAAGGCAGCTGCCGCTATGACGTCTGCAGCGGATGCAACAGACGACGGAAAACATCTGGCACTCAAGGATGACTGAATGACAAAGCCAATCCAAAGACGAGAGGTGAGTGAGAACCAACTGCCGAAAAGAGAAAAGCGCCTCAAAGTGGGTGGCTCTTTGGACATCCAGCACCGTTCCAACATTACATTGGCACGACTTCAAGATGAGTCGCGGGTCGAAATAGAAAATACGCGCACCAGCCGATTTAAAGGTCTGTTAGCCAGCAGATCACCGTTCTTAAACATAGTCGAGCTTTTTGCCGGCGCAGGAGGAATGGGGCTTGGATTTATACTGGCAAAGCGAGCAGACAAACGTTACCGCCTCGTTTTTTCTGGGGAAGTCCATCCGATATACGCGGAGACCTTGAAACGTAATCACAGATTCCTCTCTCGAATGCAAAAGCATGAAATCTGCCTTGTTCCAAAACCAGAGGATGTCCATCCCATCGATCTCGATGAGAAAGATGCACTTGAACATGTTGCTTCATTAGTTCGCAAGGCAGGCGGCGTCGACGTACTGATTGGAGGCCCGCCTTGCCAGGGATTCTCCAACGCAAATCGAAATTCCTGGTCGAGCGACAACCCAAACAACCGCTTAGTGAACGTATTTATGAAGTACGTTGACAAATTGAGGCCGCCCATATTCTTGATGGAAAATGTGCAAGGCATTGTTTGGACATCAAAGAACGGCGCCGGCAATGATCTAAGTGTTGCAGAATATGCCTTAAGGCGGATGAAGTCTTTAGGCTACTTAGTGTTTCCGAAATTACTCGATGCTGTATGGTATGGAGTCCCGCAGTACCGAACGCGGTTTTTTCTTTTGGGAATTCATGAAGACGTCGGCTATACCGTCGAGGACTTTGGTCCCTGGGGGCCTTTTCCGGCACCATCACACGGACCAGCCACGAATCTTCCGTTCGTAACCATCCGAGAGGCGATTGCAGATCTTCCGACCATCGGCAACGGCCACAGCCTGGATGAAATGGAATATCAGGAACCTGACAAAAGGTCAAACAAAGGATATCTGAAGATCATTCGCAGGGGGGCTCCGAAAGGAACTGTTTTGGACCATGTTACATCACGGCACGCGGACTATGTAATTGAACGCTACAAGCGCATTCCTGCAGGCGGTAATTGGAGGGACATTGCGGAAATGATGTCCAACTACGCTCAGCTTGAACGGACGCACAGCAATATCTACAAACGGTTAAAATGGGACGAACCGTCCATAACGATAGGACACTACCGGAAAAGCATGCTTGTTCATCCAGACCAGCATCGTGGACTATCGCTTCGCGAGGCGTGCCGGCTTCAATCGTTCCCAGACTGGTTCCGGTTTGCCGGAACCCTGGACGGGAAATCAGGCGGATTAATGCACAAGCAGCAACAGTTGGCCAATGCGGTCTGCCCGCTTGTGTCGAAGGCAATCGCAGAATTTTTACTGGACCTATGAAATGAAACGGATGATCGGAATACTGCTAAAGGCGATGCGTGCGCTCTTGTCGCGATTTGGGGGCCCCTCTCGGCCCTCATCGTCGCCGAAGATGCATCGCTCTATTAGGAGTCAACCTGGGCCGTCATCGTCAAGTGATATAAAAGAACAAAGCGAGGTTTGTAAATCGGTTGAATACCAACCAATCGAACCCTTTTCTGATGAGGGGCCCACTGAATCCGGAAGTGAAGACGTTCCTGCAGGAGTTCGGCCTGAAAACGCTGAAATCCACATTATGAAGGGTGAAGTAGCGACAAAGGAGGAATCTCCCGTCCCGGTTGAATTGGATGCTTCAAAGGCTTCGGAATTTGACGCTGCGTCTGAACCAAAACCTGGTCTCGATGATGGTTCTTCTGCCGTTGAAAAGAAGCCGGTAGCTGATGAAGGCGGTTGTGAATCTGATCTAAAGGTCCAAGAATCGAAAGAGGGCGTAGTTGAATCGCAAGCTGAGGACCAGGCGAGCAGAGAAGACATACTTGGTACTTTAGATGGGTCTGCTCTTGATGAGAGTAATGGCGCAGTGGCAGGTCCCGCAACCGCCAGCGAAATCAGCACCGATACACAATTAACGTCCATGCCGTTAGGCAGCGGAAGTGCACACAGAAATGAAGAAGGTGAGGTTTCAATCGGTTCGGAGAATCTTCGTGTGGAGGGCAGTGGATCGGATGTCGAATCTTTAGAGAAAGAGCCTCATCATATAGATCAGCATGATTCCAACTTCAATTTGCCGCCGGCGAATGTGGCTCATCATCAGGAAGAAGAGGAGGATTTTTCAGTAACGACCTCTGAACAGGGTTTTATCGATACTAATCCTAAATCCAAGGTCCCTTTGGATGAGAAGCGCGAGGACCAGAAGAACCAAATGGATTTGTCAGCTGGCGATGCGACGGTCCCAATCGATGTGGATGGACAAGTTGCGCGGGAATCAGAGGATATTGTTCGTTCGCTGCGCGAACAGGAACATTCAATTACATCAGCGGTAACTCGTCTGGCCTGCGAGGCCACCAAGGGAGCGAGTTCACCTCGGCAACCCGCTCCGCGGGAGGACGCTGTTGAGTATAAAATCCTGGTTCGGGATGTGTCAACTGTCGATCAAGAGTATGCTCGTTGGAATGGAGTTATTGTTGAACAGTTGCTGCTCGCAAAGATGTCTGCGGAAAATGTGTACTTGTGTGTCAATCCGCGAATCTTGACTAGAGTGTACGGAGATGCCGGTTTCGATCTGCTGACACCAGATCAGGCTGAACAGCGGTTTTCAGCGGCAACGGCACGGATTTATCGAGAACGCGTGCTTAAACATAGTGACAGGCTCCATGTTTTGCGACGATACGGTGAGGACGGATTTCCAGACTGTGCCGCCTTTCTTGCAGCCTCGGTTCTCGCGGCATATCGTATGCAGTCTGACGAGGAGTTGTCGGGGAATGCATATTACAGGCGGCTTGCAGACATTCTTGAGTGCGAGGTGCAGGGAGCCCACCCTGTTGGCTTCAGCCCCACAGTCTTCGAATCTCTCTGGGTGTTCTTGCGCAATTGGCTGCATGAGGCGCATGGACAGCAGCTTGCAATGCCTACAGGTGAAGTTGGACTCAGGCGGTTCGTCGCACTACCCCTTGCGCACGTCCCACTCCGTTCTTTGGATATCGAAAAGCTTCCGGCCTTTTTTTCCTGGGCGGGATATCAGCCTGGTGGTCGGGTCCGGCGAGACCAGCTAATTACTGATCTCCGGCTGTGGCAGCAGTCAAGAAATATGCTTACGGCAACGGGATCGAACGCCCTTTTTGACGACCGCTCTGATGCTGTATTTGCTCAAGTCAGCGCAGAGCTGGAAACATGGGACGGTGGCTTTTCTGAGTCAATCGGCAGACGTAGCGCATTAGTTGAGATTCAGTTCGACATCGTGCAGAGGAACCCGGTCCTTTCGTATCTCCCGCGGCGGCCTTCAGGATTTCCTGGTGTGTTTGACGACGGAAATCGCATATTCGAGGCCTCGGATGAAGGTTGGTACGATCCCTCGCCTATTCGCCCAAAAGACGGCGAATTGCTGGAAAGCGGCTTCGAGTGGCACTCGCATGTGGAAGGAACCCAATTTACGTTGAGACGTTCGGAAGCACTTGTGATAGCCCTTACGCCATCATCAAGCTACAGTGGTTTCTTGTCGAGTAGGCGCCTGCTGCGTGGAGTTAAATGCGCAGTCTTATGTCGGGACAAAATCGTCGGTAACGTACAGGAATATCTAAGCGAAGTTGCGCAGCAGAGTTTAAGTGCCGCAACCCACCCATTGTTGCCCATGGGCTGGTCGATTATTCGTGATTTCACAGCGCGTGTTCATGTCGAAGCGCCCGCCGGCCTTGAGGTGCTGGAGGTCGACCCAAATATTGAGTTGCTCGTCACCGGCGGGTTGCGGATAGGACGCCGGTGGTCGTGGCTCGCAGGTGTTCCGCCGCACGTACTCGTTTCCGGCGTTGAGACGACTGGCCAGGTGAAAGTGAACGGTGGACCGGTTGAGATGGGCGAAAACGGTGAGTTGCTTGTCGATGAAGTACTGTCTAAACCTGGAGAATACCTCATCGAGGCTGGACGCACGCGGCGGCGGCTCGAAATTGTAAATCCATCGGTGCCGATTCAGGCCTCCGGAAAGCGAACAACGGCTGCAGATGAAGATAAAAGTGTGAGAATAGCGCTGCCACAGGGCTCTTGGACTCTGATCGGTAGGTCACCCGAACAGGTTGGCAGTTCCTGTGGAGGGTTCTTTCGAGGGGCGCTCGCATCATGTCCTTTCCACCCCGTTTGGGCTATTCAAGTTGGGGCGGGACCAGGAGCACGAGTCGCGGTGCTCATGAGGCCTGTGCCACCGCTAGAGTTGGACCTTTTGAGATTGAAAAGGCAGCGTCAGATTCCCTTTGCACGATGGGCTAGGGTCATTTATGAGGCGCACATTCGTCGCCCCAGGTTGGTTGGACTAAATGGAATAGTTCCAGATGAAAATGTACTACTGATCTGGAAGCGGTATGTGGCAGCGGCAAAACAGATTAAGCGTACACTGAAGGGAAGGCGATGAACTGCGACATGCTTCTGTCATGGATGACCCACCTCGGAGAGGGGACGTGGATCAGTTTCCGAAAGGCTGTCGAAGAGATCGCGGATCGAGATTGTGATCTACCCGCACTAACCCGTACGCTGAGGATTAGGCTTTCCGATCTCGGCTTCGCAGATTTTTTCATCGAAGATACCCAACGGTGGAGAGTACTTCCGCCTATTCTTGGAGGCCTTGCGACCAAGGAGAGCATCGTTGCTTTATATGGAAGCCGAACTCCAATGCTTGCAGAAAAATTGAGGAGTGCAGCTGAAATGCACGGTTGCCGCTTCGAGACAGAAGAGTTGCAGGACTGCCCGACACTGATTCGCGTGGTAGGTGGATCGGAGGAGATTCAAGCGGTTGCCAGCCAAATCAACGTGCCATATAGACCTAATAATCCAAGAAGGGTGGCGGAAGAAGCGCCTCCAATACCACACATGTTGGAGACGGCCTCCGAGGAGCCTGCACCACTAAACTGGCAAATTCGCGCCTTCGATTTCAAAACTAATGCATGGGTCGATGGTCTATTACCGAACGCGGCATGCGAGTTCACTCCCACCTACGGCCATTCTAGATATTATGTTCATAAAAGGCATGGTAGGTTATTAAGGATATCAAAGCGGGGATCTTTATATGCAGCAGCGATGTTGAAGGGCGTCCAGGTGATTGAGTACAGTTCGGATACCATGAATCTGAGCACACCTTTGTTTGCGCCAATTCCGGAGCTTTATTCCCGGGCCGCATGCCTTTGCTCATGTCGACCTGCGGAGATTCTTAACGGACGTATAACCTACGGCGATGTGTCGCCTGAAGTGGCTGCACTATTGATGGTCGCTGCGGGGCAACCCCATCCTGGCGCCACCGTGCCGCCCGATGAAGCGAGGTAATTCAATGAACGATCCGTTTCAGGTGTTTGAAGAGGTTCGACTTGCATACCAGCGGTATCTAGACAGTCCGTTTCGCCTGCGATACGACGCTCTTCGAGAAGAAAGACGCAACCTGCTGTTTCAAGATCGGCAGCTTTTTCGAGAGCCCTTGATCGAACCAATTCCTCCATACGAGAGTTCTATGCTGACGGTTGGTCAGGCCTGCAACCAACTCGGAATACCGGATGAGGCTGCGGACTTCATCACCCGCGGCCTTTTTCGGCCAAGTCTCCCTATCTATGAGCATCAATTCGAAGCGTGGCAGCATTCTCGCACCGGCCGAGCGGTAGTTGTTACAACTGGTACCGGCTCTGGAAAGACTGAATGCTACCTTCTTCCGGTATTCGCATATTTGGTCGCGGACCTGATGCGTGGATGGGGGACCCCCGGCCCACCGCACGATAGGCATTTGTGGTGGAGGCATCCGCACCAGACTCGCATTCCACAGAGGGGGCACGAGGCGGCTGATCGGCCGAGGGCCGTGCGTGCTTTGATGCTTTACCCATTAAACGCTTTGATTGAGGACCAATTGAGCCGAATCAGGAGGGCATGTGACAACGAATGGGCTAGAGAGTGGTTTGCAGGCCCCTTCGCGGGCCATCATTTCTGGTTTGGCCGATACAACGCCGTTGCTCCTGTTTCTGGACCAGAGGAGAGTTCAAGCAAGAGGTCTGAACTCAAGAGGCGTTTGCTTGAGATGGATCGCAACTGGGGACGGGCGCTGGTATCAGCAACAGCCCAAGGGACTGACGACATTTTGCATTACTTCCAGAACCCTGAAGGCTCGGAGATGTGGTCACGATGGGATATGCAGAGCCACCCGCCCGATATTTTGATTACAAACTACAGCATGCTGAACATCATGCTGATGAGGGGGCTTGAAAACGGCATTTTTGAGCAGACGAAGGCCTGGCTGGAGGCGGACCGAAACAATCACGCTTTTCATCTCGTTGTGGATGAACTCCACACTTACCGTGGAACGCCTGGAACCGAGGTGGGCTACCTGCTTAGAGCGTTGCTGCATAGAATCGGTCTTGAACCGGACTCCCCGCAGCTCCGGATCATCGCGACCAGCGCGTCTATTGAGAACGACCCTCAGAGCCGCAGCTACCTGGAGCAGTTCTTCGGACGGGATGGAGGTTCTTTTGAAATCCTATCTGGGCGACAGCGGCGCTTTCCTTCTCCGACATCGGGAATGTCACCGTATGCAGCTGCCTTCACTGTTTTAGACAACGAACTGACGTCACTGCCGATAGAAGAGGCAGCATCGAATTTCGCTACTGCGGTGGGCGTCGCCTCGAGCGGCGAACCAAGCGAGATAATTGCAAATGCTTACGAGGAAGTTCATGGCCTGGAACCGGTGCGAGCGGCTTGTGGGCTGGAGCCCTTGACCTTGGAACGCCTTTCATCTGAGTTGTTCGGCGGAACTTCTGATGTTGATAAGGCAGCCGCACGCGGCCTCATACGCGGCTTGATCCACGCCCGCGTACCAGGTGCTGAGCCAGGAAGCATGGTTGCTCCATTGCCGCTTCGCATTCACTTCTTTTTCCACAATGCTGGCCGTCTTTGGGCATGTACGAATCCAGAGTGCCCGGGCCGCGCAGGAACAACCCCCACTGGTTTCGATCCTCCACCAGTTGGCCGATTATTCACAGATCCGATTCCAAGGTGTGATTCTTGCGGATCACGCGTCCTCGAACTCCTGTACTGTCAACCATGCGGAGAGGTGTTTCTCGCCGGGTACAAGAAACTGGACCCCAACTCAACCAACGCATGGTTCCTTTCGCCCGACTATCCCAACCTGGATCAAGTGCCTGACCGTTCGGCGTCGCTGAGGAGGACATTTGGAGAATACCTTGTTTTTTGGCCTGCAAACGGCCGACCGATATATAGGTCGACGCACGCCGGGCCACAGTGGAGGTGGCTGAGGGGTGAACATAAGTATAAGTGGCAGCCAGCAGCACTTCACTTGGCTCACGGCCGTTTGACCTATGAATTGAGGTCTAGAAACGCTCAACCACAGGAGTCAGTCGGCTTCGCCTTCAACTGCACCGATGACGAAGCAAACGCCTTCCCCACAAAGTGCCCAAACTGTGGGGACGACTGGTCTCGACGGCGTATTGATTCTCCGATCAGGGATCTTGGTTCCGGTTTCCAACGCGTCATGCAGTTGCTCAGTGACGGAATGATGCGGCAGATACCAGATGTCAGAAGACGTAAACTCGTTTTGTTTTCTGACAGCAGGCAGGATGCGGCGAAGCTCTCAACCGGAATCAAGCGTGCGCACTATCTGGACAACGTTAGACAGATAGCATTTGGGAGGCTGGTGCAGGAGGTTGCAGATTCGGAGTCCCAGTATGCCCGGTCCATGGAGTTGTACCAGAGAGCTTGTGAATTCTTGCAGCTTGTCAGGAAGCAGAATTCTCAACCCCTTGATGCAGCGGAACAAAGCCGTTTTCAAGAACTCATTCAGACCCTCGATCCTTCAACCGTTGGGCAGCTTATGCAGCTTGGCGCTTCGGGAGACGTGCCACAGCCGCCAACACCGCCGACAGGGTTCGGCAGTATGTCTTTCAACAGCCTCTTGGATTTCGTTAGGGAGTCACTTCTTAGAATCGGAATAAACCCGGGCGGACCGCTTCCAGGTGTCAGGGAGTACCAGTCTCAGACAGCGAAGATCTTCTGGACTGAAATCTTCGAGTGGGGTGTGGAACCACACAGATATCGGTCGGAACTGCAGCCGGTTGAACAGGAATTGAGGGATCGGATTGAAGCCGAACTCATGCGGTCCATCATCGACGACGTACTCTTCGCGGGAGGTAGCCGCGACTTTGAATCGTTGAGGCTTGGGCTCCTCTGGATCAATGACTCTGGCCCCGCCACCATGCAAGAGTGCGCAGCAGCGTCAGTAATAAGGATGCTGGCAAAGAAATTCCGCTGGACCCCGGCATCAGATGGTAGGCCCCAGGTGCCCGAAGATGTCCGCCGCTACCTTCAAGCTGTCGCCGACCTCAGTGGTATCGACGTAGCCACGCTCCAAACTGATGTTCTGTCCATACTCGGAGATGCAGTGGATCAGTGGTTGGTTGTCCCTCGATTTCTTTATGTGCTGACACCCGTCCCTGGAACCGACAGCTGTATCGATATCTTTTCCTGTCATCGATGTGGCGCAGTTCACCTGCATGCATCGGGTGGAATCTGTACGGTCTGTCGAAATCAGGTCCCAAACATGCCCCATCGCCATCCCACAACGACCGCCGCAGATGATATGGATTTCTATGAATACTTGGCTCGATGCAACGACGAACCATTTCGCCTGAACTGTGAGGAACTCACCGGGCAAACGGACCGCGACGACCGCATTGACCGCCAAAGGTGGTTTCAGGAGGTTTTCCTTGATCGCGAGCTTGAAAAGGCTTACGGGGTTGATCTCCTCAGCGTCACCACGACTATGGAGGCAGGAGTAGACATCGGGTCGTTGCAGACAATCGGTTTGGCCAATATGCCGCCCATCCGATTCAACTACCAACAAAGGGTCGGGCGTGCCGGGCGGCGGGGCCTTGGAATGTCAACTGCATTGACGCTTTGCCGTGGCCGCAGCCACGACGACTACTATTTTGAACGGCCTCATCTTATTACGGCAGAGCCACCACCTCGGCCGTATGTGGACGTCACCCGGCTTGAAATCGCTCAAAGGGTAGTTAATAAGGAGGTCCTTCGGTGGTCCTTTGGTGGGATTGATGTTCCGTACTCCGGCGACAATGTTCATGGCGAGCTGGGAACCGTTGGGGAGTGGGCCAATCACAGGCAGACTGTCGAGAATTGGATTGCCGCAAATGCATCCTGGATTGAGGATATCGCACGTCACATCCTGAGGAAAACAGCAATGGACAACACTGCAGGAATCGATGACATCGTGAGGTACGTAACAATGGAGCTGCTAAACCGTATCGATTGTGTCGTTGATGTTAGCGGCGCTCATCATGCACTCAGCGAACGGCTGGCATCCCACGGCGTTCTTCCGATGTTCGGGTTTCCAACGCGGACGCGGTTTTTACACCACAAGCTGCCACACCGTTGGCCTCCCGAATACGGTATCATTGACAGAGAACTTGACATCGCCATCAGTCAGTTTGCCCCTGGCGCACAGTCCATCAAAGACGACAAGCTGCATACATCTGTGGGTGTGGTTGAGTTTGTTCCCGAGGCAGGCGCTGTCGCTCTGGCACCAAATCCGCTCGGAGAGTCGGAAACGGTCGGAGTGTGCCGACGATGCCAAGCCCTGGTTCCGCAGCCTGCGCAGACCGGCTCATGTCCATATTGTTCGGCGGCACAGGGGCCGGAAGGCTATCGATTAGCGGAACTGGCCGAACCTCCGGGCTTCAGTACCTGGTGGGCGATATCAGACCGCGCTGAGTTTCGTGGAGGCTTCGAGTTTACGCCTAGAGCGTTGAGGGCCCGCATGGGAGCCGGACTGAACGCATATACACCACATAGGAACTTTAACATAGATGCCGGTTCAGCCAGAATCTACCGCATCAACGACAACGACGGGAACGACTTTGAGTTTCGAAAGCTGGAACACCGCCACTTCTGGATGGTTGAAGAGGCATTTGACACTGCCATACGGGACCTCCCAATTGCGGAACAGAGGCGGATTCAAAGACCATCGTTTGATGCTGCGACGCCACCGCTTCAGCGTGCCCTTGCAGCGATATCGAATACAGATGTAATGGCCGCCGGAATCAACGTTGTTCCGGTGGGGCTTTGTCTTAATCCGTCGCGACCTGAGGCGAGGGCGGCATGGTACTCCTTCGGATTCCTCGTTCGGCGCGCCGCTGCAGTGAGCCTTGACGTAAATGAGTCGGAGCTCGATCTCGGCATCCAACCGATTCCCGATTTGTCGACGCCGTTCGCCCCTCCTTCCGCTCGAATCTTCATTTCCGACAGCTTAGAAAACGGGGCCGGTTACAGCACATTTCTTGGAGATCCCGGCCGCTTCGAAGAACTACTTTGTTTTGTTCTTGGACAGTCAAGCCCCTCTTGGACTCGGCATACACCGCCAGACTCGTTCCATCGGCCGCTTGTAACGCCGCCGCACAGCCACGACTGCGCCAACTCATGTCATCGTTGCCTTCGGGAATTTGGAAATATGGCCTATCACCCCATACTTGACTGGCGGCTCGGACTTGACATGGTGCAACTCGCCCTCGACCCGAATGCCCAGATTGACCTCAATACAAGCTACTGGTCTGATCTTGTATCGCGAATTGCTGCCCCATATTTCAGAGACCTCAATCTGGTAGAGAGGACCTTTGACACTCTTCCGGGTGGAGTCGACACGTTTAACAATGAAGCGATAATTTTGATCCACCCGCTCTGGGACAGGGATGCATCTAATTTTCGCCCCGAGGTGGCCGCTGCCGTCGCTGATGCACAGGGTCAGGGACTAAGGGCGACTTTGCGAACAGTGTTTCGCGCTGTCCGCTTTCCATATGAATAAGGAGTCGGTTAAGGCATGTTTGCTCCAGAGCCTCCAGACCTAGTTCAACTCGCCCGCATAACACCGAGCATCTACGAAGCCGGCCTTACTTGTCTGGCCAAGGCTGCATGGTATGCTCTTGGCGGGCACGGGGTGCTTCCCGAAAATCCTGCGGCGATTCTCGGGACATCTTTTCATGAAGCTGTCGCATCGGCGCACCGCGGTACGTTGAAGGTGGCAAACCACTCCGACCGCACTCCTGCAAGACAACTCTTTGATGAGACCGTCCGAACACTACACAAAAAAGCCCATCCGCTTGTTAAATTGAAGTTCCCCATACCTGAACGCCTGCCATATTATAACCTCCATCGTGAACGGACTTCGATTATTGCAGCACATATAGCCGTTTCTCGGTTGTCAACCGGATCACCCGTTGAAACGTCAAGGGCACCGACCTCGCTAGCGCGGACCGAAACCCGCTTGTGCTCTAAGGATGGATTGATCGTTGGTCGCGCCGATCAGATCGACGGTAAAGCGGAAAGCGTCGTTGACTATAAATCAGGATATGTAGTTGGAACTGATGCCGATGCCGTTTCTGATTCGGAATCTCGCCAGCTTCGCCTGTATGCTTATCTCGCCGCTGAGAATGGGATTTATGTATCCAAAGGGATTGTCATCCGCGGTAGCGGTCAGCATTGTGAACTTCCTATCTCGCCGGCGGAAGCCGAAGCAGAAGCAAACAGCGCCAGAACGCAACTTCAAACCATTAATGCAGCGGTCAATAATGGAGCCGACTTCAGCGATCTTGCTTCCCCCTCACCACAGAGCTGCAGGTCATGCGTTTGTATTCCCTTCTGCGCCTCGTTCTGGGCTTCAGTAAAGCCTGAATGGACTCCTGACTGCGGTTCACATGTCGAAGGCAATGTAATAGATGCGGAGAGTCGGCTGATTCAGGGTGTCTGGCTCACGACATTAAGTCTCGCGGCACTCTCTGGCACTATAGCTGGGCAAAATGCATCTATTGAACAGATACCAAGCGATTGGATGAAAATAGAGGACGATCTGCCATGTTCTGGGGATGTCGTTAGGGTTGTTCACGGCCGGCAACTGGAGACGGATGGAAACACAGCGGTGGTTCGAATCGACAAAGCACTGACTGCCGTCTGGCGTCTGCGTGTGAACACCAACCGCAGTGATGATTAGGGGGCAACATGGTAGACAACCTTACGGCAGAGCAACGGAGCTACACGATGTCGCGAATCCGGAGTAAAGATACAACTCCGGAGTTGAAGATTCGTAGGCTTTCACACGCACGGGGTTTGCGGTTTCGGAAACATAAGGACGGACTTGCTGGACGACCAGACTTGGTATTTCCAAGTGCAAGAGTTGTAGTGTTCGTTGATGGTGATTTTTGGCATGGCTGGCGGTTCCCCCTGTGGAAGGATAAACTCAGTAAATATTGGAGGCAGAAGATAGAAGGAAACCGCCGCAGAGATCAGCGGAACTTCAAGAAGCTGCGAAGAGAGGGCTGGCTTGTGCTCCGTATTTGGGAGCATGAAGTGAAGAAGAATGCTGAAGCCTGTGTGGACCGCATTGAGGCGGCTGTCCGAGCTAGGGCGAGCGAATCAGCAAGAGACAGGCAATGAACTACTGGATCTTCAAGGTGTCAAATCGAGGCAGCTATCCGGATACTCACGGCAAAAAGTACGTTTACGACAACACGCATTCGGTAAGAGTCGAGGCAGGCGACGAATTTATCTACCTCGAAAAACACGGCACAAAATACGGCTTGACTGGCGGAGGCCGCGTTCATCGAGTTGAGCAACGGGCAGCAAAAGATAGCCAGCGGCATAGTGTGAAAGTCCAACGTGTTTTCACGGCTCACCTGACTGATGTAGTATGGTTCTCCAAGTTGTTCGATCTTTCAACGCAGACTATAGATGAAAGGAGGAATCGACAGGCAGTTGGTCTACCCAAGGACTTGAACCGCATCGGATGGTCAATTTCAATGCCGCGCATTGAGCGCGACCAATTCGTTTGCCTTGTCAACGCCGCATTGGATGCTGGTCCTGGGCGCGAACAAAAATTGGATCATGTCCCGGAACCGAATTGGCGTGTGGACGATTCATGGTCCCTGGTGCGACAACGCAGCCGAATGCAGACGTTCCGCGCAGTCGTGTTGGAGCGCCATAACTACACGTGTCTAGTCTGTGGAACCATGCTACGGTCAGTTCTTGACGCAGCGCACATACGCAGCTTCGCAGCCGATGCAGCACAGAGAGCGAATCCTGCCAATGGCATCTGCCTTTGCACATACTGTCACGCAGCTTACGATTCTGGCGATCTTGCGATTCTACCTGACGGGAGCGTAGCATTTAATTCTGGACTTCAAGACGAAATCGCGCTGAAACATTTTTCGGCTGTCTCTCCGAAGGAGAGTGGTCTGCCCCCCGTAAACTGGTCCAGGTATAATGAGAGTCTCAAGATGGCTGAGGAGGCCAAGGAGGCTCGAAGATGGTCAAACGAAAGCGTCATAATCCCGAGCAGGTGATTCGGAAGCTGGAGG